>JAABUM010002247.1_pt1 | contig 26346 bp, 28 predicted proteins | sample 5559161 | NCBI WGS metagenome assembly JAABUM01 (sample SAMN10711868, study PRJNA513369) | rock metagenome | isolation source: Antarctica rocks | place: Antarctica: Victoria Land, Siegfried Peak nord
AGGGCGTCGCCGACTGGGCTGATCTGCGTTGGACAGAAAAATCTGCGCAGCGGAGTGCCACAGCACCGATCGGCTAGAGCGAGCCGATGAGATGTCTACGGTGACTGGTCGAGCTCTCGTCGAATGACCGGTGTCTCGGGGTCACATCGCCCTGCTGCCCAATGGGTTCGGACCCGCTTTGTGATATCGCCGGAGATCGGGCAGACCGTCGACCTGGACGTGTCGTCCCAAGCGTCGGCCGACGCCGCGATCGAGCAGATCCTCGCCGAAGCCGGCGCCCTGACGTCGTCGTGCAGAACGCCGGCATATGTTCATCGGGTACGTCGAGCGTACATAACGGCGTCGAACAGCCTGCTCGGGCAGGATTCCCCAAATGCCCAAACCTGCATGCTCACACCCGAACGAGCTGCCCCGTAGCAGCCGCACAGCTCGCCAGCAGGCCAAAGAAAACCATTGACTGGGATACCGGCACAACGCCTCGATACGCTCATCGATACAAACAATCAACTGCAGTGTAAGCGACGACAGCTAGGAACCACCAAGGCGAACTGTTTTCAATTGTCAGGACGGAGCAAAGCCCTCAACTAATAATCCGACCTGCCAAATGAAGTCATGCGAACGCCTCGGCACGTTGGATCACCTCTCGGCAGAACTGACTTATGCTAGCGCCGTCGTCGATGAATTGGGAGGGCTTGAGACCGAAGGTTGTGAATCCTTGCTCGAGCTGTTGCGGAATGGAAGCCATGGCCTGGCCGAGATCGGCGCAGGAGTGGTCGTCGGGGAATTGTGCTCGGGTGCCCCCGATTCGTTCCAGGTCGTTGATATTACGTCCTACCGCTAACATGCCAGCGGAGAGTCTTGCAATATCGTCGTTGGTGGGTACCCCGAGCGGGTGGAAGCCGTTGCCGTAGCGTACGAGGCGTTCAAGCAGCTTGGGGTGCATGTCCTGACCACCGAACCACATTTTTGGTCCCTGCGGACGGTACGCTTTGGGTTCAAAGTAGACGTCGTCAAACGAAAAAAAATTCACCGTGGTGAGTGACGGGTGAGTCGCCCCACAGCGTCTCCAGGACGGCTAACTGTTCGTCCAAAATTTGGCCGCGTCTTGCGAACGGTACGCCCAGGGCCGCGTATTCGTCGCGGCTCCAGCTCACGGTTGGTTGGACTACCAAGCGCCCTTCACTGACTAAATCCAAGGTTCCCAGCTCTCGGGCAAGCAGCAAAGGATGACGAAGGGGCGCGATGATCGCTCCGGCCACGAGCCGGATCCGAGTGGTGATGGAAGCGATGGCGCTGAGCAATACCATGGAGTTCGGCCATTGGGTGTATGGATCCTGGTTACCCGGCAGTGCGTAGGCTCGTGGGTTATCCATGACGCCGGCGGCGCCAGCGTCGCGTCCCAGAACGATGTGCTCGCTGGCCATGACGGCGTCGAACCCGGCGTCTTCGGCCTCCCGCGCCCATCGCACCAATGTCGGAAGGTCCCCACCCGAGGACATGGTCGTATTTTCAGTCAGAATCAGCAGCATACGAGGAGCGGGCATTGAGAAAGATTCCTTTCACGTGGCGGCGGTCCGCGCAGCCTTGGAGTGTTCGTTGATTTTGACCGTCACCGTTCGTTCGAATCAAGCGATTTCCTGGCGTTTAAGCGAAGGGAACACCCTGAGACACGGGTAGTCGTACCTGGGCTCGTCAGCGCTCAATGAAGGACCGGGTGCCGGCCCGCGTTGGCGATCCTGGCAGCGGATGGACAACGCTTTCACGCATCGCCAAGCCCGCTGCTTGCGCTCTGGTCGTGGTGCCGGTCTTTTGCAGGAGGTGCTCGATGTGGGTGTGAACCGTGCGGGGTGAGATGAACAGGGAGTCTGCGATGGCTTGGTTGGACAGGCCGACGGCTAGCTGAGTCAGTACGTCCAGCTCGCGGGGGCTGAGGCGGTAAGGAATGTCGACTGGGTCGCTGCGGACCAGTACTACTCGGTGCGGGCGACCCGATGCCGGCGCTGCCTCGAGGATCACGCGATGCCACCGGCCATCTGCTGGCCACAGCAGGCGAAGCCGCGATCCGCCGGAGGCGGCGAACTCTTCGACGAGATGGCGGAAACTTCCGTCCTGCAGGACGACGGGCCGCGGTAGGTTGGGCATGTCGATCACGGTGTCGTCGGCCACTAACGCAGCGTGTCCCGACGGCGGATCATTGTGGCGCCCGAGGTGCCCGTGCGTGTCGGCGAGCGCAGCAAGAGCAGGCAGTACCGACTTGAGTAGCCGTCGGGATGCTGCGTCGTAGGTTCCGGCCCGGCTGCTGGACAGGTGGACGAGCCCGATGTAGCGCTGCGAGCGCCGTAGGGCACCGGTCATGCCGTCTCGGAAGCCCGCTGGGGCGACATGCTGCTCGTAAAACCAGCCGCGTCGAAACGACTGGCCATGCTCCTGGGAGATCGACGGGGGCAGGTCGGAATCAAGGACATCTGAAAACCACTGTGAGCTGACGAACTGGACCGCGAGTTGACCGGCGGTCTCGTCGAGGTATTCGATACCGGCGATCTGGTGGTGCGTACGGTCCACCGGGTCGACCGCCACTAAAGACGCGGCGTCACTGTGCAGTACTTCCGCCAGAACTCTCAAGGCCTGCACCGCCGCGGTAGGAACGTCGGGTTCGGCAGTGAGCATGCCTAATTCGGCGGCGGCAGCGACCTGTGCATACGTGGGCATCTGACCTCCCGAAGTCCATCCGAACTCGTTTGGATCCATACGATACAGGCGCAGGCACCAACAATCAATGTCCCGCGTTGACTCACCTGAAGGTCCGCGTAGGTCAAGTTCGTTGCCTCGAGTAAAAAGTCCGGCTGAGCGGCGTGCCTGTGCTGGTGGCCCTGGGCTTCAGATTCAGGCCCTCGACGGCGAACTGCTCACCCTGGCCACGGCCAAGGGTCAACCCACCCCGAAACAGAGGGTCACCACTTTCCGTCCAGGCGGATCGTTCCGGATGAGCCAACGAAGCGCCGCTCCCGAACCTCTTGACATGAGGCAACGGGTGGCCCGCCGAGCCGTTTTCAGTATTTCTACGGATGGCGTCACACGGCGGGAGGCGGTGTGCTCGGAGTCACTGACCACCGACCCGGGGCAGCACACCAGCAACGGCAACGAAGATGCGAGGCTCACCGATGACGACCGGCTACCTTTACCACGAAATATTCGGGTGGCACGACACGGGCACCGGTGCCGGTCTTTTCCCCTCCGATGCTGCCGCAGGTATTCAGCCGTTCATTCATTTCGAGAACGCTGAAACGAAGCGGCGTATGCACGACCTGGTGGTGGTGTCGGGGTTGATTGACTCGCTGGTGCGGGTCCGGCCCCGGCACGCTTCGGAGGAAGAGATCTTGCGGGTCCACACCCGCGAGCATGTGGAACGCATCAAAGCGCAGAATCAGTTGCCGAAGGGGGGCGATGCCGGAGACGGGATTTCGCCATTCGGCAAAGGCGGCTATGAGATAGCCACACTGGCCGCAGGCGGCGTCATCGCCATCATCGACGCCGTCGCGAAGGGTGAGGTGCAGAACGCTTACGCTCTGGTGCGTCCGCCTGGACACCACGCCGTCGCCGACAGCGGCATGGGTTTTTGCATGTTCAACAACTTGGCCATCGGCGTCAAACACGCTCAGCAAACCCTTGGGATCACACGGATTGCGGTCGTGGACTGGGACGTTCACCATGGCAATGGAACACAGTCGACGTTCTACGAGGACCCGGACGTACTCACTATCTCACTGCACCAAAACAACGTCTTTCCGCCCAACAGCGGCGCGGTGCAGGAGCGAGGGAAGGGCGAGGGACTGGGTTACGCAGTGAACATCCCCCTACCGCCGGGAACGGGCGACGACGGTTACCTGTACGCGATGGACACGGTGGTGGTACCGGCCTTGAGACGTTTCCGGCCGGAACTCATCTTGGTGGCATCGGGCTTCGACGCAAGCGCAATGGATCCACTGGCTCGTCAGTTGTTGTCCTCGCAGGCCTACCGGGTGATGACTACGCGATTGATGGACGTCGCGGACGAGTTGTGCGGCGGCCGCCTGGCGATGTCGCACGAAGGCGGCTACAACCCGGTGTACGTCCCGTTCTGCGGGTTGGCCGTGTTGGAGGCGCTGTCAGGCGCGTCTGTTTACGGCGACCCGTTCTTGGCCATGGTGACCGGATTCGCCGGCGGCGACCTGCAACCCCATCAGCAGGCGCTTGTCGACGAGGTCGCCGCTTTCGTCTCTGATATCCACTCCTCCACGTCCGTCTGATCGAAGGAATAGTCATGACCCAAGCCTCTCCCGGCCTGACCCGGCGCACCTTCCTGGCTACCTCGGCCGGCGGCGTGGGCGCCGCGCTATTGATGACGGCCTGCGGCAAGGCGCCCACAGCCGGTACATCTTCGGACGCGGCCACCAATACGTCGACGATGGCCGGCAGCAGCTCCGCCATCGTCGCGAGCGGCAGCTCTTCGGCGGCGCCGTCTGCGGGGAAAAAACTCACCGCCGTGGGGTTCGACTATCCCTTCACCTTCCTGCCCGTGTATGCGGCGGTCACCAAGTTCGCCCAGCAGCACGCCGCTGAGCTTGGCGTGGAACTCAAGCTGACCAGCGACAACGCGAAGTTGGAAACGCAGGTTGGCAACCTGTCGACGCTGATCAGCCAAAAGTGCCGGCGATCGTCTCTTTCCCGTTGGAGACCACCACGCTGGAACGGCAGGCCAAGGCCGCCAGAGCCGCTGGACTGATCTGGGTGACCTACGGGGGCCGTATGCAGAACCAGGACGCCTCGATCACGTTCAGCTTCCTCAAGGGCGGCCAGCTACTCGGGGAATCCGCCGCCGCCTGGGCGCAACAACACCTGGGAGGGAAGGGCAAAGTCGCATTTCTCACCGACAACACGATCGAACTGGGCAGACTGCGCACCCAGGGCATGGTCGATGCTTTCACCAAAGCAGCCCCGGGCATGCAGGTGGTGGCCAAGGCCCAAGCGATTGCCCCCGATCAGGCATTGACCGCCACGAACGCCATCTTGTCCAGTCATCCCGACGTCAATGTCGTCCTTGCCGTCACCGACGACGCCGGCACCGGAGCATTTCAGGCACTGACGCAGCGTGGCCGAGCCTCGGATGACGCAAAAACGTTCCTCGGCGGTCAGGATGGCGGCAAGGCGTCCCTCTTGCTGATCCAGAAGGGCACCTTTTACCGGGCCTCGGCGGCGCTTGCCGTGAAGGACATCGGCTACGCGGTCATCGATGTGCCCGCAGCCGTCGCCGCGGGGCACGCCAACGCCAGCAAGGATGTGCCGATCACATTGGTGCAACATGGATCTGCTCAGCTGACCAGCCTTTTGTCGCAGTACACCTAGAAGCGGGTGTTCCATGGCGTTGGAAGTGCGGAACCTGGTGAAAAGCTTCGCCGGCGTCCACGCGCTGCGCGGGGTGAACATGCGCGTAGACGATGGAACGGTGCACGCCCTGCTGGGGCACAACGGGGCCGGTAAATCGACGCTGATCCGCTGTTTGGGAGGTGCTTTCGCTCCGGACAGTGGTGAAGTCGTGTTGGGCGGCGTGACGTTTCACCGGCTCGAGCCACGCCAATCCATCGCCGCCGGCGTCGCGATCATCTATCAGAATCTCAGCCTCGTCGACGGGCTGTCGGTAACCGACAACATCTTCCTGGGCCAGGAGAAACGGCGGCTGGGCACGGTCCGCCGACGTGAACAGATGGCACAGGCCGAACAAGCACTGACCAAGGTTGGCGCATTGTGCTCTCCGCGCGCACTGGTGGGCGATCTTTCCATGGGACAGCGGCAACTGGTGGAAATCGCGAAGGCGGTGCGCCGTGATCCGCACATCCTCATCTTGGACGAACCCACTGCCGCCTTGTCGGCGCGGGAAGCTGACGTATTGGCCGAGCGGGTAGCCACGCTCCGTATACAGGGGCTCGCCGTCCTTTACATCACTCATCTGCTCGCCGAGGTCGAACGCCTCGCCGACGCGGTGACGGTGCTGCGGGACGGCTCGGTGGCCTACCGCAGCACCATGTTCGGGTTGAGCCGCGGCGACCTGGTCCGCGCGATCAGTGGCACCGCGATCGAGCACACCACGTCGGCAGCACCGCAGCTCGGGCCGGCCCAGTTGGTCGTCGAGGAGTTGACCGGTCCAGGTTTCGGGCCCGTGAGCCTGACAGTCGCAGTGGGTGAGGTGCTGGCCGTGCACGGACTGATCGGGTCGGGACGTACCCGGCTGCTGGAAACACTGGCCGGCCGCCGCCGACGCACCGGCGGACGAGTGCTGGTTGACGGCCGCGAGGTGTCCGGTCGCACACCGGCTCGAGTCCTTGGCCGCGGGATGGCGCTGGTCCCGGCTGATCGCAAACGTCAGGGCCTGTTTCTGTCGATGAATGCGCAGGACAACATGCTGATGGGATCGTTCGACCTGCTTGGCCGATTCGGTTGGCGACGGAGACGAGCGGAGTCGCGCAGCTTTGGGCGGGTGTCGACAGCGGTGGGTTTGCGGCCTCCCACCGCCACCGCTACCGCCGCCAACTTCTCCGGCGGCAACCAACAAAAATTGGTCCTGGGCCGGTGGGTCAGTGGAACGCGCGAGTTGCGCGCGTTGCTGCTGGACGAGCCTACCCAAGGCGTCGATGTTGGTGCCCGGCAGGAGATTTACTCGGTTGTTCGTGACCTGGCCCGAAATAGCGGATGCGCTGTCCTGGTCAGCACGTCCGACCCGGAGGAAGTGGTTGCTCTGGCAGATCGGTGTTTGGTGATGTCGGGTGGCCGGGTCATCGCGGATTTACCGGCGGCTGGCCTCACTGAAAATCTGCTGCTCGAACTCACCCACCGAGCATCATCTGCGCGAAAGGCCCAGACCTCGTGAACAGGGCCGCCGGATGGGGTCACATAGTGACCCGAAACCCTTTGGTCCTGGTGTTGGTGCCGATGGTGGTCTACTTCCAACTGGCCACGGGGCAGTTCTTCACCTCGGACAACATCCGAGGCATCGCTCTGGACAGCGCGGTGTTGGCCATCATCGCTGTTCCGGGTGCGCTGCTGCTCATCTCGGGTTACCTGGATCTTTCGGTCGGTTCAACGCTGTCGTTGGGTGCCGTGGTGGCGGCCAGCTTCATGGTCACTCACGGCTCTGTGGCGGCGGTCGCGATCATCGGCGCTGTCGTGGTCGGCGCCCTGGTCGGGGTGGCCAACGGCCTACTGTGCAGCTTGCTGAATCTGTCGCCCTTCATCGTGACCCTAGGGACGTTGACGGCCGTGCGCGGACTAGACCTGCTGTTGAGCCCCCTGCCGTTATCCGGGTTCGGCGACTCGTTCGACTCCATCGGCGGTGGAGTAGTCGCGGGTGTCCCTGTGCCGGTCATCATCGCCGCGGCCGTGATCGTCTCAGGGTCGGTCTATCTGGCGTTTACGCCCTCTGGCAGGTATGTGTATGCGATCGGCGTGAACCGGGAGGCCGCCTTCCTATCCGGTATCGCGGTGCGGCGGCTGCCGTTGTTGCTGTACGTGGCCAGTGGAGCGGCGGCGGCCCTGGCCGGGGTGATTCAGGCCGCGCGGTTGGACTCCGCGCCCGCCGGAAGCCTAGGTACTCAGTTCGAATTGACCGTGCTGACCGCAGTTCTGCTCGGCGGCGTCGCATTCACCGGCGGCGCGGGATCAATTTTCGGCGTCGTGTTGGGTGTGCTGTTCCTTGGCTGTCTGCAAAACGGCCTGACCCAACTCAACGTCCCCGACGCGTGGCAGCAGATCATCAGGGGTTTGGCCCTGGTCGCGGCGGCAGGCCTGGCCCTTTTCCATTTACCGAGCGGCGTCGCCCGCCGGTTGCTGGGTTCTCGGCCGGCAGCATCACCGCGGTCGGCGGCCGAAACCGTCGAACCGGCACCGACCGAGCAGGCACGACCGATGCCTGCGGCGGCCGCCGACGATTGACCAAAAAGTATGCGTGGCGCATCACGGTGCTGTGGAGCTGTTCAGACTCACCGGTCGGTTCAGACCCAAGGTTTCCATGCCGGCGTCACGCGTGCTGCCAAGAGATGACACCGGGCTGTCGGGGTTTCACATCTTCAAGGGGCCTTGCTCGGTCGGGGTGAGTTCGTCGAAGGTGGTCACAGATTTTGCGCGGCCGGGAAAGACGACGGTCAAGATCAGTCCGAGGAGGAACACCCCGACGCAGGCATAAGACGCGTAGATGATTGGTGCCGCCACTTTGTACACCGACCCGAAGAGAGCAGCTCCGGAAACCAGGATGCCGACGGTGCAGGCGAGGTAAACGGCCCAGCGCTTGGGGTGGTCGCGCAGGCCTCGGAGGGCGCCGACGCACATCAGCAGGTAGATCAGGCCCAGTGCGATGCCGCCGAAGGTGGATCCCCAGCTGAACATGGCCACGTAGTGCGGTAACCCGGCCTGCGCGAACAGGGCGGTCCAGGCTTCGGTCAAAACAATCACCATGATGTACACCGCGATCACAACTGAACCTGCCACCAGCGGCGTGCCGCGGCGAGATATCTTGGCCAGCGGCGCCGGTAGTCGGTGGTCTCTGGCCATCGCGAAGAATCCGCGGGATGCCGCCACCGAGATGCCGATGAGCACGGCCAGCATGTCCAGCACGACGACCAGTTCGGTGACCCGGCGCACCAGGACCGATCCGAACCCACCGTCAGATACTGGAGCGGCCAGTCCGAACAGGGGCGCGCCGGCGTTCTTACCGATGGCCCCGATGTCGAAGTGGTAACCGGCGACCTGTGCGTAGGCGCCGAGCACGTAGAAACCGGCGACGGCGATCACCGAGATCAGGACTGCCCGGGGAATGTCCCTTTTGGGATGGGCGGTTTCCTCACCGAGGTTGGCCGCAGTTTCGAATCCGGTGAACAGCAGCACGCCGTACAACACGCCGAAAAGGACGCCGTTGAGTCCCTGAGGCGAAGAGCTCGGGTTGAACGCCTTCCCAAGGTTGTTGCCGCCACCGATCTTCGCGATAACGACGATGAAGAAGATCAGTACCACCGTCAACGAGATCAGGGCAAGGATCAGTTGAGCCCGGGTGGACAACGCGACACCCAGGAACATGATCACTGCGACGAAGATCAGCAGGAGGATGTCCCACCCGATCTGCGGGAGCGGGTGGATGTTGAATTCCGCTTGGAGGGTGTCGGAGATGGTGCCGCTGATCAAAACGAGGATGCCGGCGCCCAAGGCAAGGATGCCAAGATAGTAGAGGAAACCGGCGGCCGCTCCGATGCGGCCGCCGAGACCGTCGGACACATAGTCGTACAAAGAGCCGGCCGCCTGGATGCGTTTGGCGTATTCGGAGACAATCCAGCCGAGACCGAACACGCCGATGGCCGCAATCACCACCGATAGCGGTGCGGCTGAGCCGGCCCCTTTCCCGGAGGCGTTCAGGCCCACGAGCAGCGGCACCAGGAAGGCGATGGAAAAGACCGGCCCCATGAAGCCGACGGATTGGGCGATGGCGTCCACCAGCGTCAGCTTGTGAACGCCCCCGAGCTGCTGCCGGGCCGGCACCTGCGCTTCAGAACTGCTGCTAGTCGCGGGGCTGCTCACTGAGGTATCTCCCGACTGAGGTGGTCACGGACGCGCGTGGGTGGGGTGGCGGGCAAAGGTGCAACTGCGGTCCGCGGCCGCAGCACCCGGCGATCGTTTGAACCCGAACTGTAACGGTGGGGGCTGACACTGGCTAGACCGTGATCACACTTTTTGGGGCATCGCGCCACCGCGGTCCTCCCGGTGCTCCGGTGACGAACGTCCTGCCTCTCGGGGCGCGAGCGCGAATTGGATGGGCACGGTCCCGGCATCCACCACGGAGGCTCCCCCGTCGACGGTCAGTGTGGCGCCGTTGACGTAGCTTGATTGTGGGCTGAGCAGCCAGACGACGGCGGCGGCGATCTCGTTCGCCTCGGCCGACCGGCGTTGCGGTACCAGCTGCGTAATTTCGGTGTAGGCGTCGTTCACCGACAGTCCCAGTGGTGCGCCGAATCGGCGCATCTCTTCGTCGGCCATTTCGGTTCGAACCCAGCCGGGGCAGACCACGTTCGAGCGGACACCGGCCGGGCCGAAATCCACCGCGATCGAGTGCGCGAGCATCGAGAGGCCGGCTTTGCTGCTGGCGTAGCCGGCGGCTTGCGTGGGCGATCGCAGGGCGGCGACGGAGGACACGCTGACCACAGCTCCACGGGTGTGCAGCAGGTGCGGCAGCGCCGCCCGCGCTACCCGGAAGGGCGCGCTCAGATTGCTCGCCACGCAGGTGTCCCAGGCCTGGTCGGTGAGTTCAAGTACCGAACCGTCCAGCATCACCCCAGCATTGAGGACCACCCCGTCGATCCGTCCGAGTCGCCGCACCGTCTGGGTCACGACGCGGCCGGGCTCCCCATGCTGATTAAGATCCGCTGCGCAGATGTGCGCGCCGCACAGATCTGCGACTTCTCTGAGCGCGGATTCTCGTCTCCCGCAGATCAGGACCTGGGCTCCGGCGGCGGTGGCTGCTAGCGCCGCGGCCTTACCGATGCCGCTGCCGCCGCCGGTGATCAGGACCGCCTTGCCCTGCAGCACTCCACCGTCCACCGAGGGTGCCATCAGAGCGCGGTGAACAGATCGCGGTAGTGCGCGTGGCGACCGCTGAGGCCGACCATCACCACCCCTACGAGGGCGTCGTCGCGGTGGTAACCGACGGCGACGTCACCGTCGACATCGCCTTCCAGGACGCGAACATCGTCAGCTCCCAGGCCGACAGCACCGAAGGATTGGATCCGAAGCTCGTATTGATCGCTCCAGAAGGAGGGCACCGGCCCGAACGGGGTGGCGTCCAGCTCGGCGGCATTGAGATAGCCACCGAGGGTGTGGCCCGCTTTTCGGGCCGTGTCGGTGACCATGGTCCAGTGTTCGACTCGTCGGGGAACGTCGTCGAACAGCAGATTCGGGAACCTGGCCAAATCTCCGCAGGCCACCACGTCAGGGCGGCCTTCGACTCGCATCTGGTTGTCGCACAACAGCCCGTCGCGAAGGTCAAGCCCGTTCCCGGTCAGCCATTCCACGTTCGGTGTGCATCCCACGGCCTCCACGACGATGTCGGCCGGGATCTCTGTCTCGTCGGACAGTCGCACCGCGGCCACCCTGTCGTGATCGTGGGCGGAGCCGATGAATTCGACGGGGACGACCCCGAGGTGGAACCTGACGCCCTGGGCTTCGTGGCGGCGTTGCAGCGCCGCACCCAGCTGCTGGCGTAACGGACGGTCCATCGGTACCGGTTCGGGCGCGACGACGTCCACTTCGAGGTCGAGCTTTCGTGCTGTCGCGGCGACTTCACAGCCGATGAATCCGGCGCCGATGATCACCATGCGGGTGCCGGGGGTCATCGATGCGCGCAACGCCAGGGTGTCCTGGACGGTGCGGATCACCTGGCGTCCCCCGGTCGGGCCGGGTAGTGCCAGCGTGCGCGGCCGCAAACCGGCCGCAGCGACCAGTCCCCGCCAGGCCAGGGTGTCGCCCCCGTCGACAGTGACGGTCCGCGCGGTGAGGTCCGCGCTGCTGACGCGCTGTCCCAGCCGCCAGCTGACATCCTTGGCCGCTCGCGGAATGCGGAACATCAGCGACGGAAGGTCCGGTTCGGAGTGCAGCGCCTGCTTGGACAGCGGCGGCCGGTTGTAAGGCATGTACTGTTCCTCGCCAATGACGACGACCTCGCCGACGTAACCAGCTTTGCGTACGGCCTCGGCGGCCCGCAGACCGCCCATCGATGCGCCGACGACGACGATCCGATCCTCAACCATGGCCGTCATTCTTGGATGTCGATGGCTTGCAGCGGACACACGTCCGCCGCCTCTTCGGCGTCATCGCGGAGCACCTCATCCAGTTCACCTGAAATGTAGGTGTCGGTGGCTTGATGACGGAAGGCCAGCTGACCGTTCTCGTCGAGGGAGAAGATGCGGGGTGCGGAGAAGACGCATTGCCCGTGGTCCTGACACTTGTTCAAATCGACGATGACCTTCATGACGCACACTCCTGGATGGGTGGGGACAGGTGGAGGTGGGCTGTGCTCAGCCTTTACGGAGTGCGGCCAGGCGCGTTGGATCGGTGCGGAAAGGCCAGTCCCCACCTTGAGCGGTGGAGAGCACCTCATCGCTTTCGGTCGGCTGCGCGCCGACGTCCGAGCGGATCGGTGTCGGACCGGACACGATGGTGTTGCTCAACCGGCCGAGACCTTCTACCTCGATGTCCACGACGTCGCCTGGATTGACGGTTCGCGAGTTCGCAGGGGTGCCCGATAGCAGTACATCACCGGGGTACATGGTGATCGTCCGGGCGATGTCGGCGAGTAGGTAGTGCATGTCCCATTTCATCTCGTCGGTGTTGCCGTCCTGGCGGAGCTCGCCATTGACGATCGTGCGGATGCTCTTGTGACGGAAGTCCCAGTCGGTGATCAACCCCGGACCCAGAGGACACAAAGTGTCAGAGCCTTTGACCCGCAGCATCGATCCTGCGTCGGTGTCTCGGAAGTCGTGCAGTCCGTAGTCATTGGCGATGGTGTAGCCGCCGATGTAGTCGCCGGCCTCGGCGGGGGAGATATTGCGGGCGGTGCGGCCGACGACGATCGCGATCTCACCTTCGTAGTTGAGCCATTTGCAGCCTTGCGGCCGCACCACCTCCCCGCGGTGGGAATTGAGCGCAGACGTCGGCTTCTGGAAGTACGTCGGCGAGGCCGGCAACTTCGTGCCGAACTCTTCCACCCGGCTCTGGTAGGTCAGGTGGACCGCGATGATCTTGGACGGTTGGACCGGAGGCAGGTGAATAGCCTGATCTATGTCGACGGTGCGGCCGTCGCCGGCGCGGAGGGTATCCAGCTCCCGCACAGCCTGTGTTGGTACCCCGCCCAGCAGGATCCGCCGGTATTCGGCCATCCTCAGACCCCGGCTTCGTGCAAGGAGGGGTGAGTGGCCGTCAGCGGTTCCAGTTCGGTTTTTCGGGCGGGTGGAAACCCGCCGGGCGGGCGGTCGAACCACAAGTGCACCTGACCGGTGCCCACGGAGTTCTCGTACTCACCGTATTGGCGCCCCGGGGCCGTGCAGTCACCCTCACCGACCGCTCCGACCATCATCAGGTAGTGGCCGAAGCGTGCTTCCGGTTTCACCTTGTAGAACTGCGGCATGGTCTCCAACACCCGGGCATGTTCACCGTTGCTGAACCACTGGATGCGTTCCTGATCGGCGGCCAACGCCTCCGCCGAGAAGATGTGTTCGGTTCCGGCGGCCTCGTGCTGACGCAATTGCCGAAGCGGCCAGAAGGTGTGGCTGAGCGCGCCTGAGGCGATGAGCAGCACCTTGCGGTCGGACTCGGCGACCGCCTGCCCCAACGCCCGACCAAGGCGCAGGTTGTCCTCGGTCTGTGCGGTTTGGCAAACCCCGATGGAAATCCAGCGTTTATCGGCAAGTCCGTGACCCAGGAACTCCCACAGGTTGGTCGTCGCGTAGAAGATCGGCAGGTGGTCATCCATGATCGGAGTGATCCAGGTGCCGTTGGCGTCGGCCTTGGAGGCGATCAGCTGGGCCAGCTCCGGGTCACCTAGGAAGTCGTACGGCCGTTGTGACATTCCCCGTGGCAGCTCTTCGGAAGTGAACAGTCCCTGCCGGTGTTGCTGAGCGGTGACGACGAACTCCACCGTAGTGGCCCAATGTGAATCCAGCACCACCACGGTGTCGTAGTCGAGGGTGTCGAACACCTCGCGCCGCAACTGGTGCAACCCGGCGGGCAGGGTGCTGTCCTGGCCGTGGTTGAGTTCCCGGCGAATGTGCTCGGGCAGCACAATCGTGGGTACGTGCGCCAGTAGGCCGGCGCCGACTACCTCGCCCATCACACATCTACCCTTTCCGGTTCGGTGCTCGTCCACCCGGTCGGGGCGAACACGGTGTTCTTGACATCGCAGAAGAAGTCGAATGACCAGCTGCCGCCTTCGCGGCCGACTCCGGACATGCGGGAGCCGCCGAACGGCGCGCGTAGATCCCGGACGAAAAAGCAATTGACCCAGACGGTTCCGGCCACCAATTGCGCACTCACCCGGTGGGCGCGGTCCGAGTTACCGGTGAAAACCATGGCTGCCAAACCGAATTCAGAATGGTTGGCCATGGTAACCGCCTCCTGCTCCCCGTCGAAGGAGTGCAGCACCAGCACGGGTCCGAAGATCTCCTGGGTGGAGATTTCGCTGTCCGCGTCGACTCCGGTGAGCAGAGTGGGCCGGTAATACAGGCCGCCGAGGGTTTCATTTGGTCCGCCGCCCAACAAGACCTGGGCACCGTCGGCCTTAGCCCGCTGGACGAAGCCGTCGACCCGGGCGAATTGGCGGGGATGGATGGCCGGCCCTAGATCGGTGGTTTTCTCGCGGGGATCACCCTGGCGCAGCTTCGCCGCCCGCTCGATGAAGCGTTCCACGAACTCCTCGCGGATCTCAGATTCCACCAACAGCCGGGTGCCGGACAGGCACACCTGGCCGGCGTTGTCATATTGCTCGACGGCCTGCGCGACGGCCAGGTCTAGATCAGCATCGGCGAAGACGATGAACGGCGACTTGCCGCCGAGTTCCAGTGAGACCGGTGTCAGGTTCGCCGCCGCGGCCGCGGAGATGGTCTTGGCGGTCGGCACCGAGCCGGTGAAAGATATACGGGCGACGTCGGGATGGGCAACCAGCGCCGCGCCCGCCTCGTTGCCCAGCCCCTGAACGACGTTGAACACCCCGTCGGGCAAGCCGGCGTCGCGGGCGATCTCGGCCAGCAGTGAGGCGGTGAGCGGCGACCATTCCGACGGCTTGAGCACGACGGTGTTCCCGGCTGCCAGCGCCGGCGCGATCTTCCAGGTGGCCAGCATCAGCGGCGCGTTCCACGGCGAGATCAAGACGCAGACGCCGGCCGGGTCCCAGCTGACGTGGTTCCGGTGGCCGCGGGTGTCGAAGTCAGGTAGGTGCAGATCGTGGATGAGATAGTCGGCGAAGAACCGAAAGTTGTGGGCTACCCGTGGCATCACGCCGCGTCGGTGTGAGCGGATGAGGCCGCCGTTATCGGTGGTCTCGACGACGGCCAGGTCGTTCAGGCGCCCTTCGACCCGGTCGGCGATGGCATGCATGATGCGGGCGCGTTCAGCCGGCGCAGAGGCCGCCCAGGCTGGGAAAGCTGCCTTGGCGGCGGCCACCGCCAGGTTGGCCTCAGCTTTCCCGCCGCGGGCGATATCGGCGATCAGCGATCCGTCGATGGGGCTCAGGTCAGGGAACGTGTCAGCGGACGCGATCCACGCGCCCCCGATCCAGTGCTCGGTGGCGACGTGGATCCCGGCGACTTCAGCCATGTATGCGCTCCTGAGGCGGGTTGGCGAATCCAACACTCTGGACCGTTCGGACCCAAACGTATATGGTCGGTCGGACATGGTCAACACCCCGAACGGAGCAACCACCGTGACAGCAGACCTCGATGATCCGGTCGCTCACCAGGACTGGGTGGGGCGGGCAAGCCGCCCAGCGCTGCCCGACGGGTTGTGGATCGACGGCGCCGCGCGGGAGGCCTTGGATGGGTCCACCCGTACCGTCCGCTCCCCTCGGGATGCAGCCGCCGTCATCAACCTGCCGTGGGCCGGTGTCGCGGATGCTGACCGGGCCGTCGCAGCAGCGCGACGCGGGTTCGATTCCGGGCCATGGCCTCGGCTGCCGGCTCGGGAACGGGGCGAAATCTTGCGGCGCTTCGCCGATCTCGTCCAAGCGCGACGGTCGGATCTGGCGCTGCTGGTGTCGTTGGAAATGGGTAAACCCATCCGCGTTGCCTACGAGATCGAGCTGCGGGCCCTGATCAACTGTCTACGGTTCTACGCAGAGCTGGCCGACAAGGGCCACGGTGACATTCCGCCGACCGTCGAAGGCGAATTGGCACTGGTGACACGCGAGCCCGCTGGTGTCGTCGCCGCGGTCGTCCCCTGGAACTTCCCGCTGACCATCGCCGGTTGGAAGTTCGCGGCAGCACTGGCGGCAGGCTGCACGGTGGTGCTCAAGACCTCCGAGCGCAGTCCCTTGTCCATGCAACTGGTGGCCGCATTGGGCACCGAAGCCGGTCTGCCGCGCGGGGCCCTGAACGTACTCAGCGGCGACGGTGACATCGCCGGCCGGCGGCTCGGCGAGCATCCCGACGTCGATGTTTTGACCTTCACCGGGTCAACTGCCGTCGGGCGGCATTTCCTGCGCTACGCGGCCGACAGCAACCTCAAACGTGTCCATCTCGAGCTGGGCGGCAAGTCGCCCAACATCGTCCTGGCTGATGCTCCTGACCTGGACGCTGCCGCTGACTCCGCGGCGTGGGCCATCTTTTTCAACTCGGGGCAAATGTGCACGGCGGGGTCACGGCTGGTCGTGCACCGCACGGTGGCTGAGCAGGTGGTTGACCGCATCCTTCATACCGCCGCGCGGTGGCAGCCGGCGGACCCGCTGCTGTCCACCACCGCGATGGGCCCGATGGTGGACCTGGCCCACCGTGACACGGTGCTGGCCCGCATTGAACGTGGGGTGGCCGCCGGCGCGCACCTACGGCTCGGCGGCACGGCCGTCCTCACCGACACCGGCGGCGCGTACCTGCCGCCGACCGTGGTCACCGAAGCCGGACCGGAGAATGAACTGGTCCGCGAAGAAATCTTCGGGCCGGTTATGGCCGTCCAGGTGGTCGACGACGAGAACGAAGCGATCCGCGTTGCCGGGGCCACCCCGTACGGACTGGCGGCCGCCGTCTGGACATCCGACCTCGGCGCCGCGCACCGCATCTCGCGACGACTCAAGGCCGGCACCGTCTGGGTGAACTGTTACGAAGAGGGCGACATGAACGTGCCCTTCGGCGGCGTCAAGCTGTCCGGATCTGGACGGGACAAATCCCGACATGCGCTGGAGGAGTACACCGATCTCAAAACCACCTGGATCAAGTATGGCTGAGGACGCGCCACGGCGCGGCCGTCCCGTCATCGTCATTCCCGCCCGTTTCTCCGAAAGCGCGTCCGCGCTGCGTTACGGAGCGGTGGTGGCCGCCCGCGCCCTAGTCGATGCGGTCTTCGCTGCCGGCGGCGAACCAGTCGTCATGTCTCCATACGCGGCCGGCGGTCAGGTCAGTGACGAAGAGGTACGGCAGCGGCTGCGTATCGCAGATGCCGTCCTGCTGCCGGGGGGCGGCGATCTGGACCCACGGTGGAGCGCTCAGACGTCGCACCCAACCCAGTACGACGTCGATGTCGAACAGGACGCATTCGACTTCGCGGTGGCCAGGGTGGCGTTGGACGATGGCCTGCCGATGCTGGCGATCTGCCGCGGACTGCAAGTGGTGAACGTCCTGCTGGGCGGCACCATTGTGCAGGACATGACCAACACCGTGGCCGGCGACCATCGCCATCGCACTCACCACATCGCCCCGCTGATCAAGGGAACGGCAGAACCGGGGCCAGCAATCGAAATATCCTGCTACCACCACCAGTGTGTCGGACGCGTCGGCAACGGGTTAGAAATCGTCGCGCGCAGTGAGGACGGCGTTGTGGAAGCTGTTCGCCTCGCTGATCAGACGGGCACCACGTCGTGGTTTCTGGCCGTGCAGTGGCACCCGGAGGACACGGCTGCCCGCGACGCGAACCAGTCCGCAATCTTTCGTGAGTTCGTCGATGCTGCCCGCCGCTAGAACGCAGGAACCGGGTCCTCTTCGAGCGCTTCCACCGCACTGACCATTCCGCGAAGTCCCGCCCTCATCGTTTGGGCGGTTCGGGCGTCCAAACCCGAGATGATGCGGCCTTCAGCCGCGTTGAACTGCGGCGTCAACCGTTCCATCACCCGCAGACCTTCGTCGGTCAGTTCCAGATGCAACAGCCGGCGGTCGGTGTCGTCCGCGCGGCGCCGTATCCACCCGTGGTTCTCCAAAGTCTTGACGACGCCGGTCAACGTACCTTTGGAAATTCCTGCGCTCTGCGCGGCGTGCCGCGATTCCAGTCCGTCAAAGATCCACACCACCCACATCACCACCCAACCCGTCCAGGTCAGATCGTTGGGTCGCAAGACAGTGTTGGTGAGATGGTTGCGGACGGCGTTGGCCGCTCGATAGACACTCGACACGACCGAACTTGCCTCGAGGTCGAGCTTGAGCGCTTCAATGTGCACGGTCATCGCGGCTTCGGTGGCCACCAAGCCGTACTCCTTCGACATTGCTCAATCGTATGGCACCGAAACACATGTCCCGTTCAGGCTGGAACAGAACCCGAAGCTCGATGGTGCGGCCGTCCGATTCACCCCGTGGTGGTCATGGCGGGCAGCCAGGTGGCTCAGATGGAACCTTCCGCGCCGGACCTCGAAGCGTCTCAACGCAGCGTTTACAGCATCTGAGGGACCCGTTGCGGTTGTGTCAACAGGTTGACACAAGCCAGCGCAAACAATCCGGCCATGCCAAGTCGCGGGCAGACACAGCATCAAGTCAACGTCAGACATCCGGCGTGACCAAGCCCGATTGGCGGCTGCCCCCACCCAGAGCACTCGAAGCAACACCGACAGTTGCGGTTCGCTGACCAACGCCAGGTGATCCGTGCGCCAGATGACGTCAGCGACCTCCCGCGCAGCTTGAAGGGTCGTCTCGACAGTCGTCGCGGCGGAGCGACCGGCGCCAGGGGTGGCCAAACTGAAACCAAAACGAGGCCACCGGCTCAGACAGCTCGACACGACAGATGGGCCGCAAGGTCCACCAGGGTTCCACCGTTGCCGATCGAGGTTGTCGAGGCGCTTCAAAAACGGCGTGCAACGCCGCGCTCCGCCGATGCCTTCGGCGTCACTGCTGCGCCGGGGGCCCGCCGCAGTTCCGACGGCGGCGGGACCATGGTCGTTGCGTCAGACGCGCGGCCGGCGGGTCGGACCACTCAGTCCATGGCCAGCCGCACCACGGCCACTCGTCGCCCGCACCTCCGGGCCGGAGGGGTCATTTGCGCACAACCATGACGCGGAACCACAACGATGCTGACGGCGACCGCGCCGCCGTCCAAGGTGGACCTACTGATCGTTCACCGCCAGTAAAATTATCTAGCCGCGCACTTCAACCCTGTTCTAGGCGTCCCGCTGGGCAGGCTGGCAACAGCGGTTGGTAGCGGGCGGGTCTTGACCGGCCAGGCAACCAGCGTATGCGCAACGCCGTCAGAGCTGCGCCAGCGTGGCGCCGCCGTTCCACTTTACCCCGACCTGCCGGTAGTAGCCGCCGATGATCTCGTCGACATTCAGTGCCGCCAACTCTTCGGTCGGCGACTCATAGAGCGTGAGATCCACGTCGCCGCGCCAGGCAGGTCCAGCCATGACTTCTTCGGCGCCCGAGGAGATGAGTTCGGCGTATGCGTCGGGAGCATCGACACCGATGCCGGGCAGAACCCGGTGGTGCGCCATCGGGTGTCCGTTGACGAAACCGTTGGTTTCGCATTCCTCGCGCAGGGTAAGAATAACCTCGGCCAGGCGACGGTCCCCGGCCGCCAGGGTTGCCCCGAACGTGCCACCGGCCGCGATCTGCGGAGCGCCGTGGACGAAGGGATGCGGCCGGGTCTGCCACATCGACCCAATCTTCTTCGGATAACCCTGATGCAGCCCGCGGCCGATCGCAAAATCCTTGTCCACCCAGATGTACACGCACCGAGAGAAGGTCCGGCCCTGGAACGAGCATCGGACGACGACGAAGGCCTCCTTGTACTGCGAACGCACCGGATCGAGCAGTTCCGCTCGCGAGGAGGAGCAGGATTGCCAGTCGGCCCAGATCAGCGCCACGGCCCCGGGGTCCTCCTCCGCCAACGACAGCGGCTCTGGCAGCAGTTCAGCTACCCGCGCGGGGTCGGTCCGGTACTCCACCGTGAGCAGATCACCGGAGTAGAACCAAGGCGGTGGGGGGATTAGCGACGACTTTCCGCTCGTTGTACGCGGATAAAGAAATCCCCGAACAGTAGCCATCTCCGACCAGCTCCTCATCAACCGAGATTCGTTTGCATCCGTACGATACCTGGGGGACTGACTTGAGGGAAAGGCTTGCCAAGCACGCGCAACTACCTTAACGTTCGGGCTCAAACGACTAGAGGGGACAGATGAGCCACTTCGACACCAGCACTCTTGCCGCCGCGCAGGAAGACATCCTCGCACGCAAGATCGACGTTGTGCGGCTGGGCTACTCCGACCTCATCGGCACCGAACGGGGTCGCGACGTTCTCGTCAGCCGATTCGCCCGTACGGTCAGCAGCGGAGTCGCTTTCTGTCGCAGCGTGTACGGCACAACCCCCATGGGTGACGTCGTCGACATCGAGGGGGGCATGTCAGCGGGCCTGCCCGACGTGCTCGCCTTCCCCGACGTCAACTCGCTGACGGAGGTGCCGTGGGAGCCGGGCGTGGCGCACTGCATCGCCGACGTGTTCAACGCCGACGGGTCGCCATCGCTAGAAAGTCCCCGCCAGGTGCTCAAGCGTGTCGCCGCCAAATTCGCCGAGCTGGGCATAACACCCGTGGTCGGGCCAGAACTGGAATTCTACGTCTTGGAGCAGGACGCCGTCTCGCCGACGGGTTGGAAACGCTACGGAGAAGGCCCTGGCAACGTCTACGTATCCGGCAACAAGGGCGACCCCGAAAATGTGCTACTGCGCACGCTGCGTCAACTCGGCGACTACGGGCTCGAGGTGGTCGCAGCCAACCACGAGTTCAGCAGTGGCCAATTCGAAATCAACCTGTGGCATTCCGAGGCTGTCGACGCCGCCGACCGTGCGTTCCGGTTCAAGGCTGCGATCAAGGAACTCGCCCGCCGGGAAGGCAAGCTCGCCACTTTCATGGCCAAACCGTACAACGACGAAGGCGGCTCAGGATTTCACCTACATTTCTCTGCCGCCGACGACGCCGGCACCCCGCTGTTCGACGGCCCAGGTCAGGAGCACGGACTATCCGCCGTCGGCCACAGCGCTATCGCCGGGATTCTGGCCCACGCGCCGGCGCTGGCCGCCGTGGCCAACCCCACCGTCAACTCCTACAAACGATTCGGCCCCGATACCCTCGCCCCCTGGCTGATTGACTGGGGCCTTGACAATCGCAGCGCCATGGTGCGTATTCCACCCGAACGCGGTGGCGCATCACGATTGGAACTACGCCTCGGCGATGCCAGTGCAAACCCGTACCTCGCCATCGCCGGGCTGCTAGCTGCCGCCTATCTCGGCATCCGAGATGAGCTGAAGCCGCCCCCGGCATTGGAAGGCTACGGGTACGACCCGTCCAAGGCCGACCTGCTTCCCCAAGACCTCCCAACAGCGCTGGCAGCGTTGGAACAAGACTCAGAATTCATCGATTTGCTCGGCCCGCAATTCGTCAGCGCATTCCTGGCCTACAAACGAAACGAGCTCCAGCGCTTCTCACGGTTCGTCACCGACTGGGAGTTCCGCGAATACGCCTACCACCTCTGAGCAGGCTCAACCCCGAAACGGACAGCTATCCTGATGAACCAAAACCCAACGGCCGCGCTAGATGATGTTGACCTCGCCGATTTAGATGTATTCCAGCAGAACCGCGCCTGGGCCCAGTTCGACGTACTGCGCCGCGAAGCACCCGTGCACTGGAATCCCGAGCCCGCACCTAACTCCGGCTTCTGGTCCATCACCCGCCACGCCGACATCGTCGCGATCGACCGCGACCCGGACGCCTTCACCTCCAGCGACTTCACCAACCTCGAGGAAATCGACGACGACCTCAAAGACGTACGCCGGTCCATCCTGGAAACCGACGGGGAGCGCCACCGCGTGCTCCGTAAACTCCTGCAGCGGGATTTCGGCGGCCGCACCCTGGCCAAGTTCGAGGACTTCCTTCGCGGCCTCACCCACGCCACCGTCGACGCTGCCCTCCACCAAGGCGAATTTGACTTCGTCCGCGAAATCAGCGCCGATTTCCCCATCCAGGTACTCGCTCGGATGCTCGACGTTCCCTCAGATCACACTGGTCAACTCATCAACTGGGGAAACAAGCTCATCGGGAACACAGACCCTGACTACGCGGAGGTCCTACTGTCCGACGTCGAGAGCGACCAATACAAGCACCTGCCGTTCCGGTCACCAGCCGCGGTTGAGGTCTTCGAATACGGCCGCGAACTGGCCCGCCAACGAAAGGGCGGTCACGGCGAGGATCTGGTCAGCCACCTGATCAACCGGATCCCCGAAGACGGCGAACCCCTCACCGCTACCGACTTCGACAACTACTTCCTACTGCTAGTCGTGGCCGGCAACGAAACCACCAGGCACACCATCAGCCACGCCATGCACACATTGATGAACAACCCCGACCAACTTCGGCTGCTACAGCAGCAGCCGGAGCTCATTCCCAACGCCGTGGAGGAGCTCCTGCGGTGGGCCTCACCGGTCTACCACTTCCGGCGCACAGCCACCCGCGACGTGGAACTGCACGGTAAAACCATCAAGCAGGGCGACAAAGTCATCATGTGGTTTGCCTCCGGCAATCGCGACGCGACGGTGTTCAAGGACCCGTACCGCCTTGACGTCACCCGGCACCCCAACGACCACGTCACCTTCGGCAAAGGCGGCCCACACTTCTGTCTGGGCAACAACCTCGCCCGCATGGAGATCCGGCTGATGTTCGAAACGCTGCTGCCGCGGATCAAGACAATCGAGCCGGCCGGGGACGTCACCCGGGTGCGGAGCAACTTTGTCAACGGCATCAAGTCGTTTCCCATCCGTGTCACCACCCACTGACCAGAATCAAAGAACTCAGGAACGGAGTCAGGTGTGCGCGCCCTGTGCGTCCTGCACGATCACGTCAGCTCGTCCGGCTATGTCGGCGAACGACTTCGGGAACTCGGTTGGGACGTCCAGGAGTTGGTTGTAGTCCCAGCCGATGCCTTCAACAGACCGGACGTCCACTGCGAGTTTCCGTCAATCAACGAATTCGACCTTCTCATCCCGATGGGCGCACCCTGGAGCGCCTACGACGACGCTCACATCGGTCGATGGTTAAGCAACGAGCTGCAGTGGCTGGCCGAAGCGGTCGCCGCTGATGTGCCCGTGCTCGGCATCTGCTTCGGCGCCCAGGCATTAGCTCGCGCCCTGGGCGGTAATGTGGGTCCCGCGGCGAATCCTGAGATCGGCTGGGTTCACATCGACACCGATGAGCCAGCGCTAGTGCCAGCCGGCCCGTGGTTCCAATGGCACTACGACGAGTTCTCTATCCCTCCCGGAGCAGTGGAGATCGCCCGCAGCGCAGGCAGCCCGCAAGCTTTCCGCATCGGACGCTGTTTGGCCGTGCAATTCCATCCCGAACTTACCCCCGCCGGTCTAGCTCAATGGCTCGCGAACGGTGGTGAGAAAAAAGCTCAAGCGGTGGGGGTAGACCCGCAGACGCTACGAACTGCCACAGGCGCGACCGAACCCCAAGCTCGGGCACGCGCCGCCGCTCTCATCGACATCTACCTTGGGCAGGTCATGAGCCAAACATGACCTTCGCCGACGCGCACGATCAATTCGATCAATCGGTAGATCGCTACTGGTTTCCAAAGACTCTGCTCAGATTCTTGTGCTGTTGCCTGATCCGCTTCCCACGCCTGATCGCTTTGTCTATATCCGGAGTGCGCCCTTCGTGCCATGGGACATCCAGAGGATGGAGGTTGAAGGCACTGTCGTCGAGATTTTAGGTCGTCGTTGGTTGGACAGCCTCGCCGAGCAGACAGCTTGGCATCCCGTGGAGGACCAGCGCCTCACCTCCAGCGAAGAAGGGTCGAAGGCCCCTTCGGGGTATCGCCAAGGAAAAGTCACCCACGTCGGCCCGTCATCAAGTTCAAAGCATCACGCGGCTGTGGAACGGCTCCTACAAGGACTCCGGAATTTTCGAACGTCTTCACCCCGCTCTACAGATCATCACCAGGCTCAGGGAAGTAATCGCCGAGAAGCTCGCAGAGGGACGCTGGGAGCCACCTGCAACTACGATTAATCATGATTACACCGTTGCCGAGATAGTCGTGCCAAGGTTCGATCATCGAACCCAGACCGCACTCGTGGAATTCAAACGTCGTTCGAGTTCGCCCTGGACTCTGTTCGTCATATCCAGACTTCGCTGTACATGGTCCAAAGAATACCTTTTCGCCTGGCCACTCAAGAAACTGCCGAACCAGCAGTCATGTATGAGATGGGCACTGTCACAGCTGAAAGCGCAGATTCATCTGACTTTCCGATCGAAGAATGGACGCAAGGTCCATTTCAAGCCAACTCCTCGCCGCGCTACACCGGTCGGTCGGCGACCCTCAAACAAGAGGAGTTGCAGCAGTTCGATGATGCCCTGATTGCCAGATTGACCGCGGCGCCCATGCACGAATACCTCGAACTTCGTAGGCGTGCGCACGTAGCTCTCGAAAGACGTGGTGACTACAATGAGAGCGTCATCTGGTCCGCAGCCGCTACGGAGTACCTGCTGGACGAGCTCGTGCGACTCATGCTGTGGGAGGTCGCCAACAAAGCGGATGACGCCATATCGATCTTCAAGTCCCCTCGGTGGCCGCACGAGTGAAGGCGAACTACGTGGCCATCGCCGGAAATACCTGGGACCTCAAGACCCCCGGACCGATCGTCGATTGGCTCAAGGATGTAGCAAATATACAAAACCAGATTGTGCATGACGTTCGCCAGGTTCAGCATGCGCAAGACCCGGCCGGGGTGGGTGCCGCTTCTGCTCCGAGGCGGCGGTGTTCACGCGGTGTGCCGGGCGGAGTGAATCGCACGCCCGGGGCTGCGTAGTGGCCGTGTGATCACCGCCGTGGAGTTGAATGGTGGTAAAGGCCCAGTCCAACCGCCCGATCACAGCAAATTACGTTTCGAGGTAGTGCAGCGCTAGCGGTCGGACTTTTGTTGACATGTGCTCAAACAGAGGCAGACCGGAAATACGAGCGTGTAGTTCCGTCGCGTCTACCGCCTCCCAGATCCCGATGTTCTGGCGGGTGCCCGGTACACGCCAGATTCGGCGGATAACGCCGGAACTGCGGTACTCGCGGCCGCGGGCCGCCTCGCGTTCCAATAAGGCGGCCCATTCAGAATCCGGCGTCCCCGCTGGCCGCGTGACCTCAATGACGACCAGGAACTCGCTCATGCCGAGACGACCGATCCTGCGCCGCCAACGCCCACGACACCGTCACCAACGAACTGCGTGATTTCTGCTGGTGAATAGCCCAACTCCGAAAGGAGCGGCGCCGTGCTTTCCCCGAGGGCCGGAATCCGTTTCATCGTAAAGCCGCCCTCGTCGCGAAATGGGCTGGCGACAATAGAAACCGTCTCATTGGATGGTAAGGCGACCTTCTCCCACCTGTGGCCTCCCTCCAATTGCGGATGATGGGCAACGTCCGCGACTGAATTAAGATAGCCCCACGGAATACCGGCACGCTCAAGATCGCGGGCCAGGTCCTCTTTATTGCGCAAACAAACAGCATCCGACACCGACTTCTCCACGAACTCCCGGCGGGCAAGCCGGCCCTTGTTGGCCGCGAGGTCTGGTTGTGCGGCGAGAGAGCCCAGCTCGAGAACGGTGCACAGGGCCACCCATTGTCGGTCGTTGTGAACCGTGCGCGGACGCTCTCCAGCACCGTCGACGTCGACGTGGAACTGCGCTCCCCAGCCATCACAAGTCTCCCTCCGTGGCCCGCATCGTAGGCCACGCCGCAGAGCCGAAGATGCTTGCCTCGGCCCCCTTCGAGCTAGTCGATTGGCGGCAACGCCTGAATGAACTCGTCGATCGCGCCGACCGCCTGCCGCTCATGCAGAGCCCCGTTCGGCACGGGTCGTTCCCTGCCGGAATTCGGCGTAGCTCCGCGCCCCGATGCTGTTTGGTACCGGCGAAATCTCGGGCCAAATCGAGCAGCGCTCCCTGTACGGCCGGCACTTGAACGCCGTTGAAAGAATGGTGCGGCGGCCGCGGCGGCGCCGCCGGGCCAACTCCACGCGCCGCCCTGGGGGTGGAGCAGCCGTTAACTGCCCGCCCCCAGGGACAATCAGACGACGTCGCCGATTCCAGCTGCCCGCCGAAGTTCATCAACGCGGCGCTCCTGGCGCTTGAGCTGAAGCTTCCAGAACGCAGCCCCGCCATGAACGATCTTTTCCCAGGTTTCAGCGAAAAAGGCACGTTCTACGTTGTGCTCCCACCTGGTCTTAGGACTCGCCAGGCTTCTACGTAGGTTTGACTGTTTGTGTTCGGTAGAATTGTGGTATGTCGCTGCCTGAGGTGGATGTCGATCAGCTTTCCGCCCGGTTGTTGCTGATCAGAGCCCATTTGGA
>JAABUM010002249.1_pt1 | contig 26335 bp, 38 predicted proteins | sample 5559161 | NCBI WGS metagenome assembly JAABUM01 (sample SAMN10711868, study PRJNA513369) | rock metagenome | isolation source: Antarctica rocks | place: Antarctica: Victoria Land, Siegfried Peak nord
GCGTCTTGTTTGTCTGTACGACCTGAAGTGCATATTTTATTGCTGCTAAAATCTTGCTCTCCTCTATGGCGCGTTTGAGAGCTGCAGACCCCTGTGTTTAAGAGTGTCGACCATCTTCTTCACCTGGTCGTCCCATTTCTAATCCATGTTGAACATGATACCCAGGTACCGAATGGACTCTCCCGGGCGGCGCAGTGCCACTGGCCGGCCATCCATTGTGATCTCCCCCAGCAGTGGTGCGAGCTCGCTCCAGTCATTGGCCTGCACCAGGCGCCTGGCCTTTCGCTTCCGTCCGGCTGCACCCGGCGCGTCACCAGGTGCGGCATCCCGGTTCTCATGCTTCCCGGCATCCTCATCCGTTTCTGCTGCAGCATTTGCGCGCTGGCCTTTCCTGGCCGCCCCCGCATGGTGGTGTAGTATGCCTGTGAGGTAACATTTGTGAGGCGCCAAGCTCATGCTCATCCACTCGCTGTACGCCTCAATTTTCTTGATTTGAGTCTTCATTTCTTCCAGGTCGTCCGCAAAGATGGCCAGGTCGTCCGCATATGCAGCTGCCGCTGCTGTCAGGGGATCGTCGACCGGGGTGCTGCCGCAGCGGTAGCCGCTCCCGCCGATGTCCAACCATCTCAACAGCGGCTCCAACGCTATGACGAAAAGCAACGGTGATAGCACATCCCCTTGTATGGTTCCTCTGTGGACTGGAATCGGAACAGTCCTGCCGGCGCTGCAGCTGATCTGCGTCGTGGCATGCGTGTAGATTCCCTTCACAACATTGATTGCATCCTGCGGCACTCCAATGCGCTCCATGACATAATACAGCCTGGCTTGGTCGATGGTGTTGAACGCGGAGCTGAAGTCCACCGCCAGCATGAAGAGATTCTTCTTGTGCAAGTCTGCGTCTTCCATTATACGCTTCAGGAACCTGAGCTGCCTTCCTCAATTGCGGTGCGGGCGGAAACCTTCCTGGGATGCTGACATCGCCGAAACTTCTTCGAGGTATTGCTGCAGCACCCTTGTCACGACGGTGCTGTACAATTTATACATGCAGCAGTGAAGTCCAATCGGCCTATAGTTGGCAGGGTCGGTGGCCGGTAGCTTTTTAGGGAACATGAGCGTGTAGCTGTTGTGCCATTGCTCAGGCACGCGGCCCGCGGCCCAGCACATTTTGAAATATCCGTGAAGCATCATCAGCACCTCCGGCGGTAGGTGCTTGAGCAGCTCGTTCGGCATGCCGTCTGGGCCTGTCGACTTGTTATTCTTAAGACTCCTGATGCACTGCATGGTGAGTGTCCAAGTCAGCCTGTCTGCGAGCTGATGTTCCGTGCCGCGGGACTGCAGGAGGAAGGGCTGCGGCATCGCGGTGTCCTCCATCGGTAGCTGGGTCGCCAGGTTCGCTGGCACCTTTGGCGACATGAGCGCCCTGTGGTGATGCTCCAGGGATTCCAGCATGCAAGGCCCATCATTCACCTTCCCGTGCACCGGATGGTCTAAGGCAGTCATTTTGGCCTGGCGATTGGGAGGCCAGTTGCCCTTCGGGAAGTAGGACCTGCATCTGAACTGCATCCTGCTGTCGAAGATTCCAAGGTTATGTGTTGACCTACATAAACTGCGACAGCTGGCGACCCTATGATTTGCCACCCGTATTCAGTGCAAGCAAGCACACAGGTCCTGCAGTGTCTAAAAATAAACTGAGCAATGTTCCTAAAGACCAGCCTGTGATGGGAACCATCTACCATCATTCCACTTCGTTTGAATTCACAATACTTTGGGTCGCAGCCTTCGCCCTTATTCAAATATCTGTTCCAAAGATCAACCACGACTGATGGTACAGCCGCCGTCTCAGCTGCGCCGTAGTTTTCTTTTCATGCAAATGTCACTTATCTGACTGTCCTCAACCTCCTCTGTGCCAAGTCGTTCAGTGCGGCGTTCATCGTGTTGATGGCGTTGGTCACACCCTGCACATGGAAAGCAGGAAGCTCCGCACAGACGTCAGTGTAACTTCTGACATTGCCATGTCGACGACAGGGACGAACGAGGCCGTCTCCACTTCCTGACGCGCTCAAGCAGTCGAATCGTATCGTTGATGAAAAGGCCGTGATACGTCAGCCTGCGGCAGCATGTTTGCACAGAAAATGTCCAGGTCTGGCCAGCATGCAGCGGGAACACCTTCCACCACGGGAGCGTTCAGTCACGAAGTAATACTCCGCTGGCAAGTCTGCGTCCCGATGGGATTTGTTGTTGCGCGATGTGTGCCCTGCCATCGGCCCCGCCGCAGGACGCAGCGCAATCTCAGGCCTAGATCCCACGAGCCGGCTGTGGGCGGCAGCAGGCTGCGGCGCTGCCGCCGGTGTTTCACAACTGTCCACCTCGAAGTCAGGCAGCCGACGCTGCTGCTCTGGCTGCCGCATTTGCGGCACTACTACGGCTGGCGTTGGCCGCGAGGCTGCCGCGGCTACCGGTGCGTCCAGCAGCAGCAGCCCCCTGCTGCCGCGCTGGGATGTCTGCAGTGTGGGAGCGCCCAGGCACAGGTAGACTGCAAGGGCCGCCAGGAAATTCCCTTCAAAGGCAGCGCTCCAGCTGCACAGCACCGCCTCCGCGCCGCTGCGGTGCCGCGGCCGCCACAGCTGTGACGTGCATGCGCTGGGTGAGGGCGCTGCGATAATGTCCCGCCACAGTGGAGGCGTATGTGCGGCAGGTTAGACGTCGGGCTTCGCACCATGTCAGCTGGCGTTTAGCTGTCTTGGTTTTGCCGTCTCACCCAGGCGCTGCAGGGGTGCCGACACAGCGTCTGCGCCGTGCAGGTGAAACGAGGATGATCGACACGATAGACAAGCTGTGAGCTTCGAAAAGGTTGTAACACCTCGTATGCTGACGCTGCGTAGCCTCATTCGCAAAACCGGCCGCAACGGAGGCCCTGATGTTGACGGTCGACGGGCAAAGGTGACCGGAGAGCTTCTCTCGCATGCGGATCCGGCTCAGCTCTCCGTCGAGCGTTCATGCAGTTCGTTGAGAAGTTTGAGGTGCGTTTTCACTGCGCCCTCGGGAATGTCGCCAGGGTCTTCAGCCGGTCTCTGTCGAGAACTCCGAGACACGCACGTGCGGCTCCGACATGGACAAGGAGAGCGGACGGCTCAACGCTCCACGCACACGGCCGCTCCACGCCCCTTTCAAAATCACTACATCTTCTCATTCAGGCTGCTCGGGCCTTGCTATCTTGAACCTTGCGCGGTTGTTGGCCTCACAGTTCTATCGCTCTGCCGCGGAGCGTTCGACAGGTGCAGCCAACCTTTTTGCACCGCAGAGCCCAGGTGAGGCTTGTGGTGGCTTTACATAGTAGTTCTGCAGGCATTAAGAGGCACAGCCCTGCTCGCAAGCCATGCTGTCAGAGAAGGCCAGCCCTGAAAGCCTGATCCATCACATGCTGTGACTTGCAGGGAGTTGGCTCACATTCGACCCAGGCAGAATGAACCCGCTGTTAGATTTGCCGACGTTCACAAGGCCGAGCTCGGCGAGCTCGGCGAGCGGGGGCGCCCGCCGCCGCTGCTGCGCCGTGTCGCCGCTCATCCTGTTCGGCGTCCTCCCAGCCACCATCATGCTTGGCACGCTGTTTCATTTTCTCGTATTGACTTGATAGGTGTCTCTTGTCAGCTTCGAATACTTCATAGTGCTCATGTGCTGCCGAGATGCGCCGCTTGATTGATCTGCCACCTCCATTAATGCGGTGGTTCAGCATTGCTGAGCATCTGAGGGAGATCGTTTGCCAACACTTCGAATATTAATAATGCGCTGTGGTGTCGCAGGCCTGTACCTGCTGATGGACGCCCCATCCCTCGGCATCCAGCCGCCTACAGATAATGCGGCAGCCGTTGGCCGCAGCCTAGCGAGCGCGCAGGCAGCTGCTGCCCGGGTGGCGGCCTCGGCGGTCCTCATGCAGCAGCACCCGTTGAAGGCCGTGCTGCCACAAGCTGCGCCAGAGGCAGCGGCTGCCGACCCGCTTGCGGAAAGCATCGAGCAGCACCTGGAACCGCTGGCGGCTGTGACGGCTGCTGCCAGCAATGCTATGGAGCCGGCAGCGCCGCTGCAGAAGCCTGCGGACGCGCCTCCCGCCGATTTTACAGCTGCAGCGGCTGTTAGAAACCCTGGTCAGCAGGATGCCGTCAGCAGCAGCAGCAGCAGCAGCAGCAGCAGCAGCAGCAACAGCAGCTCAGGTGCCAGCAGCGGCGGCGGCACAAGCACCTCAGGACCTGGCGACCAAACCAGCAACAGCACCAGGTCCACTACTGCTGGCAAGCTGTCCGCTGACGACTCGGAGATAGCCGCCATCCTGGCAGCCGCGGAGCAGGCGGGAGCGCCGGTCGACATGAAGGCGTGCCTCAGAGACGATGCTGTCGACAAGCCCTTCACCGTCGAAGACTTCCTTGAGGCCCGCCCTGCCAGGTATTATTTATGCCGAGTGCCTTTTCTAAAAGGAGTAGGACTGCACAGCCACAGTTGAAATCCCGCACCGCCACACTGCCAGCTACAGCTGCTGGCACACCAGCTGCGCAAAACATACCACAGAAATAACCTCTTTACCACTTGCTCATGCATGCTTCCCTTGCAGGCTGATGGTGGAGGCGGTGTTCAACAGCAAGCTGCCGCGTGCGGCCACCGCGGTCACCATGATCGTGACAGCGTCCATGAGCCGGCGGTCCATGATCGCGGGCCTGTGCGCCTCCTACGCCTCCGTCATTTCCCTTGCCGTGTACGTGAGCGTGCTCGCGGACGACCCCGCGGCCGCCGCCGCCATCGCCAATGCAACGGCAGCCATTGGCGCCGAGTTCGACAGGTGTGAAGTGCTTCTTCACCTGCATGCTCGCTCTGTAGACGTGTCAGCCGTGCACTCTGTGCCTCAGATGCTGCAGGAACAGCAGCATCGGTTGCCTTGCTCATTTGCCGCTGTGCAAGTGACTCCTTCTGCAAACTGAACAACCACCGCTATTCCTCCACGCAGGCTGGGAGGGGCATGCCTGCCAGCTGGCCATGCTAGTCGCCTCCGAGCGCCTGGTGCTGCTGCCACATTTCCCATGCACCACATGCAAGTTTTGCTTAAATCCTGTGTCTGTATTCGTGCAGGCTGGAGGCGGCGCGCGCCTGCCAGCTGGATGTTTTAGTCGTCTCCGAGCGCCTGGCGGACGCCGCTGCTGCAAAACTGTTTCCCGTCAACGCGCTGCGGAATCTGGCGCTGCTTTCAGCCAAGACGGAGCTGGTCATGCTGGGAGACCTGGACCTGCTCGCCGGCAGAGACCTGGCGGCCGCGATGGCGGTCCCGCAGCAGTGCGTTCTTGCCTTCATCGCAAGCCACACGAGGCCAATGATAAGAGGTGCCCTGGACCTGCTCGCCTGAGCTGGACGCCTACAACACACTGGCGCACTGGACGGGGGCATTGGGGCCAGCCGGGGTTGGCGCATAAGCGTGGCGCACACGAAGCCCTCTCTTCATTACTGAGGTCCCAACGATTGCGCTCAGAACCCATCGCTCTGCCGCAGGTACCAGGAGCTGCTGCAGCTGACAGAAGGCAGGCGCATGGTCGTCGTCCCCGCCTTCGAGACGGACAGCATGGAGGCCGCGCACAGAGCCGCAGCAGGTGCGTAGGCTTCTTGCACATTGTAAGGGCGGCGTGAGATTATGCAGGGGTGCCATCGATCCTTCAGTCTGCACGTGCACTTGCAGTAACCACAAAGACGAACTCGACAAATGGGGAACACCTGTGTCTGCACGCAGGCGGCAAGGCGGTCGCCGCGCAGATGTGGGACGGCACGCAGTTCCGCTACTTTCTTCAGGTGCGTCTTACAACCAGCCTTCCTCCCTCGATGCAGAGAGGTGCTGGTGGATCCATGCACAACCTACCTGCAGACGAAGTGTAGCCCAGCAGGATCACATTGCAGTCAGCATTCGTGGTCACTTTGTATACCGGGTGTGCATCATGCAGAAGTTCGACCAATCTGAGTCGAGCTGATTGTGATGGTGCAGGGCGGCTACAACCCCGCACACAACGACACCAGGTTTGACGACTGGATCGTCGCCGTTGAGAGCTACCCCCTGAACGACACGGATGGCAGGTGAGGACTATGGTGCAGCTGCTGCCTCCTGTATGCCCCCTGCATGCCAGTCTGTTTGGTACTGGCGCTGTGCGGAATGGGAAGAATCGTGCGGCACAAGACCAAAGCGGTCTTCAAATGTTCTCATGATCTTATCCATGCGCAGCTTCGAGCCATGGTGGATCGCGCGGCGCAGCGAGATACCCGTGTGGGACGTGCGCTACCGTGGCTACGGTGCGGCTTTCAGATTCATGTTGTGCTCTGCACGCTTCTCAATCTGTTTTGCTGCTGACAAGTGTGGGTGTCCTAAACCCTAATGAAACTTTCGAATGCTGACACCATCGCATGTTGTGTGCAGGCAAGAACAAGGTGCAGCAGCTCCAGGCGTCACTGCAGCTCTTGAACTTCAGGTGGGCCGCAGTTCCCGGAAATACGCTGATCATGTTTCAATCATGACCCTGCACCCTGCCGCTGCATGCGCCCCTGCAGCCGTTGACAAACAGGGATTGCACCACCGTTGGCATGCACAGCATTGAGACAGTGCTTTATACGAGGCCTGAGTCACGACATCGATGTCCCGCGCCCCGCAGATACGTGGTGCACCCACGGGCCTTCCTGGTGCACCGCCCGCACGCGGCGTCGCCCGCCAAGAATAAATTCATGGACGACATGAAGTGGATGACGCCGGCGCAAAAGGCTGCGGCGGCCGACGCGCCGTCGACCGAGTTCAGCGTCTTCCACAAGACGGAGCACTGGTTCGGCGACCAATGGAAGGCGCACACAAAGTACAGGGCGCTTGTGACGCCGACATTCCAGCGCTGCCGCGACCAGCTTAGCCACTGGGATGTGTACGGGCCGGGCGGTGAGCCAATCAGCACCGTCACAAGCCTCGCCTAGTTTGGCACCGGCTCGTGATGTTGCGCCATCACAACTGTCGCTGTCACGCTGACTGCAATCTGAGTTCTGGATCCTCCTGCAAGTGAATAAGCAATGATTTGGACATGGGTCAGGGTGTCAGTGCTTTTGTCGCCGCTCGGCGGCGGGTAGGCGCTATGCACGCTGCCAGGTTCGTGCGTTTTAGGCCTGCTACAGAATATATGAGCAGTTGATCAATGATATGAAACTGGTGTGTGCCTGTTGCACTTCCTGTGAAGAAATGGGCCGGCGGTGTGTAATAGCCAAGTCAGCGGGCATCCGGACTGTAGCCTAGTGTGGTGTCTGCAGCGGCTGGGCAGTCGCAATTACATGAATGCTGGCTCGCTAGGGGACCAGTAAGCGCTGTTGACCTCCTGGCGCGTCCTCTTCACCTGCAGCTTGTCATTTTGCCAGGTGCACCTGGCACTTGTGAACAACTGGGCACCTTAGTAATAGTAAAGTGTAGACAACAATGATGCCTCCCGGGGTTTTCGGGGCGGACGTGCAACTCCAGCCAGCAGATTGAATCCTCGCCGCGTGGTGCCTGGGGCGCTGCCGATCGCTCTTGCATCCGCTGCACGCGGCCCTGCACGTGCTTGATTATGCAAATTAAACCTAAATAAGAGCCAATCCCCCGCACCGGAATTCGCTCAAGGAGCTGAGCTGGAATTGTGCCAACAACTGCTATGTACGGGACAGCCGTTTCAACACCAAGCTTGCAGGATCCGCCTGCTTCATGTCAGATGCAGTCTACTTGATCTGTCACGCCTGCTGGGAGCGTACGCGCCGCTCACCGCCGACCTGGCTTTATGCGGGTATTCCGGTCGATCGCGTTTCCCAGGGAGACAATAGCGAGTCACCGGTGAAGTGAAGGCGGTCGTCTCGGCATGATCAGCATGCGTGGCATGTGATCCATCGAAAGCCGCCCGCCGCATCGTGTTGACGGCATCGGCTGCCGATGCGCTTCGACAGGCGCCAGAACTGCGGGTCGAACATCAGCATGCGGCTGGACGCAAAGCCAAAGTCCAGCAAGGGCTCAACATCAGTACCGCCAGTCGCTAGCGAGTCTCAGCCAGGTCCTGAGGCAGCCAGCATCAGCCGAGGGTGGACGTCGTCTTCGATCATCCGCTTCGGGCTCGTACCTGCGGCCCTGCTCCTGGGTGAGTCTGGCCCGCATCAGAAACCATGTCTGGTGCATGACACCACCGCCCCGTCCACACTCGTGTGCCACCCGTATGCGGCGGTGCCGCCTGCGATGGTGGTGTGGTCCCAAACCCTCCAGGTCGAACACGGCATGCTGCGCGCTCTACATGCTTGCATGACGTCGGCACGGACACGATGACATCGATTTGCAACAGCAGTCGCCGATCCTTGCACTGACTCCTTGCTGTATTGCCGTGGCAGCGCACACATACCCCCTGGCTGTGTTGCCGCCAACCCCGCTGCATAAGCAAGCCTCCACGATGCAGCTGGTGATTGTCCATATCAGACGCTTCAGCCGCTTTGATGTGCGGTGGTGCAGGACTGTGCCTGCTGGTATACAGCGTTCCAGCATTCCACCGCCGGGCGGGCGGCCTGTCTGGCGGCATCCCCGGGCGGGTGCTGTCCAGCCTGCACAACCCGGCAAAGCTCGTCCGGCCGTGGCGGCATGCGCTGCTGCCGCACTCCGCCACGTCGGCCGGCATATACAGTGGCGACGGCAGCAGCGACGCATCCGCCGAGAGCGACGGCAGCAGCGGCCAGGCCTCTGACAGTAGCGGCAGCGGCGATCAACTAGCTGACGGCAACGACGGCAGCAGCGGCGACCAGGCGCGCGCAAGCTCGGCAGCCGGCGGCGCGGAGCGCGGCACAGACAGCGGCGACAGCGATGCAAAAGCGGCCGCCGCCGCCGGCGGTGGCGGCAACGACGACGGCAGCGCCGCCTCCACAGCCGGCGACGTGGCAGCCGCAACAGCAGCCGGACAGGCTCCAGAACAGCACCCGCGGCGGCCGCCGGCAGCAAAGCAGAGGAAGGGGAAGCCGAGGAAGGCGTCGCCATGGAAGCAGTTGCCCAAGGGCGCAGCGGCGGCGGCGGTGAAGCGGTACCCGAAGAATGCGACGGTGGACATGCGGACTTGCCTGAAAGAGTGGCATGAGGACAAGCCCTTCACGACGGACGACTTCATGCACGCACGCCCAGCCAGGTGTGGCGCCAGGCAGACCGAAACCCATCATGCAGATCTGGCGGCTGCGCCCATGTCTGATCCTCTTGTCTGCAGCTGAGCCTCTGCCAAAACAAAGCCACTGAGAATGCAAGTCGAGCCGCAACTTCCTGCTCTTCTCGCCTCACCTCGCCGCTGAGCCATCACCGAGAATTCAAGTCGAGCCGCAACTTTCTGCTCGTCTTGCCTCACCTCACCCTGAGCCATCTGCCACTCCTGAGTGCCGCCGCGGCAGGGCATGTCCTCTAGTCCAGTGTGCTCGGAAGGCCATCACATACATATCCACCACATACCATATCCATCACATACATACCCATCGCATCACCCTGCAGGCTCAAGGTGGAGGCGGTGATGCGAAGCGAGCAGCCGCGCGCCCCCACCGCCGTCACCATGTTCGTCATCGCGACCACCAGCCGGCAGCACATGCTGGAGGGGCTGTGCCGCTCCTGGGAATCCGTCATATCGCTGGCCTACTACGTCGGAGTCCTGGCGGGCGAGGCGGACGCCGAGGCGAAGATCGCGGCCGACATGGCCGCCATCAGGGCGGAGCATGACAGGTGGGCCAGATGTTTGGATGGAATCCCACGAGCCCTTTATTAACGTCCAGTCAATCACGTCAAGAATGGTCTGCGATCTGCGGGGGACGGGACTCTGGTGGCGCGCCGCTGCGTCACCCGCTGCGCCGATTGCCGCAGCACCTGCAGCCTCGCGCAAGCCCTGCATCCCTCGCTCGCACGCGCTCATCGTCAATGGGTAATGATTCACCTTTTTGTTTAACGTTTTGCGCAGGCTGGAGGGCATTGGCGCCTGCCAGATGGACGTGCTGGTGGTGTCGGAGCGGCTCATGGACGCCACCGCCTCCAAGCTGTTCCCGGTGCGCAGTCGTCCCATGGCTGTGCCATCGACCCTTGCACAGGACACTCGTGTAAGCAGACTGGCCCTGACAGGTGAGGCACTGAACATGGCAGCTTCCGTGATGACGAATCGAGGCAGCCGGTTGTCCGGCTGGCATTCTCACGTCTGTTTGGCATCTTTGTGGTCGGCAGATCAACAGCCTGCGCAACTTGGCGCTGCTGGCGGCGGAGACGGAGCTGGTCATGCTCGGCGACTTGGACATGCTCATTGGCGCCGACTTCGCCGCCATCGTCAACAGCACGCGGCAGTGCGTTTTCTGACATGTTACTGTGGTGTGGTATACGATCAACTTTTAAACAAGACTGAGCGACCTGGACATGCTCTTAATTTTTCAAATTACTTTTTTACAAAGTTAATTTTATTTACTAGCTTATTGAAAAACGAAGTGTTTTAATCAAGGTCGGCGCCGACTTGCCGCCCTCGTCAAGAGCACACGGCAGTGCGTTCTGGGAACATGGTCTCTGGTTGTTCCGAAACCTCCAAATGATCAAGGATGCTCGTTGACCTGGCCTGGACATGGTCATCGGCGCCGACATTGCCGCCCTCATGCACAGCACCCCAGCAGTGCGCCGCCTGCCTCGCCTCTGCCCTACAGCGGTGCTGCCGGCTGCGCACACTACAGATGCGACGCCAGAGCGTCCGAAGTCCCTTCCCTCCTGCAGCGCAAGGTACTACCAGCAGCTGCTGGCGCTGACAAGGGGGCGGCGCCTGGCGGCGGTGCCCACCTTCCAGAGCCGGTTTCTCAGGATTAAGTTTTTCAATTGCTCCTCCAGACTTCAAGCACTCATGTTTCTTTCTGTGACACCTTAGGTACCAGGAGCTTTTGGCACTGACGGCGGGCCGGCGGCTGGTGGTGGTGCCCACCTTTCAGACCTGGGTGTTGGGCTGGGCGGTGCAGGCCGCAGAGGGTGCGCACCTGCAGCAAACCCCAAGCCTGTCTCTCATTTCACATCACTTCCTGGAGGATCTTCCTGGGTCATGCAGTGGGCGGTGCAGGCCGCCGAGGGTGGGGTCCCAGTCACAAAGACGTTGAGATACCGCATTAAAATGCACTCGACTGCACTAAATATATAGGTCTTGCACTGTTTACACGGGTCTGTCCTGCTCTGATATCTAAAACCCTGCGGAGGCTGTTCTGCACCGGCGTCTGTTGATTGCTTCGACTCAACAAACAGAATCTGAGTGGGGTCAGCGGCATCACTCAGGCCTGGGATGGCAATGAGCGTTTCTGGGTGCTGCGCAGGCGGCAAGGCGGCAGCCGCGGCGCTGTGGGACGGCGACGGCTTCCGCTACTTCCTGCAGGTGCTGCTCTCCAGCTCTGTCAATCCGGCTCACAGCAAGCCTGCTGTATCACACTTTCGCTTTACTACATTGCACTCATTAGGCCCGGATTGCACTCATAAGCCCCGGTACACACGCGGCCTGCTCAGTCAAAGGCGCTGACCCTTGTCACTGAGCAGTGAAGCCATGCGCGCCCTGCGCTGCGCTGTCACGCTCGTTCGTCCACGTGCTTCTGCCGTGCCAATATTGCAAGCGTTTCAAATTTTGGTCCGCCACATGCACGCAGAACGGCTTAAGCCGGCGCGCACCCCCTGTGCTGTGCGATTTTGGTTTCAAGTTTCGCCGCTGCCTTTTGCTGCGCCGACGGCAAAGGAAAACACCAAACCAGTGTTTCGCCACATGCGCGCAGAACGGCTTTGAGCCGGCGCACGCCGACATCAACTTCACGCGGTGGGTCGCCACAGACGAGAGCTACGAACTGTCGGACACTCACGAGCTGTGCGCTTTTGGATTCCCTGGTCCGCACACTCTACCCATCGATGCCGAGTGCAGCACCCCATGCACCTGAGCCTCGCTGCTCGGCAGCACGCGCCGCGCACTGCAGTGTGCCTGGTTTTGCAAGGCCTTGGCGTCTGAAGCTTGTTCGCACAGCGAGAATGGTGGGAAAATGTAGAGTCCCCAGAATAGGTGCTGCACAGCCGGTGTGTGTGCGTTTGTGCTGATGCCAGATTACATTTCCCGCCGCAGGTTTGAGCCGTGGTGGATCGGCAGGCGGCGAGACGTCGGCTTCTTTGATGTGCGGTACAGAGGTGAGTGCATAATGTCACAGCGCCTCAGCTGCTGATGACATCAGCAGCCTATACATAGACGATGTTTGTCCTCATACATGTGTCATGACGAGTGACGGTGTTGCCACAACCAGGCGCTATAATTTGCTCAGCTCCCTCATGTAGTCAGCGGTTCAAACCTTGCTAATGGCGTTGCTTGCTGCCGCGCAGGGTATGGCAAGAATAAGCTGCAGCACCTGCACATCCTGATCAACGACCTGGGCTTCAGGTGCACATTGCGGTGCACGCTGCCGACGCATACAGAATCTTCTGTACTCTGCTGACATGGACCTTTGCTTCACCATGTCAGCTTTGTGGAAAGCGCAGTGCGCCCATGCGGCATCGCACCACTCAGTATGCTGGGGACTGAGGAAACACACAAAGGCCATTGTCGCCGTGAACTTTCAGGGCGTATCCCCCTGGCTGCAGGTATGTGGTGCACCCGCGGGCGTACATGGTGCATCGGCCACACGAGGATTCCGCCGCCAAGCACCAGTTCGACGACGACGTCGCCCACATGAAGGCGGAGCAGGCCGCGGCGGAAGAAGCGGCGGCGGCGGCCGCCGCGGCGCCGCCGACGGATGGCAGCCCGGCGCCGGCGGATGGCCATGCAGCGGCACCGCCGGCGGAAGAAAAGTTCAGTCTGTTTGGCGCGGCGCAACGGTGGCTGGACGAGCAGTTTGCGGCGCCGTCGCCGCATGCCGTGCTGGTGAGCCCAGGGTTCAAGCGCTGCTGGGAGACGCTGCCGAGCTGGGACATCTACAGTGCCGAACAGCCGCCGATGCCGACCGTGACCAGGCTGTAGAAACTTGAGAGGCACCTGACCGTCATCAGCGGGCGGGCGGGATCAGAAATTGGCTTGCCAATAAGGGCGATTGCTATCGATGCGTTTGAGGTACCTCGACAACTACCGGGGCCTGGTTCCCATTCTCAAGGAGCCGCGCTAGGCTATTCTCACTCACTCAGGGAGACACTCAGGGAGAATTCGTCTGTGAGGTTCACCATGTTTCGCTTCGCGACCCCATGGCGGTCTGTCGCTCAGAGGGGCTATCAGTTTGATGCTGATTCAGTGACGATGATTCGAATTATGACGCTCGAGAAGAGTTGATTCCTTTTCGTGCCTGCTGTTTCATGCGAGTGATGAAGCTTGAAATTTGTGTACAACACGTCGTTGAAAAAGCGAGGCACTGCACCAAGCGTCATTTGCACAAGGCAGGTTCTCAGGGGGGCCCAATGTCACAGATGACTTGCATCTCGAAGATGTCAAGGCCGGCGTGAACACGGCGCCTGCCTCGGCCCAAAGCTCGTCAACATGTCGGCATCAGCAAGAAACGGGCCGGGATACGCACAGCCAGCCGCTAGTGTGACAAGCGTGGCAGCATGTCTGTGGCCCCAGCAGGCACGGTCAGGACTAGACTGAGTAGTCGGCGTCTGTCAATCGGCTCCCGCTCAGGCCAGTCTCCTGTACTCGCCGCCGAGGCCGGATGTTCAGGCTCCGTGGGCCAATCACCGCCGCCGCCGCCGCCTCCGATAACTCCATTCCTGTCAGCCACGGCAGGGTTCGGAGTCCACGCGGCGCAGCGAGCCGACGTCGGCAGATCACCGCAGCCGCCGTTGCGCAATCAGCTGCGGCTTCTCTTGCATCAGCCAATGCAACTGCCGCCGCTGCGCAATCAGCCGCGACTGGCCTGGAAATGAATGCCGCGGGACAGCCCAGCGCTGGTTGCACATGATTCGACCTTGCAGATGAAGCGCCGTTGTAACCGCTGTCCCAATGCTCCTGTCAGCCGCGACCGGCTTTGGAGTCCATGAGGCGGGAGGAGCAACAGCCGGCAGATCACGGCCACCGTCGCCGCCGCCGCGCTATCATGTATATACTGATCAGCCACGGCCGGCCTGGAAGTCCATGCGGCGGGAAGAACCGGCGCCGGCGTAGTCGTCGTAGGAGCCGCCGCCGCCGCCGGCGCCCATCGCGCCGCCCTTGCCGATCCCGTCCAGCGCGCCGCCCTTCTTCCCCTTGCCGCTGCGCACCTGTGTGACGAGGAAAGACTTGTAGTCAATGAGTACAATGGACACTGGGACATGCAGAGATTTTGCAAAAGCGCCGCCCTTGCCCAAGCCTTCCAGCGCGCCGCTTATTAGGCCACTGCGCTCTTACTGCACAACAGGAACGCGGTTTGCACTACAGTGTTTCGTGCGCAGGAGCAGCATGTGTGGAGTCTTCTCAGCCTACTACTGAACTCGATGCATGTCCAAGACCGGTCGGAAGGAGGGGCATCTGCATCTGCATCTGCATCTGCATCGTGTTGCGCCGATGGGCAGGAGGGCACCGGGCCAGACTGGATGCCCTGTGCTGCCATCAGTCATAGCACCGCGGATGGAAGCTCGTAACTGCAGCACGTCGGTGAGGGCCCGGGCACAGCCAAGGAGATCGGCTCCTGGGCCGCATGCAGTCGGGAAACTGAACGGGAAGGAGGAAAGAAATCAGACACAAAGGACGCACGTCGGTGAGGAACTGGTCGAGGCCGAAGGGGTCGGCCTCGGGGGCGTCCAGCTCGAACTGCACCGGCTGGCCATCGCCCGCAGCCTGCGCCGCTGAGGAATAGTCCACGCCCTCGAAGCCCTTGTCGGGGCGGAAACGCCGCGCGTTCTCGTCGTCGCCTGCGGCAACGCAGTGATCGCATCGGTGCCTGCCAGCTGGAATTGTTTCTGTGCCGTCGACGAGCAGCACACGTCCTGGAAGCCTTTGCTGGGGCAGAAATGCGACGCGGCCTCGTCGTTGCCTGCGCAGAAGACGCACCCTCTCTGTCTGGCGCCATTTGGTTCGGTTTCTGTGATCCTCCCGCATCCACACGCTGACAGAATCAGGGGCAGAGCCCTCACAGCGGTGTGGCCAAGATCGACTCCCGGTTCTTCACACGCTCTGAACAGGTGCATGTGGCCCAGGCACCAAAACGAGCGTCCACATCCCGCCTTCATGTCCGCGCGGCAGCGTTGGCGCAGTGCAGGTCCTTGCGCGCGATCCCCGCAGGCAAGCAGAGCTTTCCAGCCTGGCGGAGCCTGTACTCGTCCGGTTTGAGTGTCCCCACCTCCGCCGTCCTCGTCGTCGGCGGCCGCCTTGGCGCGGTGCTGCCCGGTTCCCCGGTCGGCAAACATGGGCTTGTCGTACAGGTTGTAAGCGTCCTCCGACACGAGGCCGTGCCCCATTCCGCCCTCCTGGTTGAACAGCCGCTGGTCGTACATCGCCTCGCCGCCGCCCGCCACCTTGGCCTGTGCGGAACATAATTTAGGGTTTAGGGAGTTCAGGAAGGAACCCACGGGTCAGCGCTCGGCTGGTTGCTTGGCGAAAACGTCTCTCACGCATGCAAGGCACCAGGCCGCCTGGCGGCACGGCGTGCAGATGTGCGTTGCCTGGCCGCCACCCGCCACCGTTTCTCGTAGGCGCCGGCGGTGGAGCCCTAAACCCTTGCTCAGCAGCGGCCCGGTGTCAGCCCGAAGTTGGTGAGCTCCCTGACATGTGCACCCAGGGCAGCACGCTGCTGGTCCACAGTGCGGGTGTGCCACGGAGATGCAGGCGGCCCCGCACCTGGCCGAGGGCGACCTTCTCGGAGATGTCGCGGTCGCGGTCGCGCGTGAGCTTGGAGCGCTTGCCGCCGTGCGCGTCCTTTGCCTCCAGCCGGCGCTCCCGCTCGCGCTCGCTGCAGGCGTGCGAACAGAAAGTTGCATGAGCAGGACCGTCGAGGATACCCAGAACGCCTGCTGCACGCTGTGCGCTTCCAGCGCAAAGCAGGAAAGTCTTGCAATTGGACGATTTCTCAAAGCTTTTAAGTAATACTAAAGGTGCGGAACACCGCTCGTGCGATGATGCTTGGCACCGTATATGTGTGCCTTCCCAAATGTGGCTGCTGGAATGTGACAGGACGTGCACCGTCGGCACTGGCGCACGCGCCATTCTCAGCACTTGTTCCTGCGGTCATCTCACGACAGACGCGTGCGCTCAAAAGTACATGGCTCGTGGCCCATGATTGCAGCTCACCGCTGCCGGTCGGCGGCGCGGGTCCTCACGGGCGCGGCTGCCCGCGCTAGAACAGGGGTGAAAGCACGCTCAGAGACTGGGTTCTCGGGGGGAAAGAGAAGGTACAATTTCTCCCACCGCTGGCGGTCGCGGCGCAGGTCCTCGCGGGCGCGGCGCTCCTCACGCTCCTCTCGCGTCTCCCGCTCCCCCCGCGGCGGCGACGCCGCCATTGGCGGCGGCGGCGGCAGGTTGGCCTCGCCATACTGCGGCGCGCCACCTGCCGGCGGCGGCGGCAGGTACCTGCGGCGAAGTCAAGGTGCAGACACATCAGAACGCAGTGAGCGGGCGAACGGTGGGCTGTTGCTCACCAGCCTGGTGAGCCGCCATCCGCCGCCAGTTGCCTCGACGATTGACACTTGTGCTGCGGCGCACGGTCGACCACATCAAGCAGACGACTGCCACATGCAGAGCAACCCAGGACTGAGCCAAGGTCTTGTGCCTCACCCCTCGTCACGGGCGGCGACGGATGCGGGCGCGGCGCCTTCGGGTAATTGTTTGCTTGCTGTACGGTTTCTTGCTGCATGATCTCTTGCTGAAGGTTTCCTATTGGAGCTTACCCCTCGTCGCGGGCGGCGATGGGCACGGGCGCGGCGCCGCCAGGGGCGCCGGCGCGCTCCAGGCGGGCGCGCACTGCGAGGTCCCGCAGCTCCGCCTCCTTCGCCTCCTTCTCCCGCATCTTCTGCTCCCGCACGACCTGATACAAGGCGGACAAGTGCATCAGAATGTGCATCATCAATCACAACTACGAAGGAATTGCTAGATCGCGCAGCTCTGCCTCCTTCGCCTCCTTGTCCCGTAGCTGCTGCTCCCGCACCACCTCTGCAGGAGGATATGGAACTGATCCAATTGTGCATTGTAAGTCATGAGTCCGACTTCGTGGTGCCAGGTCGCGCAGCTCCGCCTCCTTTGCCTCCTTCTCCCGCGGCTTCTGCTCCCGCACCACCTGCATTCGGGCAATGGCACGGTCTCAGTTGGAGTTTCGATTGCACACGATCGACGGCAGCCTCGCAGGACATGCAGCGCCGCCTCCTGCGCCTGTTCTCCCACCCCCTGCCAAACGGGGTGAGAACATCTTGTTGGAGATTGCACGTTCAGTGGCGATTCTCACAACCTGCCAGGTCACGCAGCTCCGCCTCCTTGGCTTCCTCCTTCCGCAGCCTCCGCTCCTGCAACACATGCACAAAGAAACTGGCAGTGTCACATCTGTTGCACTTTCGCTCCTCTGCTTTGCTGAAGACTTTGATTGCAAAACCACATACGTGCGGCCTTGCCGATGGCATCTGCCATGGACGACTTGTGCATGATACGATTGCATGCTACCGCAGGCTCTCATGTCAGTTGAGAATGGCACCCCTTCCACAGGCGACGATCCACCCACGAAATCTACTGTGCGTGCACGATCGCAAGCAGATCTCCTGCAGGTTCGCAATGTGGGCTGCCAGGACTGCGCGAAAGTGGGCATCAAAGCATGACTCGTGTGCACATGCAAATCAAAGCGCACCTTCTGCCGCATGTCAACGGCCTCGCGGGCCTTGGACTCTGCGACGTACAGCGCCTCGGTGAGCTTGGCAAACTGGTCGTTGATCTGCACCTCCTGCAGCCCGCGCCCGTCCGCTGCCAGCCGCTTGTCCAGCGGAATGGTGTACCCCTGCAGGCGGCCAGACACATTTGTCAGACGGCATCCATGACGAACACACAAACGTGCCCACGTTGGCATCGGCTTCCGGGGGGCAAAAGTACTCCAGTGAGCCGTGGTGTAGGGGCATAAAGCGGCACACGCCGCTCGTTTTCATTTGGAGAGAGTCGAGTCAAGAGTCCTGCACAAAGGGGAGTGCGGACGACGCGCCTTGGGGTTCTTCCAGTTGGAGATGCAGGGCGGGATCTTCCAGTCCTGCTGGTCCTTCACGGTGATGGGCCGCGGCGGCGAGTGCATGATAGGCACCGGCGGGTCGCCGCTGCCGCGCGGCACCTTCTTATGCCGGAACTTGGGCGGCTCCATTGGGTCCACCGGCATGTCCTGCGGCGTGGTAGTAAGGTAGGAGACTTGTGAGAGCACGGAAAGACACGCAGGACAAGGTGACACAGAGTCTGGGCTCATCGACATCGGACCTCAACAGTGGCCCGGACTATTCTGCACCCTCAGAGTTGGAGCGCGTGTGCCGGACAGCAGCTCAGCGTCGCATCAGGGGTGGCCATGCATCAAGTGGACGCCCAAGCCCCGCGACCATGCGGGCGACGCGTGTGTGCAAACAATGCCCACCTGCATCTTAATGATGCGCTGCGCGGCGCCGCTGTTGTACTGCGGCCCCTGCTGCGTGGGCGTGTACTTGATGTAGGTGGGCGCGCCCGGCTGCTGCGGCAGGTTCTTCGGCTGCTGCGCCGCTATCTTGGAGTTGACCATGAGCCCGAGCGCCGCCCCCGTCTCCGCCTTGGTCTTCTCGATCTCATCCTCGTCTGGCCGCGCCATCTACAGGACATGGAGAAGTGATGATGCATCCGAGACAGATCATGATGTAGCTGCCGAGCAGTTGGCACATGTGCAGGGCGGCTCGGGGGCGGTGCAATATTACTTGCTATAGCAGACTTGCAGTGAGCAACGTCCACCAGCTCCTCCACATAGGTTGGCAAGGCCTCCGTAGTGTTCAAGCAGTGGAAGTCATCATCTCATTTAGTTGGCAGCACCCACCTCGTCCTTCAGGCTGTCCAGCTTGGGCACCAGCGCTGAGTGGTCACTCGCGACCCACTTGTCGCGGTTGGCGCCCTGCTTCACGATGGCATCGTAGCTGGCGCCGCCGCTCGGGCCCACCGCCAGCGCCAGCGTGCCGCCGGTTGACGCCGCCTTGTCCTTGCGCCCCATGTTGCGCGGGAACTGCGGCAGGTGCACCTGTGGGGGAGCGCGGAAACCGGCACAGCGTCAATGCATGTGCATGGCGAAGAGGAGTGTTCTAGATGTCGCAGCTGGTGCAAGGACGATGCTGCGTGATTGAGCGTCGTGGAGGGCACACGTGAAAGCGCAGCTGCGCTATAAGCTTGTGAAGCTGGCAAGTGGAATTTCAGGACATGTCGCCCAACCTCCGGGAAGGCGCCTCCATCGCCGAAATCGGATGGTCGCCTGGGGATGTAATGCCTGCGCTCTGCGGAGCCGTAAGGCGGCGCCTCTGTGGTGATGCGCGGCCCGCCAGAGGACGGAGCAGGCTGTGATGGTGCCGCTGGCTCTGGCGCTGCATACTCCCGCTTGGGCGCCGGCAGCGAGCTCAGCAGGCCCACCGCGGCCATGGTGGCTCGCAGCTGCTGCTAGAGCGTGACTCAAGTACTGCTGCGGTGCTGCTCAGACCTCGTAAATAAATTGAGTGCGATGAACCAGGTGTCAACAAAGACCTGCAACCTGTTGCCCCAGGCAGGCCTCTTTCAGCTCGTTCAAGATTGAAAACACCGGCGTGCAGACGCTTAGTGCACGAGGTTTGCCTACTCCGCAACTGAGTTGCACACTAAACCTCACGCGAAGCTCCTCCAAAACCCTCTTCTTCTCGCTGGATAGTAGTAAACATAATATGTTTACGTCACCAGCTTAGTCAGCATGCACTGAAGCGGGATGCAACGTTGCAGCCAGACTCGCTGCACTCTTCAGCCGTCGGTAAGCACGCAATCATTGCGATCCGTGTGTACCTGTCGCGCTGCACATCGTCAACCTGTCGATTTGCACGGCTCATGGGCACTCCGAGCAAGGTCATTGACGTCCACAGGCTCACTCAATCGCCATCTCGCCTGTCACACCTTCAGCCGAACCTCCGATCTATCTCAGGGATAGCTGCAGTGAGCTGCGCCGTGCCGCACCGCTTTGGTGGCAACTCTGCCGGCGATCCGAAAGCCGCCACCCTATCCTTCGTCGCGTCAGCAACAGCGCGCCAGACAGCCGCACAGGCGGATCCAGCGGCGGAGATGACCAAGTATGGCATGGAGCAGGAGGCGGCGTGCCGGGCGGTCCGCCTGGCGGCCAAACTGTGCCAGGTTGGTGTTCACCCCTGTGTGCTCGATTTGCACGGCGTAAAGGGTCCGCGCTCACAGCCAGAGTATTTCTGATAACGAAATTGGCAGGCAAATCGCCATCGCGAATCATTGCACATGGCAAGATACGAGGTGCATCACGACTCCCCTTTGTGCCGCGCAGACGGTGCAGCTGCAGCTGAAGAGCTCGGAGAAGACGGCCAAGGACGATGCTTCGCCCGTGACAATCGCAGACTACGGTGGGGATTTGCTGCTGGCCCTGCTGTCGCTCTATGTGCGGTGCGCTTGTCACTCGCGCTTCTGCATTGCCGTGCGGCGGCCGGCGATCGCGGTGTCGCCCACAAATGCTATCAGTCAGAACTCGCCCCTGATGCTGCAGGCGCGCAGGCGGTGGTGGCGTGGTGCCTGCGGCAGTCCTTCCCGGATGTGCCGCTGCAGATGGTCGCCGAGGAGGACTCCGCAGACCTCAGGCACGCGTGCCGACTCTGCGGAACGGCATGTGGCACCGAGGTTGCCGCTTGCAGTTGCTGCTGCTGCGCATGCACCAGGCACCGCCCGCGTCCTGGCTGCTTATGGCGGCGCCTTCTTCGCCATGGCAACCATGCTGAAGTGGATTGATGGCCGCCGTGCAGGGCCGACGGCGGCGCGACCATGGCGACGCGAATCACGGAGCTGGTCAACTCCACGCTGCGTGAGGAGCTGGGTGCCGGCGGCGAGTTGACAGAGGCCCAGGTGGGAAGGCCTTGCTGCGACGTCTGCAGAAGTCTGGAGTGCCTTGAGATGGTGTAGGTGGCACTTCGCTTGGTTCAGTGTCGAGGCATGACGAGACCGAAAAAGGCAATAAAGGAAACATGCAATGCACCTATGCATCTTGCTGGCATGGCAGTTGGCAGCTTTGCTGTGGGACGCACCGCAAACCCCGGCAGGGGTTTAGGGTTTAGGGCCCTCAGTGATTGCAGCTTTGCGGTCATGGCCACCGGATACCACCACCTGCAGGCCTTCCCGCTTGTGCTGTTGCTTTCAGGGGCCACGAAACACCGGCGCCAATCCCGCTTCCCCGAAAGGCGCTGGAACTCACAGATACGGGCGGCTCGGAGGCCGCCGGATCGGGGGCGGCACTGGCTGCTGATAAACGTTGCTTTGTCCTGATGCATGTCTGATCCTATGCGCCTCGGCACCCGTAGGTGCTGGAGCTCATAGACACAGGAGGCTCGGAGGGCGGCGGCGCAGGGCGGCACTGGGTGCTGGACCCGATTGACGGCACGCGCGGCTTCGTGGGCCTGCGCCAATATGCCATCTGCCTGGGCATGATCCAGGACGGCCAGGTGGGCAGGATCTCCGACCATGTTTCTCGAGTGTCCGCGTCCGTCGAAACTGGAAGGCATTGGGATGTTGACAGTTCACAAGCACACGCCCGGAAACAAGTGCCTGCTTGTTCCCGCCAGATGAGACCTAAACAACAGGCGTTGCGGCTGAGGACGGCGCCCAAGCCCTTGGGGTGCAGCCTTCGAGGGCGCTATCGAGGCGGAATGCTGGGCCGCGATATTGACATGCGACTCGCGAGCGTAGACAAGCGCAAACGCTCGGAACGGCCAGGACACGGCAATGAGCTTACCGCTTTCCGAACATGAAAATGTGGGCGTGTGAACTATGAGGCCTCTCCGAGTGACCAACCACTCTGCAGGGGTGTTGGGCCTGCTGGGGTGCCCCACCGTGCTCCACCGTGGCTGACGCCCGACAGCGGCGCTAAGCGTCCAAAAGCCCACAGTGAATATCCGCGTCGTGTCCTGCAGGTGGTGCTGGGCGTGCTGGGGTGCCCCAACATGCCGCGGGCGCGGCTGACGCCGGACGACGGCGGCGCGGAGGCTGCGGGCCGCGTAGGCAGCGATGGCATAGGCGTTCTGTTCACCGCGCAGCAGGGCTGCGGTGCCGCCGTCGGCCCCCTCACAGGTGAGCAAGCGAAACAGATCAGTGTTTTGTGCGCTGCAATGCCACAGGCGTGCTCTTCGCAGCGCAGCACGGCTGCAGCGCCGCTGTCGGCAGGTAAAGGAATGGCAACCGCTTCAGCAGTGACGGCCTCGGCGTGGCCACGCCGACAGTCTCCTGACAGGTCGGCGGGTCCTGGAAATCTAAACCCTAAGGGTGCAAGGCAATCGGGGCGTGATCAGCGGCCACCCGGCGGCAGCGCTGCGCGGCAGCGCTTCACCAGCGTCAGAACGTCCCGCCGCGGCAGCTGCGACTGTTTCAGTCTTCTCATTTTTTGGGACCTCGGGCGCAGGCGAGGGCGTGCCAGACGAGCGGATACATGTGGCGGACTCGGACGACTTCAGCGGCGCGCGCTTCATGGAGTCCTTCGAGAGCAAGCACAGCGACCACGACTTCACGGGGCGGCTCAGCGACGCGGTCGGCATCACCGCAGCTCCGCTTCGCCTCGACAGCCAGGCTAAATACGGTGAGCTCTGTTAATTTCAGCAAAGCCCTTGATTGTACCTGGTCGCGGCACAGCGAACCCGCCAGCGCGGGCTTTGGTTCGGGCTTTCAGGGTTTTCGTGCCACATCGCAGGCGCGCTGTCAAGGGGCGACGCGGCGCTGTTCCTGCGCTTCCCGGCTGCCAGCTACCGGGAGAAGATCTGGGACCATGCGGCGGGGGCGGTCATCGTGACGGAGGCCGGCGGCGCAATCACCGACGCCGGCGGCGCGCCCCTGGATTTCAGCCGCGGCAGGTGTGGGGTGCTGAAGTGATCGATAAACGTTGAGCTTTCTGCAGGAATCTCAGAGCACTCCGTGGGAATACCACCCCTCGTCGTCAGCAATCACTGACGCCGGCGGTGCGCCACTCGACTCCAGCCGTGTCAGGTGGGCTTCCAAGGGTTTCAACAGCCGCTGGAGTACACTTTGAAGCCTTTGCCAGTGGGACAAGTTTATCGTCAATGCCGTAAACCCTAAACCCTAAACCCTAAACCCACAACCCACCGGCGGCATGCCCCTCGACTCGAGCAGCGGCAGGTGAGGGGCGTAGAAGTAGCCAGGCCTCTCAAGTACTACGCAGGACCTTAAACCCTTTTCGCCAGCAATCACCGTCACCAGCGGTGCGCCCCTCACCTTCACCCGCGGCAGGTCCGATTGTGCTGTGGCATCTGAAACCTTCAAATCTGGAGCAGCTGTGCTCATAATGGATGTTAATCTCCTGCGTACGAGCCACTGCTTTTTGTTTGCCGATGCCGTCCTCTTAAAAGACTACTGTGTCCCTGTCAGGGGTATGGCAGTCGTGCTGCTTGGAGCTGCATGCAGAGGGGGTGCTCAGAGTGTACCGCCCCTGCCGCAGGTGGCTGGATCTGGACCGCGGCATTGTGGCAGCAACCCCAACGCTGCACCGCGCCATTATCAAGGCGCTGCAGACGCTGCCGCCGCCGCAGTGAGGCATGCATTGCGACGAACCCACATGGTGGTTTCCGCTGTGCCCGCTCGTCTGGAAGGCCGAGTACCACCGCCGCACTGACCTGGTTTGCTCAGGGGCCGCAGCCGCCACGCAGCGCAGCGCAAGCTTCCTTACGGACGAGGGTGTGAAGAATGTTTGTGGCGGTGCCGGCGACGGCGGAGCAGCGAGAGCAGAGCGAGCCAGCTGCGGGCCAGTTCACGGCAGGCAAGCTGCCTCTGCCGTCGCAGGGCAGCTGCTGCTGTGGCCGCTGCTATTGCAATGCAGACGACATTGATACAAGACAGCGCAAGGTTCACTCAAGGCCACAAGTTCTATCCTGTTCAGGTCACTTCAGCACCTTATGTGTTCATGGAGTCGGCATGCAGTTACTCCGAAATTCAGGAGCACGTGTTGCAGAGGGAGGTGTTGTATGAACTGATCAGTGTTTCCCACGATTACTCTCCATCACGATTACGTAAACGTTTCACACACAACTCTCAACCAATGTACACCCTGATGAAACTCCCTGCAATCCACCAATCCAAGAGACAACAGCACCAGATCCATGTGCACCGAGAAATGTACTGACAGCTTTGTCCGCCCCGGGCAGCTGCTCAAGCATCACAAGCATACCCAAACCTGCAACAACGAAACAGAACGGGAGAGCTACTTGATATCTTATCTGCCCTGCATGAGATGCTGAACCTTGAACGTTTAGGTTTGTTGACGGAGTTCCGAACTACTGCTGACGCCTTGGCAGGCATTAGTGCAAGCGGGCGGGAGACGTTCTTGCCCAGCGCTTTGATACCGTTAATGCCGGCGGGAGCTGGCCTCCTTGACCAGGGTTTTGATGCCACGCACGTGCGCTGCGCCGTCCGCCAGCAGGCCCTTCAGCTTTGCCGCCGCCGCGCCGCCGGCGCTGCCGAGCCTGCCGAACTTGGAGGACATGCGCCGTGTGCGTGTTTAGGTTCTGCCCCAGCAGCTGGCCCTGTGGTGATGAGCTACGACGGCAAAGTCAGTCCGATGGATGCATTTGGCTTGTAGCGCGTAGCAGACAGGGCAGAACGAAAGCAGGCTGTCAGGTTTTGCAGGACGGGTTGTGCCGCACTGGCCTGGTTGACGACGTTGAAGCCGAAGGCCAGGAACGCAAAGCCCTGCGATAACAACAGAGAGGCGGTCAGAAACATAGCCTGCCGTTTTTCTGCCTTCATGTAACAGGCTGCAGTATAGGAGTCACCTGATGGGCTCCTATGGAGACGGACGAAGGAGAATGGGCACATTGCTTGGGCGTGAACACTGCCCGCGATCCTACTGGGTGTCGACAAGCAGCGGCGTGCGGTTGACCGGGTTGGATTGGTTGGACTGAGAAAGAATGTCGAGACTGGCGTGTGATGCAAACCGGTGGTGGGGCATGTGATACAAGTACGGAAGACATTGCCAGAGTTCGCGTTTTCCGAGGACAGGACGTCATACCCTACTAGCAGTACTGTGTGCAGCCCTGCCAGGCCAGAGGCCACCGGTGCTACTGGGTGCATGTCGTTCAACAGCATCCATTCTCAGGCCCCAGGCATCCATTACGAGCCCACAGCAGGGCAATTTCTGGCAGCACAGGTATGCCTCTGCCGGCTTTCCACGCCATGAAATTTATCGCCGGTATGAGCCGCCGCCGCGACACAGACATCGGCAATAGATTCTGCACGCTGCGGGCATGCACAACATGCTGGTGGGCAGAAAACAATGCGGCAAGGTTACAAATCGACCAGCCTCACAGCGGCACAGTGTACAGGTCACCGCGGCGGCGGACCCTGTGCCGCGACCGCCACCTCCCTACCAAATGCTCAATGCCGCCAAGTGCTCAGTACCCGCTCGCAATGCTGGAAACGAGCAAGACCTCGCATCCTCATCTGATCCCGGCCCTGCGCCTCCCGCCCGCCTGGCCCGCTCCGCAGTCTCCTGTGAGTCCTACCCACCAAAGCCCCGTCAAATTTGTGAACACGTCGAGAGAGGATCGCGGCAGTCCCGCTTGCAGCGCATTGAGGGGACCAAGCAGGACTGCGGACCACATGCACAGGAGCCCGCGAAGATGGGCAGCACATGGCCGCTCCCATCTAGGCACCCAGGCACCGGCACCCATAATCAAATCCCCTGCAGAGCGGCAGTGCGCCGAGTGCGAAAATGTCTCGTAAAATGCTGGTCCGGCAGAGCGCCGCGTCACGCCAATTGATCCCCTGGGCCCCAACCGCCCACCTAGCCGCTACCGGCACGTCAACACGCTCCTGAGAGACACACAGCTAGCCCCTTTGGCCCCTGGCCCCGGCCCGGCCGAAAGGCCGTCCCACAGTAGCGGCGGAAATTTCCGCCGCATTCCCCTGAAATCTGCAGGCGCCGGCTCCCGGCCTCCTCTCTGTTCTGCAGACACCGCTCCTTCTGCCCAAGTGAAGAGAAGCCGCCGCCTCAGTGCGCCCGTCCATTGGCGCGGCTGCCGCTGCCACCGCGGCGGCTGCCGCTGTCTCTAGCACCGCTGGAAGTCGCCTTCGGCGAAGCGACCGCACTGCCGGCGGCGCTGCCAGAGACGCTGATATCGTCGTCCCACGACGGCTTGGCCTCGTGACGGGAC
>JAABUM010002253.1_pt1 | contig 26310 bp, 37 predicted proteins | sample 5559161 | NCBI WGS metagenome assembly JAABUM01 (sample SAMN10711868, study PRJNA513369) | rock metagenome | isolation source: Antarctica rocks | place: Antarctica: Victoria Land, Siegfried Peak nord
CTGACATTTCATAAACGAGACCTCACCTTCGTAGCAGCCGACGGGGGGGCCAGCGCCTTCGGCGACCACCCCTGCCGCACCGCATCGCCGCTGGATACACGGACTCACCATAGCAACTCTAGTTGCTGAGGCCGATACGGCGGCTGACAGCGAGGCCGGCACCTCCGGCGGCCGCCCCTCCCGGGCCACCTAACTGACGTCAACGAAAACCGCACATACTCGTAGTTCCTGTTCCCTCGTTTCGTCTAAGACTCACCTTGACTTGCTCTGTTTGTGGTGACAACTGCTCAAGTGGCACTCACCTTTACAGAGGCCCAGCACCTCTGGCGGCCCCTTCCGTGCGCTTGGGCCGCTGACCGCGGCGCAGGGGACACGGGTTCATACCAGCGATGACTGAGTCCCACCTTGACGGCTGCCGACAGCGGTCCCAGCACCTCCGGCGGCCGCCCCTCCCGCGCCGCCTGGCCGACGACGGCGCTGACCGCCGCGCGCAGCCGGCCGCCGCCGCGAAGCACCGACGACACCGCCACCAGCTGTGGCCCGCTCAGCAGGCCGCCCCGCGCCGCCCGCCTGATCGCGATCTGCGCCTGGCGGTGCAGAAGCACGGATGTTCGTAGAAGAAGGTTGCGAGAGTGCCTTTGGCCTCGGAGCACCCGCAGCTTGCACAGCGCTGAAGGTCCGTCATGCGGCACGGCCCCAGGGTGGCTCCGCCGCGCAGCTAGCAGGCCCCAAAGACCGTGACTCACCACGGACGTGTTGATGCCGCCAAAGTCCAGCCCGGCGGCATATTCCCCCTCCAGCGTCAGCATCGACGCTGTCTCCGCCACGAGCTCCTCGCTCTCCGCTTGCGTCGCCGGTATGCTCAGCGCCTGTGCGTGGCAGACCGCCATGTCACTCTGGCCCGCGAAGCCATGAGAAAAGCTGCCGCACAAGAAGATAGCAGCGCGATGGAAGAGGTGCGGGCAAGCCGGACACGCAGCCCACAGTTTGACGTGGTGGACATCATCCCCACACCAGAGACAGTCCCTTGCAGAAGGACATGAGCAGTGGTACCTGCCCCTGGGTCCCCACCTTGACGGCCACCTTGCCGATTGTTGTCGACGCAGACGCGGCGATCTGCTCGCACAGGCGCGGCCACTCCAACATGGCCAGCGTGGCCTGAAAGGCCGGCCCCATGAAGTCGTCGGCCGCTACGTCTTCCTCCCAGGAGGCGGCCGCCGGTGCCTCCGCCGCCGCCGAGGCTCTGGCACACATCGCTGCGACGGCGCATGCAACGCTACGTCGCCGCCAAGCCGCCTCAAGCTGCGGTGCTCCCGCGTGCGACGCTCTGAACGTGGCAGTGAGATGTTTGCGTTTGGCCGTTGGCAGCAATTTCAGTACTTTATTGTATTGATGCGACAATCATGCATCTGCGCCATTGCCATGCACGCCAGAGGACGAGCATTTTCCACGCCACGCACCTGCATGATCTGTGTATATAATCGGATTCAACTCGCGCTTCAGTCCCTCGTGTGAGCTTGGCACGTGAGAAAGTAGCCGCTCTACCGGTGGGCCAGACCGAGCGATGGCAGTGGCAGCCCAACATGTCGACGCAAGCAAGCGACATCCTCACAGCTGGCGGCAAAATGCTCCCTGATAAGCAGCCTGCAAGCACTGCCAGCTCGCAGTATCGAGTTAAGCTGCGTACACGGCTGCACCGAGGTGTCCGAAAGATGCACCGATGACTCAAAGACGCGCATACCCTGTGGCCATACCCACGGTTCGTGCCTGCACTCAATTATAAACTGCCAGTAAAAGTATTGCTCGATCGGTTCACAACTCGACGAGTCAATGGCAGGCTAAATCGGCCGGGTCAGAGTATTGTTAAAAGAATGGCAGCAGGGTTTACGGCCATACGGCTGCTGTTCAAAAAGGTGCACGATCGCCAATTTGGCCAGCGAAAGAGCCTGCTCTTGCAAGTCTTCACTTCATTGAAAGATCGGCTGCTCGCGTGCATTGATCCGAACGCATGCCTGGCACCAGACTTTGAACGCACACAAACGGTGACCTCCAAAACCCGGAACGTTAAGGTGTTGGTTGTGCGGACCCGGCGATTGGCACCGTTTCCAAGCGACAAAACCAGTCCTTTCACATCATTCCAGCCTTCTCGTGCTGATGGATCAAGGCTAGCCGTCGCTGTTGCCAACTAAACCTCGTGCATCGAGTAGGACTCCGGTGCCCTGCAGTAGGTTCTATGCGTTCCTAGCGCTATTGGTACTTCATACCGCAACGTCAGACCTGCAAAGTCTCTTAGGTTGCGGCTGCGCACGAGACCGGCCAAGAGACGGCAGCGGACCCAACGCCGCGGCACAGCATGGCGGAGCAGCCAGCGGTCAGCGGCATTCCTCAGGCGGCCCCCGCCGCGGTGCAGCAGCCGCCTCAGCAGAACGTGCAGCCTCCTGCTGCCCAGCCCAGTGGAGCGCTTCCTGCTGGCCAACCTGCATCTGCGCCTGCGCCTGCGGTGGCACCGCATGCAGCAGGGCCGCCGGCTGGCGAATACAAGTCGCATTACAGGTGGGAGCCCTGCAAGCGTGCATCGGAACCGAGGAGTACCGATCATTCATGGAATGATTCATTGCCACACCCGCAGATGCGAAATTGCTGCAGGCGCCGCTGCAGCGGGAATGGCAGAGCCTGTGTGAGACAAAGTCGATAAGCTGGTCTGCACCGCGACTCCCTGTCCGTTCTCCCAACACAAACCGCCGTTCCTGCCGCAACAGGCTGTACAAGACGCTGCGGGGGCACACGCGAGGCGTGGTGGCGGTGAAGTTTTCGCCCGACGGCGCGATGCTCGCGAGCGCATCGGCTGACAAAACCGTCAAGCTGTGGGACAGCGCCAGCGGCGACCTGCTGCGCTCGTTGGAGGGCCACATTTCGGTGAGTCACGTCCGGAGAAACCTGATTTGACCGTGTAGACAAGGCTGCGCGGCTCGCAATTGTGGTAGGCACACGGCCGGCAGAGGAGCACTACATGCAACTGCAAGTGCAAAGCCTGGACTGCTCAACAGCGCGCTGCTCACCTGGCTGCCTGCAGCAACATTATCGCAACGCCCGGCAGACTGCACTGGCTGAGGTGCATGAATTCTAAGAGTGTTTGCCTCTGCCTGGCAGGGCTTTCTGGAACACGGCAAAACCCTACTTGGCAAAACCCTACTCGCCACATCATGCGCATGGCATATCAGAAGTGCCGTGGGGGCCGGGCGTAAAACCCTAACGGTTACCTCACCTTCCTGGCAGCCTCCATCAAAGACTCGAAACCGTCTCAGAATCTGATTCGTGATACGATACAGGGTGTGTCAGACGTGGCCTGGGGGCCGGGCGGCGCCTACCTCGCCTCCGCCAGCGACGACAAGACGCTCCGGCTGTGGGACGCCGCCAGCGGCGCCTGCCTGCGGACGCTCTTGGGCCACTCCAACTTCGTGTTCTGCTGCAACTTCAACCCGGCAGGCAACCTGCTGGTGCGCGCTCGAAACCCTACACGAATGACCTGGTCCTGACCACCACAACGCAGCAGAATCAAGAGTCTCGTTGGCTGCTCTGGGTTGCTGGGTGACGGCTCGCAGGGCCGGCAGGCTGCACAAGGCAGCTGGCGCCCCTGCATGATGGGTAGACGCATGCTGGAAACAGGAGAGCGCTGGGCAACAGTCAAACCCTAAACCCTATGTCCAGTCCCGTGAGTCGTCGTGTATGTCCCGGCTGGCAGGTGAGCGGCAGCTACGACGAGACAGTGCGGCTGTGGGACACGCGCTCGGGCGCCTGCATTCGGGAGCTGCCTGCGCACTCGGACCCCGTCACCGCGGTGCGCCCTTGCCGCCGGCCTTTCAGGGTTTAGGGTTTCTGTCTTTGTCTTCATCAGCCGCTACTCAGTGCCGTCTTGCCTGGCGTTGTTCTGCCCTGACGACCATCCCCACGCCAGATTGACTGCCGTTGTCTTGGACTGACGTTGCCGGCTTTCTCCTTCCAATGATCTGTGCTGGTATCATGCTTTGCGGCGGTGCCAGCACAGGACATGATGGCCATCACCAGCCGCCACACCATAGTCTTGATTGTCGCAGGTGGACTTCAACCGTGACGGCACGCTGATAGTGAGCTCCTCCTACGACGGCCTGTGCCGCATTTGGAATGCGGACACCGGGCACTGCCTGAAAACGGTGCTGGACGAGCGAAACCCGCCCGTCAGTTTCGTCAAGTTCTCGCCCAACGGCCGCTACATCCTGGCAGGCGCGTCACTGCAGCTCCCGCCGCTGATCAGAATGCTGCCCACCGACAGCAATGCGCCCGTTTCCGCTGTCAACTGCAGGCGCCACTTGCACATCATGCTTGTCGCCACATCACTGCCTGAAATGAGCGTTGCCGATGCAGGCACAATGGACAGCACCATCCGGCTGTGGGACTACACCAAGAGCAAGTGCCTCAAGCTGTATGTGGGTGCGCCACCCCCACTAGCCCCCACTAGGGCCCACTAGGCCCCACTAGCCCCCAATTGTCATTCACACCTCAGCGGCAGCCGCCCTCCTGTCCGCCTGCAGCATCGTCCGCCGCGGAAATCGGGTCCGTGCCAGCCAGCCAGCCGGCGGGACACTCTGCTCGTGACACTGCAGCACCAGGAGCCCGATCCACAGCCTGCCTGCCCGCCCGCCCTCCTCGCCTGCCCGCCTGTCCTCCTCCGCTGCGCCTCCGAGCGCGCCCTGGCTCTGTGCCCGCTCATGACTCCTGCCGCCTGCCAAACCCGCAGGCCACAAAAACAGCAAGTACTGCGTCTTCGCGGCGTTCTCCACGACCGACCCGCAGGGCAAGTGGGTCGTGGCCGGCTCGGAGGACGGCGCACTGCTCATCTGGGACCTCAACCGCAAGGCGGTGCGCGTCTGCTAGTCGTACATCGTTCGTTCTAGCCCTTCCGTTGTCGCTTTATTGTCGGTCGGTTGTTTGCCTAGAACAGCACGTTTTTGCCGGTCTGACGGTGGTCTGACGGTGGTCTGACGGTGGTCCTCGAGGCCTCATGTGGCCTCTGGTGTTGCTGCAAGGCCTCTGAAGACGGCTCCTGTGCTGGACACAATGACAGACACGAACTCCGCCATTGCATTTGTCGACGAGAAGTATTGTGTTCGCCTTGCCGCAGCTGGTGCAGCGCATCACGGGGCTGGAGTCGGCGGCGGCGCGCAGCCCTAGATTCGTCCCTGCGCCTGAACCTTGTGGGTTTGTCCCTCCGCAGCTGGTGCAGCGCATCGAGGGGCGGGAGTCGGCGGATGCGCCGGGCGATGGGCACTGCGACGTATGCGTGGGCGTCGCCTGCCACCCCATCCGCAACGTGATTGTGCGTCCCGCTCCTTTCGTCATCCCTTCATTTTCTTGACTGCTCGAACTCCCGCACATGCACATACCCGATCTTGGCGTTGTGTGGCCAGTGTGCAGCTACAGCCCAGGCGTGAGTTTCTGAGCGGTGTTGAGGCGCGCGAGAGTGAGCGTCCAATGCATCGGCCGTGCCTCGGGAAACCAGCTGTTACATTCCGCTTGCCGCGAAGACTGGGAAAGCAAGGCTCCCTCACCGCTGTCTGACGGTGGTCCTGCCCGAAACCCTAAACCCTAAGCCCGCAAGCACTGCCAACATGCTCCAGGCAGCTACAGTTGCACAGCTGTACGCATCTCCAGCATTGTCTAGACGCAGCATTGTGCACACAAGCACCTGGACTGACCATCCCCGAAAGTTCTAGTCCCCCTCCAACAGGCTAGCAAATGCTCATGCCCTGTTTGTCGCAGGCGTCCAGCGCGCTGGAGAAGGATGGCTCAATCAAGTTGTGGGTGGATGAGGTGGGAATGAAAGCAAGTGCCGTTGCTAGTGCAAGCTTCACCCGAGCGAAAGCACACTCATGCATTGAGCTGCACATACCTGCACAGAAGTGGAACCCTAAACCCTGAACTGGAAACCGCACATCAAGGTGTTCTGCGGCAGACATGCACAGAAGCATAAGCTATCGTGGAGAGCATTTCATTCCACCAAATCCGAGGTGACAGTCCTGGATAATGTGAAACCCTACAAACCCTAAACCGCCTGCTGCAGGGCCCGCCGACGGCGGCGGCGGCGGCCCCGGCAGCGGCGGCGGCTGCTGACGGCCTGACAACAGCAGCGGCGGCAACACAGGATCCAGCGGCGCCGGCCGGCGCCGCCGGGGCGCAGCCCATGGACACTGAAGCGCCAGCGCCGCACCAGTAGTGACAGATGCGCGGTAGCAGGGGACTACATGACATTCTTTTGTGATGGAGACTGCACGCTGACAGCCGGGATGAAGAGGCCTGTTGCGCCGAGGCACAGCGTGCCGAGTGCTGCCGCTTCCGCATTTACGAGCTCAGACGGCGTTGAAAGGCCTTTCAACGCCTAGCTAGACAGTTCTCATCATCATGCGCGGTGCTGGCAGCTGCAGCAGAAGGCGGCGGCAGGGCACCTCAGATCAAGTCACCGGTGTGTCGCATTGCGCATGTCAGACTGACGCACGAGCATCATTGCGCGGATAGTGGATGTTGAAGGAGAATTGATGATTGAACCAGACTGAGTTCAGTGCGCCAGGCCACTTTCGAAGCTTACGGACTGGCCGCCGGGCCTGGTGTGACGAAAGACTCTCTGTCGGGCACATAATTGAATTGGCACACCGAATCTAGCACGCCGTGATATGAGCCGTGTGGCATTCTGGTACTCAAAATTGCCGAGCTCTGCTCACAAGAGCAAAGCCGATCCGAATTTGCTGTAAATCTGAGTTCCTGAAGCTGATGACGAACATCATTCGTCATCATCCCATTCCAGCGCTGCGGCATAGTCGGCCATAATGTCCCGCCCAGTGGCATTTACCGCCGCCGGCTGCGAGCCCATCTGCAAATAAGCAGAGGCTGCGAAACATTCCTGGAGAGGCTCTGAGGGAAGGCGAGAGGTCTGCGGCAATATAGTCTTGACAGAGTGGATGTCGAAACGATGCAAATCTTGTCAGGACAACTGCAGGTTCATCACCGCGCGAGGCAAACATGAGCCCCTGATCTCTAAGCCAGCGCATGGACGACAAGCATGTAGATCCAAGGCACACCTCGTCGAAGAATGTGGGGCCGACGCCAGGGTCGCTAAAGCGCAGCGGCATCGGCGCGCCGCCGCCGCCGCGGCCGCCCCGCTTGTCGCCGCGCATCTTGCGCCGGTTCCTCTTCTTCTTCTTGGCCTGCGCCGATGGCGGCGGCTGCACCGGCTGCACCGGCAGCAGGCTCAGCGCCGCAGCAGGTTTCGCCGCGGCCACTGCCCGTGCGTGCAACAGCTCCTGGACCTGTTCATGATGCCGTCCTGCCGGCGCGGCCCCCGCCGGCGCCTGCCTGTCGCGCCGCCTGCCGAGTCGCGCCCCTTCCTGCTGATCCGCCGCGGCATTGGCTGCCGCTGCCGCCTTGCCATGCTGTGCCTCGGCGTCATTGGCGGGCAGCTCGCCAGACTCCGGAGAAGATAACACCTCAGGTGGCGGTGCCGCTGCTGCGGAGCGCGGCGGCGACCCCGTCGCGGCGGCGGCGCATGCCGATCCGCCGCTCGGCAGCTGCCCGGCCTCGCCACCGGCGCCCTGCTGCTGCTGCCGCTGGCGCCGGCGTGGGTCGGCAGGCGCTGCTGACGCGACGGCCGGTGGCGGCTGCCCGGGTGGACCGGCAGATGTGGCCGGCACCGCGCCGATGTCATCAGGCAGTCGCAGCGGCGGGCTGTAGGAACGCGGCATCGCGGCCATGACCTCACTCGCTGCGTGCGCCGGCTGCTGCTGCTGCTGCTGCTGCTGCTGCGGCTGCGAGCTGGCCGGCTGGCCGTCCCGTGCCACAGGCGCGTCCGGCGGCGGCTGCAGCTGCGGAGGCGGGCTGTACGCGCGCGGCATTGCCGCCATTGCGTCTGCCGCTGCGAGCACCGGCGAGGCGTGCCGCTGCACAGCATCTGCCGCTGCTGCCGGTGCATCGGGGCGACTCCGGGGGTCTGTGGCCGCTGGCGCCTCGGGCAGCTGCCGCAAAGGGTCTGACGGGGCTGCCGCCGCTGCCGGTTGCCGCCGTGGGTCTGACGGCGCCGCGGCCGGCTGCCGCAGCCGCGGGTCTAACACGTCTGCCGGCAGCTGTGCCTGCGGGCGGCGGGGGTCCGACACAGCCGGCTTCGACTGCGGCGGCGGATTTGCCTGCGGCAGCGGCAGCGGCAGCGACTGTTGCTGCGACTGGTGTGGTTGGCGCGGCGGCTGCTGCTGCTGCTGCTGCTGCTGGTGGCCTGGAAGCGGCGGCGGCTGCTGCTGTGGCGCCACATAAGGCTTCTGGTCTGGGAACAGGCTCCTGGCGCTGGCGTTCTGGATCACCACCTTCCGTTGCACCGCATCCCTGCGATGTGAATAGATCCCAGTGACGACAAGAGGTTCCACTGGAAAGTCCTCGTTCATACAGCTTGCGCGCGCAGCTGGAGGTGCCATCTTTGTTTGGGTACCACACAACAGACTCACGAGGGTGAGCAATGAAAACGACACGGAAGTGGGTTCCACCATCTTCGTGAAATTCTTCACCGACAACATAAAATCCTCCACCGACAACGTAATCAAAAGCGTGTAAATAGTTTTATCTCACATATATCACACATATTCGGCCTAGATCTACTTGCGCAAATGCCCGTTGCAGCTTGAGCCGGTCACACAAGACATCGAGGCACTCTGCCAAACGCGAGGCAAGCGAGGGTTTAGGTTTCAAGGTTTAGGGTTTAGGGTTTAGGGTAGGGCGCACTCGACCAGGGCGTCCCACACGTCGGAGGATCGCAGCGTGGCGGCATTGCCGCAAATCCAGAGAGCGCGCTTCGCCCGCGTGATGGCCTGCGGAGCATTGACAGAGTGTGAAACTCTATCGATAGAGTGTGAAACCATCGATAGAGTGTGAACCTATTGATAGAGTGGGAACCTATAATGTGAACCTATCGATAGAGCGTGAACCTATCGATAGAGTGTGAACCCATTGATAGAGTGTGAACCTATAGTGTGAAACCATCGAAAGAGTGTGAACCTATCGATAGAGTGTGAACCTATCGATAGGGTGTGAAACTATGATAGAGTGTGAAATTATTGATAGAGTGTGAAACCAATCACAGTGTGATTGGAAGCTGTGAAACCGATGACCGTGACACCTCCCAATGTTTGAGGTTTTTCAAAACACCTGAGTGTATGAGTTGTGAGAAGGGGGTGTGATTCACACCGCTGCAGGATCGACGGCGGACACTAGTGGTGCGTGACTCAGCAGAGACGGGGCCAAACTCTGGTACGTGTATGATTCAGACGACGGGGCTGTTGGCGGGATCCACAGGTCTGTGTGGCCCGCCTCCTTCCCAGTGAAGCAGCAGCGGCACGCCCTAAACCCTAAACCCTCCGCCCTGGAACAATACGCTCAAGGGTGGGTATGGGCGGACGCTGCAAACCCTAAACCCTAAACCCTAAAAGCGCACCACATTGAGGCGGCGGATGTCGGAGACGAAGCCCACATTCTTGGGGGCGCCTCCCTCGCGCGTCGCCCGCACGCACGACAGGATGATGACGTCCAGCTGCTTGCCCTGGAACGAGTCCACCGTCTCAATCATGACCTGCGCACCAAATAGCGTTCGGCTGCGCCGAAGTGAAGGGTTCAACATGCAGGTTCGAGGATCGATGAGCTGAAACGAGTACGCCATCCCAAGCTGCGAAGGATTTTCCATCCGATTGCGCACTCGGCACATGGCGGTGGTCAGTATGAACAGGACGGTCGACGTGTGAGAAGAAATATGTGCCAATCTTGGTGTCAAAGGCCTCAGGCACGGGCTAGGGTTATCAATGTATTATTATTATTATTATTTATTTATTGTTTATTATTTTGAGTATGAAAAATGAATTGAAAAATTCTCAGGCCAGCCCAATCATCTCGCTAGCCCGATGCACATGACCCCTGCACAATACTTAGGGTCCCAAGTAGAAGGATCGCCTGCGCAACACGAGCTTTGCAGCGTTGCTGCGTCAGATTGAAAGGCGCGCTGCCCAAGGAGAAAGGCTATTGGGACGCTGCCAATGATAAGGGTAAACCCTAAACCCTAAACCCTACAGGTATGCAGTCGTGGTTCTGGAATGTGTACCATGCCGCGATCACCCGCACCTCCTTTGCTGCTGCATCGCCCACCGCCCGCCGAAACGCGGTGCGCAGCACCGGCACCTGTGCAGCACAGGCGGCGGCTCGGCACCACCACTCTGGGGCGCGGTGGGAGACGTGCAGCGATGCGGGAACAACAGCCATGCCAGGTGGCCATACGCCCTAAACCCTAAACCCTAAATAGTACTGCCGAGAACCAAATGTTCCTGGATGCTAGAGCAAGCGGACAAGCGAAGGGCGAGTCAGGAGCCACGCGTCCCGGCTGTGTTGGGGCCGCCAAGTTGAACAAAAAAGAAAAAGGAGAAGGAAAAGGAAAAGTGACCTGGGCCTTGTAAAAGGTGATGACGCCGACGGCGCAGCCGCACTTGAGGCGGCCCGCCGCTGCCGCCACCAGCAGCACCGAGCGCAGCTCGCTGAACAGAGCCGCTGCCAGGTCAGCCTCCTCCTGCAGCCGCCCAACACAGGACCGACACAGTGAGTAGTCCCGGCAAGGTGGTACTTTTTCGCGATGCGGTGTTTGCTCTAGGGTTTAGAGCTAGCACCCGCAAAAACCCCATGCTGCGTCCCACATGCCCGCGCAGGCAGACATGCAATTGGAGGTCGCCAGCGCGGCGTAGCTCCAAGCAGGATTGAGATTGGCAGGAGGTGCCTCCCAAGTCAATCAGGCGGTAGATTTGACGCATGGTTATTGGAATCCCACCCGGTTCGCCTTGGACTTGGAGCCGCCTGCGCCGCGCTGCTCGCGGCCCGCCGCGACGTCGAAGAAAACGTAGGGCTTCAGCAGCGGCGCCTCGTAGAAGGGCTCCGGCGGCGCGGACATGATGTTAGGCCCGTCTTGCAGCGCATCGTCGTAGAAGTACTGCAGAGATTCATAATGATTACATAAGGTTCCAGGGTTTAAGGTTTAGGGTTTAGGGTGTCAGCGCCAGGCCTTGATGCGGAGATGTGATGCAGCGAACTTTGGAGACGAAAACTGCGGACAGCAGATGGCAGTCAAGTCCTCATTTCCGGTCCGCACGGCAAGCCTAGCTGAAACGCCAACCTTGTGTCTGAGCAAACGCAGCATGATGCGCCCACAGGCAAGGGCATATATACATATATGCCACATATATGTATATACGTATATATATATATATATATATATGTATATACATATACGTATATATATATACATATACAGGGAACAAACAGGTTGTGGTGACGCGCACCTGGGAGGGGAACTGGCGGATGAAGGGGTGCATGCGGTACTGCACCGCCAGCATCTGCGCCGCCGCCGGCGCGCCCGCCTGCGGCGGACGCCACATGCTTGCCAGTGTTGTTGGCAGATATGAATCTGCCACGGCAGGGAAACCGGCTGCGCAGGGGCCAGGCAGGACCAGAAAAAGGGAAGCATCTTGTTTGATCTGGCCGCGTGGACAAGCTGTGGAGTCGACCGGATAGCCAAAGTAGCGCGGCCGCTGTTAAACCCTAAACCCTACCTGCAGGCGCTCGAAGAGGGAGCGCTCCATGCTGAGTTTCTGGGCGACCAGCGACTTGATCGTCGCCGGCAGCTGCTTCGGGTCGCCGACCAGCACCAGCCTGCGCGATGCTGAAGGCGCCCCGTCAGAAGGATTATGTCACCAGGTGATGCCGGAGGGTTTGTGTATCCCGCTGGAGAGGCTCACAGAAGAGCCTCCGCCATGGCAATGCTGAACGTCAGGAGAGGGAGCAGCGACTCTTTGCTCCGCAGACTCCGCCCTTGAGAGGCCCGTGATGCCGCGGACGACTCCGTCTGAGGGTGGTGCAATGCACAGCTCGCACACGAAGGCGCACTGGAGCAACATTCAAAGTCATCAACAAATCGACCGTTTGACAGCACACCGCTTGCAGCCGAAGGCGACAGCCTGCAGATTGGCGAGCTCCGACGCCTGTGCCGCCTCGTCAATGAGCACGGTCTCAAATTTGGCGCCTCCCAGCCGGTCAAACACCTGTGTAAGTGCACCGGTAACAGCAATGGCTCTGGACTGCGGTGAGCGCCTCGAGTTCCTGGCAGAGGCAACTGCCTCGCCTCGCCAACGGGCACTGCGTGCAAAGTCGGCGCCACCTGGACGGTCAAACCGCCCGCGCGGCTGCGCCGCGCGGCACTTGCGTGGAGGTTTCATAGCTCCTGCTGGGGCACGGGGCCCAGTAAAAAGCTAATAGGCGCCTAACAGGCTAATAGGCTAACAGGCGCCTGGGGCACCGGCAGGGGCGACAGAGAACCCAAAACCCTAGACTGTGCCTTCGGCGCCCACCGGCACAAGCCAACAGGCACAGCAGGTGTCGCATTGACATTCGGGAAGGGAGAAGGAAAGGCGGAACACACCTTGCGTCCGGTGGAGGAGAGGGTGGTGAACACCATCTCCGCCTCTGACACGAAAGACGCCTCCAGACTGTCCTGCACCTGCATATGTGGGTTGGGGTTTTAGGGTTTAGGGTTTTAGGGTTTTAGGGTCTGAGAGGCAGGTTGGAACCACTCGGAGCGCAGAGAGGCTGGAGCCGAGACCCTAAACCCTAAACCCTAAACCCCGAGCGACACATGTGCGTACATGCACTGCGCTGCATGCAGTGAGCTGCAGTGCGGACGCTGCCGCCAGGCAGTGTCGCAGCAAAATGCAGAGGCATACCGTCCAGCCCGCTCAAGGCTGGGAGCGGGCAGCGGTGTTTTGGGGTTTCAAGAGGGGGTTTTCAAAAAACCGCACGCTGCGCAGGTTGGTGCCGGGCTGCCGAGTGACCAGCGGCTCTACCATGTGCAACCGCTCCATCAGCAGCAATGCTTTGTCCCGAGCCTGCAGATGCGTCGAGAAACAAGATATGAGACGAAAGACGTGCAGGTGGTGTCCCACTGAAGGCGGGGACCCGAACCGGCATCAAGGAAATTCTACTTGGAATGAAAAAACACCCAAAAGAATTAATAGAATTAAAAAAACTGGTTTTTAATTAAATTTTAAAAACTGCTTAATTCACTAACAGCAGCAGCGGCTTGTCCCTCGCCTGCGCAAGTCTGAAATCGCGGCTGAGACAGTCGAATTAGACTAGGAAATGCCATGCGGCTAGTATCATTTCACGGCTACCCATCTGAAGCCGCTTCATCAAAATCGGCGCCAATGGCCTGCGCCTGCAGAGCAGATGCTCGCTGAATCAAGGGTGGTGACCCGGCAACTGAAACCTGCAGAGTCTCACACAGCTGAGGCAAGCACTCGACGCCAGATCGTCGGCAATGAGGCCGTCCACAGGACGCGCTGCCCAAGCGCATCGCAGCTCCGTGCTGGGCTGGGTGTGAACATGGGAACAAACTCGTAGTGGCAGGGTTCGTGCATGGTGGCAATTCTGCGACTGGCCGACGGCACAGAACCCGGCACAGAGCCGAGCCTGTATCACCCTCAGCAAGCAGATCATTTGAACGAAAATAAAATTTCCATTTCCAATTGCCACATGCACACTGCATTTTCCAGCAGTGCAGTACTGCACCCAAGCAGCCTCCGTCATACCCGGCACCGTTGAGGCGGCAGCCGCTGAACCTTGAAGATGCTGCAAAACAGCCAGCTGTTCAGTCACAGCAAGCGAAAACGGACAAGGAGCCGAGGCTCACCAGCTTGGGAAACGTGACCCCGGCCAGCTCAGACATTGACGTGGAAGCAATACAGAAGGAGCGAAACACATTGACCTCGTGCTTGTGCGCCAGGTGGCGGGCAGTGACGACTGCCGCCTCACCCTCGCACTCCCGCAGCGACGCCTGCAGCTGGCCGATCTCGCGCGACAGCTTCGCCGCGTCCGCCTGCGCCAGCTGCAGCCTGCAGGTACACAGAAACGGGGTTGGGCAGATGACGGATGAATAGCTTGGAAACAGAAGGTTAGCTCATGGACCCGCAGCGACGCCTGCAGCTGCGCGATCTCGCGCGACAGCTCCGCCGCGACCGCCCGCGCCAGCTGCAGCCTGCAGCGCACAGACGATTCAGGTGAACAATGTTGAACCGTGGTCGAAACGGTCATGCGGCGCGGCAGCTGTCCATTATCGCGCGACAGCTTCACCGCGTGCGTCCGCCTGCGCCAGCTGCGGCCTGCAGCACGCACAGTTGGAAGTGTCAGGAGGAAGGAGGAAGGAGGAAGTGCTTACAGGCCGTGCCGGCCTCGCCCAGGCGTTTCCAGCTATGGCTTGCAGTCTGGTCTCCCTCACAGCTTTACACGCAGGTGACATCGAGTCGAACTGTGCAGCGCCCCGGGGTCCGCGGCTGCACTGGCGGCCGCAGCGGCAACTGAATGTTCGCGTGCACCAGCACTGGCAGTAACCATGCTGCAGGTTCACTTCCAGGCGAGCGCATCAGAGCACTGCAATAAGCTGCAGTGGCGTCAACAGGCTGCGCCGGACTCGCGGCCACTGGATGCTGCCGCAACAGATGCGAATGTCTCTTTGTTACACTGGTGTGCCGAAGCAACAACAGTGCTGGACTGCAAATTGTGGATGCTGGGATGAAGAACCGGTTGATTTCCGTCGCCAGGCGACGGCGCAGTTGTGCCGCCACAGGTCGGGCTGCACAACGGCGAGGCCATCATGAGCATGGTCCAGATATAGAGGCTGTCTTGATGCAGCGAAAGCATTCTCATCATAGGAGAATGCGCACTTGTGCTGCCACAGGTTGGGCTGCAGGCCGATCATGGCGGCGATGAGGCCGTCCACCCAAACATCCCGCGCCCGCTGCGCCATCGGCGCCTGGTCAGACCCTGTCGACATGCGAGGACAGCGCTTTGGTTGCAGGCACGGGACCGACGCGGCCAATGTCAGCATCACACCATACGGCCGACGTTGGCTGTTGGCCGTTGTACATGCAGGATGTGCCAGCAGCTTGCTTTTGGGTGGCGCAGGTGGGTTTAGGGTTTATAGCTTAGGGTTTAGGCCTCTGAAATGTCATGTGTGACGTGAGAGTCACACCAAGCGGCGAGGGTGCCTGGAGTTGCGTTCGTGAATGACCGCACCGATGCGTACGACAGAGGGGCGGTAGATGTGCCCCGCGCCGTCGGCAAAGCCGTCGTTCATGACGCGCTGCAGCAGTTCGTCCGCCGCGGCGTTGGACGGCGCGCACACCAGGATGCGTGGCTTGGCGGCCAGATCCGCCAGGCGGCGGTCGAAGGCGCTCGCCATCTGCGCCTGGATCTCCTGCAGCAGTCGAGGGCAGGAAAGGCAATGGCATCATGGCAGATAGATGGATGAGCGTGGCTTGGCGGCCAGGTCAGCCGGGCGGCGGTCGAAACCGCTCGCCATTTGCGCCTGGATCTCCTGTGCGGAAGGGCGTCGGATGTTATCCCTGGGAGATCCCTGGGAACCTATGGGGAATTAGGTTGAATTTTAGCAACCTAACGAGACTCCAGAAAGTCAGCATTGGCGCCCCGGATGAAACCGGCCCAGCGCATGCACTGGTGCTTGATTCACAGTCTTAATTTCTGCTGCCAAAAGCGGCAGTGCAGCGCCAAATGTGATTGATTCAAATAAATCTTCGCAGAACAGACAGGATGCAGCAATTGGTCTCGACATAGATTACGAGGTGAAGGACCCTGATATGCTGCGAAAGGGTTTAGCTTTTAGGCTGAACCCTAAAAGGCAAAAGCAAGGGCCTGCGCACCGCCAGGAGGTTGCGGGCGCCGCCAGCAGAGGGCGCCCCCGCCTCAGGCTCCATCATAAGCCGCGCCACCAGCGCGTCGTAAAACCGCTGATACGCCACCTGCAATGCTCAGTCACGATGTTCACCGTTCATGTTCCCGGACTGATCAGTCGCTGGAAAGGGTCTACATCAGGCGTGGATCCCTGAGTGGTGCACCGTGAGCCACCTGCGGCGTCCACTTTCTGATTGAAGTCAGCTCGTGTCTACGCCGGCTGTTGGATGCAGGTGGGGAAGCAGGCTGCACACGCAGAGCTATCTCCGGCAAAGACCTGCCGGACATGCGGATCGAGCAGAGCATAGAGCAGGCAGTAGATAATAGAGGTAATAGAAGTAATAGGGGTAGTAGAGGTAATAGAGGTAATAGAGCTGGAACAGGTCGCTGCCGGACCCCTGACCAGGTGTGCATGTGTGCAGTTCAGTGTGGCAGAGGTGTTGCGTCGCTGAAGAATCTAACAAATCGGGTTTGCTAAACGCTTTCAAAGTGCGCCACCAGGTTTAGCCGCGAGGTCAGGTCGACCAGCAGACACTTTGCGGATAAATATCAGGGAGAAGGAGATCAGCGAGCGGACAGCAACTCGTACACGGCAGCCGCTACCGGCACATGCCAACAGGTGCCGCGAAGGTGCCAGACGTTGAGGACGCGCTTGAGGGTCTGCGTCTTGCTGGTGCTGCGCGGCAGCTTTCACGCAGCAGTCTCGGCCACGCATCTTTGGGAATCTTTGCCGGAATGTGCCGCACCAAGCGCCACACATTGAGGACGCCCATGACGGTGTCGCGTCTTGCCAGCAAGTTCTGGGGAGCAAAAGCCATGATGCACCAGATTCTCGCACCAGGTGCCACACGTTGAGGACGCCTTGACGGGGTGCGCCTTGCCGGCAGGCCCCAGCCACGGGGGTGTGGAGAGCAAGAATTGCAGGGGATCGCTTCACGGCAGAAGCGTCTGGGCAGTCTCGCACCAGGTGCCACACGTTGAGGACGCCCTTGACGGTGTGCGTCTTGCCGGTTCCCGGCGGCCCTTGGATCATCACGAACGGCACCGGCAGCATGCCCGACGGCGCCTGCGCCCCAAGGTGCGCCGCCGCAAACTGCGCAGGCACAATCAAGTCCCTCGGCGGATACGTCATGGACACCAGGTATCTGGGTTTAGGGTTTAGGGCACGACAGACGGCACCGGCAGCATCGCCGCCGGCGCCTTTGCTCCCAGGTGCACTGCGGCAAACTGCGCAAACTGTCGTGCGAGAAACATTGCACATATGCGTCGTTGGCGTGGCTCCCTCACAATCGTGGCGACCGGCAGCGGCGGCATGCCGATTGGAACCTGCACCACCACGTACGCCGCCGCACACTGCAGAGTGCACCTCAAACATCGGTGAGCTGCTCTGGTGAACATTTGCCCCAGGATTTGTGTTGACAAAATCCACCCGGAGTGCTGCAGTCAACTGCAGTCCACAGTTGAAACGATCGACAGGGGGTGTCACACTCCTTGCATCTCGTATTTGCCAACGCCGAGTCTGACGCTTTAAGACAGTCGAAATCAACGCAGGTGCTGCAGGGTTTCTTAATCCACAGGCGTCGAGGACATCGCATTCGTGGAGTGATTGGGTGCAGTATCAGCTAACAGCTAACAGCTATGTAATGGCCGGCAGACGAAACGAGAAACGAGAACGTTGACCGTGAATGGGACTGCCGCTGGGACATCACCTTGATGTGTACAGCTGCGTGGCGTCGACTGAGAGGACGCCGCTCCCTGATCCTGTTCCTGTTGGATAGTACAGACGGTGTTTGCTTTTCTTTTCTTTTTTTGCTTTTGCTTTTCTACCTCGATTGCGCGGAGCTGCGTGGCGTCGTACTGGGAACGCAAGTACTCGATGAAGGGGCGCTGCGCCGCCTCGGGCGGCCATGCGCGCTGCACCCACTTCTCGTCCGCCGCGGCTTCCGCCGCCAGGGCCAGCCGCTCCGGCGCCAGCAGCGCCTCCAGCAGCTGCACTGAGAGTCGAGGTGGTCGGATCACGAACCCAAGGCGCAGCAGCGAGAGGTGTGACGAGGTGCAGCCGGCACTCCGCGCCCACCTCTCATCAGCCGCGCCTTCCGCCGCCAGCGCCAGCTCCGCAGGCGTCAGCAGTGTTTCGAGGAGCTGTGGCCAATGATGGCGAGATGCGACTGGAGTGAAAAGGTGAACGCTTGCATGCCGTACCCACTCCTCGCCAGATGCCGGTTTTCGTGTCAACACAAGCTGCCGTGGCGCGAGCAGCGCCTCCAGCCGCTGCGGACTCGTGAAACAGTGGGGCCTACAAAATGCGTGGAGTGCAAAGGAGCTCGATTCACCTCAAATCCTAAACCTTTTACTTCAATCCTAAACCTTTTAGTGCTCCTTTGCACTCCATGCATTCTGCAGGTCCCACTGGTTCACGAGTGCCGCGAGTGATGCGAGAGGCATCGCGCCCCGACTCCTCGTCTGCCAGACCACTGACGAGGCCTCATGTTGCGTTATCACAAAATTTCCAAGCGCTCATAAACCCTAAACCCTATATACATTGCATACACGGTAATAATAGCTTACCTCGCTGCCGGCGGCCTTGTGCAGGGCGATGTACTCGCGCTGCTGAGTGATCAGCGGTCCAACAGGCACCAGGAACCAGCCCTTGGGCTGCTGCCGCAGCGCGCCCACCACCTGCCAGCTGAAAACCTGATCAAGGGGGGTCCGACAGGAGTCGCAGGAACTGCAGGAGACCGGCCGTCAGCGCCAGCGTGAGCAGCAGCCGCATGTCGGCAGAAGCCACCTGTCTGCCAAAACCTGCAGGAGGCTGTCGGGTTGTCGGGCACCAACACGTGTCCAAGAAGCTGCCGCCAAGTCAGACCTAAAACTAAACCCTAAATGCCAACGGCTCACCGAGCGGCAGGGCGCGGCGGGGTCGTGTTGGTGCGCCGAACACACAGGGCAGATGTTGACGACCACCTCCCCCGAGCGCTTGGCCTGTAACGGCGCGCACCGGCAGTGAGGCTTGATGTAAGGGTTTTAAAGGATCAAAGGATCTCAGAGGGCGACGTCCCAGACGTCGCCAGCGCCCCTGCCAGAACAAGAAAGTTTTTTAAATTCAAAAAATGGTATCAAAAAACAGAAAAGAAAAGTAGTTGCCACATGGTCGCTCCAGGGAGGGTCAGATCAAGCCTGCCCGTAGGGCTAATCAGTCATCAGCGCTAATCAGCCGAGTGAGGCTGGAACAATGTAATATCTCTCTCTCTCTAGGGTATGCTGGCAGGGTCGTGATGCAGCAAGGGACCTCGGCTGCTTGCGGCACCGCGTTGGAGTTGGGAATGGATCGTGCGAGTTGTGTAGGGAGTTGCACGGATACACACCTGCCGCACAATGCCCGCAGCGATGGGCGCACCCGCCGGCTGTTCCTCTGCCCCATCAGCCGGCCCGCCGGCCACGCCGGGCGCCGCAGCGCCGCCCTCCAGTCGCTGCCGCTTCGGCCTGAGGTATGCCAAGATCAAAAACTTTGCATCAGATCTTCCTCATGTGATAGGTGTTGAAACAGGTTTGATTGAATTTCAGTTGGTGCCGTTCACGGGGCTGCTCGCTGGAGATGCATGGCCAAATCACGCCCAGGTTACATGCACAGGACGAGTCCCAGGCGCTAGCTGCTGTAACAGCTTCGGCAGAGGTGTAAACATGCCGCTTTTGCCAGTGCAGGCGCGTCCTTGGTTCCTGCATGGCTTCGCACGTCACGGACACCAAGCGGAGACCGCGGAGGGACGTTCCCCGCTTGAAGTCCTTGAATGCCAGCGATGCAAAAGCTCCCCTGAGCCAAGTTCTTTGAGTTATGGTTCTTTTCGGCCAGCTTCACAGATTGTGTGGCCTTGTCAGCGCTCCGGTGCCCATGGCTCGTTCGATGGCACGCCATGCGATCGAACGCCACTCTCACGAAAGGAGTGGATCGCGCCCAACAGGGACGTGGGTTGAAAAGGATGCTCACCGAGGTGCGCCGCCGCCGCCGCCGCGGTGGCGCGCCACAAAATCGAGCGGGTTGCCCTGCGGCGGCCGTCCCAGAGACAGCACCACCAGGTGGCCCTCGCGAGGCAGCTCGTCCAGCGACCGCCGCGTCTGCATGCGGATGCTGTGCCAGCCGCCGCCCAGCTCCTCCATCCTGCCGCAAAAGATGAGGGAGCGAGATTTGTTGTTCGGTTGCACGAGCATGACTGCCATAAGCAGCTCGTCCAGCGACCGCCGACGTCTGCATGCGGATGCTGTGCCAGCCGCCGCCCAGCTTCTCCATCCTGCCGCAACAGATGAGGGACGAGGTTTGTTGTTCGGTTGTACGAGTATAACTGTTTTAGGCAGCTCGTCCAGCGACCGCCGCGTCTGCATGCGGATGCTGTGCCGGCCGCCCCCCAGCTCCTCCACACTGTCGCAGGACACGACGAGACAGTCGATGGGTCCGCACCTTGGTACGACCTGTTGCCGGCTCGCATCAAGGCGACGGCCGTCCAGTAGCTTCTACATGTCATCTTAAAAGCAGTTGTTTGCACGGACAGCCAACTCCCAAGCTGCTGCTTCCTCATTCCGCACCACCTTGCACCACTCAGCATGACCAGACACCCTCACCGAGAACCTTTCGGTGTGGCACGGCTTCCCAAGCAAGGAAGTCTGTCTGATGACGTGTTTGAAGGCGGAGCATGATATGTTGCAAAATTCTAGATTATCCCGAAACTGGTTTCGGCGGTTTGCCGCCCCCGGCGTGCCAAACGCCGCAGTCGCCGCACCGTCTTGCACCAGCAACCCTCAATCTATGATTGTTCCAACCCTCCCTGAGCAAAGGTCACCCTGAATCCCGTGCCTCGAAGGCGCGCCCGGCGCCGATCTTGCCGCCCCGCTCGCCACGCACCGCCTGCCTTCATGTCATGAGCCTTGTGACAACGGTTTAGGGTTTAAAGTTTAGGGTTTAGGTGGCGAGAAAAGGTCGCTCACCCCAAGACCTCCGCCTCGTAGGCGCGCCCGGCGCCGCACTTGCCGCCCCACTCATTCCGCACCCATTTGGAACTAGCGCCTTTTGAACACTAGCGCCGAGGGCACAGGAGGGCTCACCCCAGGACCTCCGCCTCATAGGCGCGTCCGGCGCCGCACTTGCCGCCCCACTCGTCGCGCACCGCCTCCCGCGCCTCCTCGAACAGCAGCGCCTCGAAGGACGCGACGTACTCGTCAGAGGAGCCGAAGTTGCCCGGCAGCGCCTCCGGCAGGTCGTGGTTCGATGCCTGGCAGGGCGGGAACCACAGGCGGCCGCCCAGCACTTCACGCTCCAGCCTGCGTGCCCGACCGAGTCGTGCTCGACTGACTGGTGCTTGGAGCACCAGGTGGGGAGGTTGTCTCGGGGTACAGCATGGCGCTGAGGCTGTTCGCATGCTATGGGCGTTGCGGCAGTTTTTGCGTGGGCAGCACTCAGCGATTATATGTGATTGCACACGGAAATGGACAGATTGGATCGGAGTGGCTCTGGGGTTTAGAATTTAGGGTAAACCCTAACACTACATTACGCACTGAGTGTCGACAGACGCGAGATGGCATGTGTAACATGATGCACATTAATGCGTCTCACCGTCCCGTGGTGCCGGCGTCGCGCCGCTTGATTGTGCGCGGCGCGTTGGGTCGACGCGGCGCCGGCCCCCCCGACAAGTCTGCGCCGTCGGCGGCGGCGGCCAACGCCGCCTTCCGCCCGCCGGCGGAGCCGCCGCCGCTGCCGCCGGCGCTGCCGCCGAAAGAGGCCCGGCGCTGGCCCTCGGCTGCGGGGTTTGGCCGCCTGACGCCAGCCGCCCGCTGCGCGGCGGCGGCTCCAGACGCCGCCGCCCCGGCACCGCCGCTGTGGCCCTTCAGCAGCGCCCTCAGCCGCGAGTGGCCGCCGCTGGCGCCGACGCCGCCGGCGCCCGCACGTCCCGAGGCAAGTTTGGCCTGCAGGTCGCGGGCCGCCTGGCCAGGCGGCGGCCGTGGGGCCGGTCGCGGGTCCTCATCGCTATCGTCGGAATCAGACAGCACGTGCCGCAGCCTGCCCGCCGCCATCGGCGGCGCTGCGGCGGTGGCAGGTACCGCTGCCGCCGCTGCTGCGGCAGTCGAGGTACGACGCTGCGGCGAACACGGTGGGTCGCTGTGCTACTGCGCTGCTGCCGCTGCCGCACTGGGCTTGTGGATCTGCGTCACTGCTGCTGCTGCTGTTGCTTCCTTTACTGTCGATGACGGTCGATGAAGCGCGCTGGCAGACAAAGCTGTGGGATGCATCCACCCCCCCTTTAGCAATTTTAGAGGGCCCTGCAGTACATGTCCAGTTATGGGTGTGCTGCAACTTGAGCGACCAGAATGCCAACCGCAGCGTCGTGAGCATACAACCGACCTGGCACATGTGTCAGAGTGACACAGATCGGTATAGGCATGCAAATGGTTGCCCAGACACTGACAATGCGTTCCGGAAGCGATGAACAGGCACAAGAGCCTCAAACTGAGCGCTCTGATGCTGCACACCTCATTTTGTAGCCGAGAGGACAGTCACGACGTTTTGAGATCTTCAATCGTCAAGCATGCGTGTGATTTTGCGAAGGGTCGGCATTGGCCTCGGGCTGTGTTCAAGTGGTCAAGATGCGAGCTGGCCCACAGGTGAAGAGTTAGAAGCGAGCGATCCGAATGTGCAAATCCGCATTCTGGCGTGCATCGAGCACCGCGCGGCATGTTCCTTTTGCTGACGAGCCCCAAGGGTTTAAGTAAGGAGGCTATGTATGGGGTGGGTTTTAGGGAGTGACGGGGAATTCTCGTGATTCAATTTACAGCCCAATACAGAATATGCTGGTTCCAGACGCCTCTCTGGTCCACGAACCCTAATCGACCTCAGCCTGGTGGTCGCCTATACACGATGTGCGATATGATGCAGCGCCGCCGCTTGGCGGCACCACGGCGGAGGTGTGAAGTCCATCATACCAACCCTAATTGAGGCTGCTGTTTAAATACGATGCAATGCGTTTGCACATGTGACGGAACTGTGTTGTGGTGGTCCTTCAGGCTTTGTTTCTCTGCCGGCTTCAGCAGCACGCACACATGTAGGCATGTTGACGCCTTCGGAATGATTTTGCCGTTGCTCTATAGCAGCACTGCGCCGTCATGGTCAGGCACTCCAGCCCGTGTTCCCACGCTATGGGCACCCTCTCATACACGCGGCTGTTACAGAAGCTCACGGTGTCTTCAGATGCCATCTATCGTTGTGGATTGAAGCTTGATCAGCTAAGCTTGTCAAAGGGTCGTTGACCCGCACGTCATGCCTTCCGACAGTGGCGCGTCCGCCGGACATACCAACACAGTCTGATGGAATCTGGTTGGTTCCTCCCATGCGTCAGGGCATGTAATGCCGAGTGTCCATTCCCCTGTGCGGGCCGCGGCCCCCGCCGCGGTCCCCGCGGCCGCCTGGTGGTCCCCGGCCCCCGCCGCGGTCCCCGCGGCCGCCTGGTGGTCCCCGGCCCCCACCGCCGCCGCCGCCGCCGCCGGCGCTGATGGTCGCCAGCGCCGAAGACAGGTCGTCCTGCAGGACAGGCGGCCAGCGCTGCATCAGATGCCTGAGCTTGACGAGGGGGAAGCTACAATGGGCAAGTGCACGGAGCGATACCGAGCATCGCTACAGGGGGGGAGCCCGGCGCACAATGTGCAGCCGCATTGGACGACAGGGCTGCCGCCAAGGTGTATGTGGCCTCTGTTGCGAGACTGCAAATTCGCAGGGATGCGCGTGGGTTGGACTCACCGGGGGCACTGCCGCACGCACGTGGGCAAAGTTGCAGTGGTCGCCCTTGCGGCAGCCGTCTGGCGTCAGGTAGAACAGGCACACGCGGCGCCCTGACGCCGGGTCAATCATTGGCCCATTGCGCGGGCCGTTACTTGGCCCGCCGAGCTGCTGCGGCGGTCCGCGGTCCCCGCTGCCGAAGCCCCTGCCGCCGTCGCCATGACGGCCGCCAAAGCTTTCGCGGCCGCCTTCGCGGCCGCCGGCGCGGCCGCGCCGGTCAAAGCCGCTGTCGCGGCCCACAGCGGCGGCGGGGGGCTGGTCGAAGCCGCTGGCCCGGGGCCGTCCCTGCGGCGGCGGCGGCTGCTGTTGCGATGGCGGCGGCAGCCCCTGCTGGCGCTGCGGCGGGCCCGGCGGCCCAGGCGGCGGCGGCCGCTGCTGTTGCTGCCCTAGCGGCGCCACGCCGCCCTGCCACTGCTGCTGCGCCGGCGGCGGCGGCGGGGCGCCCCTGCCCGGTGGCGGTCCCGCTCTGCCTGACGCAGGCCCAGCAAACCTCCCGCCGGGCCCAAACCCCCCGGCTGCAGGCGGCAGCCTGCCTCGCATTGGCGGCCGCGCCGCCGGCAATCCCGGCGGCCCTGGCATCGCGGGTGTGGCTCCGCCGAGGCCGGCCTGCATAAACGGCGGCGCTGCCGGCTGCTGCGGAGGCTGAGGAAGGCCGCCGGGGGCCAGCTGCTGCTGCGGCGGCCGCTGCTGGGGCGGCCGCTGCTGCTGCTGGAGGGACGGCGGCGTGATCCCGCCTGGGTAGGGTTGCCGCCCCGGCTGCTGACCGCCTGGCGGGCGGGACTGCTGCTGCTGCGAGGGCGGCGCGAAGCCCGGCGGCCCCTGCTGCTGCGAGGGCGGCGCGAAGCCCGGCGGCCCCTGCTGTTGCGATGCAAACCCTGCCCGGCCCTGCTGCGGCGGCGGCAGCCCCTGCGACGTTGCCGGCCCCTGCTGCGGCGGCGGCGGCATGCCCAGCGGCGGCCCCTGCAGCGGCGGCCCCGCCGGCTGCGAGGCCGCCAGCTGCTGCACCGGCGCTTGCTGCTGCGGCTGCTGGGCTGGCGCAGCGGCGGCTGCCGGCGGCGCGGCGGCCGCCGCCAGCAGCTGCAGGGGTATAATGCACCGCGGCGGCGGCAGCGCGCCCATGGTCGGCGGGTACACAGGCGGCTCGGTTGCATGCAGCATGGTGGGCATGGCTCGCCTGCCCCGCTGCCGATTCGCCTCCTCCTGTTTGCAGCACAGGTCATGATGAGCACATGCATGAGAGTACTGAGTCCAGCGCAACGATTTGTTCAACGGAGACTCTCAGGACGCCGGCAGCGGTCACCGAGACCCCACGTAATGACAAGAACAGTGCAGATGGACATTCGACATGCGCATGTTCTGCAGCGCAGCAAAGGATGTATCTCGTGGCCCCAGCACACAGCCAAGGCTGCACGAGTTGATTTGCTAGCTCGGTAGCAGATCAACTCGTGCAGCCTTGGCTGTGTGCTGGGGCCACGAGATACATCCTTTGCTCTGTTTCGATCCGAATCCGAATCCGAATCCGAAACAGAGCAGAGCAATTCCGAGGATCTACAATGAGGAGCGCACGTGCGCCTCCAGGCTGTCCTCGCCGGCGGCCCACATGTCCAGCTGCGGCGTGGCCGGCGGCGGGATCCACGGCATCGTGGGCCGCATCGCCTGGAAACGCTGGTTGAATGCCTGCTGCGGCTCCATCTGCGAAGGCGAAGAAGACCGTGCTACATATTGCAAGCTATTGGAGCCGGTAAGCCCTCATGCATTTCGCAGTGCGGTGAATATCGTCACGAGGGTCCTCTCGAACCTTTTAATTTAGAATTAATTAGAGTTAATTAATTCTAGTTTGATCAACTAGAAAACTTGAACAGCCTCGGGGAGAGTCAGTACGCCTCAACCAGCAGCCACGTCGCCCAGGGACATCGACAACAGAGGGATTCTCAAAGCGCGACAATCCCCACCTCGACATCCGTGTCGGCGCGCTCCAGCGGCCGCTGCCGCATCGCGGCCGCCTCGCTGAGGTGCTCCTGACGGGCGGCGTTCTCGAAGCCGGGCGGCGGCGCTTCCGACGCGGATTCGGCCGCGTCTGCTGGTGCTGCCTCGTCGCCCTCCTTCCACTCTGCGTCGGCGCGCACAGCCGTCGGCGCGTCTTCCTGCGACAGATGCATTTCTTGCTCAGACGTCGTTCATTCTGGAGGGGATCAATATGGGAGCATCTGCCAGCGCATGCTTCCTTCTAGTTGGCGCGTTCTCCTGTTTCTCCTGTATCTAATGGACAGAGAGGCGGCGTCGGTCGGCAAGGCTGGGAGAAGCGCTTGTCCCCTGGGCGAACTGGCAAGTGCAATGACGAATGGCGCCATTTGCCGATGCACCTCTTCGATCCGAACCTGCTGCAGCCACACAAAGCCCCAAACAAAAGGGTTCTGGCGGGCTCACCCTGCGGAAGAAGCGGACGTGGGCGAGCGCCTCAGCCGGCACCCAGCTGACGCGCTTGGCCTTGGACCGTCGCGGCGCCGGCGGCGGACTGGGGATGCGGGACGCTGCCTCCGCAGCACGCCCAGCAGCGCCAGCGCCCCACCGCGAGATCGTGGTCAGCGCCGGCAGCGCGCCAAGGCCCGTGGCCAGGCCGCCTGCAGGGGAGACGTGAAACAATGTCAAACAAC
>JAABUM010002254.1_pt1 | contig 26297 bp, 26 predicted proteins | sample 5559161 | NCBI WGS metagenome assembly JAABUM01 (sample SAMN10711868, study PRJNA513369) | rock metagenome | isolation source: Antarctica rocks | place: Antarctica: Victoria Land, Siegfried Peak nord
CGGGCGAGGCTTACCTTGCCGAACGGGCCAAGGGCGTCCAGGCGCCGCCGGCCCCGGGCGGCTTTCCTGGCGGCGCGCACGACGCGATGGGCAACTGGACCGGGCCGGGCGCGCCTGGCGAGGGCAGTCCGCAACCGGCCGCGCCCGGTCCGGCGGATGCCGCCGCCCCGCCCCGGCCCGGCACGCCGAGGCTGCCGCAGGAGCCGGCGCCGGGGCAGGGGTCGCAGCGGCCGGCATGGCTGAAAGAGATCGAGGGGATCGAGACGTTCGACGCCGACGAGCGCGAGTTCGTCCAGGAGCAGGCGCAGGGCGGGATGAAGCACGCCGACATCGTCCGGGCGCTCGACGAGCGCCGCCGCGGCGGCGTGGGCGCCCTGCGGCGCGACCAGATGACGCCGGAGGAGCGCAGGGCCGAAGGCAAGCGCCGGGGGGCACGGGACAAGCTGGACGGGGTGGAGGTGCTGGACGACCAGGAGCGGGCCATCGCGGAGGCGATGGCGGCCCTTGGCAAGCCGCGGATCGAGATCGCCAATGCCTTGCTTGAGCGGCGCGGCAAGCTGGGCACGGCGCCCAAGCCAGGCCAGGCTAGGCCAGAGGTGACGCAGAAGATTGAGGAAGCGCTAAAGTCGGACGATCCGAAGGTGCGGCTTGAGGGAGAGACTGCTTCTTTCCTGCTCAAGTCCGGCATTGATGTTGCCAACTTCCAGCAGGGCTTTGGGCCTGGTAATTCCCTTGGAGAGATAGATGTCGAGACGGACAAGGCGATCATCGAAGCGACAACAGAGAATGCTAGAAAGACAAGGCAAATAAAGGAGCGTGTCAACAATCCTATACTTAATCCAGATGGCAAAACCCCGATTTTATACTCAGAGAACTATGGTCGTCGGGCGCAACAAGAAATTGAGAGCGCTGGAGGCAGGGTTGCCCGTAGCCCACAGGAACTGCTAGATATCATCAGGAAGCTAGGAGACTAACATGGCTCCAAGTGTCGCGCTTATAAGCAGTGCCGTCATTTCTGCGGAAGGTCTGTTGGACTTCATTGTCCAGAACGGTGGTGTCCCCATGGGACCTGACCATGGGCGAGTGTCACAGGAGGATCGCCACATTTGGATCTACCTCTCATCGGACGGAATCGCGTCCATGCTTGGGGACGCCGAGGACGAGGAGGAAGGTTACGCGGACAGACTGGTCGCTCTGCTTGATGGGGAGCCTCGGAGCATGGTGACCGTGCAGTTGAGCAAGTCTCAGGGTAGCGGAGCAATTGCGCTTGAATTTGCCAACCGCTTCGCCGAGCGCTGGCCGTCCATTGTGCAGGACGCCGACGAGGAGTTGCTAAGCCCCGCCGATCTCTGCGAAGTCGCGCAAGGACAGAGGACGGCCCATCCCTTCTCGCATTAGGTTGGGGTGGCGAGGGCACGAAGGCACCCCGTCCCACGACGCACCGCAGCAACGCTGAATCCTCATCATGGATGATAGGGGCGCAGTTGCGCGGAAGTCCTTCAACAGTTCCCGAAGGCCCACAGCGGCCGTCGTGCTGAACCTGGGCTGGACGGACGTGACGCGCCAACAGGTCGAGGAACTGCTGCGGCGCAAGCCGGTTGCGGGCCTGTAGGAACTGTTCATCATTGAGAAGGGAAGCGAAGCCCTGCACCGCATCTTCCCTGATCCCGAATACAACATCCCCGCTCCACAAGGGAGGTGGCTTATGTCCATTGACACGCACATTCTGCTCCGCTCCCCGCTCTCGGCCGCCGATGTCAGGGCTGCCTTAGTGCGTGACCCGGCACTGGCCGACCTGGCGCTGGTGGACCACGGCGAATGGGTCGGGATGGGCAATGATCGGGTAAGCTTAAACGTGGACCCGTGGGATGAGGACGACCACGATCTGATCGAGGGCGGCTTTGAGACAGCGACCGTGACGGTCACGCTCGGCCTTGCCCGGGGCAAGGCCGGCTGGGATGCCTACCATCGCACGTTCGCAGCCGTCCTGCACCTGGTGCCCGGCGATGCGTGCGCGCAGGAGCAAGGTGGCGGGGCGTTGGGTCTGCTGCGCTTGGATGGAGTGGTGTACGTCAATCCCAACTGGATCAGTCCCGAGGACCTGACCGACTTTGGCTACCATCCCGAGCGCATCGTGGTCGGCATTCCTTCCCAAACCGCCGAGGTCGCAGCGAAGTAGGAAGCAGGAGGGGCGAGGCGCGGCCCCGTCCCATGCTGCACCGCATCTTCCCCGATCCAGAGTATAACACCCCCACCCCGCAAGGGAGGCAGCCCATGTCCATTGACACCCACATGCTGCTCCGGACCCCGCTCCCCGCCGCCGAAATCAGGGACGCCCTGGTGCAAGACCCCGCTTTGGCCGACCTCGAACTAGCGGACTACGGCGAGCGGGTTGGAACGGGCGGCAAAGAGTTTGGCCTGATTGTTAGGCCGTGGGAGGCGGACGATCACGACCTGATTGAGGATGGCTTCGAGACCGCAACCGTACGGATTACACTCATGCCAGCAAACACCAAGATGGGCTGGGACGCCTACCACCGCACGTTCGCAGCCGTCCTGCGCTTGGTGCCAGGCGACGCCTGCGCGCAGGAGCAAGGCGGTGGCCCGCTTGGCCTACTGCGCCTGGACGGGGTGGTGTACGTCAATCCTAACTGGATCAGTCCCGAGAACTTGGCCCGCTTCGGCTACCATCCCGAGCGCATTATGGTTGGCATCCCGCCCCAAACCGCCGAGGCCGCGGCGCAATAGGGCCAGGAACGGGCCAAGGGCGCCGAAGTGCCGCCAACCCCGCCGCGAGCGGCTTCCGTAATGGCGTGCATGGCGCCATAGGCCATTGAGCCGGCCCCGGCGAGCCTGCGCCATCGCAACCAGGCCGCAGCCGGGCATCCCGATCTCACAGCTTAGCGGGTTGGGCTGGCGTCTGAATGAGACGGTTCCATACGCTTTCCTGATTTATGAGACTTGTGGATCGTTCCCGGATCTGATATTCTGTTATAAAAACAATCAGGTGCATCCATGCCGACCGTGGTTCGAGCCGCCACGATCCCGTTGCGGCCCACCATCTGGTCGGACAGCGTGACCCTTGGCCAGATTGACCCGGCCCTGGGCGTCCAGTCGCTTGCGCTGTCCCTCACCGGCACGGTCGCCAGCATGGTGGATGTCACCAACTACGACCTGGCGCCTGCCGTGTTCGACAGCGCAACGAGGGGCCTGGTCGTCCTGTCCCGCCCCGACGGGTCGGCCTGGCTGGGTGCGGCGCCGACCGCCTTCGTCCATGGCGTGCTGCCGTCCGCATCCGGCGGGGGCGCCGTGCCGGTCCAGCTTTTGGGTCAAGGCTCCGCCACGTCCAGCGTCGGCTATGTCCCGGCGCAGACCGGATCGGCCGACGCCGCGCTGCTGATCGGGACCGGCCAGGTCACGCTTCCCGTCACGGCCTCCGCGCGCATCCATGCGACCGGGCCGGGCAGCATGACGGCACGGTTCACGAGCCTTGCCAGCGCCGACGTTTCGGTGACGGCCGCTACCGGCACCGCTGGCGGTGGCGGTGGCGGTGGCGGGTTCTCCAGCGGTGTCTCGTTAATTAACGTATGGTCACCATACGGCATTCCCATCCTCCGCGCGGGCGGCACCAAGTCGCAGACCCTCACCGCCGCCGACGCTTCCATCGGCGCCGTCTCGGCCTTAAACTTCGACGCCTTCGACCCGTCGCTCGGCGTGCTGGATGACGTGACGCTCTCCATTGCAGCCGATGCGTCCGGGTCGGCGCGGCTGGAGAACCTCGATCCCGTTGCCGGCACGGCCACGCTCGGCCACACCGCGACCGTCACCCTCACCGGAGCGGACGGGGGCGCCCTCGCATCGTCCACCGCCTCGTTCAGCAGCGTGCGCCAGTTGTCCGCCTTCGACGGCACGGATGACCTGGCCGGTGCGTCCGCCGCCGCCATCAGCGAGTCCGCGCCGGCCGGCAGCATCGCCCTGACCACGGCAACGATCACCGGCGCCGGCCTCGGCGCGTTCAGGTCCGGGCCGGTGGCGCTGGGCGTCGCCCGCTCGGGCGGCACCACCCTCGACGCGCCCGGCAACCTCGACATCGCCACCACGCTGCAAGCCGGCGCCGCGGTCACCGTGACCTACCACTACGTGCCTCCAATCCTGCACTACACCGACACCGCCACGGGCCAGAGCGGCACGGCGGCCTCGGACATCTATTCCGGCCCGGTCGCCGGCTTGCAGCGGCAGTATATCTGGTCCAGCCCGGACGGGGTCGCACTCTCGTCCGCGGCTCCCGACGTGTTCCTGCATGGCGGCGCAGGCGCGGACGCGCTGGCCGTGTCGGGCGGCGTCAACGTGCTCGACGACGGCGGCGGGTCCAACTTCCTGGTGGGCGCGACCGGCGGGGACGGCGGGCACGACACGTTCTTCCTGGACGCCCGCGACCCCGCCGTGACCTGGAGCACGCTCGTCAACTTCCATCAGGGCGACATGGCGACCATCTTCGGCTTCCGGGCCGGCACCAGCACGCTGCCCTGGACGGCGAGCGACGGAGCCGCCGGATACTCCGGGCTGACGGTGCATTCGGAGACCAGCGGGGCAGGCACCGGGGTCAATGCGTCCCTGACCTTTGCCGGCATCAGCCAGGCGATGGCCGACGCCCATTGGAGCGTCACCGTCGGCACGTTGCAGCCGGGGATCGCCGGCGCGACGGACTACCTGCTGATCCAGTGGAACCGGTGAGGGCTGGACGCGCCTGCTGATGCCGACGGCCATCCGCTCCGACCCTTATCGTCATTGCGGGCCGCGCTTGCGGCGGGGCAGTCCAGGGGCGGCAGGAACTTCGCTTGCGGCCCCTCATGCCGCGCCGAAGCCGGCTCGCAATGACGGAAGCGGTCAGGGCAAATAGTGGTTGTTATAATGCCAACCGCTGAAGGTCCTGACCTGTCGGCACACAGCGCTTTGCAGGACGCGAGCAGCGCGGCATAGATCAAGACTTTCGGCGGTTGGTATAATACCGGGCCGCATAAGAGTTGACCTGTCCCCTTCGTGCCACTCAGCACAGGCGGAGATGCGCTGGAACCAAGTCAGGACCTATGCGGGCCGGTATGATCAGGTTCGCGCGGCCCGGGACACGGATGACGTTCGGCAGGGCCGGGGCCGTGCAACCCCCAGCGGTCTGCCTAGCTCGGTGACTCCGCCGGGCGCCGCCCGACCGTCACCGGCACGTCCAGGTTCTGCGCGCCGCGCCGAACCAGCAGGCGGACCGAGTTGCCGGGCGCGGTGGCGGCGATGGCCTTGATCAGGCTGCGGGCGCTGTCAATCCGGTCGCCGTTCACCAGCACCACCACGTCCCCGACGCGCAGCCCGGCCTTCGCCGCCGGACCCGCCCGGTCTATGCCGGCGATGGCCACCCCGGCGCCCCCGGTCCGCACGACGCCCAGCCCGCCCTGCACGTCCTGCACCGACACGCCCAGCCAGCCCCGGTCAATCCGCCCCTTGTCCCGCAAGTCGTTCACGATGCGCTGCGCGATCTCGCTCGGCACCGCGAAGCCGATGCCGACCGAGCCGCCGGTGGGCGACACGATGGCGGTGTTCACCGCCACGACCTCGCCGGCCATGTTGAAGGTGGGTCCGCCGGAGTTGCCGGGGTTGATCGGCGCGTCAATCTGGATGAAGTCGTCGAACGGCCCCGCCCCGATGTCCCGCCCGCGCGCCGAGATGATGCCCGCCGTGACGGAGGTGCCGACCCCGAACGGGTTGCCGGCCGCAAGTATCCAGTCGCCCACCTGGGCCGCGTTGCTGTCGCCCCAGACCACGTAGGGCAGCGGCGTCGGGCTGCTGACGCGGATCACGGCGATATCGGTGAGGTCGTCCGAGCCGATCAGCCGCGCTTGCAGCTCGGTGCCGTCCGACAGGGCGACGGTGATCTTGTCGGCGCGGCCGACGACGTGGTTGTTGGTGACGATCAACCCGCTGGCGTCAATGATGAAGCCCGAGCCTGCGCCCAGCACCTGCTCCCGCCGGTTGCGGAAGCGGTCGCGGAACTGCTTCTCGAACGGGGTGCCGCGCAGCTCCGGCGGCATGGCGGCGGCGGCTTCGGCGGGGGCCTGCGCCTCGGTGACGGTGATGTTGACCACGGCGGGCACCACGCGCCGGACGAGCGGTGCGAAGCTGAACGGCGCCGCGCCGCCCAGTGCGCCCTGGGCGCGGGATGGCCCGGCGGTGCAGGCGGACAGCAACAGGGCCGCGGCGAGCAAGGCTGTGCGGGGAATGAGGCGGCTCATCAAGGCAAGCTCCTGCTAGTTCGCGCTTGGGGGCTAGCCGCAGAATGATACAGCGCCGCCCCAACCGATAGCCCGAACCGCTGCCTTCTCCCTCTCCCTCCGGGAGAGGGCCGGGGTGCGGGAGGCGGCAAGCGCCGGAGTCGTCCGGGGAAGGGCTGTGCCGCAGAGAAACTGCGCTGCCCTGGGCAGGGCTGGCGCGTGCCGCCTCCCTCACCCCAGCCCTCTCCCGGAGGGGGAGGGAGCAGGAAGCAGGCGGCGTCAGGTAGCAGGGTTCTCCGGCCAGTCGTGCCGCGGATACCTCCCGCGCATGTCCTTGCGCGCGTCCGCCCACGCACCGCGCCAGAATCCCGCAAGGTCGCCGGTGATGGCGATGGGCCGCCCGGCCGGCGACAGCAGCGCCAGTTGCAGCGGCACCCGCCCGCCTGCCAGCAGCGGCGACGCCGGCAGGCCGTAGAACGCCTGCGCCCGCGCCGACGCCACCGGCACCGGCCCGGCGTAGTCCACCGCCGCCCGCCCGCCGGGCAGTTGCAGGTGCGTCGGCAGGTCGCGGTCCAGCCGCGCCGCGCGCTCCCATCCCAGCAGCCCGCGCAGGATGAGGTGCAGGTCCAGCGCCGACACGTCCGCCAGGCGGGACGCTCCGTGCAGGTGCGGCGCCAGCCAGTCCGCCACGCCGGCCGCCAGGGCGGCATCGGACAGGTCCGGCGTGTCCGGGTCCAAGCCGTGCAGCAGGGCGGCGCGGGCCTGCAGCGCGCGGGCGGCGTCGGTCCAGGGCAGGGCGTCCATGCGGCGGCCCACCGCCTGGGCCAGCACGGCGGCGGTATCCGCCGGATCGGCGGGTACGGTCCGGTCGTCCAGCACCAGCGCGCCCAGGCGGCGGCGTCGCCGGGACAGCACGGCGCCGCTGACGGGATCGAAGGCGTTCTCGACGGTTTCCGTCACCTGCGCGGCAATGGACGGCGGCAGGGCCGCGAGGTCCAGCGGCGCCGCCAGGCGGATGCGCGCCGACGCCTTCAGGTCCAGGCTGGCGACCGCCAGCAGGGCGGCCTTGGCCAGCGGGTCCGTCGGCGGCAGCCGCGCGCCGCCGCCGCCGGACAGGCGGAACGACCCAGGCTCGCCCCGGCGCTGCGCGATGCGGTCCGGGAAGGCGGCGGCCAGCAGCGCCCCGGGGTCCCCGGCGGCATCGGCGCCGACGCGCAGGCGGCGCTGGTAGGCCGCGGCCTGGCGCCGGATGCGGCTGATGGCGCCGCGGTCCACGTCGCCGCCGCCCCCGGCCAGCGCGTCCAGCCGAAGCTGCACGTCCGCCGGGGCGTCGCGCCCGCGCAGGGGATCGCGCTCCTCCAGCAGCGCCGCCAGCTCCGCCGCGCGGGCGGCCTGGCCCGGCCCCTCCGCGGACAGCATCATGGCGGCCAGGCGCGGATGCGCGCCGAGCGCCGCCATGCGGTGGCCGTGCGGCGTGATGCGCCCCGCGGCGTCCAGCGCCCCCAGGCCCAGCAGCAGCGTCCCAGCGGCGGCCAGCGCGCCCGCGGGCGGCGGGTCGGGGAAGGGCAGGCCGGACGGCGGCGTGCCCCAGGCGGCGCAGTCCAGCAGCAGGCCGGACAGCTCGGCCTCCAGGATGTCAGGGCGGTCGTAGGGCGCCAGGCCGCGGTGCAGCGCCGGGGTCCACAGCCGCAGGGCGACGCCCGGCCCTTCGCGGCCGGCGCGTCCCGCCCGCTGGTCGGCGGCGGCGCGGCTGACCCGCAGCGTCGCCAGCCGGGTCAGCCCGGTGGCCTGGTCCAGCCGCGGCGACCGGCGCCAGCCGCCGTCCACGACGATGCGTACGCCGGGCACGGTGAGCGAGGTCTCGGCGATGCTGGTGGCCAGCACGACGCGGCGGCCTTCCGCTGGGCGCAGCGCCCGGTCCTGCTCAGCCGGCGGCAGATCGCCGTGCAAGGGCAGCACGAGCGCGCCGCAGCCAGACAGCGCCGCCTCGGCGCGGCGTATCTCCCCCATGCCCGGCAGGAAGGCCAGCACGTCGCCCTCGTGCGCCGCCAGCACGGCGCGGACGGCGCGGGCCAGAGCGTCCGGCAGGTCGCGCACGTCGGCCACGTCCCGCGCGGCGTGCTCGACCGCGACCGGGAACATGCGCCCGGCGCTCTCGATCACCGGGGCGTCCAGCAGGGCGGACAGGCGGGCGCCGTCCAGCGTCGCCGACATGGCGAGCAGCCGCAGTTCCGGCCGCAGCACACGTTGCAGGTCCAGGCACAGCGCCATCGCCAGGTCGGCTTCCAGCGCCCGCTCGTGGACCTCGTCCAGCAGCACGGCGGCGACGCCGTCCAGGGTGGGGTCGCCGTGCAGGCGGCGGACCAGCAGGCCCTCCGTCACGACCTCGATCCGCGTGCGGGCGGACACGGCGCTGTCCAGCCGGGTGCGGTAGCCGACGAGGCCGCCCACCTCCTCGCCCAGCAGGGACGCCATGCGGGTCGCGGCGGCGCGGGCGGCGAGGCGGCGCGGCTCCAGCACCAGGATGCGGCCGTCGCCGCGCCAGGGGGCGTCCAGCAGCGCCAGCGGCACCAGCGTCGTCTTGCCGGCGCCGGGCGGGGCGACCAGCACGGCGTTGCCGCCCCCCGCCAGCACGGCGAGCAGGGCCGGCAACGCGTCGGCAACGGGCAGGTCTGGCAGCATCCCGCCACGAGGTAGCCCGGCCCAGGCCGTATGCCCAGGCCATATGCAAAGTGGCCTGGCTGCAAAGTGGGCCGGACGCAAAGTGAGCCGGACGCAAGGCGGGCTGGATGCGGGGTGGGCCGGATGCGAAGTGGCGCTTTGCCCGGCGGCTCCCTTATATGATGCATGATGCGAGCATGGTGGACGAAGCAGGGGCCGAGCATGATCCGGCTGACTTTGGTGCTGCTCCTGATCGCGGCCCCGGCCTGGACGCCGGCCCGCGCCGGGGAAAGCGCGCCGGTCCGCAGCAGCCGCGCGACTGTGACCCTGGTGTCCGACACCGATGCAGTTCGGGCCGGCCAGCCCTTGCGCCTGGGCCTGCGCCTGCGCCTGGCGCCGGGCTGGCACACCTATTGGCGCAACCCCGGCGATGCCGGCGTGCCGGCCGAGCTGGAATTGACCCTGCCGCCCGGCGCCGCTGCCGGTGACCTGCAATGGCCAACCCCGGTCCGTCTGCCGGAGGGGCCGTTGATGACCTACGGCTACACCGGGGAAGTGCTGCTGCCCGTGGCGGTGACGCCCGGCCCGGACCCGCTGCGGGTCGAGGCGTCGGCGACTTGGCTGGTGTGCGAGAAGATCTGCGTCCCGGAGGAGGGGCGCTTCACCCTGGACCTGCCGCCGGGCACCCCGGCGCCCTCGGGGGAAGCGCCGCTGTTCGCCGCGGCCGACGCGCGGCTGCCCCGGCCCTCGCCGTTCGCGGCGTCGGTTGCGCCGGACGGCACGCTGACGCTGCGCGGCGCCGGGCTGTCGGGTGCGACGGTGCGGGATGCGTGGTTCTTCCCGGCGGCCTGGGGCGGCGTGGAGCACGCCGCGCCGCAACGGCTGGTGGCAGGGGATGGCGAGGTCTCGCTCCTCCTGAAGCCCGGCCAGGGCTTCGCCGCGGCGGCCGGGCTGGCGGGCACGGTGGTTCTGCGCGACCCCGGCGGGCAGGAGAGCTTCCTGGCGGTCGAGGCCGCGCCAGGCGCCGCCGGTCCGGCTGCCGCGCCCGCCGTGCCACTGGCGGAGGCCCTGCTGTTCGCGCTGCTGGGCGGCCTGATCCTGAACCTGATGCCCTGCGTGTTCCCCGTGCTGGCGATGAAGGCGATGTCGCTGGCCCGCCTGTCCGGTGCGGCCCTGGGCGAGGTGCGCCGGCACGCCCTGTCCTACACCGCGGGCGTCATGGTCGCCTTCGGTGCGCTGGGCGGGGCGCTGCTGGCGCTGCGGGCGGCGGGCGGCGCGGCGGGTTGGGGCTTCCAGTTCCAGTCGCCGGCCTTCGTCGCCGCGATGGCGTGGGTGCTGTTCGGGGTGGGGCTGAACCTGTCCGGGGTGTTCCAGGTCGGCGGACGGCTGGCCGGGGCGGGACAGGGGCTGGCGTCGCGCGGCGGCCATGCCGGCAGCTTCGCAACCGGGGCGCTAGCGGTGCTGGTGGCAACGCCCTGCACGGCGCCGTTCATGGGCGCGGCCATCGCGGCGGCGCTGGCGGCGCCCGCGGCCGTGACCCTGCTGGTGTTCCTGGCGATGGGCCTGGGCCTGGCTGCGCCCTACGCGCTGCTGGCCCTGCTGCCCGGCGCGGCGCGGCTGCTGCCGCGGCCCGGCGCTTGGATGGACGTGCTGCGCGGCGTGCTGGCCTTCCCGATGTATGCCGCCGCGGCCTGGCTGGTCTGGGTCATCAGCCAGCAGGCCGGGCCGGACGGCGTGCTGGCGGTCTTGGGTGGGCTGTTGCTGGTCGGCTTCGCCGGATGGTCCTACGGGCTGGCGCAGGTGTCCGGCGGGCGCTGGCTCGGCCGCGGTGCGGCGCTGGCCGCCGTGGTCCTTACCGCCGCCCTGCTGCCTGCGCTGGGCGCGTCGCCCGCGGCCCAGGCCCAGGCTGCCCCGGCGGAGGGCACGGAGCCATACACCGCCGTGCGCCTCGCCAGCCTGCGGGCGGAGAACCGCCCGGTGTTCGTCAACATGACCGCAGCCTGGTGCGTGTCCTGCCTGGTCAACGAGCGCGTGGCCTTGGCCCCCGCCGCCGTGCGCGACGCCTTTGCCGCCCGGGGTGTCGCCTACCTCAAGGGGGACTGGACCCGCGGCGACCCGGCCATCACCGCCTACCTGCGCGAGCATGGCCGCGACGGTGTGCCGCTCTATGTGTTCTACCCGGCAGGAGGGGGCACGCCGACGGTGCTGCCGCAAATCCTGACCGAGGCTGCCGTGCTGGGCCAACTCAACAACACCGGAGGCTGACGCCATGCTGAACCGCCGCACCCTGTTCGCCGCCGCCGGCAGCTTGGTCCTGCCAAGTGCCGGGCAGGCTGCGCCGCGCATCGCCGCGCCGGCGCCGGACTTCACCGCAACCGGCAGCGACGGCCGGCCCGTCCGCCTGTCCGCGCTGCGCGGTCGGCCGGTGGTGCTGGAATGGACCAACGACGGCTGCCCGTTCGTGCAGAAATGGTATCGCACCGGCGCCATGCAGGCGTTGCAGCGCGAGGCCGCCGGGCTTGGCGCGGTCTGGCTGTCGGTCATCAGTTCCGCCCCTGGCGAGCAGGGCGCCGCGGACGGGCCGCGCGCCGCCGAGCTGACGCGGACGCGCAACGCCGCCCCGGCGCATGTGCTGCTTGACCCCCGCGGCGATCTCGGCCGCCTGTACGGCGCGCAGGTGACGCCGCATATGTTCATCGTCGGCGGGGATGGCGTGCTGGGCTACATGGGCGGTGCGGACAGCATCGCCTCGACCCGCGACGAGGATCTGGCCCGCGCCAAGCCATACGTGCGCGAGGCCCTGAAGGCGATGGCCGCCGGCCGTCCGGCGCCTGACCCGGTTACCCGGGCCTACGGCTGCACTGTAAAGTACGCAGCCTGAAGCGACGTCGCGCAGGCCGATCCGCGGCAAGCCGCAGCGCAGTGGCCGGCATCAACGGTCATAGGACGTGACGCCAACCGCCCTGAGTTCCGGCGCCATGAGTTCCGGCCTGTTGCGGCGTGCCGCGCCTGCAGGGTGGGACGGTGCCAGCGCCTCGCGCCAACGGCCGCAGCACCGCCCTATGGCGGATGGCGCTGCGCTGATCCGCCCTACGCCGTCCGCTGCCAGGTGCAGGCCAAGATTCTCGCCACAGGGCATAACCGGCTCCCACCCATCCCCGCGAGCCGCCCTTGCGGCACAAGAACTCACAAGCGGCAAGGCGCCCGGTATCTCCTGGGTTGCCGTGCGCTCCGCACGATGGCCCAGCCGGCCGGAACAGATGGCAGGTGACATGGCCGGCGACATGGCCGATGACATGGCCTGAACGGGTCCGGTCCGGCAGGGGCGCCCGGGTCCAGGCATGCACAAGCCCAGCCGGGCCAGGTCACGACCCCGCCTGGAAACCCTTTTCGCGCCTTTGCTTTATATCCTGCAGGAGACCAGACATGATGCGCCTGATTGCCACTTTCGTGTTCTGCGCCGTGATGCTGCAGGGCTGCGCGAGGTCAAACTCGTCCTACCCGCCTGTGCCGCCGGTCTTGGCCGAGGATGTGCCGGCACCCCCATCGTCCCGCATCGCTCTGATCTGGCGGCCGGGCCACTACGAATGGACCGGGGCCAACTATGCCTGGACCAAGGGCGAGTGGGTGGATCGTGCCGGCCATGGCACGCTTTGGCAGGACGGCTACTGGCAGCGGTCCGGCTCTGCGGAGACCTGGATCCCCGCGCACTGGATATGAGCAGGCCCCGGCCGGGAGCCTGCCCCGGCCGGTTGCACTAACAGCGCGTCAGCGCGACGCCGGCTGAGGCGCGGACCCGGCTTGCGGCGCGTTCGCTCCACTGCCTTCCGTGCCGCTCGCGGTGCCGGCGGCAGCGGGCGGCTGGCCGTCTTGCGGCGGGCCGGCTTCCGGGGTGGCGTCGGCCTGGGGAGGGGCGACCGGGGCCGGCGATGGCTGCGGCTGCGCCTCCTGCCGCTCCGGCTGCAGCTTCAGGATGAAGGGCTGCGCGACAGCCGGCGCCGCCACCAGCAGGACGGCCAAGGCCGCAAGCCGCACTCTCTTCTGCATTCTCATGTCTGCACTCCGGGGTGTGTGGCGGTGCGGGACCGGGTCCTGCGGCGTCATTGCGTGGAGCGGAAGGTCCGGACGCCGTTCTGATCGGTCGTGTAAGTACCGACAATAGATCCCTCTCCTGTCCTGCTCCAAGGTGCGGCAGAGGACGGCTGCCACGCCGGCGGCACAGCAGCCGGAGGCGCATAGGGCGTTTCCCACCTGCCAGCCGCCGCACGCTCGCGGGGTTCGCTCGGGCGGAAGTCAGACGCGCTGGCGTCGGGCGCCTCGTTGGGGCGCCGCGAAAAGCGGGTGGACGCGGCAGGCTCCCGGGGCCGCGCCTCCACCGGCCGTGCCTGCACGACCGGCCGGGGCCGGGCGGGCGCTGCGTCGGCTTGGGCGGGAACCTGGCCAGCGCCGGTGGCCGGCGCCGGTGGCCGCATGGCAGGACCCTCTAGGGCCTCTCCGGCTGCCCGGGGATTTACGGCGTGGCTCGATGGCGGCTGCATGGGGAGCGGTGCGGGCACCAGGGACGGCGCAGGTGCGGCAACGGTCCCCTGGCCGGGCGTCACAGTCTGGGGCTGCACATCGGGACGTTGAAACACTGCGACGGCAGGCACATTCGGCACGGGCGCAGGTGGCGCTGCCGCATCCGTTGCAGGCGCGGGAACGGCCGCCTGGCCCTGGTTTGCCGTCCGGCCCGGCATCGCAGCCCTCGGCGTTGCAGCCTGCGGCTGCACCTGGGGACGTTGCGGCTCCGCGGCGGCGGGTGCTGCCCGCACGGGCGCAGTTGGCAGCGCAGCTTCCGGCGCAGGCTGGGACACGGCGGCAGGCCAGTCCTGCCGGCCGATCAGCACGCCGGCTGCGACGGAGGCGGCCATGCCAAGACCTATCCAGACGGCCGGCGAGCGGCGCCGGGACAGCTTGGCTGGGCGCGCGGATGGCTCGGCCTGCACGGACATGGCCTTTGCAGCTTCGGCAAGCGGCAGCAAAGGCGCGGCCTGGGCGGTGCCGGGCAGCCCGGCACCGGTCGCCTGCCCCGGCAGCAAGGGACCGGCCGGAACGGGACCGGGCGGGACGAGTTGCGGCCCCGATGAAGGAAGCGGCACCGCCTTGGCCGCTGCTGCAACGGCTGCAACCGGCACGGGCGCAGTCGGCGGGCGGGCCACGCGGATCAGCGGGCTGGCGGCCAGACGAGTGCGAAGGAACGCCATCTCGTCCTCCTCCATCACGTCAGGCAACCCCTGCTCCCCGGCCAGCACCAGCCGCAGCATGGGCGCAGCGCGGCAGGTGAATTGCAGGTAGCGCAGCGCGGTCCGTTGCAGCGCCTGGGCATCGTTGACCAGCAGCACGATCCAGTCGCACTCCGCGTCCAGGACCGTCAGCACCTGGAACCCGCGCTCCAGCACTTCGTCGTCATGGGCGTCCAGGTCCGGCCGCGCAGTGATCTGCGCCATCACGCCGGACAGGCTCAGCCCACCCGGCGCCTCCGCCGAAACGCGCAGCACCCGGCAGCGCAGCCCTGCCAGCTCCTTCGCCGCCTCGTCCAGCAAGGCGCGGGCACCGACATCCGCAGCTACGACCGCATCACCTCCGGCAAGGACCTGGTGGACGATGCGATGCAGCGCCTCAGGCTCTGGGAGGGGCAGGCTGATGCTATGTGTATCCACGGCGATCCCCTGAACCCGCAATGCGGCGAAGATGTGGTAACGCTTGAGGCGGCGGGCCGTTCAAGCTTGCCTGCCGGGTTCGGCGCCTGTCCCGCTGACGCCGAGATAGGCCGGCGGGCCGGACGCGGCAATGCCTGCGTTGCCAGATCGTGTTTACGGCTTTGCGGATGGGCCTGCGGCCAGGTCCGGCAAGGAAGCCGGTGCCGCAGGAGGCCGCCCTAGCTGTCCGGCGCGGCCGTCCCCACCGGAGGAGGCGGCCTCCGGGATGGTATGGCCGCGGCGGGCCGTCCCGGCGCCCCCAGGTCCTCCTGCTGCACCGGGGCAGGGGCGGGCGCCGTCTCCGCCGATTGCAGCCAGCCGCGCAGGGCACGGCGCACCTGGAACTCCAGTTCCACGTTCATGTCGTCCATCATCGCGCGCGTCATGTCCTGCAACGCGGTGGGCAGGCCGGCACCGCGGGGCAGGGGCGCCTGGCGGGTCACGCGCGCCTCGGCGAAGGCGGCGCGTCCGCCATCCGCCGCCAGGATGTCCAGGTGAACGGCCATCACGCCCGCCAGGCCGCTGCCGGATTGCACGATGCTCGCGTCGTCTATGGCGAACACCGCCCGCCCCGTGCTGCCGCCCGCGCCGATGCGGTCCAGCGCCATCCGCCGCAGCGCCTGGCCCGGCGGCGACGGGTTTTGCGAATCCAGCGGCCCCGGCGGCGGCGCATCCGGCACGTCCACCGCGCCGACGTTCAGCCGCAGCGGCGTCAGGTGGTCGTAGCGCAGCGGCCCGGCATCCATGCGCGGCGGCGGGTCGTCCCCCGTGCAGCCCGCCGCAAGCAGCAGCGGCAGCAGCAGGGCGGCCCGGCGCCGCACCCTAGCCCTCCGCCATCTTGCCGCTGACCTCGTCGCGCCCGAACCGGAAGTCCAGGTTGCAGAACTCGCACGTCATCACGATGTCGCCGCCCACCGCCATGTGGTCCAGGTCGTCCACCGGGAACGTCTCCAGGATGCCCGACAGCCGCGCCCGGGAGCAGCGGCAGCCATAGGCCAGGGCGCGGTTGCGGTCCGCCGCCACGCCCTCGGTGCCGAACAGGTTATACAGCAGCCGGTCCGGTTGCAGCGTGTCGTCCAGCAGCTCGCTTTCCTTGAGCGTCGCGGCCAGCGCCGTCGCGGTGCGCCAGCTTTCGGCCTGGGCGTCGAGGTCCATCTCGGCGTCGAGGCCGCCTTCCCGCGCCACGCGCTCCAGGATCAGCGCGCCGGCCCGCCAGCCCAGCGGAGTGCGGGCGCAGGCCAGGCGGACGGTGCATTGCAACTGCTCGCTGGTCTGGAAGTAGTGCAGCGCCATGTCGGCCAGGCTGTCGCCCTCGATGCTGACGATGCCCTGGTGGCGCTCGCGGTCCGGCCCCTGGTCCACGCTGAACGCCAGGTAGCCGTGGCCGAGCAGGGCGGCGGCGGACGGGGCCTCGTCCGCGGCCAGCAGCGCCGCCAGCTTGTCGGCGTCCGCCCGCGCGTAGCCGCGCAGGGCGCCGGACTCGGTGCAGTCGGCCAGCAGCATCGGCAGCGCGCCGTCGCCCTTGGCCTGCAGGCTGAACGAGCCGCGGAACTTCAGCGCCGTCGCCAGCGCCGCCGTCAGGGCCAGGGCCTGGCCGGTCAGCGCCGTCACGACAGGGTGGTTCTGGTGCCGGGTCAGCAGCGCGTCGGCGAGCGGGCCGAGCCGCACCAGGCGCCCGCGCACAGGCCGGCCCGGCAGGTAGAAGGGGGTGATGCCGCGCGGCACGACGATGTCGGGCACGTCGGGCCGGTTGCTGTCCAGGAAGGCAGGGTTCGTTGTCATGCCCCTTATGTAGGGAGCAGCCGTGCAGAGGTGAACCTGTCCGGTGCCGCTGCCGTGCCGTAGGGTCCGCCGGATGAGCGATGTGCGGGATCAGGCAGCCGGGAACCATGCAGCCGAGAACCGGGCAGCCGAGAACCGGGCAGCCGAGAACCGGGCAGCCGGGGATCGGGCAGCCGGGAGTCAGGCGGTCAGAGATCAGGCAGCCGGGAGCAGGGCAGCCGGGCGGCGATGGGCCTTGGTGGCGGCGGTGTCGCTGGCGCGGGTGGCGTTCGGCTACCAGTTCCAGTCGCTCGCCAGCCTGGGGCCGGAGCTGCTGGAGCGGTTCGGGCTGGGCTACGCCGCGCTGGGCGGGCTGATCGGCTTATACATGGCGCCGGGCATCCTGGTGGCGCTGCCGGGCGGCCTCCTGGGCCGGCGCTACGGGGAGCGGCTGGTGGTCGGCGGCGGCCTGGCGCTGATGACCCTGGGCGCCATGCTGTGCGCTGGGGCCGGCGGGCCGGCGGGCATCGGCGCCGGACGGGCGCTGGCGGGGGCCGGCGCGGTCATGCTGGTGGTAATGCAGGGCAAGATGATCGGCGACCGCTTCCCCGGTAAGGCGTTCCTGCCGGTCATGGGCCTGGTGGTCGGCGCCTTCCCGGTCGGTGTCGGCCTGGTGGAGCTGACGCATGGCCCCGTCGTGCGCGCCCTGGGCTGGCCCGGCATGTTCGCCGTGGGCGCCGGCCTGTCCGCCCTGGCGCTGCTGCTGTTCCTGGCCAGCGCCGAGCGGGCGCATCCCGACGCTGGCCCGGCCTGGGCGCTGCCGTCCCGGCGGGAATGCGGGCTGGTGATGGTCGCCGGGGTGATGTGGACGGCCTACAACGCGGGCTACTACGGCTTCCTGTCCTACATGCCCTCCGTGCTGGCGGCGCGCGGGCATTCGCCGGGGCTGCTGGCGCTGGTGCTGACGGTGGCGACCTGGTGCAACCTGCCGGCCACCGTGCTGGGCGGCGCGCTGGCGGCGCGGTTCGGCAACCGCCCGGTGTTCCTGGCGGGGACGGCGGCGGGCGTCCTGGCCGTGGCCGGGCCGGCGGTGCTGGACTGGCCGCTGCTGTGGGGCCTGCTGTTCGGCACGGTGGCGTCGCTGCACGCCGGGGTCATCATCGGCATCGGCACCCTGTCGGCCCGGCCGGAGAACCGGGCGGTGGGAATGGGGCTGTTCTATGCCATCTACTACGCCGGCGGGGCGCTGCTGCCGGCGATGTGCGGGCGCGCGGCCGACCTGGCGGGCGACCCGGCCGGGGCGCTGGTCGCCGCCGCCATGCTATCCGCCGTGGCGGTGCCGGCCTTCATGCTGCACGGCTTCCTGTCCCGGCGGCCCGCATGATCCGGCCCATGGTTCCCGGCGATGCGGAGGCCGCCGCCGCCCTGATCCGCCTCGCCTTCGCCGCCATCCCCATTCCGCTCGACCCCGCGCCAAGCGCCTTGCGGGAAACAGCGGACAGCATACGCACTCATCTTGCATCGGGCGGCGGCGCCCTGGCGGACGGCGCTGCCGCCTGCATCCTGTGGTCGGAGCGGGACGGCGGGCTGTATATCGGGCGCCTGGCCGTGCATCCGTCGCACCGTGGCCGCGGCCTGGCCGGGCCGCTGATGCAGGCGGCGGAGGCCGAGGCCCGGCGCCGCGGCCTGCCGCGCCTGCACTTGGGCGTCCGCCTGGCGCTGCCGGGCAACCGCCGCCTGTTCGCCCGGCTAGGCTTCACGGAAACCCGGCTGCGGACCCATGACGGCTATCCCGCGCCGACCTGGACCGAGGCCGAGCGGTGGCTCACGGCACCACCGACAGGAACAGGAACACCGCCAGGATGACCAGGTGGACGGCGCCTTGCACCGTCGTCCGACCGGTCCCCAGCGTCACCACCCCGGCCAGCAAGGTCAGCGCCAGCAGCACCGTCTCCTTCAGGTCCAGCCCCAGGGTTAGCGGCATGCCCAGCACGATGGACACCAGGGCCACCGCGGGGATCGTCAGCCCGATGCTGGCCAGCGCCGAGCCGAGCGCCAGGTTCAGGCTGGTCTGCAGCCGGTCGTCCCGCGCCGCCCGCACCGCCGCCAGCGCCTCCGGCAGCAGCACGAGGGCTGCGATGGCGACGCCGATCACCGCTTTGGGCGCCCCGGCACGGGTGATGCCGGCCTCCATCGCCGGGGACAGCGCCTTCGCCAGCCCGACGACGGCCGCCAGCGACACGGCCAGCAGCCCGGCGCTGGCCAGGGCCAGGCGGTCGGAGGGCGGCGGCCCGTGGTCCTCCGCCTCGTCCGGCAGGAAGTCGCCGGGGCTGCGGACGGTCTGCTCGAACACGAAGGCGCCGTACAGCAGCAGCGACACCACGCCGACGAAGCCGAGCTGCGCCGCGGTGAACACCGGCCCCGGCGTGCTGGTGGTGTAGTTCGGCAGCACCAGGGTCAGGATCGTGAGCGCCGCCAGCACCGCCAACGCCGCGCTGGCGCCCTGCACCTGGAAGCCCTGCCGCCCGTGGCGCATCCCGCCCGCCAGCAAGCAGGCGCCGACCACGCCGTTGCACACCAGCATGACGGCGGCGAACACCGTGTCCCGCGCCAGCGCCGCCTTGTCCGGCCCGCCGGACAGCATGACGGACACGACCAGCGCCACCTCGATCACCGTGACCGCGACGGCCAGCACCAGGGTGCCGAACGGCTCGCCGATCCGGTGCGCCACCAGCTCGGCGTGCCAGACGGCGGCGAACACCGTGGCGATCAGGGCGACGGCGGCCAGAATGGACAGAGGTGCGCTTAGGCCGGCGGCGAAGGCTGCCGCCAGCACGGCGCAGGCCAGGACCGGCCAGAACCAGGCCCACCAGGGCATGCGCGCGGTGGCTGGTCCGGTCATGGGGTAGTGTCCTGGCTGCAAAGGATGATGGACGAAAACAGAGTCCGCTTCCTGCTCCCTCTCCCTCCGGGAGAGGGTCGGGGTGAGGGAGGCCACCAGCACGGACCTCTGCGCTTTCGGGAACGGTCTGCCGGGCCGGCAGCCTGCGCTTGCGGCTTCCCTTACTCCGACCCTCTCCCGGAGGGAGAGGGAGCAGGCAGGCAGGCGGGCAGGTCTCAGCTTTCGGCGGCGATCTCGGCTTCGAGCGCCTCCAGCGCCGCGTCCAGCCTGGTCCAGTCATCGCCCATCACGTCCGCCGCGGCCAGCGCGGCGCGCAGCCGGGCGCGGCAGCCGCCGAACTCGGCGCCCAGGTCGTCGGACGGCGCGACCGGTTCCTTCTGCCCCGCCAGGCAATCGGCGTAGGCATCGCGTGCGGACGCCACGGCCTCACCCGGCGGCAGCGCCGCGAACAACTCGTCGAGCCGCCCGTCCACCCAGCCCGGCGTCGCCGCGATCTCCTCCGTCACGACGCGGCACTCTCCGCTGTCACCATGATGCGGCATCCCTCGCCAACGTCACGCCATGGCACCCTTCGCCAACGTCACCGCGCCCCCAGCGCCCAGGCCAGGATGCCCTTCTGCGCGTGCAGCCGGTTCTCCGCCCCGTCGAACACCACGGACTGCGGGCCGTCTATCACCTCCGCCATGACTTCCTCGCCGCGATGCGCCGGCAGGCAGTGCATGAACAGCGCGTCCGGCGCCGCTTGCGCCATCAGCGCGGGCGTCACGCAATAGGGCGCCAGCAGGTTGTGCCGGGACTCCGCCGGGTCGTCCGCCATGCTGACCCAGCAGTCCGTCACGACGCAGGCCGCGCCGCGCACCGCGTCCACGGGGTCGTCCACCACCTCGATCCGGGCGCCCTGGCCGCGCGCCCAGTCCAGCAGGTGCGCCGGCGGGCGCAGCGGCCCCGGCGAGGCGATGCGCAGGGTGAAGCCGAACCGCACCGCCGCCTCGATCCAACTGCACGCCACGTTGTTGCCATCGCCGCACCAGGCCACCACGCGCCCGGCTATGGGGCCGCGATGCTCCTCGAACGTCATCACGTCGGCCATCAACTGGCAGGGATGGCTGCGGTCGGTCAGGCCGTTGATGACGGGCACCGTCGCGTGTTCCGCCATCTCGTGCAGCTTCGCCGCGTCGTTAGTCCGCAGCATGATGGCGTCCACGTAGCGGGACAGCACCCGGGCGGTATCGGCCACCGTCTCCCCGCGCCCAATCTGCAGGTCGCGGGCGGACAAGTTGATGACATCCCCGCCAAGCTGCCGCATCGCCACCTCGAAGCTGACGCGGGTGCGGGTGCTGGGCTTCTCGAAGATCATCGCCAGGGTCTGGCCCGCAAACGGGCGGGACGGCAAGCGCCCCGCACCCTTGTAGCCCGCCGCCACGTCCAGCATCCCGCGCAGGGTCGCCCCGTCGAAGTCGCGCAGGTCTAGGAAGTGCCGCGGCGGTCCGCCCTCCCCATCGGGGAAGGGCGGCGCGCTGCGGAGCGCCGCGCTCACTTCGCCGCAGCCGACAGCGGCGACGGCAGGCAGCGGCGCGCCCCACGGCGGATCATCTCCACCGCCGTGTCCACGTCCGCGTCCGTCAGCACCAAGGGCGGCACCAGCCGCACCACGTTGTCCCCGGCGGCGACCGTCAGCAGCCCCTCCGCCATGAACGCCTGCTGCAATTCACCGTTCGGCACGACGGCCTTCAGCCCCAGGATCAGCCCGGCACCGCGCACGTCCTCCAGCACCGCCGGGTTGCCGCGTACCACGTCCTCCAGCGCGAACCACAGGCGGCGGGCCTTGCGGTCCACGTCCGCCAGGAAGCCCGGCGCCAACACCACGTCCAGCACGGCGTTCGCCGCCGCGCAGGCCAGGGGGTTGCCGCCGAACGTCGTGCCGTGCGTGCCGGCGACCAGGGACTTCGCCACCCACTCCTTCGCCAGCACGGCACCCATCGGGAAGCCGCCGGCGATGCCCTTGGCGATGCTCATCACGTCCGGCTCGATGCCCGCCCACTCATGCGCGAACAGCTTGCCGGTGCGCCCCATGCCGCACTGCACCTCGTCCAGGCCCAGGATCAGGCCGAACTCGTCGCAGGTGGCGCGCAGGTCGCGCAGGAACTGCAGCGACGCCGGGCGTATGCCGCCCTCGCCCTGCACCGGCTCGATCAGGATGCCGGCGGTGTGCGGGCCGATGGCGTTGCGGAGCGCGTTCATGTTGTTGAACGGAACGTGGTCGAAGCCGTCCACCTCCGGGCCGAAGCCGGCCAGGTACTTCTTGTTGCCCGTAGCCGCCAGCATCGCCAGGGTGCGGCCGTGAAAGGCGCCGTCGAAGCAGATGACGCGGTAGCGGTCGCCCTTGCCGGCGTCGTGCATGGCGCGGCGCATCATCTTCACCATGCCCTCGTTCGCCTCGGCGCCCGAGTTGCAGAAGAACACACTGTCGGCGAACGTCGCCTCGACGAAGCGCGCGGCCAGCCGCTCGGCGCCGGGCACGCGATACAGGTTGCTGGTGTGCATCACCCGGCCTGCCTGGTCGGCGATGGCGCGCACCAGGTGCGGATGGCCGTGCCCGAGGGAGCTGGTGGCGATACCGGAGCCGAAATCGAGGAATCGTCGCCCGTCCGTCGCAAACAGCCAGGCGCCTTCGCCCCGCTCGAAGGCGAGGTCGGCACGGTTGTACGTCGGCATCAGGGCGGCGATCATTTTAGGACTTGCACCTCGGACCAATGGCTCCCCGGGCCGCGCGGCCCGATGCCGGCTGCCAAGGAAGCAAGGACTGTGGAATGCGCCGCGCCCGAAAGTCAACGCAATGCTTCACTTCCCCCTCTCCCTCCGGGAGAGGGCCGGGGTGAGGGAGGCCGCAAGGATAGTCCTTGCCGTGAGGGCGCTGACCTGGGCGAGAGCCGCGCTTGCCGCTTCCCTCACCCCGACCCTCTCCCGGAGGGAGAGGGAGAAGCAGCAGCCCCTCAATAGTTGAAGTTCGGCATCGCCTCCAGCGCGTCCTTCGTGACCCCCGGCAGCACCAGCCGGTCCGCGTCGCGCCTCAACTGCTGATACGGCACCGCCACCAGCTTGCTGCCCAGTCCCAGGAAGCCGCCCACGGCGATGATCGCCACCGAGACCTTGTTCCCCTCGATCATCACCAGGTCGTCCACCCCGCCGATCCGCTCCCCGGCGTCGCTGAACACGCTGGCGCCGATCACCTGCGTCAGCCGCTGCCCGCTGTCCAGGCGAACGGCGGCAACCGTAAGGTTGGGGTTGTTGGTCGTGGCGACGATGCCGGGGACAGCGGCGCCGGGGACAGCGGCGCCTGAGGCCGCAGGCGGGGGCTGCTGCGCGACCGCAGGGCCGGCCAGCAGCAGCAGGGCGGCGATCAGGGGCTTCGACATGGTGTGCCTCGGAGGTTGCATCGGTTGCGCCGCCAACGCCCTGCGCTTGCGCCGGGTTCCGGTCGCGGGGCCGCCGTGCCATGCTGCCGGGATGGCCCGGCCACCCGACACCCCCTTCGACGGCTCCAAGGGCGCCGTGCGCCGCCCCCGCCGGGCGCCCCCCCCCGCCGGCCCGGCGCCGACCCGCACCAAGCTGCACGAGGCCGCGCTCAACCACCTGGCCCGCTTCAGCGCAACGGAAGCCGGGCTGGTCCGCGTGCTGGACCGGCGCATAGACCGCTGGGCACGCCGCGCCGCCGCCGAGGCGCCTGGGGAAGAGCCGCCGAGCATCGCCGCCCCCCGCGCCGCCGCGCGAGAGGTCGCCCGCGCCCTGGTGCAGTCTGGCGTGGTGGACGACGCCGCCTACGCCGCCGGCCGCGCCCGCAGCCTGACGCGCGCCGGGCGGTCCCGCCGAGCCATCGGCGCGCACCTGTCCATGAAGGGCGTGCCGCAGGAGGTCGCGCAGGCCGCCCTGCCGGAGCCGGAGGCCGAGCTGGCCGCGGCCCTGGCCTATGCCCGCCGCCGCCGCCTCGGCCCGTTCCGCAAGGAGCTGCCGGAAGGCGCGGAGATGGCCGACGTGCGCCGCAAGGAGATCGGCGCCCTGGCCCGCGCCGGCTTCCCGCAGCCGGTGGCGCAGCAGGCGCTGCGCATGGACCGCGAGGAGGCCGAGCTTGCGGTGATCGGCTTGAAGCGGGCCTGACCCATGTCGCGCGACCGTCCCCGCTTCTCCCGCGCCGCCGTGCTGGCGGGCGTCCGCGCCAGCCTGCCAGTGCAGGCCGCCGTGGTGCCGTTCGCGCTGGTGTGCGGCATCGTGTCGCAGGGGCAGGGGTTGTCCCTGGCGGAGGCCACGCTGATGAGCGCCGTCGTCTATGCCGGGTCGGCGCAGTTGCTGGCGCTCAGCCACTGGAGCAGCCCGGCGCCGGTGCTGGCGGCAGCGTTCGCCTCGTTCGTGGTCAACCTGCGGCTGGCGCTGATGGGGCCGGTGCTGTCGCCCTGGCTGGACCGGCTGCGCGGCTGGCGGCTGTGGGGCAGCCTGTTCGTGATGGCGGACCAGAACTGGGCGTTGTCGGTCGGGCAGATGCAGGCGGGGCGGTGGGACGCCGGATTCCTGTTTGGGTCCGGTGCGCTGATGTGGGTGGTGTGGGTGGCGTTCACTGCGGCCGGGCACATTGTTGGGGCGACGATGCGGCCGGCGCCGGGGCACCCGCTGTTCTTCTCGGCGCTGGCGGTGTTCGTGGCGATCCTGGTGACGATGTGGCGCACGCGGGCGGACCTGCTGCCCTGGGCCGTGGCGGCAGCAGTTGCGGCGGGGATGGCGCGGCTGATGCCGGGCACGTCCTGGTATATAGTAGGCGGCGCCCTGGCCGGCAGCGCCGCGGGCGTGCTGCGGGACCGGGCGCGGGCGGCGTGACGCTGGACCCTTGGGTGCTGGCCGCCATCGGCGCGATGGCGCTGGCGACCTACCTGACCCGGGCCGGCGGCTACTGGCTGTTCCGCGTCGTCAGCCCGCCGCCGCTGGTGCGGGCCATGCTGGGCTACATCCCCGGCACCCTGTTCGTCAGCTACGTCGTGCCGGCGCTGCTGCTGGGCGGCGCGCAGGGGTGGGTGGGCGCCGCCGCGACCGTTGCCGCCATGGTGGCGACGCGCAACCTGGCCCTGGCCATCCTGGGCGGCACCTTGGCGGCGGGCGCGGTCTGGATGCTGCAATGACGCCCTTGATGCCGCCGCGTTCGCCGGGCCACGATGCCGCGGGCAGGGCAGGGAGGCAGGACGATTCGAGGTGGGACGATCCAAGGCTGGACCATCCGAGGCGTGCTGACCCGAGGCGTGCTGATCCGCGGCGTGCTGATCCGGGACGTGACGCCGCGCGCGGGTGCGCTGCTAGGCTCGCTGGTGCTGGCCGCGTGCGGATCGGGCGGCACGGGTGCGGGCGCCTCGACCGCCTTGGAATGCGTGCCCTTCGCCCGCCAGGTCAGCGGCATCCAGCTCTACGGCGACGCCCATACCTGGTGGGACCAGGCCGCCGGGCAGTATGACCGCGGAACCGAGCCGGTGCAGGGCGGCGTGCTGGTGTTCCGCCGGACCGGGCGCCTGGGCCACGGCCACGTCTCCGTCGTGTCCGAAATCGTGTCGGGCCGGGAGATCAAGGTGACGCAGGCCAACTGGGTCCACCGCCGCATCGGCCGCGACGAGCCGGTGGTGGACGTGTCCCCTGCCGGTGATTGGAGCGCGGTGCGCGTGTGGTGGGCGCCGTCCCGGTCCCTGGGGGTCACGACCTATCCGACCTACGGCTTCATCTCGCCCGGCATCTCGCCCGGCGGCCCGGCACGGCCGGACCTGGTGGCCGGGTTGGCGGCCCCGTAATTCGCTTGCATGGCGGCCCGGCGCGCGCCATGTGAAAGCCGCAACGGTGGGGTCCGACCCATCCAGTTTTCGCGCCGGGCCGCGCCCGGCTTGGAGGGACCATGGGTAGCTTCAGCATCTGGCACTGGTTGATCGTGCTGGCCGTCATCCTCGTGCTGTTCGGCGGCGGCAACAAGATCAGCGGCCTGATGGGCGACTTCGCCAAGGGCATCAAGTCGTTCAAGAAGAACATGGCAGAGGAGGGCGACGCCTCGATGGAGGCCAGCGCCACCGAGCGTCCGGCCGGCACCATCCCCGGCCCGGCCGTCAAAACCACGACCACCGTGCATGAGACGACGGCCCCCCGCCACGGCTGATCTCTCGCGCCGCATGGCCGGCGTTCGGGCGGCTTAGGTTCCGGCCTAGGCCGTCCGGGCGACCACTGGTGCCAGGCGGCGCGTTGATGCGCGGGAGCAGGTCGCTCGCCGTTCGGTTTGGCGGCGTGAGCAGGGCAGGGGGAGCCGTTTGTCATGGCAGGCCCTGCCTTTGACCCGACATTTCGTGTCCAGCTTCACGACCTGTTCCGCTGGCGGCGCGACGTGCGGCACTTCCGGCGCGATCCGCTGCCGGATGGCCTGCTCGACAATTTTTTCAGCATAGCCAACCTCGCCCCGTCCGTGGGCCTCAGCCAACCGTGGCGCTTCGTGACGGTAGATGACCCGGCACGCCGGGCCGCCGTGCGCGCCAGCTTCGCGGCCAGCAACGCATCGGCGCTGGCGGACCAATCGGCCGGGCGTGCGGCGGCGTATGCCGGCCTCAAGCTGGCGGGCCTGGACAATGCGCCCTGCCACCTCGCCGTGTTCGCCGTCACGGACCCGGCGCAGGGCAGCGGCCTGGGACGGCGCACCATGCCGGAGACGGTGGCCTACTCGGCGGTGATGGCAGTCCATACGCTATGGCTCGCGGCGCGGGCTGCCGGGCTGGGACTGGGCTGGGTGTCCATCCTGGACCCGGCGCACGTCCATGCCGCCCTGGACGTGCCGGCCGACTGGACTTTCATCGGCTACTTCTGCCTCGGCTATCCGGACGCGGAGAACGACGCGCCGGAACTGGAACGGGCTGGATGGGAACGCCGCCAGGATGCCACAGTGCTGCGCCGGTAGCATCAACAGGATGATGC
>JAABUM010002256.1_pt1 | contig 26286 bp, 24 predicted proteins | sample 5559161 | NCBI WGS metagenome assembly JAABUM01 (sample SAMN10711868, study PRJNA513369) | rock metagenome | isolation source: Antarctica rocks | place: Antarctica: Victoria Land, Siegfried Peak nord
ATGCCGACCGGCAGCAGACCTGCCTGGCGCATCTCGCGCGCGACGTCGCTTATGCGCTCGACGCCAGCGACGACCCGTTGCCGCTGCGCCTCAAGCTCTGGCTGCGCAAGGCCTTCGCGCTCTTCGATGCGATGGCGTCCCTGGCCGGCAGCACGATCGCGAGCAAACGCCGGGCGCTCGAGCGCGGCCTCGCCGACATCCTCTCCGCCGCGCCCGCCTGCGATCTGGCCCGCGCACTGAGGGCCGAGTTCGAGCGCGCCCGCGATCAGCTTCTCACCTTCGCGGACTGGAAGGGCCTCGTCGAGCCTCACAACAACGGCTGCGAACGCGGCCTTCGACCCTCCGTCATCCAGCGCAAGGTGACCAATGGCTACCGCGCCATGTGGGCGGAGCCTGCAAGAGGCTCCGCTCGGCGAAGCCGAGGGGAGTTGCAGGCGCAGGGCGCCGAAGGCGAAGCCGACGTCCGCACCGTCGTCGCCACAGCCCGCGTCGGACCCGACGCCAACGTCTTCGGCATCATCCTCAACACCGTCCAAGCCTGAATTCCGTATCAGGCCCAAACCAGCGCGATTGAACCGCGTGGGTAATTACCTACGACAGCTTCGCGCGGGGTTTCACGGCCGAGTGGAACAAGCTGCCGGGCGCGCGCAACGCCGAGCAGACGAGCAATCGCCACGAACTCGCACAGGTGAACTACGGCATCCGGGGCGTGAGGGATGCCGTCGAGACGGGCGCGCCTGTCGGCCCGTTGAAAGACTGCTTGGCCGAACTCGACGCCCGCGAGCGGACCTCTGGAGGCCGATCTCGCCGTGGCCGAAGCCCGCTGCCCCGCGGCTGCTGCCGAACCTGGGGGAATTGTACCGGGCGAAGGTGGCGGCGCTGCAGGAGGCGCTCGCGGGCGAGGACGCCGGAGCGGCGCGCGAGCAGATCCGCGCCTTGGTCGACGAGATCCGCCTGATCCCCTGCCCCGAGGATCCGAAGGCGCCGCTGCGGATCGAGGTTCGGGGGCGTTGGCGGCGATGCTGGCTTTGGGATCGGGGTCGAGCGCGGCGGCGGCTTCGGCGCTTGCGTGGCTTAGTGAAGTTGGTTGCGGGGGCGCGCAACCAACGATTCTTGGGGTTAGCGGAGCGGGTCATTCCGAAACTGGCAGGGTAGCCGTGTGAGTGCCCCGACCCGCTCCAGCGGGTGCGATTCCCTATCATCGAGGCACCGTACGCTACACATTTGACGATTCGCGTCGCGGCGGCCGCCCTCATGGACCCGGGTATGACTCCGGAAACGTGGGAGTCTGACCATGTTGCATACGGCTCGCCCTGCCCCGGCTGACAGGGCGACGAAACCCTCGTCATGGTCCAAGAGAGCACCATTTAGAACCGACGGCCGTCGTGATCCGGGACGACATGGCGGTGATAAACCGTCGGCGAGCCGAAGACGGCTGCCTGCAAGGCAGTCGTTCTGCCCTAACCCGCCAGCAACCTACGCGCTCCGGAGGTCCGCGGCATCACGCGCCGTTTGATCCGCGCGAGATTTTGCCGATGAACTCCTGCGTCCGCCTGACCCTGGGGCGCCCGAAAATGACGTCCGGCGTGTCGATCTCCTGTATGCGGCCATCCGCCATGAAGGCGACCCGGTGCGACACGTCGTGGACGAAGTTCATCTCGTGCGACACGATCAACATGGTGATCCGGTCGGCCGCAAGTTCACGGATTGTGTCGAGCACCTCGCCGACGCGTTCGGGGTCGAGCGCCGAGGTCACTTCGTCGAGCAGAAGGATCTCGGGCTTGAGGCAGAGCGCGCGGGCGATGGCGACGCGCTGCTGCTGGCCGCCCGAGAGCTGATCCGGATAGGCGTGGAGCTTGTCGCCGAGGCCGACCCTGGCGAGCAAGGCGTGCGCCTCGGCCTCGACCTCGCGCCGGTCGCGCTTCCTGATGCTGACGGGCGCGATCGTCACGTTGCGCAGCACGTCCATGTTGCCGAACAGATTGTATTGCTGGAACACGATGGCGAGCCGGTCCCTTGCCGACTTCACGGACCGGCGGTCGGCATAGTCGATGTTCTGCCCGGCCAGGGCGACGCTGCCGCACTCCGGCGGGAGGAGCCCGGTGATGACCCGTAGCAGCGTGCTCTTGCCCGAACCGGACGGGCCGATCAGGCTGACGATCTCGCCGCGCTCCACCGCGAGGTCTACGCTGTGGAGCACCTGGGTGTCACCGTACCGCGCGCCGAGACCGCGGATTTCGAGATGCGCCAATACGGCTCTCCAGATAGACCCCGAGGCGGGCCAGGGGGTACGAGATCACGAAGTAGAGGACCAGCACCGTCCCGTAGACCAGGAAGGACGAGAATCCCTTGGTGTTGAGGATCTTGCCGGCATCGGTGAGTTCGAGCACGCCCACCTGGGAGGCCAGCGCCGTGTCCTTGATGAACAGAACGAAATAACCGAACACGGGCGGCAGGATCAGCGGCCAGGCTTGTGGCAATGCCACGAGGCGGAGCGTCTGCCATTTGCTGAAGTTCATGACGGCCGCGGCCTCGACCTGGGCGGGTCGTACGGCCAGGAGACCGGATCGGATGATCTCGCCGACGAAGGCCGTCGAGATCACCGAGGTCGCGATCAGCGCCACTGTCAGCGGCGACAGGTCCAGGCCGACCACCTGGGCGCCGAAGAAGAACAGCATCAGGGTCACGAGGAAAGGCACGCGCCGCACCACCTCGGCGTAGAGCAGCGCCAGGATACGGAGCGGCAGCAGCGGCCAAGCGCGCGTGCCGCGTGCCAGTGCTAGGCCGAACCCGAAGACGAGGCCGGCGAGGCAGCCGACGGCCGACAACATCAGCGTGGTGAGCGACGCCTCGGCCAGCAGGATCAGATTGTAGACCGTGAAGACGCGAGGGATCTCGGAGACGATCTCGCCCAGCATCACAGCACCGGGATCCTGGCGCGGAACAGCGTGCGGCCCACGAGGGCCAGCAGCGCCGTCGCCAAGAACGTGACGCCGACGTAGATCGCCCCCACGAGGGTGAAGACCTCAATGGAGCGAAAGGTCGTGGAATTGATGTTGAAGGCGCGGCCCGTGAGATCCTCGACGCCAAAGATCGCCGCCATCGAGGTGCCGAGCGTCATCAAGATGTACTGATTGGTCAGCGGCGGCATCAGCACGCGGAAGATGTGCGGCAGGATGACGTGACGGAGCATCTGCAGCCGGCTCATGCCGAGGGTCTCGGCGGCGTCGATCTCCTGGCCATGCACGGAGGCGAGGCCCGCTCGCAGGATCTCGGTCAGGTAGGCGCCGGCGTTCAGCGTCATGCCGAGCAGCACGGCCGGGAAGGGGGCGAACAGGATGCCGAAGTCCGGAAGCCCGTAGAAGATCACGTAGATCTGTACGAGTTGCGGCGTGTTGGTGAAGAACAACACATAAGCCCGGATCAGACCCGACAGGAACCGCCCGCCTCCTTGTCGGCCGAGAGCGCCTGCCATGCCGATCACCATGCCACCGCAGAACGCCAAGACGCTGAGTTCGAGGCTGATCAGCGCTCCGCCTAGGAAGTACGGCAGGTAGGGCGTGATCTGGTTGTAGTGCAGGACGTAGTGCATCGGCCGGCCGCCGGTGCCGCCGTAAGTCAGAAGTAGGGCGAATAGGGAACCGGGTAGACCATGTCGATACCGAACCATTTCTTGTAGGTCGCGGCGACGAAGCCCGAGGTCTGCATCTGGAACAGGGCCGTGTTGAGCCACATGCGAAGGGCGTCGTTGCCGCGTGCTATGCCAATGCAGTCGTAGTCGACTTCCGCGGTCTTGTCGGTGATGACACGCGACGGCGTCGGGTAATTCTTGGCATATTGGCCGAGGTAGTCGACGACGTCGACGATGGCGTCCCCCCGTCCCTGGAACAGGGCCTTCACGGCATCGGGATAGTTGTCGAAGAGGGTGACCTGGGCCTTCGGCAGATGCGTCTTGACGAACTCAACGGGCGTCGTGCCGCGCACCTCGATGAGATGGACATCGGGCGAGTCGAGGTCGTCCATGGCCTTATAGGGCTTGGATGCGAGCGTGAGGGCGCTGATCGCCTCGGTCTGCAGCGGCACCGTGAAGTCGATCACCTTGGCGCGATCGGGCGTGCGGGTCAGGGCACCGAGGACGATGTCGGCCTTGCCGGTCGCAAGGTAAGGGACACGATCGGCGGAGTTCACCTGCACCGCCGACATGTCGACGCCCAGCATCTGCGCGAGCTTGTTGGCGATGTCGACGTCGAAACCCTCGATCTGGTTCTTGTCGTCGAAACGGCCGAGCGGCGGCAGGTTCGGGTTGATGCCTACGACCAGCTTCTTCGCCGACAGGATCTCGTCGAGGCTGTGGGCCGAGGCGCCAGCAGGCATCACCATCCAGGCCAGGCCGGCCAGCACGCAAATGGTCTTCAACGCGCCCATGTCGTCCCCCTCTTAAAGAAAGCTCGCCGCCGCGGCGACCTGCCGTCCGGCAAGGCCAACCGCAATGTTTGCGTGGTCCGGCCTAATCAGTATATTGATCGTATACCGCTCGAAGGCTGAGACAAGCATCAAGATGGTCGGGAGTCAATCGACGAGGGCTGAGGCACCGGACCTCCGGGAAGCGGGGCTCGATCGCGGCCCTTCGCTCGGGTTTACCTTCGATGGTGCTGCGATGCGGGGCTACGCCGGCGAGACGGTCGCCGCGGCGCTGCTGGCCGCCGGTCTCGTGGCGTTGCGGCGCAGTCCGCGCGGGGACGCGCCGCGGGGAGCCTTTTGCTGGATGGGCGTGTGCCAGGAATGCACCGTGGTGGTCGACGGCCACCGCCGACCGGCCTGTCGCACGGCTCTCGCCGAGGGCATGACGGTGCTTTCGGGGACGGTAGCCTGATGGAATCCTGCGATATCCTCGTCATCGGTGGTGGCCCCGCCGGGGTGGAGGCCGCCGTGGCGGCCGCCACCGCCCAACTGCGGGTCGTGCTGGTCGATGAGGCCGACGCCGCCGGCGGGCAGGTCTATCGGGCGAGGCCGGCGGGGTTTCGCGGCGCCGAGGCGACGCCGGAGAACCGCGACGGCGATCGCCTCCGGGCGAAATTGGCTGAGAGCCGGGTCGAAGCGATCTTCGGCCATGCCGTCTGGTCGGTCTCGCCCGGGTTCAGGGTCGACGCGCTCGGCCCTGATGGCGCCCGTGCCTGGATCGCGCGGACCGTCGTCGCCGCGACCGGGGCGCTGGAGCGCGTCGTGCCCTTTCCGGGCTGGACGACGCCCGGGGTGATCGGCCTCGCGGGTGCCACCGTCCTACTCAAGTCGCAGCACATGCTGCCGGGCCGGCGCACGCTCGTCGCGGGCTGCGGCCCGCTGCTGCTCGCGGTCGCGGCGGGGCTGCTGAAGGCCGGCGGCGATGTGGCGGCCGTCGTGGACCTTGCTTCGCCCGGCGACTGGGCGGCACGGCTGCCCGCCCTGGCGGGCCGGCCCGACCTGATCATGCGGGGCGCCGGCTGGTTGGCGCGGGTGAAGCGCGCCGGCGTGCCGGTGTTGTCACGCCACGCGTTACTCCGCGTCGAGCCGGGCGCGGGTGGACTGCTGGCCGTGGTCGGCCCTGTCGACGGCACCCGGCGTCCGGCACCCGGTCCCGAGCGGAGCTTCGCCGTCGACGCCGTCGCGGTCGGCCACGGGCTGACGCCCTCGACCGACGTCACGCGCCTGTTGCGGGTCGAGCACCTGTTCGATCCCCTGCGCGGCGGCTGGATCGCGCGCCTGGATGCCGACGGCCGTAGCAGCCTGCCCGGCCTTTCCGTCGCTGGAGACGGCGGCGGCATCGCCGGGGCCGCGGCTGCGGCGATCGATGGTCGCCTCGCCGGGCTCGCCGGGGCCCGCGACCTCGGCGCGATCACGCCACGGGAGCACGGGCTGCGGGCCGCGCCGCTGCGCCGGCAGGCGGCCCGGGCGCGCCGCTTCGGCCACGCCATGGCGGACCTGATGGCACTTCGCCCCGGACAGGTCGACGCGATCCCGCCCGACACCGTGGTGTGCCGCTGCGAAGACGTCACGCGGGCCGAGATCGAGGCCGCCATGACGGAGGGTTCGGCGAGCGCCAACCAGCTCAAGGCCTGGACCCGCTGCGGCATGGGACCGTGCCAGGGACGCATCTGCGGCGACGTCGCGGGCGCGATATTGGCCGGCGTGACCGGCCGGCACGCGGATGTCGGGACCTTCACGGGACGAACGCCATTCCGCCCGTTGTCACTCGATCGACTCGCCGGCGACCGCGACTACGCCGACATCGCGCTTCCGCCCCCGGCCCCGCTGTGATGTCCCGGTCGATCGAACAGCCCTTCGATGCCGTCGTGATTGGCGCCGGCGCCATGGGGGCCACCACGGCGCTCCACCTCGCCCGCGGCGGCATGAGGACGGCGCTCGTAGACCGCGGCGAGATCTGCCGCGAGGCGTCCGGCGTCAACGCCGGCACGCTTACCCTGCACATGACCCGGGCGGCCCTGATTCCCTATGCCATGAAGGGACGCGAACTCTGGATCGATGCGCCGCGCTGGCTCGGCTCGGACGTCGGGGCGCGCTCCGCGCCGGGGCTATCCCTGGCGTTCACGCCCGCCGAGCGCGACATGCTGGAGAAGCGGGCCGAGGCCCGCTCGGCCATGGGCGCGCCGATCCGCCTCGTCACGCCGCGCGAAGCCATGATGATCGAGCCGGGCCTCAACGACCGCGTCATCGCGGCGGCGTTCTGCGAACTCGACGGCCACGTCACCGCCTACTTGACGGGCCGGGCCTACCGGCGCGCGCTGGTCGAGGCCGGCGCGGTCATCATGGAACGGACGCCCGTCGAAGGTCTTCGGCAAGGCCGCAGCGGCTTCGAGGTAGAGCTGGGCGGCGCCCGCCGCATCATGGCGCGGCGGCTCGTGCTGGCGGGCGGCGTCTGGCTGGAAGCAATGCTGGGCTGGCTCGGGCTGAAAGTGGCGATCAAGTGCCTCGTCAACCAGCTCGTCGTGACCGAGCGTATGCGGCCGGTGATGCGCAGCGTGGTCGGCATCGCCAACGGCCTCCTGTCGCTGAAGCAGTTCGAGAACGGCTCCGTGCTGATCGGCGGCGGCTGGCAGGGGATCGGGGATCCCGTGCGGGGCGGCGTCGAGGCCATCCCCGACAACCTCGTCGGCAACGTGCGCCTCGCCCGGCACGCGATCCCGGCGCTCGGCGAGACCCGCATCCTGCGCATCTGGCTCGGCCTCGAAGCCGAGACCGCCGACGCCATGCCGATGATCGGCTCGTTGCCGGGCATCGCCGACGCCTATGCGATCGGCTGCGTGCATTCGGGCTACACCAGTGCGCCCTACATGGGCCGCCTGCTGGCCGACCGGATCCTGGGCCGGGAGCCCGAGATGTCGCTCTTCGATCCGGCGCGGCTCGTCCGGACCACGAAGAAAGAGACGATGGAGACGACCCCTTGATCCCCAGCACGCCACACCCGTTCCGCGGCATCTACGTCGCCACCCTTACGCCTTTCCGCCCCGACGGATCGCTCGACGAGGCGATACTGGCCGAGCACTTCCGCGCCGTGACGGCCGAGCCGGGAATCGTCGGCGTGCTGTGCAACGGCCACGCGGGGGAAAGCTTCCTGCTCAGGCGGGAGGAACGGCGGCGCGTCGTCGAGATCGCGGCAGAGGCGATCGGGCGGACCCACGTGGTGGTGTCGGGCGTGCTTGAGGAGGCCAGCGACGAGGCGGCTCGCCATGGCGCCGACGCCGCGGCGGCCGGAGCCGACGCCGTGCTGGTGTTCCCGCCCTTCTCCTGGGCGCTGTCGCAAGACGAGACGATGGCGGTGACGCACCACGAGCGTATCGCCGCGGCGGCCCAGGTTCCCATGATGCTCTACCAGGCCGGCGTAGCGTCGGCGATGGCCTACCGGCCCGAGGTGCTGGCGAGGCTCGTCCAGTTGCCGGGCGTGGTCGGCATCAAGGAAGGGAGTTGGGAAAGCGCCGCCTACGACCGGAATCGGCAGCTCGTGAAGAAGGTCGCACCTCACGTCGAGATGATGGCGTCGGGCGACGAGCACCTCCTGTCCTGCTTCGCGCTCGGCAGCGACGGCAGTCTTGTCAGCCTAGCGGCCCTCATCCCGGGCGAGATCGTGGCGCTCTACCGCGCGGTCGCCTCCGGCGACCTTCCCGAGGCGCGCGCCCTCCATGCCCGCATCCAGCCGCTCGCCACCGCGATCTACGGCCTCGCCCCCTCGGGCCATGCCACGGCGCGCCTCAAGGCCTGCATGGTGCTGCTCGGGCGCTGGCCGCACGGTGACACTCGACCGCCTATCACAGGCGTCACGCCCATGGAAAAGGCGGCCCTCCGAGAGGCGCTTGTCACAGCCGGCCTGCAAGCCGCTGCCTGATGACGGCAGAGCCAGCCAGCGATGATGCTGCCGTATCGGACGCCGACACCAGCCTGGCTGACCTCGCGCACGAGGAACTGAGCCGCCTTATCCTGACCCGTGCGCTACCAGGCGGAAGCTTCGTGGTCGAAGGACGGCTGGCCCAGCAACTCAACATCTCCCGCACGCCGATGCGGGAGGCCATCCTTCGCCTCGCGGCCGAAGGCTTGCTGGTTAAGCAGGGCTCGCGATCCTACGCGGTCCGGCAAGTGCAGTCGGTCGAGTTCTTCCAGTCGCTCAAGGTTCGCGAGCTGCTCGAAGGCGAGGCCGTCGAACTGGCGATCGGCCGCATCCCGAAGGAGGAGATCGCGGCGCTGCGGGCCGACATCGTCCGCCTCGGCACCCAGGGCACGCAGGCCGCCGCGCATTGGGACATGGACGACCGGCTTCACCTTCTGTTTCCGAACGCCCTCGCCAACGGCGTACTGGCCCGCATGATCCGGCAGTTGCGTGTTGGCACGCGGCTTTTCGAACTGACGAGCCCGTCGGGACGCGTGCAGGCCGATGCCGCCGAGCACCTCGCCATCCTGGATGCCTTCGAGGCGGGAGATATCCGCCGGGCCCGTGCCGCCATGGTGACACATCTGCGCAACGTGGCGTCGGAGATCCTGGACATCGTCAGCGGCCGCTGATGCAGTCGACACAAGGGAAATGACGGCTGAGAACGTCGATCGACAGCGAACGAGGATAGTCCCATGACGCTCGATCTTGCCATTCGAGGGGGCACGGTCGTGACCGCCGCCGACACCATGAGCTGCGACGTCGGCGTTCGGGACGGGCGCATCGTGGCGCTCGGCGAGGACGTCGGTCCCGCCGCCCGCACCATTGAGGCGAGTGGCCTCCTGGTGCTGCCGGGCGGGATAGACAGCCACGTCCACCTCGATCAGTTCCAGGGCGAGGGCATCGCCATGGCGGACGGGTTCCGGTCCGGCACCGTGAGCGCCGCGGCGGGCGGCAACACCTGCGTGATCCCCTTCGCGCTGCAGCGGCGCGGCGAGAGCCTGCGCGCCGCCGTCGAGGCCTACCACGCGAAGGCTCGGGGCCAGGCGCTCGTCGACTACGCCTTCCACCTCATCGTCACCGATCCGACCCCGGGCGTGCTGGGCCAGGAGTTGCCGGCCCTCGTCAAGGATGGCTACTCGTCGTTCAAGGTCTTCATGACCTACGACGACATGGTGCTCTCCGACCGCCAACTCCTCGACGTGTTCGAGGTGGCCAGGCAGGAAGGCGCCCTCGTCATGGTCCACGCCGAGGGCTACGACTCCATCAAGTTCATGGCCGACAAGCTGGAGGGCGACGGGCGGACCGCGCCGGCCTTCCACGCGGCGTCGCGGCCCGAGACGGTGGAGCGCGAGGCCACGCACCGCGCCATCGCGTTGGCCGAACTCGCCGGTATCCCGATCATGGTGGTCCACGTGTCCGGGCGCGAGGCCATCGAGCAGATCGAGTGGGCGCGGCGTCGTGGCCTCAAGGTGCATGCCGAGACCTGCCCGCAATATCTGGTGCTGACCGCCGCCGACCTCGAAGCTCCAGGCATGGGTGGCGCGAAATTCGTGTGCTCGCCGCCGCCGCGCGACGCTGCCTCGCAGGCGGCCGTCTGGCAGGCCCTCGCCAACGGCGCCTTTCAGACCTTCTCGTCCGACCACTGCCCGTTCCGCTACGACGACGACGCGGGCAAGACCGGCCCCAAGGCCCGGACCTCGTTCCGCTGGGTGCCGAACGGCATCCCGGGCGTTGCGGCCCGCCTGCCCATCCTGTTCTCGGAGGGGGTGAAGAAGGGCCGCATCACGCTGCAGGACTTCGTGGCGCTGACCTCCACCAACCACGCCAGGATGTACGGCCTCTACCCCCGCAAGGGCTCGATCGCCATCGGGGCCGACGCCGACATGGCGCTGTGGGATCCAGACCGGCGCGTGACCCTGACCCAGGACCTCATGCACCACGGCAGCGACTACACGCCCTACGAGGGGCTGGAGGTCACGGGCTGGCCGGTCACCACGATCGTACGAGGCCAAGTCGTGTTCGACGCCGGGGTGGTCGTGGCGGAAGCCGGCCACGGGACTTTCCTGCCGCGCGGCGCTTCCGGCCATCTCTAACGGTGGCCCCTGGGCCGCTCCTCACGAGGCAGCATCCACGAAGCGTGCGATCGAGAAGGCCGCAACGTCCCGATCGGTCTCGCCGCGCTCGACGAGGTCGGCGGTGATGCGGCCGACGAGCGGGCCGAGGGTGTAGCCGTTCGACGCCACGGCGTGGAACAGCCCCGGCACGCGCGGGTCCTCGCCCAGGATCGGCGCGCCGTCGATGTCGATGTTCATTGCCGCCCAGGACCGCACGACGTGGAGCCTGTCGAGACATGGAACCACGCGTTGCGCGACCCACAGATTGCCGGCCAGGCTCGACAGGAGGGGCCGCGGGTGGCCGTGGACGGGGTCGAGACCCGCCGTCCAGCCGCCGCCGACGATGAAGGCCCCGTTGCCGGCCTGCTTCAGGGTGAGGTGCCGGTCGGCATGCGCCACGAGATGCCTGACGGTGGGGGCGGCCGGCTCCGTCACGACCATCTGCAAGGGCGCGCCGTGGACCGGAACGTCGACATCGAGCATGCGGCCCACCGCGGAGGCGAAGGCGCCGGCGGCGTTGACGACGCGTCCGGCTCGCACGGGCCCGCGCGACGTGTCGATCCGGAAGCCCCGGCCGTCGCGGAGGATGCCGGTCACGGCGGCGCGGCGCAGCATTCGGGCGCCGGCGGCCTCGGCTGCGGCCAGGATGCCCTGGGTGGCGACCAGCGGGTTGATCTTGCCCTCGGTCGGGCAGAAGGCCGCCCCCAGGAAGCGCTCCGAAAGGGCTGGTTCCAGGGACCGCAGCGCCGCCGGACCGATCACCTCGCAATCGACCCCCTGGGCGCGCTCCACCGTCGCCTTGTCGCGGAGGAAGTCGAGATCGCGCTCGCTCTCCGCCACCATGAGGCCGCCCGTGAGGGCTATCTCGAAATCGGCGCCGAGGTCGCGTTCGAGCTGCGCCCAGAGCGCGATGGAGTCGCGCTGGAGCGGCAGTGTCCGGGCTGCAGGGCCTGCGACCCCGGCCGCCCTGGCGCCGTGGTCGAAGCTCAAAAGCTGGGCGTGGAGGCTTCCGGCATTGCCTCCGGAGGCGAGCGCGTTCGGCTCGGACCGTTCGATGACAAGGACATCGCGGCCGGCCCGAGCCAGGAACAGCGCCGTAGACAGGCCCGCGATGCCCGCGCCGACCACCACCACCTCGGCCTCGCGCGGCGCGCCGGGCAAGGCGTCGTCCGGGCGCCAGGACGGCAGCAGGCTGCGCCTGTGCCCGCCCCATTCGGGCCGCTCGACCGCCAGAGCAGCCAGCGGCACGGGCCGCAGTGGCATCTGCGGGGCGAAGCCGGTCCGTTCGCCCGCCCCATGACCGTCGATGAGCCCCGTGAGCGCCGGGGCGCAATATCGCCCTTGGCAGCGCCCCATCCCGGCTCGCGTCAGCCGCTTCAGGGTGGGAAAGTCGGCGATGGCGTGGTGCGCAACAGCCTTTCGGAGGAGGCCGAGCGTCAGGGCCTCGCAGCGGCACACCACGGTCTCGTCATCGGCACGGACGAGGGCCGGCCGCGGCGCGGCGAAGAGCCGCCACAGCGCCGCCTGGAAACGCTCGTGCCGGGCGAGGCTCCGGCGCAGGGCGTCGTCGTCCCCCTGGACCGCGAAGCCGAGCCCGCGCGCGGCCGCGCGGCCCGCCAGCGTCCCCTGGGCCTCGGCCACCCGGGCGCCTCCGAACCGGCCGGCCTCGCCGGCCACGAGGATGTCGTCGAGCGAACTGCGGCCGTCGGCGTCCCGCACAACGCGAAGCCCGCCGTCGCCGTCGGGTTCGTGCCGGCAGCCGAGCAGGCGCGGCAGTTCGTCGGCGGCCGAGAAGCCCTCGCCAAGGGCCACGACCTCAACGGCGAGCGTTCGTTCGGTTGCCGAGCCGTCGAGCGGGCCGATGCGGACCCGCTCGACCCGGCCATCCCCCTCGACGGCTCGGACCCGGGAACCCCAGTGGATCGGCACGCCGGCGGCCTTCAACCGCGCCATCGCCGCGAGGCCGGTCGCCGCGAGCCGGCCGTCCGCCCGGACCAGGGCCATGGCCTTGGCCGCACTCGACCAAGGCGCTGGCGCGGCCTCGATCACGCCGACCACCTGGGCGCCGTGCCGCAAGGCCTCGACGGCGACCTGGAGGTTGAGCGGGCCGTTGCCGCCGACCAGCACGCGGCCCCGCGGCACGACGCCGTTGGCACGGAGCAGCGTCTGCAGCGCGCCCGCCGTCATCACGCCCGGCAGGGTCCAGCCCGGCAGGATGGGAACCCGCTCGAAGGCGCCCGTCGCCACCACGAGGGCGCGGGGACGGAAGGTCGAGGCGGCGACGTCCCGCAGCGCCGCGATCGCGAGGGTGCCATCGGGACGGCGCTCGGCGCCCCAGACCGCCGTCCCGCTCAGGATCTCGACCTCGATGGCACGGGCACGGCCGATCAGGGCCGCACCGGTCCTCGCCTGGCGGTCCATCCGCCGGCGCGCCGCCTCGGTCGACGGTTGCTTGTAGTATTGCCCCCCCGGCGACGGTCTTTCGTCGACGATCACCACGCCGGCGCCGGCACTTCGGGCCGCCACGGCGGCGGCCAGGCCGGCCGGGCCCGCACCCACCACCAGTACGTCGCAGAGGCGGTCTGATTCGTTACCGGGCGGTTCCGCCAGGGGACCGATTGCCGCGCCGCGCGGGTCGGGGCGGAGCGGTTGGCGCCAGACCGTGAGACCGTCGCGCGCGGGCGTCAAGCAGGCCCGCTGGCCGGCCCGGCCGTCGACCACGACGAGGCAGTCGTGGCAGACGCCCATTCCGCAGAAGGCGCCGCGCGGGGACCCGTCCTTGCCGGTGCCAAGGGTGAACTCCCCCGCCATGGCGAGTGCCGCCGCGAGGCTCTGGCCACGCTGGGCCGCGAAAGCGTGGCCCTCGAACCTGAACGCGATCTCGCTCGGATCCTCAGGCACCGTCGCCGAACCTCAGCGCGAAGCGCTCGACCAGCGCCGCCATCTCGGCGTGGACGGATTCGGGGAGCGGCAGCCGCGGCGGGCGCGGCACGCCGGCGGCGAGCCCCATATGGCCGAGCAGCGCCTTGGTGGCCGCCACATAGCGCTGGCCGCCAACCGCCTCGATCACGGGCAGCCAGTGCAGATACAGGTCGCGGGCCTCCCGCACGCGACCCTCTTCAGCCACCAGGGTGAACAAGCTGGCAAGCGGCCCCGGCGCCACGTTGGACGCCACCGCCACCCAGCCCTGCGCGCCTTCCACGAAGCTTTCGAACCCCAGGATACCGCCGAACACGGCCATGCTGTCCCCGCACAGCCGGATGATGTCGCGCACCCGCGTCACCTCCAGCGTGGATTCCTTGATGTAGCGGCAGTTCTCGCATTCGGCGATGCGCGCCACGAGCGAGGGCTTCAAGTCGACATTGGCGGTGGCAGGGTTGTTGTACACCATGAGAGGCACGCCGATCGCCTCGCCGATCGCACGGTAGTGATGCACCAGTTCGTCGTCGGTCGGGGTCGAGTAGAAGGGCGGGATCACCATGACGCCGTCCGCGCCGAGCGCCTCGGCTTGACGGCTGAGGCGCACCGCCTCGCGCGTGTCTTCGGCCCCCGTGCCGACCAGCACCGGCACGCGGCCGGCGGCGGTATGGATCACGGTCTCGGCGACGGCGATGCGCTCGTCTTCCGACAGGGAAAGGAACTCGCCCGTCGAGCCGAGCGGGATCAGGCCGTGAATACCTTGCGCGACCTGCCAGTCCGTGAAGGCCGCCAAGGCGCCGAGGTCGAGGCCGCGCTCGTCGCCCGGGGTGACCATCACCGTGTAGGTGCCGCGGAACGTCTTGGTCATGGCAGGATCCGATGAGGGGAGTGGGACCTCAGCCCTCGGACGTGAGGATGCGCGTGTCGGCCCGGCCGAAATGCCGCTCGATGCGGTCCTGCACCAGGCTCCAGGCCGTGGTCAGGGCGAGGTAATAGAGAGAGGCGACGGCGAACAGCTCCAGCACCTCGAACCGCTCCTGCACGAGTTCCTGGGTCCGCCGCAGCAGTTCCTCCATCGAGATGACCGAGGTGATGGAGGTGGTCTTGAGCAGCCCGTTCACCGAATTTCCGAGCGGCGGCAGGATGACGCGTAGCGCCTGCGGGACCACGACGAGCCGCATGACCTGCCATTCGCGCAGACCGAGCGCGCGTCCGGCGTCGAGTTGGCCCTGCGGCACGGCCGCGAGGCCGGCGCGAACGATCTCGGCCAGATAGGCGGCCTCGTTGAGGGACAGGCCGATCAGCGCCGATTGCATCACGGTGAACTTGATGCCGAGCTGCGGCAGGCCCGTGTAGATGACAATGAGTTGCACCAGCAGCGGCGTCCCGCGGAAGAACCAGATGTAGACGGCCGCCGGTGCGGAAAGCCAACTGCGGCGGGAGCGGCGGAGCAGCGCAAGCGCGAAGCCGACCGCGAGCCCGAGCGCCATCGACACCGCCGTGAGCCATAGCGTCGTCCATGCGCCGAGCAGGATGTATGGGCTTGCGAGGTAGCCGAAGAAGCCTGACCAGTCCCAAACTTTCAAGGTCCGGTGCCCAGCGCCCGCGACGTCAGTGGTTCGGTCCCTCGACGGCGAGCTTGGCGATCGGCACGACGCCGTATTGCTTGAACAACTTATTGTAGGAGCCGTCGGCCTGCATGGCGTCGAGCGCTTTGAGCACCGCTTCCGCCAGCGGCCTGCTCTTGAAGGCGAGGGCCACCGGCGTCGGGTAGAGGCCCGAGATGGCGCGCTTGAAGTCGCCCCGATCGGCATATTCCTTGGCGACGCTGTCGATGGAGGTGACAGCGTCGACTTGGCCGGCGCGCAGTGCCTGATAGGCGAGCGCGAAGCTGTCGAAGGTGCGGATCGTCAGCCCCTTGCCGCCCTTGCCCTTGATTTCGGCATCGAGCGCCTTCGTCTTGTTCTCCTCGAAACCGCCGATCTCGACCCCTACCGTCTTGCCGTCGAGGTCGGCCGGAGCCTTGACCGTATCGGCGGAGCCGGCCGGCACCGAAATCGAGATGGCTTGGCTCTCGTAGGGGATCATCTGCATGATCTTGGCACGCTCGGGCGTGAAGAAGATGCCCGTGTCGATCGCGTCCCAGCGGCCCGCCTGGAGTCCGGGGACCATGGCGGAGAAGTCGATCCTGATGAAGTCCGGCGCGAGGCAGAGCCGCTTCGCCACCTCGCGGCCGAGGTCGATCCGCATGCCCACGAGTTCGCCCGCGCCGTTCACAAACTGGAGTGGAGGCAGCGTCGGATTGGTTGACATGACGAGTGTGCCCGGCCTGATCAGGTCGGAATCCTTCACCCGCGCGACGCAGTCGGCCGCACACGCGGGCACCGCGAGCGGGAGGGCGCCGGCGAGGATCAGCATCAGCCCGGGGAACGTGAGCGTCATAGGTCACCTCGCAATCGGATCGTAATCGGTATACCGTCAGAATACAGATCACGGGCCGGTACGCAAGCCCTGGCCGGGCGCGAAGCGCGGGACGACTTTCACCAGGGGAGCGGGACAGGATGGTCGCGGGGGGGCGCGCATGAGGGAAGCAGGCGTCGACCGGACGCCGGGGCCGGTGCACCTCGGCAGCCTCGCCTATACGGCGCTGTCGGACATGATCCGACATAAGCGCCTGCGGGCCGACGACGCCATCGTCGAGGCGCGTCTTGCCGAGACGCTCGGCGTGTCCCGCACCCCTCTGCGCGAGGCGCTGCAGCGCCTCGAAGGCGAGGGCATGGTGGTGAAAGGGGGACGCTCCTACATGGTGCGGCGCGTCGATCTCGGTGAATACCTGAAGAGCCTGAAGGTCCGGCAGGTCATGGAGCCGGAAGCGGCCGCCCTGGCGGTGGGCCACGTGCCCGGCCTGCTACTGGCAACGGTTCGCGGGGAAATCCTGCAATTGCTCGACGCTACCACCTACCACACTGACGCGCATTGGCACTCCGACGACAACCTGCATAACATGTTCATCGATCATTGCGGCAACGAGGTCATGGCGCGGATCCTCAGAGGGCTCCGGGCCACGACGCGGCTGTTCGAGATTGACCGGCTGAAGGAGCGGCTGAAGCCGGACTCGCGCGAGCACCTCGCGATCCTGGACGCCCTAGTGGCGGGCGACCAGGCCGATGCCCGGCGAACCGTCAGCCTCCACATGCAGAGCCTGATCGACTTCGCGATCCAGGCCGTACGATGAGGCTCGCCGACGTTGATCTGCAAGCAGGTGTCGGTAGAGGATGATGGTTCCCGGTCGTGGTCGACATGCCGCCTGTCCCGTTCGAGCCCGTCGCGCCGCCGCCCGTCCTCCTGGCGGGCCGTCCCGCTGACGCGATCCCTGTGATGAGTAAACACCGGAAAACGCGGTTTACTCATCACAGGCAAGTACCTCTGGCAGAGTCAGCGCGGCTTGGCTTCGCTTTCCGTGCACCGTCATGCCGCGGGGTGCCCGCCGGATGCTTACCAGCTGGACACCTCCAAAAACCTTCAAACTGGCCATCGGAACCGATCGTAAGTATCTGAACCTGCAAGACCGGAGAATGCGGTCGGGGAGGTATTTGGAGGTGTCCAGCTTGCTATCGATCGCGACGTTGAACATGGCGATGTCCCGCACCCGGCCATCATGCTGGAGTCGGGTGCGAATGGCCCAGATGTGCTTCGGCTTGAGCGGCGGCTTCGGCCCGACTATCCGGCCGCGGTTCCACGAAACCCGGGTGTTCGTTTCATTGCTTGTCATGGTGAGCTCCTTTCGGAAGCTCACGAGGCTCATCCCGTCGGGCCTCGGGCGCGAATCACGGTCTCGCGCCAGCAGCTGCCGTTGGGTATGGCTCAAGGGCCAGGTGACGGATGGCGAGGGCAAGCTCGATCTCAACTGGCTCTATGAAGTCGCGGCCCGGTATGGCATCGGCGACATCGAGCGTGACAAGTCCCTCAATCCCGGCCAGCAGCGCATGTCTATCCGAAACCGGCTGCGCTCCCTTGTCCCGCAGGCCGAGTACGATCATGCTGCCCGACGGCGTGATCCGAGCGCTCGCGCTTCCTACGGCACGCGCGCGGGCAGCTCGACTGGACGGGCTTTGTGAATCAGGGCTGCGCCGGTGCTGAGATCCTATGAAAACGAAATGCAGGCCGCCGCCGCGCGGGTTGCCGAAGCGGAGCGGCTTACCCGCCGCATGATAGGCGACGTCTTGGGACGGGAGGAGAAGTACACCGAGGTCTTCCGCACCCACCTTGAGCAGCAGCTTGATGGCTTTTCGGACAGCGGTGTCTCTTGGCGGGTCGTGACGTACACAACGGACAAGCAATCCGGCCAGGAAACCCGAACCGGCGCGGACATCGTCATTGCCGTTGACATCACTCTCGATGGCGTCCGGCAATCAAAGGGATTTCTGGTTCAGGCGAAAATAAACAAAAACTCCGCCACGGCGTGTCCGTCGATTCTGTTGCCAAGCTACGGGACCAATGCCTCGTCATGACCCGCCATACAAACGAGTCCTATGTATTCGCCTACGGCAATCAGAGCACCAAGGTCATAAAGGCAACTAATGTTCTCACAGGGGCGTCGTTATCGGAGCTGTCAGATAAGGGCATAGGCGAATTCTTTGGCGATATAATGATGTGCTGGGCAGGCGAACCGAACCTCGTGGCTCATACCCATTCGGGTCTTGAAACGCTTGTCCGGCAAATGGAAGGTAAATCGGGCGTCCTGCTCAAAGCCACCACCATACGGGACTAGAAGATGGACGCGAGCGTGAAGGAGTTTCTGAAAAAACGGCAGGCATCGCATCCTCGATCCCTGGTCTATTACGAAGAGCTTTGGAACGGGCATTTGTCCGCCGGACTTGCGAACAAGCATTTCGTGTCGGAACTCACCAGCGGTTCTGATCCGAAATTCTTTCAACGCATGTGGGAGATGCTGCTGGCCCGCCATCTTAAGGCTTGCGGTCACACCATCACCTCGCGTCCCGAGGGCGAGCCGGACTTTCGTTTCGAACAAGACGGCGTAGTCGCGTGGGTTGAGGCTGTTTCGCCTGAGCGCGGCCCGGATCTCTCTTGCGACCCGCCGACCACCGGAATGACCGTCCCGCACAACGAGACTTTGCTTCGCTGGACGACCGCCTTTGACGCGAAGTTGAAAAAGGGAATCAAGTATCGGCGCAAAGGCGTCATCAAACCCGAGGATGCCTATGTGATCGCCATCGACGGCAGCCAGCTTGGTTGGTTTCCGCTCGCGCATGGTGCCTCCCGAATGCCGTACATTGTCGAGGCGGCGTTTGCGATGGGACCGCTTGCCTTCAAGATCGACAATGAAACCGGGCGATTTGCGGGTACGACAGCCACAGTGAGCTTTGCGACCGAGAATAGAAACAAAGCGCCCGTTCGGACGGACGTGTTCCTCAATCCGACCTATGCCGGTATCAGCGGCGTCATTGGGTGCGTGCCGCCGATGTTCTCCGAGGCCATTCTTCCCATCCAGGTCGCCTACAACCCACTGGCTGGTATTGCCCTGAAGCGAGGCGTTTTCGGACCCTCCGCAGAAGAATGGACGGCGGAGTTGGTCAGCACGGATGCTGACGGTCAGGATTGGGATCTGAAGCGTCTGTAGATTTTGTGCATGAATCAAGTGTTTTGCATCGTCGGCAAAGCCCAGCGTGATCAGCGTCTTGGCCATTGCAGAAGTCGGGTGCGAATGTCCGTAAACCGTTCCACGAGCAGACGATAGCCGGGCGGCGAGCGTACGCCTTCTTTCCACCCCAGGCGGCCGGTCGCGGCGGCGCTGGGCTGCTGCTTCCATCAGGGGTCGGTCTGCTCGGACAGGATCAGGGCGTAATCGACCTGGATGCCGAGGTAGCGGATGGTGCTCTCCAGCTTCGAGTGGCCGAGCAGGAGCTGGCAGGCTCGCAGGTTGCCCGTACGCTTGTAGACCAGCGCCACCTTGCTCCGGCGTAGGCTATGGGTGCCGTAAGCGGCCGGATCGAGGCCGGCGAGGGCGACCCATTCGTCGACACGTTCGCTTCGCATCACGGGTACGCGACGAAAAGGTAGAGCAGATATTCTCTTCGTTGCGGATCGTGCGTAGATATGCGCGACACGCACATGAAAAGGAATGATGATTCGGCGCGCAGGAGTGACGAGGCGGTGGCAAAACGCACGTTCAAACGTATGATCGTCTGACTGACTAGCTGGATCATGCCTGATTCGGCCGCTTGTGCGCGGGCAATTCGATGTTGATTGAGCCGGACAAAATCGTGCTCAACAGCGAGGCCGATGTTGAGACGCATGTCCTCATCCCTCTGCTGAAGGGAGAGCTGTACCTCAACGTCCCTGCCGAAAATGTCCGGTCGAAGAATTACATGGCGCTCTCCGATCTCGATAAGGGGGCGAAGGGGCAGAAGGGCTACTATCCCGACTTTAGCGTCTGGATCCACATATTCCCCATCATGATCGTGGAGGCCAAACCGCCGGGCTTTCCGGTGGAACGGGCGTATCAGGAGGCGTGCCTCTACGCGCAGAAGTGCAATCAGCCATATTCATCCGGCGTGAATCCCACGCGGTTCGTTGTTGGGTGCAACGGGAAGACAGCCCTGTTCGGCTATTGGGACAGCGAGCCCGAAGTCACTCTTGACCTGGACGAAATTCGGGTGGGCAACGCCAAGCTGGATGAGGTCGTCGCCAAATTTGGCTTCGGCCAGATGGCCGCTCATGCCCAGGACTGCCTCAACAAGGTCAAAGCCAAGGCGGCGATTACCCCGGCGTCCCTGGCAGGCGGTTCAGCTATCCTGACCGGCAAAAAGGCGCTTAACACGTTTGCGGCCGAACTGTCTCCGGTCCTGACGCGTTTTTTCACATCAACCACAAACGATACGAAGGAGATTGCCGAAAAGGCCTATGTGTCGTCGGCGGAAGTGACCGAATACGACAGGATATTCGAGTCCTTGCTTAAGGACCGGGTGAACATCCACAAAGACACCATCGTCAAGGTGCTGAGCCCGGAACGCCATGGCGAGGAGAACGTCGAAAAAGCGCTCAAGGAGTTTGCCGACAAGCGCCCGAAAGACGGCAGGCTCCAAGTCATCCAGGGCGCGGTCGGCTCGGGCAAGTCGCTTTTCATCCGCCGCTATCAGCAGGTGCTCCAGCCCAAGGAACTCCGAGACAAGAGCCGTTGGGCCTGGATCGACTTCAACGCGTGGGTCGAGTTCAACACGTCCTCCGACATCAGCCAGCGCTGGCTCTGCGAAAGCTTCATCGAGAGCTTCCGGGAAGAAAATCCATCCATCGACCTTGATTCAATGGACGTGCTGAAGGGTGTCTTCTCACGGAACATCCAGAAGCGAAACGCCATCTATTCAGAGGTGGCGAAGGGGGGAGCGACGGACAGCGCCGCCCGGATGCGCGGTGAAGACCTGGCCAAATGGCAGGATGACCCCATCGAATTTATGCGCGGCCTTGGTAATTACATCATGGGCGGCCGTAATGAGATTTTGATTATCGTTCTCGACAACGTGGACCGTATGGACCTGGATGGCCAATTGAAGGCCTTCAGCCTCGGTCTGTGGCTGATGAATGAAACCAAGGCGTTCATTGTCCTTCAAATGCGGGACGAGACGTACGAGCGGTTCAAAAATCAGAAGCCGCTGGATACGTACCGGACCGGCATCGCTTTCCACATCACGCCACCTCGCTTTATCGACGTGGTGAAAAAGCGGCTCGACCTCAGCATTCAGTATCTGGCGGAGCAGTCGAACAACACGCACACGTACACGTTGCCGTCGGGCATTCGGATGGCCATTCCTAGCTCCGATCTCGGCATGTTTTTGCACGAGTTGTATGTCGAGCTGTTTGAGAGGCGGCGGAACGTATCCCGTATCCTCGAAAGCCTTGCGGGACTCGACGTGCGCCGCGCGCTGGATATGTTCAGCGGCATCATCACGTCTGGCCATCTGCGTGAGGACCAGATCACCTCACAGGTGGCGGGGAACGCGGAAATCAGGATCACCGAACAGAACATCCTTAAAATCCTGATGCGCGGTGAGTACCGATTCTTTAGCAACAACGCCGGTCTGATTACGAATATCTTCCATTTTGACAACAACTGGCGAAATCCGCATAACTTCGTCGTCCCGGAGATTCTGTTCTATCTCGCTGACAATCGAAAGAAGTCGGGACAGATTGGCATTGAGGGATATTTCTCTCTGTCGCACCTAGCTGCCGTTATGCAGGCGCGCGGCATTGACCCTGATGACACGTTGGCTGCTACCAATTATCTGCTGAACCGCTACCTTCTCAACGCTGACCACATGAACCATGTGAAAGTCGGCCTCGGTGACTCGGTGAAGATCGCCGCATCGGGATACATTCACCTTCGCATCTTGGCGGAACGGCTGGAGTACCTTTACGGCATCATTCCCGTCGTGAAGGTCACCAATGCGGGCGTGGTGAAAGCTCTGGCTGAGACGGTTGAGCGCGAAAGCCGGATTGGGTCTGTGTCTGAGCAAGGTAAGCGACTGGCGGTCTCGACGCTCTGCGATTACCTGTGGGACGAAGCAGAAAGCATTGCTGAACGAACTGGCAGGCAGTTCGATAGGAACGATAAGGCATCTGGCACCATCTATGTACTTCGCCAGCTCTGGAAGGTTAGGAACGCGTTGCCTGGACAGCGGCAGAATAAACAGAACCAGCTCGACGCATGATTGTGGGCCACCTCAGTCTTTTAGAGCATGAGACATCGCAGCTACAAAGCGCCTGCATAGAGATACCGGAAAGCGGATCCTCCGACCGTCCGCTAAGGGTCAAACCCAGGCTTCCCATCCCGCGCTTGTCGTGTCGTCTGATCCGACCTGGATTCGCATAAGGGCTGGTACGGAACGCTTCCCTGCGGCGCGGCTGATTAGAGGAAGAGGGCTGCGGCTGTCGCCGTGACGCGTCGAGGTCGAGAGAGAGGCTCCCGGCCGGCCCGTCCGGAGATCTCCGATGCTTCAGCAAGACACCCCCGCCCGCGCCGCTTCCGGCGCGCCTCCCGTGTCCGGTGCCTACAAGGTCGACATCTCGCGCGGCGAGCGGATCGGCCGTGTGTCGTCCGAGTGGTTCTCCCGACCAGACGACGAGCGCTACCTGTCGCTGACCGGGCTCTACGCGGCAGTGCGCGCCCGCGCTGACCGGGCCACCGCCCGCACCGTGGAAACCCGGGCACTCCGCATCGAGGCCAGCCGCGACAACGCCGAGCGCCTGACACTGGCCGTCCCCGGTCGCGACGAGCCGGTCGCGCCCACCCATTGGTCCTACGGCCAGCTCTGCAGCCTCGTCGGCGCACCCGCGAGCTACATGCGCCAGCTCCCCGCGCCGCTCGCCGGCATCAATCTCCAGCACGGACTGCTGTCGCACCGGGCCGAGCTCGTGAAGACGCTCGAGGCCGACGACGGCCGGGTGGAACTCCGCGCCGTGACCGGCCCCGACTACGGCCGCATTTGGGATCACGAGCTGGTCGAGGCGGTCATGCGCATCGCCGGGAACGGCACCGGCGACACCCGTTGGAAGGTGCCGGGCCTGCTGGACTGGGCGAGCATGACCCACAACCCCTTCGTGGAAGTGACGAAGGACACCACCACGCTCTACGCATCCGACCGGGACGTCTTCTTGTTCCTGGTCGACGACGCCCATCCGATCGAGGCCGGAAGGCTGCCCAACGGCGATCCCGACCTCTTCTTCCGCGGGTTCTACGCCTGGAACAGCGAGGTCGGCTCCAAGACGCTCGGCATCGCCTCCTTTTACCTCAGGGCGGTCTGCATGAACCGCAACATCTGGGGTGCGGAGGGCTTCGAGGAGATCTCCATCCGGCATTCGAAGTTCGCCGGCCACCGCTTCGCCCACCAGGCCGCGCCGGCGCTGGCGCGCTTCGCCGACAGCTCGCCCATGCCGTTCATCGCCGGCATCCGGGCCGCGCGCGAGGCGATCGTGGCGCGGAAGGACGAGGATCGCGAGATGTTCCTGCGCAAGCGCGGCTTCTCCAAGCCCGAGACCGAGAAGATCATCGCGACCGTGCTGGACGAGGAGGGCCGGCTCCCGGAGTCGGTGTTCGACTTCGTGCAGGGCATCACGGCTTTGGCGCGGAACAAGCCCCACCAGGACGCTCGGTTGGAGCTGGAAGGCCGAGCCTCCAAGCTCCTCGCCAGCGTCGGCTGACCACTCGCCCCGTGGAGCCGGCGATCCGGTTATACGGTTTTGCACGTCGGCGGTTTTGCGCTTCTCCGGATTTCCGTTTCTGCGGCCCATCTCGTCCCTAGAGGAAGAGGTGGGCCGCAGGCTTCGTGACGGGTCAGAAGGTCGAGAGAGAGGCTCCCGGCCGACCCGTCATGGAGAAACACCGTGGCCCAAGCCGTTCAGAAGATCATTCTGTCGTCCTCGCGCGACATCCCGTTCAACAAGCTGGTGCTGAGCCAGTCCAACGTGCGCCGGATCAAGGCCGGCGTGTCGATCGAGGAGCTGGCCGAGGACATCGCCCGGCACACGCTCTTGCAGAGCATCACCGTCCGGCCCGTGCTCGACGCTGCGGGGGCCGAGACCGGCATGTACGAGATCCCGGCGGGCGGGCGGCGCTTCCGGGCGCTGGAGCTGCTCGTCAAGCAGAAGCGCCTGGCCAAGACTGCGCCAATCCCGTGCGTGATCCGCACCGAAGGGATCGGCGAGGAGGACAGCCTCGCCGAGAACATCCAGCGCGCACCGCTGCATCCTCTGGATCAGTTTCGCGCCTTCCTAGCCCTGCGGGAGAAAGGTCAGTCCGAGGAGGAGATCGCCGCCGCATTCTTCGTCTCGGTCGCGGTCGTCAAGCAGCGACTGAAGCTGGCGTCGGTCTCGCCGAAGCTCCTCGACGTCTATGCCGAGGATGGCATGACGCTCGACCAGCTCATGGCGTTCACCGTCTCGGGCGACCACGAGCGTCAGGAGCAGGTCTTCGAGCGGCTGACCCAGTCCTACAGCAAGGAGGCCTATGTCATCCGGCGCATGATGACCGAGGGCGCGGTGCGGGCCTCCGACAAGCGGGCCCAGTTCGTCGGGCTCGACGCGTACGAAGAGGCGGGAGGCACCATTCTGCGCGACCTCTTCCAGGGTGACGACGGCGGGTGGCTGCAGGACGTGTCCTTGATCGACTCGATGGTCGCTGAGAAGCTGCGCGAGGAGGCGGCCGGCGTCCAGGCCGAGGGCTGGAAATGGGTAGAGGTCGCTCCCGACTTCGCTTACGGCCACGTCTATGGGCTTCGCCAGCTTCGTGGGGAGCCGATCCCGCTCACGCCCGAGGAGGACGCCGCGCGCGCCGCGCTGCAGGCCGAGTATGACGGGCTGGAAGCGGAACACGCCGGTGCGGAGGAACTGCCCGAGGGTGTCGACGAGCGACTGGCGGAGCTGGAGACCGCGCTGGGGTCGTTCGAAGCGCGACCACTGGCCTTTGACCCCGCCGAGGCTGCCCATGCCGGCGCCTTCGTCAGCATAGACGGCTCCGGGGCATTGCGCATCGAGCGCGGCTACGTCCGGCCTGAGGACGAGCTGCCGATCGAACCGGAAACGCCGATCGGGGGCGACGCGCAGGACGAGATCCGGGGCGTCGCGAGCTCGCTTCAGGATGATCATAGGTCCGCCGTTGAGGCCGAGCCGGAGCCGGCAACCGAACCCGAGGAGGAGGAAGGACTCACGCCAATCTCCGACCGGCTGATGACCGAGCTTACCGCGCATCGGACGCTGGCACTTCGCCACGCCCTCGGCGAGCGTCCCGACGTGGCGTTCCTGGCGGCGCTGCACGCGCTCAGCCTCACGGTGTTCTATCGCTACGGCGCCGACACCTGCCTGGAGCTAGAACTCAAGAGCGTCAGCTTCGGCACCCAGGCGCCTGGGCTGAACGACAGCGTGTCCGCCAAGGCGGTGGCGGAGCGGCATCAGGCCTGGATCGCTGCGCTGCCGAAGGAGCCGGGCGAACTCTGGGACGCCTTGAAGGGCTGGGAAGCCGACAGTCGCCAGGCGCTGTTTGCGCACTGCGTGGCGCTTTCGGTGAATGCCGTGCACGAGGCCTGGAACCGCCGTCCGCGCGCGCTTGCCCATGCCGACCGGCTCGCGCAAGCCGTCGACCTGGACATGGCGGCCGCCGGCTGGACCCCGACCGTCGACACCTTCCTCGGCCGGGTCACCAAGGCCCGCATTCTCGGTGCCGTGCGCGAGGCGAAGGGCGAACGGGCCGCCGCGCGTCTCGAGCACCTGAAGAAGGGCGAGATGGCCGATAAGGCGGAGGCGTTGCTGGCCGGGTCCGGCTGGCTGCCCGAGGCGCTGCGCACGCCGGGCTGCGCGGTCGCGTTCGCTCACGACGGCCCCACGGCTCCGGCGGATGCTTCGATCGATCCGGCCGGCGAAGAAACGGCGGCGGACGGCGGCGAACCAGCCATGGCGAACGAGAACGCGCCGGCGGAAGATGAGCCGGCCGCCGTCGAGCCCCCTGCGATCGCGGCCGAATAGCCCCACGACCCCGTCCAACTTGGGCCCGCTGGCTCGGACCGTCCCACGAAGCGCTTCGTGGGATCCCGAGTGGCGGGCCCTTTTTCTGTGGAGGCCGCGATGCCGGACATCGCATTCGAGCTGGCCCGCGGGCTGGCAGAAAACGCCGAGGCGGTCTGCCGCCATTACCTCTCCAACGGGTAGTGTCTCAGTTTGAAATCAGAGAGGGTTGACCCCGCTCGCGGCCGGTGCCCATCTCGTGGTATGCCAAGCGGCAAGCATGAGGGTGGGATAATGGATGAGCCTAAGATCGGCCTACACCCA
>JAABUM010002258.1_pt1 | contig 26270 bp, 18 predicted proteins | sample 5559161 | NCBI WGS metagenome assembly JAABUM01 (sample SAMN10711868, study PRJNA513369) | rock metagenome | isolation source: Antarctica rocks | place: Antarctica: Victoria Land, Siegfried Peak nord
CTCGACGAGTACACCTTCCGCTTCAACCGCCGGCGAACGCCGATGGCCGCATTCCAAACCCTGCTCGGTCTGCAGAGCCAACAGCAGCCCACCACCTACCGCAGCATCATCGCGGCCGGACCCGGAGTCATGAACAAGGCGGAGCTAACCGGATAAGCATGAAGGGCATTATCAAGCGCGTGACCACCTCCGACAACCCGTCGACGCCGGACCTCGAGCCAGCGCCATGGGAAGCGGAGCTACCGGAGCACTACCGAGGAGGCGCACCAGGCGCTGTGGGCGTCCACCTGGCCGAGCTCTCGGCCGCGGGCGTCTCGGTGGACTTGCCTGCCAGCGGCGTGGTGGCGGTTGTCGGGGCCAACAACGCCGGCAAGTCCACCCTGCTGCGCGAGATCGTCACCCAACTCGGTCTCGACGCCGGCGTCGGTGCAGGTCCTCGGTTGGTACTGGAGGGAGTTCGCCTACACGCCACCGGAAGCGGGCCGGACATCATCAGCTGGATGGGACAGCACCTCCCCTACTCCCGCCAGATCGGAGTCAGCGGCTTCACGACGAGCCGTGGAGTGCTGGCAGCGACAGCCATCGCCGATCAGTGGACGCACCAGCTCGGCCCCGACCGGCTTGGGTTGTTCTCGAGCTTGATGGTGCTCTACGTCATGGGTGAGGGACGCACCGCCGGCGTCTCACCACAGCCGCAGCGGAACAGCATCGGCGAGCCCCCGGCGCACCCGCTGCACCGCTTGCAGGACAATCCCGGGCTACTCGCCGAGCTTGACGCCCTCGCCCGCCGGGTGTTGCGCACACCGCTGACACTGGACCGGCTCAGCGGCCAGGTACAGCTTCGCCTCGGCCGTACCGCGGTCCCAGCCCCGCCCGTCGATGCCGTAACACCCCAGTACCGGGACGCACTTGCGGGCCTGCCGGCATTGCATGAGCAGGGTGATGGGATGCGCTCGCTGCTGTCGATGCTGCTGCCGCTGGTCACCGCCAGCCACTCCATCGTCGTCATAGTCCGAGCGGCGGTGCGCCTCCGCCTGGGCAGAGTTCGTCCGTCCCGACGGCTACGGGCTGTGGACCGAAGCGGGCCGGCGGGTCGCGTTCTGCCTGGAGTACGACACCGGCAGCGAGCACCTGCCGCAGCTCGCCGGCAAGCTTGCCGGTTACGCCGACCTCGCCGCCGTACTGGACCAACCGCCATGGCTGCTGTTCGTGCTGCCCAGTCGCCGGCGGGAAACCGAAGCCCGCCGGGTGCTGCGGACCGCGGCTCTGCCGGTCGCGACCGCCGTCGACGACCCCGCCAGCTCGGTCGCGGGCGCCCGCTGGTGGCCACTCGGACTCGCCGAACAGCGGTGCCGTCTAGCCGCACTGCCCGGGCTGCTCGAGAACGATGAGGCTGCGGCCGCCGATCCGGCTGCCGGCGCGGCCTGGTGACCGGACCCTCGATGCTGACCCGTCTGGCTGCCGCTGGCCTGGCTCTGCTGGTTGCTCTGGTGCTGCTCGCCGGGGCCGCGGGTGCCGGGATCACCGCCATCAGCACCGGCAGCGGCAGTGCTGTCAGTGCCGGCGTACCGGTGGTGAGTCCGACCGCGGTCAGCTCAATTCCGGCGGACTACCTGATGCTCTATCAAAGCGCTGCCGTGACCTGCCCGGGGTTGGCCTGGACGGTGCTCGCCGGAATCGGCGCCGTCGAGTCTGACCACGGCCGCTCGACCGCCCCCGGGGTCAGCTCGGGTGCCAATGCCGCCGGGGCGCAGGGACCCATGCAGTTTCTGCCCGCCACCTTCGCCGGCTACGACCATCCGGTGGCCGCCGACCCGGCACCGACACCCGGCGTCGGGGCGGCGGCGCCATCGCCGTACCGGCCGGCGGATGCGATCTACGCCGCGGCCCGCTACCTGTGCGCCTCCGGGGCCGCCGGAGGCCGGGACACTGCCGGCGCGATTTTCGCCTACAACCACGCCGACTGGTACATCCGGGACGTGCTGGCACGCGCAGCGACGTACACCGCACCAGCCCCGAGCCCACCTGGCACAGCCGGCCCACCAGGCAAGGCAGGCGCCCCCGTCTCTGCCTTGCCGGGCCGGGCAGCCGGGCTCGCCGTGGACTACGCCCAGGCCCAGCTCGGCACCCCCTACCTGTGGGGAGGCGGCACCCCGGCCGGGTTCGACTGCTCCGGACTGGTTCAGGCGGCCTACCACGCCGCCGGACTCGAACTGCCACGCACCGCGCAGCAGCAATACGACGCCGGCCCGCGGCTACCGGCCGCCGCTCCCATCGAACCCGGGGACCTGGTCTTCTTCGGCTCCCCGACCAGCGTGACCCACGTCGGGATCGTCGCCGCCGACAATCAGATGATCGACGCTCCGCACACCGGCGCCGTCGTCCGGGTCGAGAGCTACCACTGGGATGACTACCTCGGCGCGACCAGGCCCACCGGTTGACGCCCAGCCAGCGCCCGGTCCTACGCCCTCGCACGGCCGATCAACGAGCAGCTGCGAATCACTGCGTCCGCCGTTGAGATTGCTGGCGCGAATCGGCGGCGCGCCGCCGTCGTGCTGGCCGGGTCACCCTGTTAATCAGCTCGACGGTCTCGTCGTCGGGTTCCAGGTCAACGTCCGTGAGCCGGTCGACAAGCTGGCCGTAGGTCCCGCGAGCAGCCTCCGCAGCGCCGTTGGCAACGTGGGCGGCGATCAGCCGCCGGTAGATCTGTTCTGCATAGGGGTCAAGCTCGACCGCCCGCTGCAGCCAGCCGACCGCAGCGGGATGCTCACCAGCCTGAGTATGGATCTCGGCGAGCCGGACCATCGCATCAAGCACGCTGCGATGCAGTTGCCCGCGGGTGCTTTCAGCCCACAGCCAGCCGGCCCCGGCGGCGAAGTCGCCGCCGTAGAGCTCAACGGCGCGCTGCAATACGCCGGCCTCCGACGGCCCGCCGGCGCCCCGGTGAGCGTCACCTAGCGCGGCTTGGAAGGCCCACAGGTCGGCGGACAGGACACCGTCCAGCACCTGGTAGCGCTCACCGACCTTGGTGATGATGTCCCCGCCCGTGTCACCTGTGTCACCTGTGTCACCTGTGTCACCTGTGGCGCCCGTGTCACCCCTGTCGCCGGTGTTCCCCGCCGCTTCGCGGAGCCGGGAACGCAGATTGCCCAGCGCAGTCCAGAACCGCTGCCGACCCCGTTCGGCGCTGACCTGCGGCCACAGGGCGTCGATGGCGGCCTCCGCTGTCGCACCAGCCGGGTGCAGCAGGTAGTAGGCCAACAATTCCTTGGCGGTTGCGCGCAGGCCGGTGGTGATCTCCTGGCCCCAGGCGCTGATCCGGTAGGGGCCCAGTAGCTGCACACCGATCGGCGCTGCCGCTGGTGGTGCCGCTGGTGGTGCCGCCAGCGCCAGCGGCGCAGGTGCAGGGTTGCTTGCGGTTGTGTCCTGAGGCACGGCGGTCGCGACCGTGTGCTGATCGGCAACCTCGGGGACCGGGTCGACCTGGCCCTCGGCGATCACGCTCAGCGCCGCGGCTGCCTCGTGCCAGGTGAGCCCAAACGCGTAGGCGCCGTGCAGGCTTTCGTGCAGCGCCGCGGGTGCGGCGTCGGTGACGATGCCGCCGGCGTTGATGTGCAGCCCGGTCGCCTCGTCGGGCCGGTCGTCGAGCAGCAATGCTGCGAGGCCCAGCGGCTGCCCGGCGGCTAGAACCGCCTCCAACGGTGCCCGGGTCGAGTGCGGTAAGGCGCCGGCCACCAGAACGAGCAGCGGCATCGGATCCTCTGGCGCGCGCCGGCGGTAGCCGGCCAGGTCCGCGGCCCCGACGTCGCCGAACTGGCGGGTGCGGGTCAACACCGCGGCCTGCAACCGGGCGACGGCGCGGTCGGCGCTTTTGAGCACCCGGACCGCGTCGAGGGAGTGCGCACCGGGCAGCAGTGTCTGCTGCAGATCCGCGGTGACGAGCAGGGTCAGCCCGTAGCGGCGGCTCGTAACGAGCAGCGTGACCAGCAGCGAGCGCAGTACCTCTTCGGCGCCCTAGCCGTTCAGGAACAGTCCCGGCTGGGCAAGCAGGTCCAGCAGGATCGGCGTCCCGTCCCGGTGGGCGACTTCCACAGCTACCGGGTCGCCGCGGGACTCCGACTTCAGTGGCATTGCGCCGGCTGCCGCCGTGGACGGGACGGCGTCGTCGTTATCGTCGTCGTCATCTGCCAAGGGGTCGTTGCCGGTGGTGAGGCGGCGTAACGCGGCGGGCAGCGGCGGCGCGTCCGTAAAGGCGAACGGTTGCGGGGGGCGGGGACGGTAGACCCGGCGCCGTCGCTGCCGGTTGATCACCAACGCCGCGGCCAAGCCGCTAGCGAGAGATGTTGCCACCAACGCCTGCTGGGCACCGTCAGCGGAGCCCTGGGCCGGCCCAGCGTGTTGCGGGGGTGGTGGGGAGAAGTGCGGCCCACTGGTGGGCTGTAACGGCGCTCGTTCCGCGGCTGACGGCGCCCTGGCCGCCGGCTGAGACTTGGTGCGGTCCGGGGCAGGCGTCGTAGGCGGTATCGGGGCAGCCGGTGCCGCTCGGTGCGGAGCCACCGGAGCCACCGGAGATGGCGAAGATGCCGGAGTGGGCTGCGCTCCTGCGGCTGGCTGCGGCGCGAGCGGCACGAGTGGGCTCGCGGTGGTTGGCGTCCCGGGGAGGTTGGTCGCGTCGGCTGGTAGCAGCAGCAGCCATCCGGGGCGGATCCAGTGCGGGTCGGTGAGGGTAGCGCCGTCGGGTTGGGGTCTGCCGGCGTTGAGCTGAAAGATCTCCGGCCAGCGCAACGGGTCCCGCAGGTGTTGTTCGGCGATCCGCCAGAGGGTGTCGCGTTGCCCGTCGTGCATCGCCAGGACCTGATACGTAGGGCCGGCGGCAGCCGGGCGACTGGCGGTGCTAGAGGTGGTCCGGTCCGCGGCCGCTCTGGCCGGGCGATCTGGCTGGTGCGCCGCGGGTTCTGGCGCCGCGCCATGGCGTTCGGCGGCGGCGGCGGCGTGCTGCGGGGCGGCGGCGGGGGTGAGCGCCGCAGCCAAGGTGGGCGGGGCGGTGGGCGGGTTGGTCAGGCTGACCGTAGCCGGAACGGTCAGCAGTGCCACGCAGGCGACCAGGGTGCGGGCGAGTTCTTGCATCGGGCCGAAGGCGGGTAGCCGCAGCGGCTGGCGGCGACCGATCAGGGCGACGGTCTCGAGCAGGACCAGCGCGACGAAGGCTGACCAGGCGAGCCAGAACACGGCGGCCAGCACGACGGCGAGCAGGCGGCCGGTGTCGGGGCCGGTGAGCAGCTGCCCTATGTCGGTCCAGGCCGGTGGCCGGCTGGGGTCGGGTAGGCCGGCGAAGTGAATGACCACGGCTGGTAGCCCGGCGATCAGTAGCGCCAGGACGGCGACTGCGCCCAGGCCGCGTCCGATGTCACGTCGCCGTCGGCCGGGTGGGGTGGGGTGCGTCCGCCGAAGGCTGGTGGGCATCAGGGGTCCTCGACGGCGACGCCGTGTACCAGCTGCGCGCGACCTCGTCCGGTGGCGCCCACGCCGGTGATCCCGACAGCAGCCAGGAACGTTGTGGTCCGCCGGATGCTGACCGAGACCGCGACGGTGTTGCCGGTGACGGTGATGCTGCTGGCGGTGATCTGGCCGCCTGGTTGGGAAGCGGACAGGTAGCGGCGGGCGGCTGCCGTGGCTGCGGCCGGGTCCAGGGTGTAGGTGCCGGTACGTAGCCCGGCGGGGTTGACGGCGCCGGCGCCGGCGCGGGCTGCCTGTTCGGCGTCGTTGGCGGCGCGGCGGTAGGCGATCAGCTGCCGGCCGCCGTCGACGACCAGGCCGAGCATCAGCAGCAGCGCGAAGCCGAGCACCGCGACCAGCACGGTGACCGAGCCGGCATCGCCACCTGCCGCCGTCACGTCGGGGGCAGCGCTGTCCAGATGGCACCTGCCGGTCAAGGTCAGCGGGGTGGTGTCAGCGGGCACGGTAGGGGTCCAGCGGCGCGGCGTAGCCGGCTGTCATCGTCGTCGAACCCGGCACGCCGGGAACGGCGACGTCGCCCAGGGCAACCCGGCAGGTGAGGTGCACCGCGACCGTTGCGCTGGTTCCGACGGGGACGGCGAACCCGGCCGGGTCAACGGTGACGGTCAGCTGGCTGCAGGTGAGCTGCTGACCGGCCAGCGTGCGTGCTGCGCTCTGCTGGGCTGCAGCGGCAGCCGACCCGGGTGTTCGGGCCAGCGACGCGGCGCGGGCGGCGTCGCGGGCTGCGCCGTCGACCTGAGCGCCGGCGAGGGTGATCCGCATCGCCGCGACGGTGAGCAGCACGAGCAGCAGCAGCACGGGGGCGAGCGCTGCGAGCTCAAGGCTGACCGAGCCGCGTTCGCACCGCTGCCGCCCCGCCCGCCGGCCCGTCCGGCGCAGTGCGGCGCCTGCCCTGGGACCGGCAGGATGAGCTGGCTGCCGGCGGGTTTGCTGGGTCATCCGGTTGCCGGGACGAAGCGTTCGACGGGGCCGGCGGCGGTGCTGTGCACGGTGAGATTCAGAAACGGCACAACGCTGGTGGCGTGGCCGTCGACGGTGACAGTGGCCGTGGTTGGGCTGCGGGCTGCGGACACCGTCGGGCTGGTCAGCAGCGTGCCGGCGGTGCCGGCGAGGAAGGCTGTGGCCGCGGTCTGCCCGGCGGCTGCGCTGCCGGCTCGTAGTCGGGCGGCTCGTAGTCCTTCTTGGGCTGCTGACTGGGTCAGGTTGCGGGCGTGGGCATACAGCGCGGTCTGCACGACCAGCAGGATCAGCATCAGCAGGGCGGGCAGGACCACAGCGGTTTCGGCGCTGGCCGACCCGCGGTCAGTGCTGTCGACAGCCGCCCAGCCCGCTCGTTGCCGGTGGCGGTACGGGGTCTGTCTGAGGTGGCCGAGCGGCGGCCGGCACCGCCCCACGAACCGTTGGCGATCCGTGCTGATGATGCACCGCGAGGCAAGGACAGTTGATCAGGCGGCTGGCCGCCGACGATCAGGCACGATAGCCTCCGGGCTGTAAGCCACTCGGGCACGCTCTGCCCGTCGACGGCTAGGCCTCCTGGCTGAGGGCGTTGGCAGCCACCTACCAGTACGTCAACCTGCACATGGGGGTCGCGTCCGCCTTCTCGGTGGTCGACAGGCTGTTGCCGCACTTCGCGGAAGGCGGGCCGGCGAGCCGCCACGAGCTGACACCTGCCCGGGCAAGCGCGGTGCTGGGATCGAGTCCGGCTGCGCGGCCGGACTGCTGCGTGCGGCGTGCTCGAGGCGTGTGCCGGTGGTTGCCGGGCACCTACACCAAGACGCGCTGCTGGTGCCGGCAAGGTGCGGCGTGGCCGGCTGGCCGACCGTCCACGAGCGCGGGTGAAGTTTCTTGCCCTGACGGTCAGATGAGGAGAGGCCGATGGCGTCACAGGCTCCGGTAGCGCCGGGGGAACTCGGGGACGCGGGCGAGCCGCCTGCCAGTGCGACAGCCGCTGCTGTGGGTCCTGGGGTTGCCCAGCAGGACACCGAGCAGACTTTCGACCGGCTCGTCGCGGAGGGTGAGCAGCGCCTCGGCCGGTCCTGGCTGGGCCTGCTCGCGACCGGGTTCCTCGGCGGTCTGGACGTCGGCATCGGGGTTCTCGCCCTGCTGCTGGTCGAGCAGGCCACCCACAGTGTTCTGCTCGGGGGGTTGGCGTTCTCCGCCGGGTTCATCGCCCTGACCCTGGCCCGCAGTGAACTGTTCACCGAGGACTTCCTGGTCCCGGTGGTAGCCGTCGTCGCCCGGCGCGGCACCCTGCTCGGGCTGACCCGGTTGTGGGTGGTGACCCTGGTGACCAACCTCGCCGGCGGTTGGATCGTGACCGGGCTGGTGATGGCCGGCTTTCCCGCGTTGCGCGCTCAGGCGATCGAGGCGGCCACCTTCTACATCAGGCTGGGCATCACCTGGCGGGCGTTCGCCCTCGCGCTGGTAGGCGGCATGCTCATCACGCTGATGACCCACCTGCAGCACTCGACCGACTCCGACGGGGTCCGGCTGGTACCCGCGGTCGTCGCCGGCTTCCTGCTCGGCGCCGGCAAAGTCAACCACGCCATCGTCGCGTCGCTGGTGTGCTTCGCCGCGCTGCAGGCCGGTGCACCCTTCGGCTACCCCGACTGGCTGGGTCTGCTCGGCTTCGCAGTGTTGGGCAACATGCTCGGCGGAATCGGGCTGGTGACCGTGCTGCGGTTGCTGCAGGTGCCGCACAAAGTCCTCGAAGAACGCCACCAGAACTGAGCCGACCGTGCGGAGGGCGCCGCCGACGGCCAGTTCAGCAGCGGCCCCGAGCGGGTGCTGGACAATTTGACCACGGTGCCGACGGGGCTGCCGGCAGCGCACCGCCGCTTTGCCGCCGGCTGGCCCGGTTATGTCTGGCGGCACCCTCAAGTCGGTGGCGAGGCGCACCGGCGCGCAGGTCCGACCGTCAAGCTGCGCGAAAACGACTGCTACTGCCAGGACGGCGCTGCCGCCGGTTCGGCTGGGCCTTGGAAGGCAGCCGGGACGGTGCCGGCGTGGACCTGCTGCCGCTGGCCGGCGTGTACGACACCGAGCACGGCAGCCGACACAAGCAGCACCCCCATCGTTCGGTTAGTGCCGCACGGGATCGGGTCGCGGCCACACCAGATCGAATGGCCTGTTCGGCCAGGTAGCCAGCCCAGCTCGGATGCAACAGGCATTGGTTACCGTGAATGCCTTGGCTGCGGGGAGGGGTGCGGGTGCGCGATACCTACCACGAGGACCTGGCTGCTCTGACCCGCTCGCTGGTAGCGATGGCCACCCTGGTCGGCGCCGCCGTCGGCCAGGCGACGCAGGCGCTGCTCGGCGCCGACCTCGTCCTCGCTGAGCAGGTCATCGCCGGCGACGCCGGCATCGATGAGCAGGACCACCAGGTGGAAGCACGCGCCTTTGACCTGCTTGCCCGCCAAGGGCCGGTGGCCGGGGACCTGCGGGTGGTGGTGACCGCCCTGCGGATGACATCGGAGTTTGAGCGCTCGGGCGGGCTAGCGGTGCACGTCGCAGAACTGGCCCGGCGGCGCTACCCGACACCGGCCGTGCCCGTCCCGCTACACGGCACTGTCCTGCGGATGGGCCAGCTGGCCCAGGGCATGACCGGCAAGGCAGGCAACGCCATCGACGGCCGCGACCTTGAGCTGTGCGCCGAGATCGAGCGTGACGACGACGAGGTGGACGCCTTGCACCGTTCGCTGTTTCAGATCCTGCTCGCCGACGGCTGGCACGGCGACATCGAGGCGACCATCGACGTGACCTTGTGCGGCCGCTTCTACGAGCGCATCGCTGACCACGCCGTCTCCGTCGCCCGCCGCGTGAGCTACCTGGTCACCGGCCAGCAACCAGTCCCCGCAGTCCAGGTGTCGCGGCCGGGAAGGTAACAACAACGCGCCTGGCGCTGCCGCAACGGGCAGCAATGACGGCCCGAGTCTGTTTCTGCCGCCCTGCTCGAACGGCAGGCGAGGCGCGGCCCGCGGGTCGCGTTGAGGTGACCGGCTCTGCCCCCCGGCCCCGGGCCGCCCGCTGGAGGGCCAGGCAGGTCACAGGTGCCAGCCGGCCAGCAGCCCGCGTAGCTGCCAGCCGGCGGGCCATCCGCGGGCGCTCTGCCGCAGGGTCTGGGCGAGTAGGGGGCCGGCGAGGCGGACCAGGACGGCGAGGGCGAACAGCAGGTAGGCGATGTGCCGGCCGCCGGTGATGTGCAGCCCGCCGACGAACGGGTGCCACAGGACGCTGAACTCGGGGACCGAGTCGCACAGGTAGGTGGTGTTGCCGTGCAGCGCCGGGTCGCAGATCTGCAGCCCCGACAGGCCGAACACCGCACCGTCGATCGCGACCCACACCGACAGCACCAGCACACCCAGCACGGCGAGCTTGCCGGCGACCGACCCCGGGGGGTGCCGCAGCCGGGCTGCCAGCGCCAGGCACGCCGGCACCGAAGCCACCAGGAAGAACCGCGGGCCCCAGAAGAAACCGCCGTCCCAGCCCCACCACCTGGCCAGGGTGACCACCAGCCCGGCGACGAAGCACAGCAGCAGCAGCTGGCTGCGCCACAGACCCCGATGCGTCAAGGACAGCGCCCGCCGGGCCGGGACCAGCAGGCCCGGGGCGAAGAACACCAGTCCCTTGCCGGCGCTGAACAGCACAGCCAGCAGCCCGAACCCCAGCGGATAGCTGAAACCGGGATGGGTCGAGTACGGCAACACCGAATGGGCACCGCGGTCGGTGCTGGCATAACCCAGGCCGAAGGTGCCGTTACGGACCCACTGGTCGGCGCAGATCAGCAGCCCCGCCGCGGCAGGTATCACCAGCAGCCGCAGCCGGCGGCGGATAATCGCCGCCACGGTGGCGACCAGCATCAGCGCTGGCAGGGTAGCCGGGATGCTGGCCGTTCCGAGCACCACCGCGGTCCATCCCGAGACCGGCCGGCCGGTGGCTGCCAGGATGACCCCGGTGCCGATCAGCAGCGCGGAGATCACCTCCAGGGGGAAGAACGCCGCCAGGTGCCCGGGCAGCATCGAGGCGCCCAGCAGCAGCAGGAATAAGGTATGCAGCATCCCGGTGTCCACCCGACGGCGCAGTCCCAGCCACAGCACGCCAAGGCAGCCGGCGGTGACGAACCAGTTGAACCGCACGATCCACCACGACGGTGTCTTGACCAGCTCCCCCAGATACCACAGCGGCAGAGCCGCGAAGGTCGGCAGGTAGGGCCAGCGGTCCGACCAGTGCCGGTGCACATGGCGCAGAGCGCTGACCGGGGTCCCGTGCACAAACGCATTTAGCAGCCGGTAGCGCTCCCACCCGTCGTGCCAGAACAGCGCCCCGGGATGCCACTGCGGACGCGGCGGCGCCGCCGGCAGCACGAACAGCACACCCAACCCGACCAGGATCAGCACGAGGTCGAGGTGCCCGGGTCCGAGCCGGGACCGGCGCGGCGATTCATGGCCAGGAGGTAGTGAAGCGCCCTTAGCCGTGCCGAAGACGACTGGAGCGTCCAGCACCCGCTCAGACATGCATCCGCCCTACCCGCTCCGGCGGCGCCGCCAGCACCGCCGGCGGCGGGTCGGCACCCGTGGCTGCGGCCCGCCCACCGGCGCCTTGGGCTCGGCGCACCAGCAGCTCCAGGCCGAGTGCGCCGCCGGCGGGCAGCAGAACCAGAACCGGGAGCAGGTAGCGGTACTGGAACACCGCCGACACTGCGGTGACCAGCAGCAACCCCGCCCCGCTGCCGGAAAGGAACAGCGCGTCCCAGCGCAGCCGGCGCAGCCCTGCCGGCAGCCGTCCCACCCCTGCGGCGACGGACAGGGCCAGGCAGGCGGCCAGCACCGGGCCGGGTGTGAAAGCAACCCGCTGATAGCCCGCCAGCCACGACTGGCCGGCTCTCCACAGCTGGGGCGCCAGCCGCTGGCCGTGCAGCCCGTAGCTGGCCAGGGTGGACTGCGCCGGCGCGGCACCGCCGATCGGCGGCAGCGCGCCGCGGTAGGGATCGACCGGCGGGACCAACCGGTACCACCGCGCGGGCAGCCGATGGCCGGCGAACTGCCAGTGCGCGACCGGGTCATCCCCGCGGCCGGTGCTGCGGGTCCACGCCAGGTAGTGCGCCAGGTCAGCACCTACCACCCGGGCGTAGGCCCGCGGCTGGGTGGTGATGACCCGGCGGGCGAAGTCGGCTGCCACCGCCTCGTGGGTGAGCCCCGCGGGGGGATGCAGCCGGCGCAGCGGGGAGCTGGGATGCGAGGCGTACCAGTCCGCCGACGCCCGCCTAGCCGGCGGCAGTCCGACGCACAGCGAGCGTTCGTAGACGGGCACGTGCACCTGTCGGCAGTCAGCGACTGTCATCGCCCTGGAGGCGAACATGATCCCGCTGTAGCGCTGCAGACCGAACGACCCGTGCACCGCGGCGAACCAACCGCCGTAGGCCAGCAGCGGCACCACAGCAGCCGCGCCGAACCCTGCCAGCGGCCGCCACCCCGCCCGGCGCACCGCCAGCAGCGCCACCGGCCCGGCGAGCAGCACCAGACCCACGTCCCGGGTCAGCGCCGCCCCCGACAGCGCCAAACCCGCCGCAGCGGCCAGCACCACCGGCGGGCGCTCGTGCCACAGCAGACCCGCCACGGCCACCACGGTCAGCGACTGGAACAGCGTCTCGGACAGCACGAACTGCTCGATGTCGAGCTGGTAGCCATCCAGCAGCAGCGGGGCCACCCCGAGGGCGGCGACCCAGGGCCGCGCCCCGGCCCGGCGCAGCGCCGCGTACAGCAGCACCCCCATCGCCAGACCGGCCAGATGCTGCACCACCGGGACCAGTCCCAGCCCGCCGACCACACCCAGGCCGCGCAGCACCAGCGGGTACAGCAGCGGGCGCACCACCCCTGGTGCGAGGTGCTGGGAGTTCAGCAGATAGTCATAGGAGTCTTGCAGGAACTCCAGCGCCGGCCGGAACGAGACCAGCACCACCAGCCGGACCGTCGCGCCGACGGCGAGCAGCACTACCAGCAGCGCGTGCCGGTACAGCAGCCGACGCGTCCAGCCCAGGCCCGGAATGGATTGCCCCCGTTGCCACAGCACAGGCGAAGCAGTGGGAGCGCCGACAAGGCGACGCGTCATGGTTCGCTCTGCCCGCATCTCCACCTCCATCTACCCACCGCCTGTTGGCGCAGCCTCGAAAATCAACTGCTGTCGGCCGGCCGCCGGTCGAAGGCGCAGCCGCTGTCCCACGCCGATCTACCGACGCCATCCGGCCCAAGGCGCGGGGGCGCGGTCGCCGCGAGCTCACAGGTTGCCTACCTGGCTGTCACCAGCGAGGCGCCGACCACACCCCGCCAAGGTCAGGGACCGCCGCGCGGGCGGCTGGCGGACACAGTTGCCGTGACCGACAGGGCAGACCGGCCAGACGACGCCCGGCCGGAGCGCACCCCCCTCGAGTCAGCGGGGTGAGGCAGCTGCAACGGTGGCGCCGTGGACGCGAACCCGCTCTGCTGGCCGCAGCCGCCGGGAAGGGGAACTTGCCGTGAGCTACCGGGTCGCGGGGACTTCCGCGGCGAGCTCGTCAGCCTCGCAGAGGTCGAGCAGCAGTGCTGCGCCTTCGTTGCCCGTTCCCCCTGTCCGGGCTACCTGGGACACGCCTGCCTGCCGGTCGCGCCGCGTATGAACGGCCCACTCTGGAACAGGACTCACCACATGCTCCAGCCACGCGGTCTCGGTGCCGTCGTGCTTGCCGGCACGGTCGCGCTCACTGCAGCTGGCTGCAGCACCAGCACCAGCACCAGCACCAGCACCAGCACCAGCACCGGCACGCCAAGCGCCGGCGCAGCTGCAAGCAGCTTGTCCACCTCGGCGGACGCCCGACCCTCGGCGCCGACCCCTGTCTTGAAGCTCGACTCGCTCGACGGCGTCGACACCGCCGTCCAGATCGACGGGAACGCGCTGGCCGCCCTCACCTCGCTGCAGGTGACGGTCACCCCGACCGGCAAGGCCAAGGCGACGACCACCTACCAGCCCGCCGGCTTCGACTTCCCTATCACCGGCGGCAACGTCAAGGTCTTCACCAAGGGCGAGGTCGACCCTTATGTCCAGGGCATCATCCACCACGACGGCAGCGGCCTGATGTTCGCCGCCGGTGGCAAGACCCTGACCGTGGAGAACTTCGACGTCGACCCGGGCACCTCGCTGCTGATGGCGTCGGTCAACGGCTCCACCACCGGCAAGATCCCGCTGTTCTTCCTCGACGGCTCGGGCCTGCAGATCACCAAGGACGCAGCCGGCCACGCGAAGCTGGATGGCACCAAGGTCGAGCTGACCGCCCAGGCCGCTGCGGCGCTGAACAAGACCTTCAGCGTCACCGCGTTCCAGCCGCGCCTGCTCATCGGCGTCGCGCACATCACCGTCCGCTGATCCCCGGCGCCACCCCGGCCTGACCGTCTCTGCCCGGGTCGTGCTCGAGGCTGCGACCCAGCGTGCCGCGCGAGGTGTTCCATGGCAGGAACAGTGTTGTCGAGCCATCCCTTGAACTGGTCGGGCTGCTGGCAGCAGCTTGTCGGACGGCAGGTTCAGGGGAGATCGCACCGCGGCCGGCGCTGGCGAGCAGCCGGCGAAGCTTGCCGCCGCGCGCGTCATTGACAACACCTACTGGCTGCCGCTGGCGGACAGCGAGCGCTTCGAGTGCCCGCCGCCAGCCGTTGCGGTACGTGCTAAAGGGCACCGCGGTGGCGGAGCTGCGCTGCACCTGGCCTGCGGTGAATCCTTCAGCACTCGCACCTGACCGGGAGCGGCCGCTGCTTCCCGGTGCCGCTCCACCAGGGTGCGCGCCGCCGACCGGGTCAAAGCTCACCGCGTGCCCTTGAGCAACTCGCGTGCCAGCACCACCCGCTGCACCTGGTTGGTGCCCTCGTAGATCTGGGTGATCTTCGCGTCGCGCATCATCCGCTCGGCTGGGAAGTCGCGAGTGTAGCCATACCCTCCGAGCAGCTGGACCGCGTCGATCGTCACCTCCATGGCGGTGTCGCTGGCGAAGCACTTCGCGGCGGCGGAGAAGAACGTCAGGTCCCGGTCGCCGCGCTCGGATCGGGCCGCCGCGGCGTAGGTCAGCTGCCGCGCTGCCTCGAGCTTCATCGCCATGTCGGCGAGCATGAACTGCACGCCCTGGAACTCGGCCACGGCCTGGCCGAACTGGCGGCGCTCCTTGACGTAGCCGGCGGCCAGGTCCAGCGCGCCCTGGGCGATGCCGACGGCCTGCGCCGCGATCGTGACCCGGGTGTGGTCCAGGGTCCGCATCGCCAGCGACATGCCCTGCCCCTCGGCGCCGAGCAGCCGGTCACCGGCAAGACGCACCCCGTCGAAGTACACCTCCCGGGTCGGGCTTCCCTTGATCCCCAGCTTGCGCTCAAGGGCGCCGAAGCTGACCCCCGGGTCGGTTTTGGCCACGAGGAAAGCGCTGATGTGCCGGCCCCGCGGGGCTGCCGGGTCTGTTACCGCGAACACCACATAGAAGTCGCCGTGACCAGCGTTGGTGATCCACCGCTTCACACCGCCAACGACCCACCCGTCGCCGTCGCGGACGGCTCGGGTGCGCATCGACGCCACGTCCGAGCCGGCGTCGGCCTCGGACAGCGCGTAGCAGAACAGTGCCTCGCCGGCAGCCAGCGGGCCCAGCCAGCGCTGTTTTTGCGCCTCGGTCCCAGCCAGCAGCACCGGCAGCGAGCCCAGCTTGTTCACCGCGGGTATCAGCGAGGACGACGCGCACCCGCGGGCGACCTGTTCGATCACCAGGCACGTCGCGAGCGCGTCCGCGCCGTTGCCGCCGTACGCCTCCGGCACGTGCACCGCGTGCAGCTCAGCGGCCCGCAGCGCGTCGTAGGCCTCCTGCGGGAACCTGGCTTCCTCGTCCACCAGCGCCGCATAGGGGGCGATCTTGTCCGCCACCAGTGCGTGCGCTGCCTCGCGCAGCGCCAGGTGCTCGGGGGAAAGCGCGTAGGTGTCGAACATGGCTTCTGCTCCCTTGCAGGTGGGTCCTACAGCTGGACGTCAGGTGTCTGTCCCGGTGACGACGACGTCCCAGTACGGCCTACACCGCGGCGGCTCGATGTGTCCCGCTATCCAGTGTCCTGGCTGAAGAACCCAACGTCGAACTGTTGCGCCGCCCCGCCGCGGTAGGGCGTCGGCAATGTCCTGGGCGGCTACCTGGCGGCTACCCGCGTCATACCGTCAGCCAGCTTCGTTCACCTCGGCCGTCCTGTGCCACGCCGCCGGTGCCGGGCGGCAACCCCAGCTCGCCGGCCTGATTGCAGCCGTACGTCTGCTGACCTGGCCCTACCCCACGCGGACGTACCACCTGGCTTCGCGGTGAACGTCGACCCAGCCGTCCGCGTCTGCTGGTTCAGGGGCATGGCCGCCGGTGCAGCGTCGCGGTCTACTGAGCGCTTCGGCGCCGGCCGCGCCTGCGGGGCTTGACCAGAAGTGCTGTGTGGTTACCGGCCGCCCGGTCGTGAGCGGCCTGCCGGTAGCCGTGCTGGGCGTAGAGCCGCCGGCTGTACTCATCGGTCGGGTTGATGTGCAGCCACAGCTCACGGACCTGGGCCGGCAACCGGTGTTCGGCGGCCCGCAGCAGCAGGCTGCCTAGCCCCGAGCGGCGGCGGCCGGGGGCGACGACCAGGCGGGCCACGTCAGCCACCCCGCGTTCGTCTGGGTTGACCCGCACACACGCAGCGGCCACCAGCGGACGGCCGGCTACCGGCTCGCGTACCCCGAGCGTCATCACGTCAGGGTCTGCTAGTTCGGCAGCGACCTGCCCCACGGTCGGCTGCTGATCCGGTCCGGCGGTCAACGGATACGCCGTACTGCTGAGCGCTACCAGCTCGCCGGCCGCGTCCGGGCCCAGCTCGGTCACCGGAAAGCGCCGCTCCCCGCCGACCGGCGTCGGCTCTACCGGCAATGGGGCCACCTTCCACGGGACACGACTGCAGTAGGCCAAGACCGCGGCTTTCGTCCTTCATGCACCTTTCAGCACAACGGGCGGTAACGGAAGCCCCGGTCGGCGCTCACTCCGGCCGCCGCCCGGTCAGCCGGGCGGAGCGGCCCAAAGCGGTTGGGCGCCAGCACCGTCCGTCCGGTCCGGTCGGCGCCCGTGTGACAGCCCTGTCGTGGGAGGCGCCCGTCCCGCCAGTCCTTGGCCGGCGCCGGCAGTCCGACCCGGAAACCCCGCATGCCGAGGTCAAGTCGAGCCGCATTCCAGTCGACTCCAAGGTGACCGAACGTGATCGACCTGCCGCTTCGCCTTCTGGGGATCTCATGCCTTCTGCCCTGACCCGGCGCCTGACCGTTGCCGCCACTGTTGCCGCCGCAGCCCTGCCGATGACCGCGGGCGCCCTGCTCGCCGGCGCCGTCCCCGCACTCGCCGGCACCCCCACCGCCAGCGCCGCCGCCCCGGCGGCACTGGCGCCGGTCAGCCACCCGGACGCCGACTACATGGGCTCGACGATCCGGGCGCACCAGCCGGCCACCGCCGTGCAGCCGCCGTCGGTCGCGCCCCGGATGCTGTCACTCACCGGCGTCCAGCCGGCCGGGATGGACGTCTCCAGCCTGCAGGGCAACGTCGACTGGCCAACCGCGACAGGCAACGGGGCGAAGTTCGCCTACATCAAAGCCACCGAATCCACCAGCTACGTCAACTCCTACCTGGCCTCGCAGTACACCGGTGCCTACGCCGCCGGGATCATCCGCGGCACCTACCACTTCGCCTTGCCCGACCGGTCCACCGGCGCCGCCCAAGCCAACTTCTTCCTGGGCCACCTGGGCGGCTGGTCGCCCGACGGCAAGACGCTGCCGCCGATGCTGGACATGGAGTACAACCCCTACGGGGCGACCTGCTACGGCAAGAGCCCGGCGCAGCTCGCCGCCTGGATCGCCGAGTTCTCCAACACGGTCAACGCCGCTACCGGCCGCTACCCGACCATTTACACGACCACCGACTGGTGGACCTACTGCCTGGGCAACAACGCCAGCTTCGGTGCCACCAACCCGCTGTTCATCGCCAGCTACGCTGCCACCCCCGGCATCATGCCGCCCGGCTGGGGCTACCAGAGCATCTGGCAGTACGCCTGGCAGGGAACTTTCCCGGGCGACCAGGATTCCTTCAATGGCAGCCTCACCCAGCTGCAGGCCTTCGCCACCGGCGCCCAGAGCCAGCCAGCACCAACACCCGCACCGGCACCGGCACCGCAGCCCCCGGCTGCTCCCGACCCGATCGTGGCCCGCTATGCCCAGTTCGGCTTGGGCGGCGGCACCCTGGGCAGCCCGGTCGGTGCCCAGTACGCGGTCCCGGGAGGCACCGCCCAGAACTACACCGGCGGCAGGATCTACTACTCGCCGGCCACCGGCGCCCGCGTCGTGCGCGGCGCCATCCTCACCCACTACCTGACCCTCGGCGGACCCGCCGGCCGCGCCGGGCTGCCCAGCACCGACGAGCTGGCCACCCCCGACGGCGCCGGACGCTTCAACCACTTCACCGGCTCCGGCGGGGCGTCGATCTACTGGACCCCCGCCGCCGGAGCCCACGAGATCCAGGGCGCGATCCGAACCCTGTGGGCCGCCACCGGCTGGGAACGCGGACCGCTGGGCTACCCCACCACCGACGAGACCACCACCCCCGACCAGCTCGGGCGCTACAACCACTTCACCGGCTCAGCCGGGTCGATCTACTGGACCCCGGGCACCGGAGCCCACGAGGTGCACGGCGCCATCGCCGCCCGCTGGGCAGCCCTGGGCTGGGAACGCAGCCCGCTGGGCTACCCCACCAGCAACGAGTACACCGTCACCGGCGGCAGAGCCAACAGCTTCGCCCACGGCACCATCACCTGGAACGCCGCAACCGGCGCCACCACCGTCCAATACCAGTAGCACCCAGCCGTCCACCAACCGGACCGGGTACGGGCCATACCCCTCCCGCTGCTGTCGTCGACCGCCTCAAGCGGGCTGCGACCGCCGACAGCCGGGCGGTTTCGACCCGACCGTGATGCCGTCAGGCCGCTAACGGCGGCGGCACAGCGCCGCCGGACCCGACCGGCTCGATGTCGGCGCCCAGGCCGGTCAGCTTGGTGGTGAACGACTCGTAACCGCGGTTGATGATCTCGACCCCGTCGATGGTGCTGGTGCCCTGGGCTGCCAGCGCGGCGATCACCTGGGAGAACCCGCCGCGCAGGTCGGGGATGCTCAGCTGGGCGGCTTCGAGCTTGGCCGGCCCGCAGATCACCGCCGAGTGCATGTAGCTGCGGGCACCGAACCGGCACGGTGTGGCGCCCAGGCACTCCCGGTAGGGCTGGACCGTGGCGCCCATCCGGCTTAGCGCGTCCAGGAAGCCGAGCCGGTTCTCATACACCGTCTCGTGCAGGATCGACAGGCCGTTGGCCTGGGTCAGTGCGACCGCGAGGGGCTGCTGCCAGTCGGTCATGAACCCTGGGTGGACGTCGGTCTCCAGCGCCAGCGGGGCAAGCTCACCCCCGGGGTGCCAGAAGCGGATGCCATCGTCGTCGACGTCGAACTCCCCGCCGGCGGTGCGAAAGACGTTCAGGAACGTCATCAGGTCCCCCTGGCGGGCACCTGCGACGTACACATCCCCCCGGGTCGCCAGCGCGGCACTGGCCCAGGAGGCCGCTTCGATCCGGTCGGGTATCGCCCGGTGGGTGTAACCCCGCAGCCGGTCGACCCCGCTCACCCGGATCACCCGATCCAGACGCACCGCGATGAGCGCGCCCATCTTCTGCAGCACAGCGATCAAGTCCAGGACCTCAGGCTCCAGGGCGGCGTTGCGCAGCTCGGTCACCCCCTGGGCCAGCACCGCTGTCAGCAGCACCTGCTCCGTCGCGCCGACACTCGGATAAGGCAGGGTCAGCTCGGCGCCGCGCAGACCGTTCGGTGCGGTGATGTCCAACCCGTCGGGCCGCTTGTCCACCACCGCGCCGAACGCCCGCAACGCGTCCAGGTGAAAGTCGATCGGCCGGTCCCCGATCCGGCACCCGCCCAGGTCGGGGATGAACGCCCGGCCCAGCCGGTGCAGCAACGGCCCGCAGAACAACACCGGGATCCGGCTGGTACCGCCATGGGTCACCACCTCGGACACGTCCGGGTTGGCCACCCGGGCCGCGTCCACCACCACGGTGCCGCCCTCCACGTCGCGCTCGACGCCCACACCGTGCAGCCCCAGCAACCCGGCCACGATCGCTACGTCGGCCACGTCCGGGGTGTTGCGCAGCACGCTGACCCCAGGCGCTAGCAGAGCCGCGACCATCGCCTTGGGCACCAAGTTCTTGGCCCCACGCACCGTGACGCTGCCCTGCAGCGGCACACCACCACGCACCGAGACCGCACCCATGACCCCCCCATCCTTTCCGATGGCTACCCAACGGTCCTGGGTCGCGACAGGACGCGACAGGTGTCACGCCTGAGCCGTGAGCCGTGAGCCGTGAGCCGTGAGCCGTGAGCCGTGAGCCGTGAGCCGTGAGCCGACTATCGGCGGAGAAGACCGGAGAAGCAGGCCGGCCGGTGCACTGACAACCACGACCGGCCCCGGCCTCGTCCGCCGAGAACTCCTGCCGCAGCGGAACGGACGGGCAGACCGACCCGCCGCTAGCTGCTTCGCGTCGCTGGCGGACACATGCCAGGTGTCGAACCAGCAGGTTAGTAGCGCCCCGACAGCCAGTCGGCAGCCGCCGAACGGCGACTGGAGGTGCTTGCCCATGTCGAGCCAGCGCGCGTCCCGGGGAAGAACCGAACCGTCTGACGCCTGCTCCGTTCGTGTGACGCCGGCCGGGCATCTGGGTGACATCAAGCCGTTGTGCTCGCTCACCAGCTCTGCCGGCGCCGAACACCACAGCGAGCCCGTCATGGACGGGAACGCCCCTTCCTCCAGGAGAGTCATGCCTTCAGCTCGTCTGCTCAGCCTCGCCCTCGCTGGGGCCACCAGCCTCGCGCTCGCGACCCCCGCCGCCGCCTTCGCCTCCCCCACCAGCCACAGCACCGCCCACCGGCCCGCCGTCGCCCACAACGTCAAGCCCGCCCGTCACCACGGCAAGCCCGCCGACCAGATGGTCGGTCCCCGCAAGGGTGCCCTGCACGCCCTCGCCGCCTCCACCGCCGCGGTGCAGCACGTCGCCGCCGCCGAGCAGGCCAGCACGACACTCGCCAGCGCCGACAAGGCCACACTGGCAGCATTCGACGCCGCCGCCCTGACCGCCCTGGCCGGCGACGTCAACGCCGCCGGTTCCGCCACCAGCCCGCAGGCCCTGGCCGCCCTGATCCAGGCCGGCGACCACACCGCCCAGGCGGTCAAGCTCGCCGGCAACGTGGCCAGTGCCGCCGCCACCGCCACCGCCGCCATCACCGGGCTCACCGGCGACGCCGCAGTGCTCAAGGCGCAGGAGACAAGCCTGCCGGCAGGCACCGACACCAGCAGTGTGGACACCCCGCTGGCTGACCTCGCCGCCCAGCTGACCGCCGTCCAAACAGCCCTGTCGAACGCGAGCACGGCCGCGCTGGCGCTACCTGCCGCACCGTCGGCTGCTGACCTGCGCACCGCCCGCGACGCAACCGAGTCCGCGATGACAGCCGCCCAGACGGCCCTGACTTCGGCCGCGGCGGACCTGGCCGCTGCCCAGGCTGACCTGGCCGCTCTCACCCCACCGGCCGCCGCCGCCTAACGACCGCCCGGCTCCCAGCACGGGCCCGTCCCGTACCAGCGGGACGGGCCCGCAGCCGCAGACCGTCGTGGTGAATGCGACCGACCACGACGACCCCACACCCCTGGGGGGACGTCGGCTGCACGGCAGCGCCATTCCGGGGATCCGTTCACGACCTTGGAGAGCTATGCCTACGCGCCTGACCCGACCGGCCCGGACTCTGGGCGTGCTGATCGCTCCTACCCTGGCGCTGGGTGGCGTCGCCGCCGCAGCACCGGCCACTGCCGTTGCCCCCACCCCCGCCTCGGCACCGGCGCCGGCAGCCGTGGTGACTGCGGCCGGGCAGCAGCTGACACCAGCCACACCGGTGCCGGCTGGGTCGGTGCGGGTGACGGTCAGCCTGGCCGCGGCTGACCCGGCGGGGTTGGTACGAGCCGCCCACCTTCCGCCCTCGTCGGACGTCGCCGGCCGGGCGGCCCGGCTGCGGGCACTCGCGCCGAGCAGGGCGGCCCGGGCCCGGGTCACCGGCTACCTGCACGCCCACGGCTTCACAGTTACCCCCGCCGACGCGTGGACCCTTTCCGCTACCGGCCCGGACACCGCCGCCGAGCAGGTCTTCGCCACCCGGCTGACCCCGTCGGCCGGCGGCCGGATCGCTGCCACCCCGGCGGTGCTACCCGCCGGGCTGCGCGGCGATGTGGTGGCGGTGACCGGGCTGGACACCCGACCGGTGTTCCACCGGCACGCCAGCACCGGCGCCGGGTACGGCCCCGCCGACCTGGCCAGCGCCTACTCGGGTACTACCGGCCGGGGCGCCGGCACCACCGTGGGGACCGTCCAGTTCTCCGGCTGGACCCCGAGCGAGGCAGCCAGCTACGCCCAAGCCGAGAACATCACCCTCGGCGCCGGGCAGATCCAGACCATCCCGGTCGGGCTGTCCGCCGCCCAGGCCGCCACCCCCGACGGCGCCGGCGGCGACGCCGAAGCCGCCCTGGACACCGAGGCGATCCTGGCAACCGCCCCCGCCGCCCGCCAGCGGGTCTACGTCGCCGCCAACACCAGCGCCGGAGCAACCGGGGTCTACGCCGCGATGGCCAGCGACGCCCAAGGCGGGCTGCTCACCGCGGCAAGCACCTCCTGGGGAGGCTGCGAACCCGACACCGACCCCAACGTCGCCGCCTCCATCGAGCAGAGCGTCACCCGGCTGCTGGCCGCCGGCACCACCGTGCTGGCAGCCTCCGGCGACGACGGCGCCTACGACTGCGCCACAAGCGACCCCAACCCCGCCGTCGCTGGCGCCCCGGCGGTGGACTTCCCGGCATCCTCACCCTCGGTGGTCGCCGCCGGCGGGACCAGCCTCACCGGCAGCCCCGGGGCCTGGCACGAAGCGGCCTGGGGACCGGCGCCCGGCACCCCGCCACCGGTACGGGGGGGTGGCGGCGGAGCCTCGACGCGATTTGCCCGCCCGGCCTACCAGTCCGGCCTTTCCGGGACCGGCACCGGCCGGCTGGTCCCGGACATCGCCGGCAGCGCCGACCCGGCGCACGGCATCGCCATCTACTGCACCTGCACCCCCGGCCAACCCGCCGGCTGGTACTCCGGCGGCGGCACCAGCGCCGCCGCCCCCGCCCAGACCGGGCTGCTGGTCTCGATGCTGTCCGGCTACGCCCGCACCACCGGGATCGGGGACATCCACCCCGCCCTCTACACCCACCCCGGCGCCTTCCGGGACGTCACCGCCGGCGCCAACGGCACCTACCCCGCCGCACCCGGCTACGACCAGGCGACCGGGCTCGGCTCCCCGACCTGGACCGCCCTCGCCGCCACCGGCCTCGCCGGCGCCGACGCGATCGGACAGCATTACTACGACCTCGGCGGCCCCGGCTCCTACCTCGGCACCCCAACCGGCCCCGAGACCGCTGCCGCCGGCGGCCGGATGCAAACCTTTACCGGCGGCACCATCTACTTTTCGCCCGCTACCGGCGCCCACGCCGTACACGGCCTGATCCTGGCCCACTACCAAGCCCTGGGCGGACCGAGCTCGCTAGCCGGCTTCCCCACCAGCGACGAGACCGCCGTGGCCGGCGGCCGGGCCAACACCTTCACCGGCGCCGCCATCTACTGGTCGCCCGCCGCCGGCGCCCACGAAGTACACGGCCTGATCCGGGCCCACTACCAGGGGGTGGGTGGCCCGAGCTCGCTGGCCGGCCTGCCGACCACCGACGAACAGACTGTCGCCGGCGGGCGGGCCAGCACCTTCACCGGCGCCACCATCTACTGGTCGCCCGGCACCGGAGCCCACGAAGTGCACGGCGCCATCCGCGCCCACTACCTGACCTACGGCGGTGCCGGCTCCCCGCTCGCCCTGCCCACCAGCGACGAACAGCCCGCACCAGGGGGCCGGCAGAACACCTTCCAGCACGGCTCCATCACCTGGAACGCCACCACCGGCACGACCACCGTGCACCAGCCCTAGTAGCACCGGTCCAGCCGACCAGAGCCCCTGCACGCCCCCGTTGCCTTCCTTGGGTGCCCCGGTCGGGGCTCCAGGCCTGCCTCGTCACCCAGCCCGCGGTCCTGATCGCCGCTGCGGTGGTCATCCTGCTGCTCGGATACAAGACGCTGCCACGACAGCCTCACCCACCCGACGAACATCACCATTGGCGCACAGGCGTACGCCCACGTCTTCGGCGACATACCAGCACTGACCCTGGAGTTGGCCGATAAGTACCGCACTCCGCTGGCCAGCCCCCCGAGCTGCCAGCTACCCCTACGGGTTGGCGCCTGGTCGTCGAAGGTCGCTACCGGCGGCGCCGCGGCGTGCTGCGCGGTCGATGACGACGACGACGACGACGACGACGAGCAGCCCGCTACCGCAACAACAGCAACCACGCACCCGCCGGTGAAGGCCGCCCGCCGGAAATCCACCGGGAGACTGTGGGGGTGGTTAGCTGCTGCACCAGCGTGTGACGGTGGTCAGGCACGGGGGTACATTTCGGACGCGGACCGTTCACAGACGGCTGCCTGCGGCCGATGGTTATCTCATCGGCTGTGGGACCAATCCGTTTCGGTCCGGGAAACGAATACTGAGGAAGAGCATCCTTGAGCCGGTGCGTCGCTCCTGCTCGTGGGTGAGTTCTGGTCTGTTCACCTGCGAAGGGATGTACGCATGACGTCTCACGGGAAGCGGCACAGCGGGCGGAAGCGGGCGGCCGCTTTGGCGGTCGTGGCACTTGCCGGCACCGGGATGGCGGGGCTGGGCGGTGGTGTCGCCAGCGCTTCCTCCCACCGGGAGGCGCCGCTGACAGCCGGCGATCCGCAGCATGACAACACCGACGTGTATGCGTTCGCCAGCCCGGACAAGCCGAACACGGTGACGCTGATCGCGAACTGGATCCCGTTCGAGGAGCCCAACGGCGGCCCGAACTTCTATCCGTTCAAGGCCGGGTCGCATTACGACATCAACATCGACAACAGCGGGACCGGTAAGCCTGACATCACCTACCGCTGGACCTTCGCCGACCAGGACGGCCGGGCCACCGCGCCAGGGGGCGGCACGTTCCTGTACAACAACGGCCCGGTGCAGTCGTTGGACGACCCGCACCTGCTGTTCAAGCAGACCTACACCCTGACCGAGATCAAGGGCGGGCAGACCAAGACGCTGATCAGCAACGCCAAGGTCGCGCCCTCCGACGTCGGCCCCGCGTCGATGCCGAACTACGCGATGCTGCGCGACCAGGCCATCACCAACCTGCCTGGCGGCGGCAAGACCTTCGCCGGCCAGGCCGCCGACCCGTTCTTCCTGGACCTGCGGGTGTTCGACCTGCTCTACGGGGCGAACCTGAAGGAGGCGGGCCAGAACACCCTGGCGGGCTACAACGTCAACAGCGTCGCGCTGCAGGTGCCCAAGGCCGACGTGGCGCTCAAGGGCGACGCCACCAGCAACCCGGTGGTCGGGGTGTGGAGCACCACCGAAAAGCAGGGGCTGTCGCTGTCGGCGGGCAACAAGCAGACCGCCAGCGGCGGGTTCGTGCAGGTCTCCCGGCTGGGCAACCCGCTGGTCAACGAGGTCGTCATCCCCGCCCAGCTCAAAGACGCCTTCAACGGCCTGACCCCGGCCCAGGACCACACCGTCGCACCGGCGGTGGCCAAGGTCCTCGACCCCGAGGTCCCCAAGCTGATCGAGTCGATCTACGGGCTGAAGGCACCGGCAGCGCCGCGCAAGGACCTGCAGGAGATCTTCCTGACCGGGATCTGCAAAGCGTGCGGACCCATCGCAGCCGACCTGAACTCCCAGCAGCTGAACAAGGACGTCGCCGCCAGCTCGTTCGTCCCGGCTGAGGAGCTGCGGCTCAACACCTCGGTGCCGGTCACCGCCAGCCCCAGCCGCCTCGGGGTCCTGGCCAAGGACCTGCAGGGCTTCCCCAACGGACGGCGCCTGACCGACGACGTCGTCGACATCGAGCTGCAAGCCCTGGAAGGAGCCGCCCAGACCGGCACGATCGTGCCGGCACTGGCAGCCGGCGACGGGGTCAACACCCCCGCCAGCCCCCCCGGGTCCGCGTTCCCCTACCTGGCGCTGCCGAACGCCAAGTCGGTCAACCTCGGCACCTCCAACGCTGCCGGCATGACGATGCCCAGCGGTGGTGTCGCGACCGGTGGTGGCGGTGCAGCCCAGCCGTCCTCAGACGGCGCCCCGGTGCTGCCGGTGACAGCCGGAGTGCTGGGCATGGTGCTACTCGGCACCGGGATCCGCAGCGTCCGCCGCCGGCGGCCCGCCGCGTCGCACGCCTGAGCAAAGCTCTGGAACATCCCGCGCGGGCGGGTGGCCGCCTCGGCCACCCGCCCGCGCGGCATTTCAGGACGTGACCGCGTTCCCGTCGTGACCCGTTAGGAGAAGCTGTGGCGAACGCGGCCGGCCCGGCCGCCGGGGTTGACCCGGCGGCGCCGCCGCCGGCGGCAGGTAGCCGCTTTCGGCACCGGGGGACTGTGCGCGCTGTTGTGCTCGTCGTCGCCGGGGTGCTGGCCGGCATCCTGGTAGCGGTGCTGGTACTGCAGCCGCACTCCAGCGCGCTGGTCGCACCA
>JAABUM010002261.1_pt1 | contig 26239 bp, 43 predicted proteins | sample 5559161 | NCBI WGS metagenome assembly JAABUM01 (sample SAMN10711868, study PRJNA513369) | rock metagenome | isolation source: Antarctica rocks | place: Antarctica: Victoria Land, Siegfried Peak nord
CTGTCGCGCCCCGTTGGTCTGGCCGTATCAAGCCGCACCGGTTGCCGCCAAATTTGGGCAGGTGGCAAAGCCGGCCAAGGATCCAATGCAGACGCTGTGATGGCGTCCTGCGGTGCTGCGTCGCTGCAGCTGGGTCTGCAATGCCAAGCAGCCAGGCACCTGGGCGACTCTGCACAGTCCAGTCGAGCTGGTGCTGACTTGCGCAGTGTGCATGTTTCAGAGGCAGCTGCACTGTGCTACCGGGACAACTCGCAGGCTTGCCGTACCTGATGGAATGAATCTTGAGTGTTCCACCGCAGCTTCTGTGCCGCTTTGTGTGATACACAGCACCCTTTCAGAGAGTCGCGCATTTTGTAAGAGCACGAATGAGCACGAAACGATTTGCAGTTGGCCCTACACGCCAACAACTACGTAATCAACTGCACGACACCACGTGCAGAGCCGCATGCAGTCACGAAGACTAGTGGAACTGTGCCAGTTTCAGCACTCTCTCAACCATGCAACGTATAATGCGAGGTGAAGTTGCGGCATGGTCCACCACAAAGAGTCGTCCCTAAAAGTTTCGACCATCAGAATGGTGTCTCAGTGCTCCCTGCTACAGTTGCTGGTGCGTCACGACCTCGCATGCTGGCAGTGCTGCCCTCAGAGCAGTTGGCTCGTTTGCACATGCCAAGTGTTCCGTGCTCTCAATCCCCACCAGCGTCACGGAGCGTAGCGCTGTCAGGCCGTGCAAAACGGTGATGGACCCAGGCTCGAACCGAGACCTGTGCGCAGGATCGCAAGAGCTTCAGGCCATCGGGCAGTCTAGTGCCGTGTTGAGATGATTCGCAGGAAGCGGGGAGTGCACTGACTGTTGCACCGTTCGCACTGTTGCAGCAAGGTTGATGGTCAGAAACGCGCACCAGGCGCCGTCAAAGTGATCGTCCATCTTGAAGCTCTGCAGACTAGGAAGGTGTCTGATGACCGGAGGCACCTGCGCAGAGGGCCCAGAGGAGCGTGACAGGATGCATGATAGTGTGCCCCTGTGATGCAGACGAGTTCCCTCTGCACAATAATGCAGGCGCCCCCGCCCGATAGAAACCCCGATTGGAAAACATGGGCAGATGGAGCGCCCGAAAAGAAGCATGGAGTACTGGCGATCGCACCACGCTACGTCAGGCAGGGAACTCGCAAGCACCGGCATACAGGGCCGCTGTACAACGCCAGACCTGCGCAAAGTCGTTCCGCGAGATATCCAAGCTGCTCGGACGCGTGAGGCGGCTCAGCGTGCCGGGCAGCTGGCTCAAGCACGGGCCTCCCTCATGGCCCTCATCGGAGGGATGCAGGGCCAACGCCTGCATTGCAAAGCAGCCGTTATGTCAAACTCTGTGTCCTTGGGCCGCTGCCGCTGGTGGCTGCGAGCCGACACTCAAGAGTGATTGGTGCCAAGTACGAAATGTGTTATGCATTGCCATGTGTGCAGCGCCCAAAGCAGCTGTGCGCCTGCTGCAACTGCAATGCAAACGTCAGAGAAGCGTCGCAGACGCCCGCACCTGGAGGCTGGTCAGGTTACAGATCTCCTGCGGGATTGGGTCCTCGCTGCAGAACTTGTGCCTCGTCAGCTGCGGCACGGCGCCAGACGGCCACCCGCTGACCACCTGCACGGCAGTCAAGCTTTGATGACTTGCAGGGACTCTTCGAGGAGGTTGATAGGTCGAGTGATGAGGGTGGCAGCACATGCGGCTCCACATACGGAACTGCGGTGCCTCGGGCATGCAGGCTGCAAATACCCGCCTGGGGTCGAATGCATGGCGTGTCCACCTGGGTATGTCGGGTCGACACAGGAGATCGTTGTTGCGTTGTCAGGCGGCAATGCAAGCTGCTGAACTGGCGTGGCGGGACGGTGCTGTATGCATGCACATCCCTGCTAAAGCGCTGCATCCCAACTTAAGATCCTGGTCAACTGCAGGCCAAGCTGCAGACCCGCATTCTCAGGTTCGAATCCTAACGTATGAAGCGATTGTCGTCATTGTCAGACATAATCAGCATGCGGAAGTTCAACAGCACCAACAACAGCATTGCCCTTTGTGCAGGCACCTGCACGCCGGCGCTGAGCAGAGCGCCGGAAGCGGTATGCCCGCCGGGCGCCAGCGGCGTCGCATCAAGCTCAGCCAGCGCAGGCGGCAGCCCACCCTGTAGTGCGGCTCCCAACAGCACCTGCAAACATGCACATCCGGTACTCAGACACACCTACCTTTTGACCATCTCATCTCCTACTTTGACTGCACTTGATGTAGCTATGGAGGCGCTTCAGGCGCTGGTTGCTGAGAGCTGCTGTGGACATGTGCCGCATCAGTGCTGGCCGGCCGGACATGCGCAATCGAACTTCCACACTCAGGTTGGGAAACCCTATCAGGCAAAGGAACGAGGGTTGTTATTGCCACTTTATCATTTACAATGTGCAACCACCTTATTGTGGGCGAAGCTCAGCCTTGTCAAGCTGGCTAGGCAGGTCACCGCCTCTGGGATCTCCATCGCAGCGGAGCCGAGAACCACCAGCCTCTCCAGGCTGCAGCCACCCATAAAATGAGCTGCATTGCGTTGAGGGACATACATTTCTGAAGGGCCATGCGGGAAAATGCCAGGACAAGTTGCTCCAGTATGGTTCGTGACTGGAACATGTGTCTAGCGCCCACCGCGCTGTGGCTCGGTTCACTGAACTGCAAATCTACACTCGCTTGTCGGCTAGAAGATTTCTCAAGCTCACCGTGTCAGCGCGAACAGCTCGACGGGCAGCTCAGTCAGGAAAGCGTGTTCTCCAGCTGCAGTTCCGTCAGCGCTGTGAGCCTACATATATCCGGCGGCAGGTGGGGAAGCCCTGCTGCGGCAGGCGCAGCGGCATCAACTTCGTCGGAGACGGGCTTCTCGGCGTTGGGCAGTTGCAGCTGCTGCAGGCGGGTCAGCGCACACAGAGCCTGGATGGAGACATTGAATTCGAAGGTCAATCATCATCCGAAAGATACCGCATCATACAGAACGAGCCGATGCGCATTGCAACAGACTGCAGATCTCGCGGGGCGGCAATGGCACCAACGCAAGCATGCGCCTGCGCAGGTGGCTGCCAGCAGAGCGCGGTGCATGTGTCATACTTATACATCTCGATTGTGCATGGCCATCGTGCATGGTATTCCGCAAGGAATGACCAGACCTGCTGGTTCTGGAGGTTGAGGAGGCCAGAAGTCTACAGGGTCAAGCTTCGCAGGTGTGCGCCGACGACGCTCATTGCATTTGCCGCGCCGCCGAAGAGCCTGGCGTCCCTGAGGCCGTACACCGCCAGATCCAGCTGGAGGTCATTGCCCGGCCACTGGGCAGCCAGACGCGGCAGGGTCACGTCAAGGAAATGTGCGCGCAGTGGCGGCATTCCTATCTTACCGCCGCTTCTAACCAGCCATCGGGCCACCAGCCCGACTCCAAAAGCAGTCCATAACGAGTATAGTGATACCTGCAAGAGGCATACGCAAGTCAGCTCCATTCCCTCTCGATGGATGCAAACCCACGCGCCGCACATTGCGTCAGCAGCCGGCCCTTGGGCTGTGGAGTTGCCACCGCTGCGATCGGTCATTTCAGTTTCGCGTTCAAGCTATCCAGACATTGAACGCCCAGCAGACAGCGTGCAGGCACGCAGCAGGAGGCACCCACTCACCCGCAGCTCGTTGCAGCAGCCATTTGGAGATGTCCCTCATCGCCGCAGTGCGCCGCATGTACAGATCCGGCTGCTGCTGGCACTCGAGCATCTGCTCCGGACGGGTGCAGAAGCCGGGATTGAACTGCAGATCTACGGCGGGCCAGGCGTCGGGCACCTGTGGATTGCAGCACAGGATGAACGAGCTATCAAGTTCCGCCAACGAGCACAGTGCACATTCTTGCAGGTCGGCAGCTCCAGCGGACTATGCTTCCATGTCATCCCATGCGGTAGGTCTTCAGCTAAGCTACAGTATTTGCAACGCTGCAAGCGTGAAATTCATGAGCTGGGCGTTGTCGGCCAATCTTGCCTGTGGGGTGCGCAGTGCCGCGCGGAGCGCTGTGCATGTCGCCTCCAGCGAGCAGATGTCGCGTGTAGGCAGCCGGCTGGTGATCAGCGCCAGCAGCTCCTTTGGCAGCGGGGTCAGGGCAATAGTATCCACGACGCGTCCTCATGTCGGAGCGAAGTTGTCAGCAAATTTTGAGAGCTGATGTTCCCGAGGCTGGCCGCAGCCACACGCAGATTGATGCAGATGTTGAACTCGAAAGTCCTGAACTTGTAACATGGTCTTGCAACGCGAGGTACTCCCAGCTGAAAGGCAAAACGCCTGCCTTTCTGCAGCCGACATCCCATCAGGTGGATAGAACAAGCAGCTTTCGACGACGTGAAGCCTGCCTGAAGAGCACCCTGTATAGATAGAGGCGAAGAGTCTCGGCCGACCGCGGTTAACGTGTGGGTGAAGCCGGAATTGCGCAGGCATCGCTAAATGAGAACCGCGGCGGCGGGGGCAGCGGGAACCGGCGAACTGCCACGAGCATATTTCCACGAGCATATTTCCAGCACGAGGATGTCAGATTCCCTGTGGTATCTCTGCCACTGTTGCGCTTCACCACTGAAGTTGCAGCTGCAGTATTTTGGCCAACTACAAAGCATGCAAGCCGCGTCGAGCAGCATCTTCAATATGCGATGCCACTGGTTTGTAGGTTGTTTGCATGGGTGGCAAACAACCTACAGTTGTGTACATACAACCTACATACAGCCTACAGTTATGTACATAACTGCCACACACAACACAACAAGTTGTGTGCATAACTGCCACACACAACACAACAGCAACACACAAGTCTCCAAACTGCCAAACACCAACGACCGACCACTGAGCCATAATGCCGTCACAGACTGGGTTGGCCGTGCGCAGCATTACTCAGATTCGACCTCAGTCCTCCTTCAGGGCGCGCCGCGCCATTTCGACGACGCCCTCGCGAGTCGCGTTGCCGCCGATGAACCCTGAAGCGTGCGCAAAGACACAACCTGCGGGTGCAGTGGACGAAGATGCTTGTTAAAGCCAAAAGGAGAGGAAGACTCATCTGCATACGCACATGCAGCATTGGCATGCATGAAGTGACCGTTGGGTCGACCACAGGTACCCAAGCATCGATGGCACGCGGAAGTGCGCAGTGGGATGCCTCAGGCCTTCAAACAGCAACTCGTCTTGAAGGTCATGCAACTCACTGCCATCACGTCACGTCTGTATAGGCAGCAGAACACCATCCTGCTCATCGGGTGTGCCCGGAACTTTGGACAGCTCCTCTTCGTGCAGGCCTTCATAGTTTGTCAATGAGCGATACTGACTACAAGCATGGTTTGATATCCGCACACCTGGGTGGCCGGACGCTTTGGACAGCTCCTCGTCACGCAGGCCGCGCCACGCGGCTGGCAGCGAGCACCAACTCAACTTCGTAGATAAGGTTTGCCAACAATGCAATGCATACCTGGAATGCCCGATGCGTTGGACAGCTCCTCGTCGCGCAGGCCGCGCCATGCCGCCGGCAGCGAGCGACGGTTGTCAAAGGTTCCCGGCTGCACCGACACCGCTTGAATGCGCCACTTCTTCTCGCGCGTGTCCTGCAGGTGCAAACTTGTGGTTCCTACAAGTGTTGTGACTACATGAATGAGACGGAGACCTTTGGCTGAACCAACACCGCCTGCACCTGCCACTGCTTCTCCCTCGTGTCCTGCTCTGTCTTGTTTCAATCTGAAACTCAACCAATTCCATAACGATTATGCACATAGCTGCGCCGGCGCGGCCTGACCTCGCTCAGAGCGTGGCCACCATGATAAAGGGCAAAACGCTGCGCCTGCGCTCCTTCAGCTGCAATGGCATGCCTGCCATTTTTCGCCCTTGTGCTCTGGGGAACCAAAGCATGAATGCTTCATTCACGCGCAGCTTGCATGTTGGACGCCTGTGCATCAGGTGCCGCTTGTGGTGGAGGTTTTATAGCTTACCAACAGGGTTTTGTGACAGAGAAACGGAACCCGCACCTCATACAGGCAGAACTCATTGTTCCCGTAGCTCTGCTCCTTCTTCCAACTATAGGGTGGTCAAATCGCTCTGTAGAATCTAGAAGCTCTGAGGTAGGTGCAAATGCTGATTGGGTGTTCAAGAAAGCGCACCTCGTACAGGCAGAACTTGATCTGCCCCTCAATGCCTTGCTCCTTCTCCAGCTCATACAGGTGCTCCTTCCACGGCACGCCGCCCGCCTTGAGCTCGACGATCTGCGGCAGAGTGTGGAAAATCCTGAGCAGATCATCAGAGTGGCATCAAAATGTCAAAGCAGGCTCGTCCAGGTGCTGCTTCCACGGCATGCCGCCCGCCTTGAGCTCGATGATTTGCGGCAGGTTACAGACAATCAGACTCGGTAGGGTGAGGCCGCAACATCCGCACAGCAGCCTGAGCATCAAATTTTTTGCAGCCGCCAGCTTGTCATCCGTCAAGCCACGTGTATGCACGCTTGATGATTGCATGGGAGACGGCTTCTCCGAAGCGGCAAACGGGGAACTGCGAATGCGTGATTGATGCATGAAGAGTCAAGAAGACGAGCGAGCGAGCCAAGCGTGAAGCCGGAGAGCGCACCTCGCCGCTGGCGTCGACGTCTGAGCGGGCCGCCAGCGCGTCCTTCACCACGCTCCGCGCCGGCAGCCAGCACTGCACAGTCGACAAAACAAAGGCAATCAGTTCAGGTGAACGTCTGTTGCGATTGAACGCGTCCGGATTTCGGGTTTAGCAAGCGCATCCTTTACCAGGCTCCATGCCGGCAGCCAGCACTGCACAAAGGAACACTGGCAGCTCGACAGTGTCGTGCAACACCACAAGCAGACGAAATTTCCGAGACGCCAGCGGCCGGCAACGAATGCACGGCACGCGACCGCACGCAGCTGTCGCGGGAAAGTACGACGCTAAAAACAGGCGCACGTTGCTGATGTACTCCACGGCTTCCAGGAACTCCGCGCCGGTGAGCGCCATCGCCTTTGCAAACTGTGCATTAGTCGCCGCGTCGCCAGCGTCCTGCGGGGACAGCACGGTGCATCAATGTGCGGTCTGAGTCAGTGCGGTCCGATTTCGAGGAACTCCGCGCCGGCGAGCGCCATCGCCATTGCGAACTGCGCGTCGGTTGCTCCGTCGCCAGCGCGTGCAGGACAGCACGATGAGATATGTATCACTTCATGAGTTTGGTGTCACTTCCAAGCATTCACGCCAGTGAGCGCCATCCCCTTGGCAAACTGTGTATCAGTCGTCGCGTCCCCAACGTCCTGGCAAGGGTGACACGATGGTCTCTCAAGCTTTTGTCGACATGCACAGCTCACACTAGTTGTGTGCGATTACGTGATGTGTACACGCCTGGACAGGCGTTTCGTTGCTCTGCAGCACTCCTGGTGTGGGCCTTGTCGCCAAGCCTGGAGCGTGCTGTCTCAGGCACATCAGCCACGCCAAGGGAGGCATATCACCCTGTCCATGCTGTGCTAGCCACATGCAGGAATCGAGAGAATTGTCACAGTGAACCATGTCCCGCACCTGGTTCCAGCGCGGGTTGAGGCCGCCAACGCGCGCCGACAGGTGCGTGCTGCTCAGGTAGCGCGGCGGCGCGCCGTTGCTGTCCCACTGGCTGACGCCTGCGGGATGGGAGGAACACTGCGAGTCATGCAAACAGATGAGCGGCTATGAGGACAGGTCCGCCGCCGCTGAGGAGTCGGTTGGGCACACTGATGCAGAATCTAGCCGTTCGTTCAAGCTGTGTGGGCCAGCATGCGGACTGTCTGCACCTCGGCGATGCAAGATAACACCTGCTGGCAAGGCAAGCTGGCAGATCCACAATTTCACAGCAATGTAAGCCGCTCACCATTGTCGATGCCGTCGATCGCCTCCATGAAGTTCTTGTAGACCGCGAGGTACACCGTCTCGGTGTCCGGCGCGTCCTCTGGCTGCCCCAGCTGCACCGCAATGATGGACCGCCCAAAGTGCTTGTACACCAGGCCCGCGCTGGACAGTTTGGTGCCGAATCCTGCGCGTAAAATGACGGGCATGGCTTCTTCTTGTGGTATGAAAGCGCTGCTTTCAGGTCTGTATGGCATGCTGCAGGAATGGAGGCATCGTGCTGGTGCCATGTTGTCGGTTATGCACCGCAGCGGTGAGATGGACAGGCAGGGAGCCGGGGTGCGTGGTGCAGACGGCCGCAGGAGGCGGCGGCGACTCACCATGGCCAAAGATCTCCTCGAAGCCGCGCTGGTGGTGGTCGAACCGCTTTGAAGCTGCGTGGAGATAGAAGTAAACTTCTGAGAAAGGCGGTGCATTGCTGCAGTGACTGTCATGCATGGCCAGACAAACCAGGAGCGAGCGCAGGCGGCCGCCGTTGGGCATTTTACCTTCGTCGTAGGTGCCGCCCACGTCGATCACCACATCCAAGTCCTGCAGCACCTTCGGATCGCGGCTGCGCACGACGTCCGCATCCTTGAACTCGGGCGTCTGCTTCAGCAGGAAGCATCCGAGCGCTTCATCGCAGTGAAACGTGCCGCTGTGCGTGCCGATGCGCACCATACTGCGCTTGTGGGACCGCACGTCAGCGCTGGACATGGACACGGGGCGCGCCCGTGGGGCGGTGCTGCTGCAACGCACTGATGCAAGCTTCGAAACAAGCAGCGACGGCACGGCTCTCAACAATGACACGCGCGCTGCGAGCATCAACGCTCAACAGGTGAGCTATTGAGCGTTGCAAGTTGATACTGCTGCGCAGATCTTGATGTGCTGAGCGCGACACAGTGCAAATTGTTAGCATACGGTTGGTCATACGGTGTCACCGTAGCAAGCCGTATGCGTTTGCTTGCCTCTCCTTTACAGGCTGCTCCAGGCTGCTCTGGCTCTGCCATACTCATCAATCAGCCATATGCATTCTGAACGCTTTACAATATGCGTTGACTTGCAGGGCGAGGCTGATACCGTAGCTCGAGAACCAGCGATCTCAGATCAGCTCTTGATCAACATAGCCGCAGGCAAGCTCCTGATCTATGGCATCAGGAATTTCGCACGTTCGTCGTTGCAAGATCTCTGTTGTTTTTGCAATGTGGGAAACGATATAGATGCCCAACACCAGCCCGCGCTGCACTGCAACGCCATCGACGGATGGCTCCTTTCCTCCGCCTCACACACTGATACGTATGGGTAACACTGTTGACCAAAAAAATAGACAAACCGAATTCTGACTGTGTGTGTGTCTGACTGCTGTAGCGCGCCACGCTGCACGTGGTCATCGGTTGGCCGCTGGGTGCCGTGCCGCAGCTGATGGCGATCCTCGTTTCGGGATGTCCGTAGTCTGGTCGCAATGTCCTCAGTGACACGCGCATTTGTATCTTGCTGCAGCGCGCTACGTTGCACGTGGTCAGCGGCCGGCGAGTGCCGTGCCACAGCTGAGAGAGCTTGCCGAAGGACCGGTTTCAACAGAGGTCACCGCCCTCACCGCCCTGTAGGTACGTGTTCGGAATGACAGCCAGGATCTGGATGCGTATGTGGCGCATAGTCAGTACCACGCTGTTGCGGGCGTCAGAATCTGCAACTGGACAAGAGTCTGCAAGGCGCGCCGCGCAACATGCTGACGCGGCGTGCATCAAACAGCACAAAGTGGCTGTACGGTCTCACGGGGCCTGATATGGATATCGTAGTGCTTTACAGTGTTATGACTCTCATAATGGACGCTGGCCCTCGACCCGTTTAGACCCGTTTCCATCGCGCAGCAGGGCGGCCGAACCGGAGCATCCTTGCTTTTTGGGCCGCCTCACGCGCCTTTCCATCTCAGGAAACAACTTCACGCAGGCATCGTTCAGTTTCATCTCGAGAAGTGACTTCTGGAGCGTTGAGCATACCGTGTCAGCCTTCTGCACCTCGCACCTGCAGTCTGGCACTGCAGCAGGTCTAGGCGGTTTCGCAATGCTGTTTCCGGTGGACGCAGCTATGTGTTGACCTCAGAAGTCTTGCCAGTTGTAATGAAGCTGGAGCTGGACGGAATACTTGTACGCTGCCGTTCCTTTTTAGATTCTGTTCGTCAGATCGAACATTGCTGCGCTCAGGTGCCTTCGGTTGCCGGGCAGCTGCCAGGACTAAAGCTTCTGACGCTATACAAACCACTTCGATGGCTCCTGGTGAGTTTTCTGTGGCGCTGACTTTCTGCGCATGTGCACCGGGCTGGCGCGCTTGGTAAAGCAGACAAGGGGCAACATACACCAGCAGACCCGCATGCCGCCGCAGCCAGGATCACCGACCAAGATACCTAATCTTACGTCTTGGTGAAAGGCCTCTGGTGCCCCTGCAGGTCAGGCTTCAACACCGCCAGCATCTCTCACATTCTGACGCGGCTGCGGCGTGTGTCCATGGTGGGTGTGGAACACATTGTTCAGGATGGATCTCTTTGGGGACGGCAGCTGAATGCGAGCTGGGCAGCCATTCCGGGTCTTGAGATTACTTTTAAGAATGATGATGCATCGGACGGCGACGGTTTGCCGTCCGAGTCCGGAGACGAACTTCTGCTGCGGTCTGATGCGTGTTAAGTGTCAAACTCGTGAAGGCTGTGCTTAGGACAAACATATGTATATGCGCCGCCTCATGCGTATTCCACCTGGCAAATCTGGACTGTTTTGTCTTGCAATTATCTCGACCTGTCGACCTTTATGAGAGCCACATGTGGCTGTACAGCAAGTGCCTTTGCCCACGGATAATACTTGGGCCCTGACGATGATTTTTGAGCAGCACAACTGCAGATGCGGCACTGCTACTAGCAGTGCCGCATCTGCATGATGTGCATCTGTGAGGCTGTAGTAGCCTACTACAGCCTACTACAGCCTACTACAGGCCTACTACAGGTAGCCTACTACAGCCTCACAGATGAACATCATGCACGTCTCGTTCCCATGGATCTTTACGTTAGAATCTTTCCAGCCAGGCTACAAAACTTTCGTTTCACGCTGCGGGTTTTGCCTTGCGCACTGATTGATGGGTTGGCTGCTCATGGGAAGAGGGTGACGCATGCATTCCATGCTTGCATCAGTGCAGCCAGCCCAGTGCAAAGCTTTCCACCTCTGAAATCCAGGCCCTGTTCAGCCTGCGCCGCCTGGAGCATCTGCTCCTGAGAGACGATTCGGGACACCGCCGCAGGCACTACTTGCAGCTGCAGAGATCTCGCCGCTCACCGCGTTGACGTATCTGGATTTGTACCAGCTGTCTGCGCTGCCTTCAGAGCTTTTCATGCTGCGAAGGTGCGGCGGTCCAATCGCAATTGTCAAGCTGAACCCTGCAATGAACTATCCCTGGAGGATTGTTCTATATGGGTCAGCATTACATGTCTGCTACCACAGCCGACTGTGTGCCTTCTCCCCATACAGACGATCGAGGCCTTCAGGAACTGCCTGTGTCCTGCATGCAGGCTGCAGATCCTGAGTATCAGTGAGGGTGGCAGAATGGAACAGCCGCTGGCACTCGCTCGCCTCTCCTGTCTGACGAAGCTCATTGTTGCCTATAACAAGGTGAAAGGAAACCCTGAAGGCTTCCTGCAGTTTGATGAAGAGCACGCGAGCCTCACGTACCTTTCGGTATTGCCTGCTGCCTTCACGTCCAGCCTGTTGCCTGCTGCCGGCACATCCGCGGCGAGTCTTGCTTGCCACAGTGGGTGCAATTGACAGCCGGGCACATTTTAGACCGTGCGTGTACATGTTCACTTGTTGGCTCAGCTGGATGTTAGCCCGAGTGCATTCTTGTCGCTGGTGGCGGTGAAATTGGACAATGCCCTCTGGCACATGTGTCATGTACATGACGCCTGCGTCACGTCCGATACCCTGCGCCGCGCCACTTCGCACATGGCCGAGCTCTGGCCTTTCGGCGATGTGCCGCAGCTGACGCGGCTCAGCTTCTACAACGGTGGCTGGCATCCCATTCCGACTGCAATCACTGCCCTGACTACCCTGCTGGAGGTACTGTGACCAACCGTCAATGCGATCATTCTTCGTGTGTGCCAGCCGCATGATGGTGCACCTTGCTTGACCTCATATCCTTAATATTCCGTCATGTTAGGAGTGCTCGCAGGAACATAGAGCACACACCTGCATATAGGACAGGTCGCAAGGTCGAAGCTAAGGTGTTGTAGGACGTGGGCTCAGCGGCAAGAATGTGATGGGTACACATGGTGCTGTGTGTGAATTCGTTCTACATCTACGGCGACGCGGCGTTCTGGACCGAACTGCCGAACTACTTGAGCCGCCTCTCGCACCTGTTCTGGCTGAACCTCTCCGGGCACCACTTCGCACAGGTGCGGGCGCTTTGTCTCTCTCGCGGGCGCTGTCTGTGGGCATCATAATGGTGTAATGCAATTAGCCCGGGCGTCGTACTTTGAATCAGCCAGTTTCTGATCTTCCTGCTGGAGATGCAGGTCGGACCTGGTTGCAGAGCAGAGGGGGCACAGCTGCATGCAAAGCGACATGTCACGCATTCATTACAATCAGCTGGTCTGCATGTACAGGTGCCTGAGGTCGTCACAAAGCTGCCGCGGCTGCAGGTCCTGGAGGTAGACAGGCAGTTCAGCGGCACCTGGCATGTGTTTTCTGACACCAGCTTTGTTTCCCGCCCAACCTCCCAGCCGTCACCCCGTGCCTGTGTACCCATCAGTCGTGCTGTGAACATCATCTGTCCGAAGTTGAGACTGGGCAGGGCACTCCTAGTATGTCACCAATTGAAGATGGCCGAAACGCACATGACATTGCTTGTGGCACCATATTTGCTTGCCAGAGATGAGATCCGCGCCCTCCCAAAACGTACATTTGCCCGTCCATATGGAACCTGCATCACATCTTGCAGACGCAGGTTTGAGCTCGAGCTGGCTAGCCTCTCGACCCTGCACGGCCTGACGCAATTGTGCCATGTGTCTCTAATTGGCGAGGAAGGGAGCACATCGCCCACGTGGCGCGGCGGGCAGTGGGTGCACTACACGCCGGGAGCTGCTTCCCAATTTGGAGGCTCTGCGGGCGGCCAACCCAGACTGCAAGCTTGCCACCGATGGATCCTAAAAGCTCCAGGTCGATAGGCGGCGGTACCCATCCTCTCCGATCAACGATCACCAGCAAACTCATCGTCAGTCACACATACATGACAACCTCCATATGACCGCAAACAGGGGATTCAGGGCAGCTCCACATTTGCCCTGAAGGTGACGACCTCACATCCCGCATTGGCTGCCATCAGCGCCAGCAAGGCAGGCATGCACGCTGTGCTTCCCTCCTGCTTGAGTTGCACCAGCGACACCAGCCGCAGAGCCGTTAGGCCATGCAGCACGGTCAGGCTCGCAGGCTGGAATCCGGCCCTGTATGTGCGCAGAGTCACAGCAGGGCTCTCACGCCGGCTCAACCCTTCCTGGCAAAGCCTTGCCATCGGTCTGTGTCTGCAATACCATGCAGGTGCACAAATGGAATTTGCGACAGCAAGGGGTCACTACAACTGCGCACCAGGTGCCGAGCTTCTGCTCATCCATAATGAGGTTCTGCAGTCTGGGCAGGTGCCTGATGACCGGCGGTACCTGTGTAAACAGGGTGAACGAATCTGGCAACGTTTGTGATGGGACACGACATCGCTGACAGCTGCAGTCCAGGTTTCATGGCGATGCCAAACGGTCACCCTGCTCAATAGCGGCTCCGACCAGGCATCAGACGATCCGCGCATTTGGGTCGGACGGGAAGATGAGGACCACCGGAAAAGGATGGAGCATCGGTGATGGCGGCACGCGACGTACGTTGTGTCCAGCACATCAGAAGACATTCAATGCACAGGCACCGCACCAGCATGCATGGCATAATGCAGGACCAGTGCCAGACCTGTGCAAAGTCGTTCTCGGAGATGTCCAGGATTGCCAGACGTGTCAGCTTGCTGAGGCCGTCAGGCAGCTGGCTCAGGCGCGGACCTTCGATCTCAGGCGAGTAGGAGTAGTGCAACCCCAACGCCTGCAACAACAATACATCGTGATTTAAATTTTGACTTGGCACCCGGTGAAGTGGGCGTGTACGAGTAGTGCAGGCTCGATGCCTGCACCATTTGGCGCGGGCTCACACCGTTTCAATTTCAAAAGCTGTGCAGCACTGCTGTTTTGAGCTCGACATTGCCTAATAGTATGTGCACGCAGCCAACAGTTCTGCCAGATGAACTTTCATGCAGCAGGCACAATCATTGCCAAGTACGCTGCATGGTATGCATTCAGCAGGCGTGCTGTGCTTGCGATAGACACTACGTCAGTCTCGTTGTGTTTCTGACGAGCTACAGCAAATCGATGTGCGCACCTCGAGAGCGGTCAGCGCACACAATTCGGGCGGGATCAGAAAGCTTTCGCTGTAGAAGCTCAGCTTTGTCAGCTGCGGCACCGCCCCGAGTGGCCACCCGCTGACCACCTGCACAGCATTGCAGGAAACTTTCTTCGTTTTAGATAGTTGTAACAACTGTTCAGTGTGGCTAGCAGGTTCTGATAGGGAGGGAAGCACACTGGGGCGTGCCATCACCTCGATTCCCACGCTGCGCCAGTTGCCGGACGCGTTCCGCCAAAAGGTGCTAAGCGGCGTCTTGTCGAGTGCCAGCTCATCCAGCGAAGGCGGCAGAGCGCACACGTCGAGTCTCAGCACCTCCTGCACACAGAGCTGACGCTCAGCCACAGTGAAGCGATACGATGGATCAGCCAGATACGAGTGTGCTGAGCCTGGCTGATGCTGTTGTATGAACCCTGACCGGCTGCCGCATGGGAATAGCGGACAGGACAGCGATGCAGACGGCACACGAGGCTTTTACGGATCCTCTAATCTCACGTCGTTCACGATGATCTCGAGCTTGGTCAGGCGCGTCAGCTGTGCGACTTCGTCAGGAATCTCCGTCAAACAGCAGTCGCAGATCACCAAGCTCTGCAGCCTGCACCGTAGAAGGCATCCTTGCGGTAACTCGTGCTGTTGAGTTGCAGTCACGTGTGCAGTGGAGACACGATTGTAGAAGCGTTAGTTGACGGCAGATAAAAGGCAGCATGTGGTGCTCAGTAACGCCCTCAAAGACTCAACTGCGGCGCAGTGAGTTATGTCATGCAGAAGGGATGCCCTAAAGGAACAGAAATTTTACCGTGTCAGCGTGAAGAGCTCCTGGGGCAGCTCAGTCAGGCAGATGTGGCAATCCAGCTCCAGGTCTGTCAGCGCTGTGAGCCTGGATATCTCCGGGCACAACCCATGCAGCCCGGTGGCGGCTGCGCCGGCCATCTCATCGGAGGCAGTCCTCCCGGTGTTGATCACTTGAAGGTGATCCAGACGATTCAGCTCACAGATCGCCTGCAGCAGTCGAGCAAAGGAAACTGGATTGAAGTGGTGCATCAGGTGTCACGAATCTGAGCCTGCACCCACTGTTCTGTCAAGTGCAACAGGCGCTATGGTTTACCAGCACTGCCATTTGAGCCGCGCAAAAGGGTGCTCCTTGCACGAAGGAGTGCACCCAGAAGGTCATCATAAACCCTGACGTACCCATGCGTTAAGACTCAGCTGGCATTACTCAGCTGAATCGGGAATGCATCAGGACGACACACCTGCTGGCTCTCCCGGCTGACGGGTTCAAGCGTCCATAGGCTCAGGCTGCGCAGGTGTGCGCCAATGCTCACGGCGTTCGCCACGCCGCCGAAGAGGGCACCACCACCGAGACCGTCCACCACCAGCCTGAGCTGCAGGTCGCGCGGCCACGCTGCCGCGAGGGCTGGCAGAGCCATGTCAAGGAACATCGTGGACAGTGGCGGCGGCAGCGGCCCAGCATCTGTGTGCTGGGTTGCGAGCCAGGCGTCCGCCCACAGGGAGGACTCTAGTTTCAGGTCCATACCCAGCGTGCCAATGCCTGCGATGGCAGCCGTCATGCACGTCATCCGCGGCCAACAGCACCTGGTCAGCAACATCCAGGGCAACTTTGCAAGTGCTCGCAACATCATGCGACGTAACACGTTTTAAAGGTGCGCATTACAGGACAGACGGCAGGTGTGCAGCGGGAAAGGACTGCGCACCGGCGGCCCGCTGCAGCAGCCACTTTGGAAGGTCCAACATCGCCGAGGTGCGCTGCACAAACAGCTCTGGCTGGATTTGGCATTCGATCAGATGCTCTCTGCTGGTGCAGAAGCCCGGCAGGATGCTGAGGTGCACGCCGCTCCAGGTGTCAGGCACCTGTGTTACAGTGCGCTGGACTGTCATTTCCCGCGGGCAATGCAAACAACAAATTTCTGCAGCCGCATCAACCGGAGGCAAAATTTGCAGCGGCCTCTGGCCTTATACATACGGTGTGATAGTGTTTTGCAGCTTCTTATCGGAATCCAGATCGAGCCCTGCTAGCAGATGTCAGGTGCTAGCCTCGCCTGAGGGCTGCGCAGTGCAGCGCGGAGCGCGGTGCATGTCGCCTCCAGCGAGCAGATATCGCGAGTCGGCAGCTGGCTGGTGATCAGCGCAAGCAGCTCCTTCGGCAGAATCGGCAGGCCTGCATCGGGGGCCGGCATGACTTGCTGCAGCCGGCAGGTCTGCATGTCCAAGGACTCTGACAGGTTCAATCTGGACCGCTTCGGCTGCGATCTGCCGTCAAGAGCCGCTTTATATCCTGCTCACCACAGCACATGCCTGCGCAGATTCCTGATGCACTGGCGCTTCGAGCTTGCGATGTGTGCTCCTCGCCTCCCTTTTTGCGACAGGGTGAAGATGACTTATTTAACAGAACCTGCTGATCGTCATTCCAATCCGGCGCAGGTGCCTGAGGTCGTCAAAACGCTGCCCACCCTGCAGCGCCTGCAGATGGATAACTAATCTGATGGAACCCGGTGAGTGCCGCCCTTCCCCTTTACCCATACGTGTGTCCATCCGCACCCCAGCTGCCGCGAGCGTTCCTGAAAACAACCATGATCAGGTCGCTGCCATGCACCAGCTCTCTGGCCCACCGTGTTACGTTTGGTGCGCGCTCACGACTGGCAGCTCATCCAAATTATCGTGCGTAGGCTCGGGTTTGAGGTCGCTAGTCTCTCCGTACTTCCCGGCATGACGCAGCTGCGGCACGTGTCCATGGGCATTGCGGAGTTCATCAGCGGATACGGCACGGAAAGCTGGGCGCAGGCGCTGGCGGCGCTGCAGGCCCCAACCCAGGTTGTGAAGTCACCACGGCGGCGCGCACATGGAGCGACAGCGGCAGTGAAGGTTCTCCAGGCTCGACCGGAGATGCCACGGAGGCATTCATCGCGGAGGAAGCTTCATCCAGCTCAGAATGTGACAAATTTTTACAGTGCTGGAAAATTAGGCTCTTCGATGTGGAAAGGCGTCTGAATGGAGATCAGACCCGCCCTTCCTTGCCTTTCAATCGATAGGTGCACACAGACTTTGCCCAAACTACCGCTGCGGCGGTGGCCGGCGGGCTATGCCGGGGGCAGGCTTAAACCCTGTCCGACACGCCACTCTTGATGTTCGCTTCTTCTTTTTCTTCTTCTTCTGCCCATTGGCATCGCCAACCGGTTCCGATAGAACGCATATCTCCCGCAAGCAACCAAGTGTGCATGCCACGTACTGAACCATTGCTTTTCGGAGCGCTGCGACCGTGTTTAGAACTTAGGATCACATCTGCACCCGCACCCCGACTGGCCAGCACCCTATGATCGCCTGTAGCAGGGTAGCATGCTCTCCTCAGTTCTTTATCGATCTTTGAGGAACGTGTCAACTGCTCGAGGTGATCGCCGGCTCAAGGAGATCGGAGGCTTGCAAACACCTTGTGCAACACATATGAAGGATGCCAAACCCGATCAATGCTTCGACTTGTTCTCGCAACAGGCACATCCGCATTCGCGTCTTCGTGCGGAGGTATGCGGGTTGGCGCGCAGCATGCAGCACGCGGCTGCCGCACGCAATCTGCGGCGACGCCCCTGCTAGCGAGGCGAGGCTGCAGTGTCCATATGCCGGCGCTGCAGATCCGGCAGCATGCCACGGCAGCATCGGCATGGCAGCTTGCCGCCGTGAGGCGATCAGCCTGGCGGCACGGCGCTGGCGGCAGGGCCTTTGCCGCCGCAGCCGCAGCAGAGACGCCGGCGGCGACGGCTCCAAGGCTTAGTGAGCTGCCGCACTATGCAGACCTGCCGCTGGACAAAGCGGCGCACCTCAGGTCAGGACTTCTGCAGCGCCTCCTCGTGATTTGTCAATCCACCATGAACACTACCCAGATCTGAACACTACCCAGACCTGAACACTACCCAGACCTGAACACTACCCAGACCTGACTCTGGACAAGGCGGCACAACTCCGATCCATTCCGTGCATGCACCTTGTGTGTGGATCGGCATCTATTTTAAACAGTACAGATTCGCCCAAACAACGTCACAACACGGTCCTACCCTTGCTGAACCGCCTTGAAGCCCTCAGAAAGTGTCCAACCTGGCGGATGTTCAATTGCAGAGGTTCCTGAAGTCAGTGTGGTATGCAAATGTTTCGGTGTGCTGATCTGCAGATCCAAACCCGAGGAGCTGCGAAAGCTGTTGAACCGGCCGGACGCGCGGCTGGTGGTGTTTCGTGGCCGCGAGGCTCTGGTGGCGCCCGCGCAGTCTCCAACGGCTAGAGACTCTGATGGCGGCGTCTCGGCGGCGACGCCGGATTCGCAGGTAAGCTCCAGCGCATGGCCCCTACCTCTTCTGTGGCAGGCCCTCTTTCAACTGGCATGCATCCCGAGCTGGAACCAGTGCCTTTCTCCGCACAGGCCATCTGGCAGAAGGCGCTGTGGAGGCGGCTGGCGTGCCTGTCGCCCGCTCTTTCTGTCGCGCGCCTCGTCAATTTTAATGTCCACGATGTGTTGGATTTTGCGTCGTGCGGGCCACCTGGCAGCAAGCGGATCTGCATTGGCGGCCAGCCTCGCTGTCGCCCCTTCGCTACGCCACGCGCTTTAAGTGCCTAGTGTTCGGGACACTAGTGAAGTGTTCTGTCACCTGTCACGCAGGGCAAATGGCAGCAGGTGGATCTGCGGCTGCGGCCGGCCTGCCCATTGCCAGCAGGCTATGCCGCATGCTTCATGGCTGTGACATAGCGAAAGGAGGTTTGTTCCAATACTGTTATGCATTGCACAGGCGACATGGCAGCAGGCGGAGCTGCGCTGGCGACCGGCGTACCTGTCGCCTGCGCGCTACGCTGCGCGCTTTGGGTACCTCGGCGGCGAGCGCGGCGCCATTGTGGCGGCCTCCGGCGGCGCGGGAAACAGCAGCCGCAGCAGCAGTGCTGGCAGCAGCGATGGCAGCGGCGGCAGCAGCAGCAGCAGCAGCAGCAGCGCCGCAGGTGGCGGCGGCGGCGCAGCGGCCGACGGCAGCGCAGCGGAAGAGGTCAGCCACGAGGGCGCGCTGTTCCTGGGACTGGAGCGGGACTCTCAGGCGCCTGTCTTCGCGGCGGACCTAGGTCCTCAGCCGCCGCTGCTGCCGGGTTGCCGGGAGGCGCTGGCGGCCCGCGCCGCCGCATTTGGAGACTTTGAAGACGACGGCGGTGCCGGCAGCTCGGGGCAGCAGGCACGCCTGGAAGGCGGCGGCGGTGGCGACAGCGGCGGCGAGGGGAATGCAACGCAGCAGGCATGCGGGGAGCGGCTGGCGGCGTGGGCGGCGGAGCAGGGATACGAGTTTGTGGACGTCCGGCGGCAGGGCGCGCACATGTCGGCAGGTACGCGCTATACAGCAGGGGGATTCCTGCGAACGTCCGAGCATACACTGGAGGTTCAGCAGTCAGCCATGCAGTTGTTGTCCAGCTGCCATGGGGCTCACTCTTGCAGTGCAGGGAGCTGAGGTGTGCTACCGCGCATGCTGGCGATTTGGCACACAATCTGCTGCAGACTCTTGTTAAATTGGATGCGTCTGCTGTTCCATTTCAGAGGCGAAACAGCGATCACGGCGCTGGCCAACGGCATGCTGGCCCTGGCTCCGCAGCACCCGCAGCACCATGCAGTCTGCTGAGTTTGCTTTCTTGTGCTCGGCTGATTCGCAGGCGACGCGGCGATCATGGCGCTGGCCAACGGCATGCTGGGCTGGCACCGGAACAGCGCCTTTGCCGGCACCAGCGGCGCGGCGATGACCATGGCAGAAGGCGGCTTCTCCAGGTGCCTGCTGTTTCGAAACATCACATGGAACACAGACACATTATTTCGTGGGACTTGTGGAACCGCCACAGCGCCTTTGCCGACACCAGCGGCGCGGCAATGACCATATCAAGAGGGCGGGTTTCCTGGTATGGTTCACAGCAAGATGCCGACAGGCAAGTTCCAATAGCGAGATTGCGTGGCACCGCAGCAGCTTGTGTGCTGGCACCAGCAATGCAGCCATCAACATACCGGAGGGCAGCTGTTCCAGGTGACAATTCTGGAATCTAGATAGGGCGTAGCGGCCACAACACATCCTTGTGGCCACCACGAACAGGACGGACAAACCACAACTATGTGCTGCAGGAAGATGATTGCGCCGCCTGAGGACGCCGCAAAACCCTCCCTCTACCCGCGCATCGACCCCGCGGTCATCATGGCGATTGCGCACGGCGGCCACCTGCTGCTGGGGCGGCAGGCGCGCTGGGTGCCCGGCCGCTACTCCCTGCTGGCAGGTGAGCGGCAACCACCTACTTTTCAGCATAACACAGAACACACAGACCCCGGCATCATGGCAATGGCGCACGGCGGGCACCTGCTGCTGGGGGCAGGCGGGCTGGGTGCCCGCTACTCCCTGCTGGCAGGTGATCAGGAAGAAGTTGTGTTCTAGCTTTGACAGGGGAGCAACAAACACCAAAATTATGATAGTGCATACCGGGACCTCCCGCTGCTGAGACGGCAGGCGCGCTGGCCCGCAGCTTGCATTGGTCCCCGCTGGCATGAGGGGACCGCATCTCTGCAGCGCAATTCTTCCGCTCGCCGTTGTTCAGCTTGAAAAGCTCCACACTGAGCATGCGTGCCTACTGCTGGCGAGCTGTAACGACTGCACTCTGGAGCTGTCCACCCTGTGCGGGTGACTGCTCTAAAAGCCTGAAGACAGCTCCCCAACTGACCGGAGGAGTGCCCAATTGGGGGCCAATTGTATCAGCGTTGCACTTTCAGCTCAACCGCCAGCTCAACTGCACCGCAACATTGCATTGGATCGCAGTGCTGATTTCTCTGCAGCATTCGCCATGGTGGTAAGGCTCAAGCGCTGTCTGTCAATGCGCAGCGTTCCGCGAGATTGGTCTTCATTGTCAGCATGCCGTGTGCACTGCCTGCAGGGTTTTGCGAGATCGGGGAGACCCTGGAGCAGGCGGTTGTGCGCGAGACGCGGGAGGAGGCAGGTGCGCCTGCATTGACAACATCGAGAAATCTGGCAGCCAAATGACACACAGGCGCTACCAGCGCGTCGCAAGTGAGCTCTGTGCAGCGCGGCAGCAGCCGCAATCGCCATCTACTACCTGGCAACAGTGCTGAAGCAGTCACATTCCAGAAGTTGCTGTTTGTGTGCTCCTGTGCATACGTTATCCTGCCTCTCAAACCTTGCGCAGACATGGCAGCGGACCCGGGCATGCAATACAGTTCTAAGCAGCCACGGCCGTTCCTGCGGATTCTCATGGCCCCGGGGCCTGAATCCCTGAACTGCTGTCGCGCGTGACAAAGGCGGCGCACAAATGAGTTGCAGGTGTCACAGTGGACCTCGGGAGCGTGAGGTACCACTCCTCGCAGCCGTGGCCCTTCCCGCAAAGTCTCATGCTGGGGTTTACCGCATCCGCGGCGGCGCCGGCGGAGCAGCGGCCAGCCGGTCTCGATGCGCTTGGGGTATGTCCCCAGTCCTTGACCTGTCCTCATATTGATCCCGGATATTGGTCATCCGTCGTACATGTACTGATCCGCCAGCATCCGTCTCTGCTGTTTTGCGTGTACATCAAGGCGGCGGCACATCATGTCGCACCGATTGCACCGGAAGCCGGGGCGGCGCTCAGGCCGCAGCTGCCACAAGTGGCACATGCGCAAATCACATGCCTGAGATCAAGCTGAATGTGTCTGCGGCGCAGGACGTGGGACTCACAGTGGAGGAGGCAGAGGCGGCGCTTTGGCCGCAGCTGCGGTGCACTGCGACACCGTCGGATTTTTTGGCAAATTTCTGATTGTCCTGCATTCCTGCAGCTTTTGTGTAGGCCCAGGGCCAAGCGGCGGCGCAAAGTGTGGGGCTGATGGCGCTGCCACAGTCAAGAGCACACGAACCAATCTCGCAGCATCTGTCTGCTTGGCAAGGCGGCGGCGCAGGACATGGACCTGACGCCACAAGAAGGAGAAGCAGCGCTCGGGCTGCAGCTGCCGGTGGTGCACTATGGCGAAGGGTTGAAAGTCCATGCCAATGTGCGGCGTCTGCCTGCCCTACAGGCGCAGGGCAAGGCGGCGGCGCAACACGTGGGGCTGACGGCTGCGGAAGCAAAAGCGGCGTTAGGGCCGCGGCTATACATTGCAAGGCTGTATTGAAGCCTGTGACATCGTTGTACAGTCACAGGGCAAGGCAGCGGCACAGGATGTGGGCCTGACGGCGCAGGAGGTGGACGCAGTGCTGGGGCCTGCACTGCCGGCTATCCGCTGCGATGACGCCGAGCTGGAGAACGCCCGTTGGTTCAGCCGTGACTGGCTGATGGCGGTGATGGCAGGTGTGTATATCAGGACGCAAGCTGGTTCAGCCACGGCTCACCTTGCATGTGCAGCAACCTGACAGCCTGCATACGCGTATTGCGGCACCGGTTGTCAAACCGGAACATCACCGTCCTCTGGCCTACCACATGCTACATGGAGGTACACAGGGTGCAGATGCCGTGAAGCTATGCGCACCTTGCCACTCTTCGGCCGCACCTCTGCCAGATCACGAAACTGCTGTTCATTCGAAGCAACCGTCAGCAAATTCTGCCCGTGCTCAGGCAGCCCGGAGGCTCTGGCGGGCCAGCAGTTCGTGGCGCCCGGCACCTTTGCGGTCAACGACGATCATGACAACCTTATATACCTTCCGAAGCCGCTTTACCGCCTGCGCACAGGATCCCCAGAGGCGCTGGCGGGCCAGCAGTCTGCGGTGCCCGGCACCTACTCCCTATCAAGACGCATCATTAACCAGGTTTCAGTCGGGTTTTTGTTCAGAAGGAACCACGACAATGGATCGCATCCCCTGCAGGCAGCCCTGAGGCCCTGGCGGGTCAGAAGTTCGCCGTGCCCGGCACCTACTCCCTCTCTGGCCGCATCATTCACCAGTGGCTGGCAGACAGCGGCGGCAGTGGCGGCGGCGGCAGGTCTTCAGGCTGTGAAGACTTCGCGTCAGCCGCCGGAAGCCCGCTGGACCGAGTCGCGGACGTGCAGATCGACGAGGGCGTCTTCAAATACGTCCTGCTGCGGGTCACAGACCCTGAGGGCAACATAAAGGTAAAATTCTGATCCTACATTGTACTCGAAGTCAATGACTGAGGGCTAGTTGAAGTACGTGCTGCTGTGCGTCCTTTCTGTCCTTGAGCACATCATGTGTTTTTCTCTAAATGTGACTTCATTGCCCATTTCTTTGATGCAGGTCATTGTGCGGGGGCACCTGAGGGGTACCACACCAACATCCTGGGGACGAAGCATCACGTTATCGTGAAACCAAACTCGTGACTCAAATTGCTCATCTGGCTGCAGGTCATCCTGCAGGGGCGCCGCGCTGCGGGCTACCCCAATGAATTTCTGGCGAGATAAGTGTTCCACAATTCCTCTGCAATCAGCCCGACAAGTCAGATTCTGATGGCTGCAGGTCATTGTGCGGGGTCACCGCGCCGCGGGATACCATAACGACATCCTGGGAACGGTTGCCCGGAAGCTGGCACCCCAGGGCCTCCAGGCGCGCTACAGGGCTCTCCCAGCCTCTTGACAAGTCATTCTTGACACAAGCAGAGGGCTATGTTTCCCTAGTGTCTTTCAAACGGCCGTCTCTGCCTGCGTCTGACCGCACACGGATCCCTCTGCTGGGTAGCTACCGGGGTATCTGAAGCGACGCCGCCAAGTCGCACTGGCGATGCCTCAGCAGAACACGCGCGAGCTATACACGCTCTTGCAGCCGGCTGTGTGGCGCAAGCGGGGGTGATCAAGAGCTGAGTTCAACGCTTGACGACCCGCATCTTCACCAGCCAGCCGAGGCCGTTGTCTCGGCCAGGTAAACTGGGGAATCGCACAGCATCACACGAGCTGGGCATAAGACCGATGACGTGTTGTATGTGCAGATAGGCGCTCTGGGCGGTGGCCGCATGGAGCACATTTTGCACGCCGCGAAAACCCACAGAAGAACCACTCTGCAAACCCTCAGGGCCCTTCATGCCCAAAAGAATAGTGTGTGCAATGACGCAGGTGGACGCTCTCGGCGGCGGCCGCATCGAGCATAAGCCAGAACCCGTGACGGTGCACATCTACGCCTACACATTTGTGCTTCAAAACCCTTACCAGAACATTCCTTTGCGCAGGTGGATGCGCTCAGCGGTGGACGAAGTGCACACACGGCGGAACCGGCAACGGTCCATGTCTATGGCTACAGCATGGCCCGTTGCTCCAGAACCCTGACGGAAATGTATCTTCTTGTGCAGGTGGACGCTCTCGGCGGCGGCCGCATCGCGCACGGGGCGGAGGCCGCGACGGTGCACGTCTACGGCTACAGCTCGGTCTTCGGGCCGGCGCCGCACGAGGTGTCGGCGGCGCTGCTGCGGCGGTGGCTGCCGCTGCACACCGTGACGACCTCGTACGAGGGCTACTGATGCTGGGTGATGAAACTACCGTCTGAGTCTAGCTGATGACTGAGAGGCGTCAGCTACACGAGGTATTGGCGCCGCTGCTGCGGCAGCGGCTGCCGTTGCACACCGTGACAATCTCGCACAATGGCTACTGAAGACTGCTGGAGACGTCCAGGCGCCAGCGCGCTCAGCCCTTGCGGCCGCCGCCGTCAGCCCGACGTTGAGTGCGCAGCTGTGCTGCTGGCCGCACGGCGCGGCTGACGCACAGTGTGAGGTGATAGTGGGATTAGTATCGCACGAGGTTGCGGCTTTGCTGCTCCGACTCTGGAAACTGCTGCGGCGCACCGAGACTGTTGACTGCCGTCCCCCGCAAGGACTGCCGGCGGCCTGACCACAGAGATGCCCTGGGGGGCGGCGTTCAAGCAAACACTGTGCCGCGTGCGCGGCACACGCAGCGGGCAGCGCTCGGCTGTTTGGGCAGCGCATGCGTGCATCACCACGTGTAGTCGACATGCTGAAACTGATTCCTGCGTCTGACTGAGGTGCAGATAACACAGCGTCCTAGCATAATGGCCGCCTATCCAAATTGTTTGGCCCGACTGCTTGATGGTGTTTAGCAGGGTGCCAAGTAAACTTCGTTTCCACTGGCTTTTGGACCACGCTGGAGGATCTGCCACCTGACGCCATGTCGTGAATTTGACATCTTGTCAGATCCGTTTGACCGTCTGTGCTCGCCACGGGTAGATATTCTGATTCTGCAGTCGCCTCCACCGCAGCTCGCACACGCCCCAGCTGCAGCATCATTCATCCGCGCTTCGTACGGCCTTCGTCCCACTGCCGGTTGCATCCTACCAGCTGGCAACAGCGAGCGCAGCGAGACGCGATCATGGCAGCATCGGGCGCTACGAGGGCCTTGCCGCTGGGGTATTGCTGCTGCTGCTCTGTTCGACAGGAACCCCTGGCGGCCGCCGGCAATTCCGCCGTTGAATTCTATCTCGTTGTGCATCAGAAAGGTATCCCGCTCAGTTTGTCGCATGCGAGCTGTGCACCTGCCCCCTTGGAGTTGCGAACTTCCGCCCCGGCCGCAAGAACCCGGCCTTGCGCTGTCTTTGCATTTGTTTGGTGGCTTTTGTAGTCTTGAAGCACTTTTTGAAATCACGCACACGCATGCTGGATGTCTGATGAAGAGGTTGTGATGTCAAGGAAGATTGTAACACCTTTACTGTTTAGGACTCGATCGAACCACCACCTTCCAGAGAACTTCTGGAATAGTGATACATAGTAGAAGCTCCGGAGCTTCTACTATGTATCACTCACTATGCCAACGAGGAGGCTGGATCTGGTCCTATTTTTCGGTAACAAATGGTCTCAAATGGTCTCAAATCCGCGGTAGATCTGAGACCAACTGATACCAAATTGAGACCACGACTCGCATGTGCA
>JAABUM010002262.1_pt1 | contig 26236 bp, 31 predicted proteins | sample 5559161 | NCBI WGS metagenome assembly JAABUM01 (sample SAMN10711868, study PRJNA513369) | rock metagenome | isolation source: Antarctica rocks | place: Antarctica: Victoria Land, Siegfried Peak nord
AAGCTTTGCTGTCAGTTGAAGCAAAGCTTGTGCAACCAGCAAGCCCCTGTTTTCAGTGCAATCACTTGCAGGTGCCAGAAAATTTGCCAGAGTGGTTGCTATTTGACTTTTTGACTTTGACTTTGACTTTGACTTTGACTTTGACTTTGACTTTGACTTTGACTTTGACTTTGACTTTGACTTTGACTTTGACTTTGACTTTGACTTTGACTTTGACTTTGACTTTGACTCTGACTCTGACACTGACTCTGACTTTGACTCTGACTCTGACTCTGACTCTGACTCTGACTCTGACTCTGACTGTGACTTTGACTTTGACTTTGACTTTTTCTTTGACTTTGACTTTGACTTTTTTGACTTTCACTTTCACTTTGACTTTGACTTTGACTTTGACTTTGACTTTGACTTTGACTTTGACTTTGACTTTGACTTTGACTTTTTTGACTTTGACTTTGACTTTGACTTTGACTTTGACTTTGACTTTGACTTTGACTTTGACTTTGACGGCAGTCAGACAAAGACAAAGACAAAGACAATCCACACCTCCGCTTACCTGCGCCGAGGCAAAGCAAGTTGCTATACCCCTCGCTGACAGCTGAACTCTAAAGCTACTCCTTTCAAACTTGATCACGTTATCCCCAGTGATGAGGTGACTCATGATACCATGGCAGTTGGGGATGCAGGGAAATGCTGCAATGTACAGCAATGCACATGTTTGGATGCAGACTTTTGACTGCTGCTGTACAAAGAAGAGTAATAACCATCGAGAGGCAACGATGGTTGATTGATGCGATCAAGATGCCATGGTGGGTACATTTCAAGACTTGCATTTGCAGCATTGATGACAAGTCTTTCCACATAATCCAGGCTCACCTGCGTGTTCTGGTTAGCATAGTTCAGCGCAGGGTCAATCGATACTGCACTGACACCCTCTGGGTCTTGCATTACCACTAGTTGTTTGACAACGCCGCATATAACAGAACTGCAGTTTAGGTCCTTGCACTTGGTCTGTAGAGATTGACATGTCAAGTCCTGACTATAGGTGAGAATGTATGACACTAGGCCGTTTGCGGACTCAGAAGACGTAGACTCAGGCTCAGCCTGAGGGCTTGGCTGAGATGCGCTCAACGCGAGCAGCGAGAGCAGGAACAGCGTTTTGATTTGCATGTGCGACGCCTTGTGTGCTTCCTTACACCTCTGCGTCTGGCCATGGTGCATCGTATAGTCCGTGACAATAGCGCGCATTTATTCTCAAAGCTTCACACAGTCTTGCAGGGCCGAGTCAACCCTGGCGGGGTTGACTACGCCCAAAAACATGGCAGGGGTGGTATGGATGTGGGGAGGGAGTCAACCACACTTTATTCAAGAGCAACGCAGCAAGGCCGTATACTGCTTGCTCATTAAACAGGACAACCACCCAATCTCGCAGACCTGGGGGGTCTGTCTGATCCCTCAAAGAAGGCCTCAACCTGCATATACACATATGCTAAATGACTGAGCAATGCTCAAATGGATGCATGACACATGACAACAGCATCATATGCAGCATCATGGCTTTTGCACTTGTCAGCTTCCACAATCTGCAACATGCAGTACTGACCATGCCACAAGTATTTCCATTGGCTTGATCTCAGAGTCATGCATGCTGCATGCTGTTTTTACCAAGATCCCAGTAAGCTTGTACAGTCACCAGAATGCAGCAAACAAGTGAGGTACAGAGCTGGCTGACCTGGTCACCTGGCGCGCCTGCTCCACCAGCATGAGAACAGCGGGGCCATTGCTGCTGTGGCGGGCAATCTTGGGTAGTGTGTCCAGGGTGTTGAACAGGTCAGCTGCTGTGACAACAGAGTCCCCCACCAAGCAGGTGCGCACAAGATGAACTGCTAGGTCTGTTGCCGAGTTGCTGCGGTCAGCTGAGATCATGCGAACCAGCTGAGCATCCAGCTCGGGCAGGTGAAACAGGCGAGCCCGTATCAGCATCTCACCTGCACAGTGCCAGCTTTGTTCAGCTGTACATGTCAATACAAAACATACAGAAGCTAAATGCACAAAGCGTACATTGCCATCTTGCAGTGGGCAAAACAGCATATATACAGGCTGACTGCAGGCCACGTGCAGTAGGTCTGGGACTGCTGTGTCACAGACACTGTCGAGACTCCTGCTAGACAACTGCTCCTTGCAAAGCAGACTCAGCAAGGTTTGATCTTCATAACAATGATTAACATGTTCTGTATCGAGAAAGGGAAGACAAGACTGACCTGCAGTGTGATGGAACTTGCGGTCATCATTCCAAACCGCAAACCAGTTGGTGACTTCACCGGAAATGTTCTTGATCACCTTCTCCTTGATCATCACCAATGCTGACACGTACACATTGATGTGCAGCCTGCAACAGACGCAGCATATGACGTGCATTGGTCAGCTGTGAAAGATTCATCACCAGCGTTGCTGACTCTGTGTGTCACTGCATTTATAAACAAACCATCTCATGAGGCGGCAGTGCCATGCGGAAAGAATGGGAATATTCACCGCTACACAATACATACAGCAGCAGAAGCTATCCCCTGAAAAGCATACCTGCTGCCGAGGTTGCCTTCGTACAGGTGTGCGTAGACACGCTTTGCAAGAGCAATGCTGCCCTCCTCAGGACCGGCAGTCACGTCTGCAATCTCAGTCACAACTGCTGACAGCTCTGAACCCTCCACAACAACTGATCCCTGAGGGTCCTGCACCCACTCAAAGGCACACCCTGACATCCATTCATGACTACACAGGCAGCGAGGCAGCTCTACCATGCAGTTGCCAGCATGTGAAGATAGTGATGACATCTGTGCATTGAGATGGTGGCAGTGTGTGCTGATACAGAGACAGAACAATTTGCACATGGCTCAGATGAGTGCAGATGGGCAGCTGAGCAGGTACCTGAGCAATAAGGCTGTCCAGGCGCTGCTGCCACAGCATGTACTTCTCTTTCATGCTGCGCACTGCCTGAGCTGTCTCGTTAAGGAAGCCCAGATCTCCACTAGTCATGCTACTTGTCTGCAGCAGCCACAGACACAGCACATAGGATCAATTTGCATAAGCTGCTAGCGGAAGCCGTGCAGGCTGCATCTGATCCACCCACTTCACCACACTTCACATGAGGTGACAGACCAACTGCTCACAACCTTTCAAATGAAAGTATCTTCTGCATCACTCTGTACAAGGTAATTGCATTGCACAGCTCCTGTTTTATTGTCAGTGTCACATCTAGGCGATTGCTTGACTAAACATGGCTGCTCACAGCCCTCTTGTAATGCAACAGCTTGCCATATGGGTCAGCAGACCCTGCTACCATGATATGCGACAGCACACTGTGAGCAGGTGCCCAGGTTGCAAGGGGCCGGGAGGGCTTGCTCACCTTCTCTATGGAGGCCATTGGCTTGCCGCCGCCAACAGCAGCATGAGCTCCAGCTCATGATGAGCCAGCCGCAGCACGGGGGGATGCAAGCAAAGTCCTCATACACCCGCTGCTGGGCAGGGTTCAGGTGGCCAGGCTTGGGCTTCAGGCTGTCAGGCAGGTGCATTGGAAAGCGGCCATGCAGCTGAGACTGGTCAAAGAAAGGCTGGTTGCTACCCTTGGCATTGGTTCTGTTGTTGTACTGCTGGACAAGGCGCTCGTCAATCTCTCTGATGGCCTTCTCTGTGGCTGCCTTCTCAAAAATAGTGCACCCCAAGTCCAGGTTGTCCGTGGCAATCATCTGCATGCAGTGTCACCTGGCTTGCACAACCAAAATCTTCACAACCAACGACGTTGACCAGACAACAGCTCGCATGACCTCAACAACTGATACAGCCTCATCTGATCACATGCGCACAACCACTGTATACGTTGTTTGAGTCCCTTTGCAGTCTTTGGTTAGCAGCAGGTTGTCCAATCACTGGTCTCCAGCTAATGAGCTCACCTGCACATACTGCTCCAGCATAGCAGCATCCGAACCCTGTGCCAAGAGGGAGCGCAGGCTGTTGGTTAGACTGGTGCGCAGCGGGTCTCTGCAGGTCACCAAAGCCAGGCTGCCTGCCAGGCTGCCCACCATGAGATGTGCCGCCTTGCGCATTCGCTGCTCATCAGGCTCCACAGCAAAGTCCTGAACAATCATGCTGATGCTAAACAACAGCTGAGAAGGCAGATGGCGATGGCTTGACCGACAGCTGGAAGGCAGATGCACTTGCTAGACAAAATGTATCAGACATGTCAAGTAGTCCAGCATGTAACCGTGTCACAGATTCAAGGGGATGCACACAATGTGCATTTTGACTCAAAGTTGACAGCAATCAGGCAGCAGAGGTGTCAACACAACACACCCTGACAGCATGCTGTGAGCCTGTTTTGCAGAACAGTACTGAGCAGTGGGCAATGCATTTTGCCAAAGCCAGTGCTGCAGCGCATTGTTGCAGGGTCACTGCACACCAGTATGAACAGCAAATCTCCACATGTGTAATTGCAGTGACACAGTGCCTGCTGTGAGCCTGTTTTGCAAAGCAGCAATGAATAGTGGGAAAGTCATTTTGCCCTAAGCAGTGCTGCAGAGCACTGGTGCTGGGTCACTCCACACCTGTATGAAGAGCCAATCTCCACAGGTGTATTTGCAGTGACACAGTGAGTGCTGTGAGCCGGTCTTATAAAGCAGCACTGAACAGTGGGCAGTTCATTTTGCCAAAGCCAGTGCTGCAGAGCACTGGCGCTGGATCACTGCACACCTGTATGAGGAGCCAATCTCCACAGCTGTATTTGCAGTGACACAGTGGGTGCTGTGAGCCTGTTTTGCAGAGCAGATAGTGGGAGACTCATCTTGCCCCGAGCCGTGCTGCAGAGCATTGGTGCTGGGTCACTGCACACCTGTATGAAGAGCCAATGATTATAGGTGTTTTTGCAGTCACACAGGGCAGGGCAGGGCAGGGCGGGCAGGGCTTGCTGTCCAGAGTAGGTCAGGTCATGATGTAACACTCAGTGTCACAATAAGATTGAGATACCAGATGAAAAGTGATGTTGCATATCCACTGCCGTTTGGCTCAAATCAAGAAGACCGAATCAGAGAATTGATGCCTTGCAGTGGGGATGCAGCCAATGACGACAGGACTAGCAGAAATTGTGACAAACTCAGCTAAATATAATGTAATCCTTAAGTCTAAACACCAGGCACAAGCCAGGTTGCAGGCATTGATCCTTGAGCATGACAAACTGGTCACAGTTGTGTGAATGCGCAGAAGCACAGTCACACAGGCCCAGCAGACCAGCATGCGCACTGTGCAGCTATAATCATGCATGCGTTCTGCAGCCAAAAGCTACAAAAACTCACTGCGGCATACACAGCATCCAGAGCAGCAGCAAAGCAGCCTTGCCCAAAGCGTGGAGCAGGATGCAGATGAACAATGTGACGCAATCAGAGCCCCACCAATTCTGCAAAGCAGCAGATTGTGAGTCTGAGTTGCTATTGCATAAACACGGCAGTCAAGGCACGCACACTGTTCAACACAGGTCTTGAGGTTCTTTAGATGGAAGTCACATCACAAACACAGATTGATGGTCTGAAGCCATGCTCACCTACGCCAAGCATACATGCCCTGAGTACAGTATGCTATGCAGATCAAGTGAATGGTCAGAGGCAGGGAGTTGCTGGGTGCCACACCTGGGTCATGGCAGAAGGGCACAGCTGTGGGATACCCAGCGCTGAGCTATGAGGTTGTCACCGCTCTTTTGAAGCCGTAAGCTGCTGCTACCTCTGACGCACCTGGCCCTGAGATCACCACTGGCTTATCCCCAAGATCTTTTGCCAACTCCCTGTAAGGCGTGTGAGAAAGGAAAGCCTGCACAGACAGGAACAGTGTTACAAGCTTCGTAGTCATCTGAGCTTTGTTTTGCTCAATGTTAAGTCAATGAAGTGTGCACTGTCAAAGCATGTCATTGGGACATCGGTCTGCAGGACTTGCCAGTGCTGCAAAGCAAAGCTGGCTGCAGTCATGATGAGTTTTGCACAAGCTGGGGTGGAGGTCAGATGGTGTTGTTGAGCAATACAATGGCTGTCTAGCTTGGTAAGCCACCTGGTCGACTCCGACAGCAACATCTAGCCAGCCTGATAACTGTTCAGCCTTCTGCTCTTCAGTAACTCCCCCCACCATTTGTCAGAAAACACACAGGATACTTTGGCTTCTCACCTGCCTGCATGCATACAAGCAAGCTTTGCAGCTGCAGGCACATTTCTTGCTTGAAACGCAGCAGGACACCGCCTGCCCTGAGCCCATGCTAAATCTTTTGTCATAACTACGACCAATTTGAACTGAGTGGTGCTACATGAGCAACAAGAACGCAGAAGGCACGTACCGATCAAAGACTGGAAGCTGAGTTGCTGATCAAGAGGGTGGTCAGAAGGTTGAAGGTTGTTGGTGATGCTCGAGGTTGCAGTCTGCTACGATTATGTAGGTTCTTCATAGTCTAAAGTATGTCCTAAGTTTGGGTTGCCGACTAAACTACCCAAGACCCAACGTGACCCTCAGAACCCTATGATTGCAGTCACACCTCAGGGGTTTGATTTAGCACATGCGCCTGCAGAATTCAAGTCCTCATGCTGCACTATTCAGGCCGCAACAGCTGCTGTTGCTGTGGCAGATAGCAGTCATTTATGATTGTGGTCACGCCCTTGCACGTACAAGCTGCCTACAACAAACATTACAATGACACAGCTCGGTGCACTTATCAGGCTTAGGTTTGATCTGCGGCCATGCTTGGGTGACTTCAAAACATGCATATGGGTTAGACAAAGCTTGCCAGTAAAGCGGCTCAAATTGTCATGCTCACCCCAAATGTTTTGACGGCCCCGTTTGTAAGATACACAGAGACGAGTTAGAAGGTCAAACAGATGAAACGAGGCTAGTCTATAGAGCACCTCGGGCTGTGATTGCTCCTTTCTTATCATATTCACTCCATATGTCAAGCCCTTATGAGACACAAGGAGAAACACAACTTGTGCCGCTGCATTGCTACTGAGTATGCTGCATGAGCTGCCAAAAAGGTGTATAGCCAGATGGCATGAGCAAGTCAGTGTCATGATACTCGTCAAATGTGTGTGACTGAAGCTGAACATCGTCCCTGCAAGATTGAAATTAAAAGTGGATGCCGAGTCGTGCATATTGGCATGCAGACATGCACATGGTTACTTTGCAATCTTGCTGTTGCCATAGTCAGCCAACTGCCTCACCTTGAGACTTTCAATCAACAGAATCTGAAGGTAGCCAGGCTTGGCTGACAAGTTACGGCTATTGTATGTGCATGATATGCCTATAACCAAACAAACTTTGTGAATGCAAACTGTACAGGCTTTGAGTAACAACTTCTGACAGAACCATCTGACAAGCCCTTTCAAAACGCTGTGCCCAAAGTAGACCATTGTGCTTGTTCCACACCTCAGCAATTCCCAAAACACATTTCCCACACTACAAACAAGCCAAATGCTGAGTGGTGTTGTCAGCGTAAACATACTTCTTCTGTAACATCACCTGACTTCAAATCCTGAGCTTTTAGCTTGGCGTCATGATTGACCAAAATTGAAGCTATCTGAAAGGGGTTACAAGCTATGGCCGTCACCGGTTCAGTATCAGCCAGAGCTCTGCTCAGCTTGTCATCTTCGTGAGCTACACTCAAAACAAACAACACGTAACAGCTGACCTGTGAAAGCACCATACACACAGATGCCAAGTCATCAATGATGCAACGATCAACTCTGTTTGGCTGCTCCACTTGTGTGTGTGCTGTGATGATGGTTTCCCAATAATTCCATCTGCCGCATTTGCTCACCTGATTGTCAGTATTTCCATACAGGACTTGATTAATTTGACAAGCTACAGTATCAGCCTCAGTGGGTCTTATGTGGTTCAGATCATGTGGGATGTGTTTGATGGCAGATATGGCTATGGTTCGCCAAGCTTGTTGCTGATGTCGGTGCGTTTGGGAGCCACGTGCTTTTGTGGAATGTTTTCTATCACGTCTGCTTTGAGGTGCCTGTGCAGTAGACGTGAAAATTATGGATTGTAGGCTTGTGTTGAGAGAAGCCCAGTTTTGCGACATATATTTATTTTTTACACTTGTGCGTAGTTTGGGCACTGACAGCGGCTGCCAATATCATGGGACGGCCGCTTCTCCAAGGCCTAACGGCTTTTCTGGCAATCACCTCAATAGCAAGTGTGGGCTTGGCACTATGTTATGGATTGCCAATTGGGCTTCACGTTTTGGTGTCTAACAGATTTGAGGCTGAACCATTTACATTGGGCAGGTGTGTCATAGACCAAGTCAGTTGATTGTGCAAAAGGCTAATGAAAAACTTACTGCTTTCAGCAATTCTGAAGGCTAGTGGCTCATCCATCTGCCATCTGATTTAGAATAGTGATGCATGCATAGTGGTGTCACCTGCCAGATATTGCAGGTGAAATCTTGCTTCTTCCCTGCAAGTGGAGTGTTCCAGTAGGATGCGCATCCTTCACATGGCTGATGTTTTGCGTGATATTTGCATGTTGTCAACAGCATATCCCATCACATTGGTGACATTCAATTTTGCTCCAACAGTACCTGGAAGCATTTTATTGCTGGTTGGTGCTGTTTGGTGCTTGACAGCTTGTTTCTGGTTTGCTGGTCGAACAACTGATGTGGAAAACTTGGATGTTGTGATCCGCAGCACTGGATCTCAGACGCACCAAGGCGTCGCAATTCACGGCCATCACTGTAAAAGGATGATGATGCACCAAAACGGTAACATTTCGGTCGACTCTATGATCACATGAGTGCCAACTCAATGTATGCATTGAGTTTGCATGACTTGAATGGAATTCCTGTTGATGATAGTGCTGAAATCATGTGCACTGGTCCGATACTGACAAGGTATAAAGTAGTGTTTGACTAGTCGTCCATGCCAATTGCATCGGGCACCAGATGCGGGCTGAGGTCAAGCCCGCGATGTCATGCCTGACCATTCCTAGCACCACGTGCTCATAACCCCGCTTGTACAGTTGAGCTCACTGTGATGAAACTACATCCCTCCATTGTGGCTTTGTGGAACAGACGCTTCAATTTTTGGGAGCAAGCGACCATAACGAGGCTTCTTGTAGCATAACACTGCATGCCAGTTTTGCAACTACGCTGCCAACACTGCATCAATAGTAACACAAGCACCAAGCTAAACCGCTTTTCTATAGTCAAGACATTGATGCTTTTGCTGGACATGCATTTAGTTGATGTTCAAGCATACCTGATATCACAAATGCGTCCTGTAGCCAAGCATTGCGGGCTGGGTTTTCCGTTATTGGCATACCTACGTGGCAGCTCTTGCTGGAGCTGCTTATGTGCTTTCTCACCTTCCCTCAATGACGTAAGCAGCCATGTTGGGTATGGGATTCAGTCTCTTGCCAAGGTGGACATACAAGATTGGTAAGTATTATAAAGAAGGCTAGGAATTAATAGTAACCAAGCAACCAAGGAACCGGCAGTTGGACCCAACTTTCCTTTCTACTTCGACCACTCAGGTCAAAATGGAGGACTGGACAACTAGGCCACCGGTTTTGCTTTTACTCGTGCCAACACCATACAGACAACATGTGTGCCAACATGATGCCCAACCTGCGGATCCCATACTCAGTCGTGACAGCAGAGGAGCTGACCCTTGCTCGATCACATCAATGACTGCTTGTGCTCCGGTGTCGAAGAGGACTATCGCCACTTCATGCAAAGGCTGGGGCACCTCGCTCAGAAGCCGGATAGAAAGACAGGATGGACACCATTGTTCGAGTCGGAGTAGGAGGTTGGAAAGGGTCGGATTTTCAGCGGGCTCTTGAAGGGCATCTTTCAAGACCTGGCGTTGCACGTGACGAACTTCAAGGGGATTGTCAGCAGATTCAATGGGCACCTGGCGATGACAGGCAGGCTGTGTCTAGTGTGCAAGTCATTGGATTGTGTGGAGGACGAGCAGCACTTTGATTTTGATTGCCCAGCGTACAACCATATCAGGTCACAGCATTTGGACCTCTTGCAGCACTGTTGTACTATTGCAGACTTTATGACTTTGTGTGAACCAAATGCATGTGGTGGTTTCCTTAGGGAATGCTTTGTTTGTAGGAAGCAAATCTTGTTTGTATGAATTCACTGAACTGAACTTCGTGTCTGTTGGGTCCCAGTTGCCCCCCAGGACATTAAATATATTGATTGATTGATTGATTGAGGAATACTTTTGTTTTCGTTGACGAAGGTTGAGCTGCTCACTGGATTTGAACAGCTTCCGTGCAAATTGTGACTAAATGATCGGTTGCATTGTCGCAGGATGTTCATGGGCGACAAGTCCGCTTGATACAGCTTCAAGACGGCGGTTACCGAGGATTCAATGATCATGGAGGAGAAGCTCCGAGACGCAGTTACGTTGCCGTCATTTCACAACTACCTGATTGCGATAAGCGCCGAACACTTCACCTTCACCTTCACATCCATCTTCATCTTCACCTTCACCCAGTGCACCCGGCGGAATTATTTCTTCAGGGGCGGAAAGGCGGAAAGGCGGAACTATTCCGCCCTGGCCTGGCGAAATACAAAGACGATTGACATTTTCAATTCTGAAGACGGCGAAATGCGCACCTTGCAAAGGCGCATCTTTTGATGTTCTCAGCCAGAACAAGTATTTTGCAGCTACTTTGGATATTGTACAGCACCGAAGGGTGCAGCCAAAGCATGAAAAGAAGAATGTATCTACCCCCTCAACAGCTCATTCAAGTCATAAGCATCTGTGCTAACACCAAAGTCCATGTTGGGAAGCTCCACCTGCTCAGCACTGCCTGTGAAGTCCAGGTCAAACTCCTTTGCACTGAAAGGACGATCCTAGCATACTGACCACGCATGTCTTGCTTGTCACCATCATAGAACTCGCTGAACACTTCTAGCATCTCTGTAGTGCTGCACAGTTCTACAGAAGGAGCAGACCCAACATCACAATCATCGATTGCATCAACCTGCTGTGCCTCTTGAATCACTGCTTCTGCAATTTCTAACTCTTGCATGTTCTGCAAGACCTCTTCTCGCTGCAGGATGGCCTGAATCTCCCTCACAGGTTTTGGTGACATTGCCTAAACTCACACAGGACTGTATGGCATCAATATCATATGTTTGCAGCTCCAGAAGCGCAAGTTAACAGCGGTTTTGCGTGCATAATACCGCCATTACGAAACCCTAAGGAGGCTTAGGGTTTTGAATTCCGCCTATTCCGCCTTAATGGTTCCGCACGCTAGCTTACGATCGACTTACGCGCCCGATTTTTCGAATGCAAGCGCGCAAACTTCTAGAGGTGATGTACACATTCATGCTCAGGATGTGAAGCTGCTCCCGATCCACGCTCAAGCTCCGCACCAGAATAAAGTCCTCCTTTGGGTTGGTTGGCCTGGAATGAATGAAGTGGAGTCAAAAACCCGCCGCATATTCTGTTCACAAGCTGAACTGCGTTGAAGCGCACTCAAACAAGTTTGCAGGGATGCCAAACTCGAGAGGAGAGCAATTGCTTGTGTGCAGGCTGCTTGCTTTCGTAGTTATGGTCCTCAAAGCGCATTTTCAGACACTGTTTGTGGCTGCATCCTGTAACAAAATTACCTGTTCTGGTGTATTTGTCAATATCATGTATTGTAGGCTCGACAGCTTTTGCATGCATGTTTGTGTTTTTTCACCAAGACGAGCTTGGACAACAAATGCCGTTGTTGGCCCGCAAAGGCAGGGTCTTATGTTCCTTGGTCTCACACAGCACAAGGCCTTGCTGTAGCATGTCAGGCACACAAAAGAATGTGCGAAGGTCTAATCCCTGCTATCAAAGATGACCACACAGCTTAGACTTCCTGGCTGTAATGTAACAACAAGACAAGGGACCTCTCAATGTCGTTCGTTACAAACTATTGTAGTACAGCAACAAGACTTATTCCCACAACCAGCAGCACAGCTCCCCCAACAATCATAACCACATCGCTTGCTGACACCCAGCGGGATTCAAGTGTTTGAGGAGCAGGCAAGGCCAGACTTTCATGAATAGGGGCAGCTGTAATGACCAAGGATGGTGACGGACGTGTGGCATTGAGGACAACAGCTGCAGGACTTGGACATGTGGTGAGTACTGTCAAAGTTCCATCGGGTGCTGGCTCACAAGTAGATGTGCAGTTTGGCTGACATGTGTTCAGCTGAAGCTGAACAGACTGTCCATTGGTACAGCAGCCACCAGCAAGGAGCTGCTGGACGCTGTTACCTCGACAAAGTCTTGCAACATCTGCGGCACTTTCTCCATAGCCTAGAATGAACGTACACCCGCAATCATGAGCCTGTGCAACAACAAAATTAGACCTGAAAGCCAAAGCTAACGTACTTTTAACATTTCCGCAGGCGTCAGCGGAACTTCGAAAGCCAGCCGACAGGACGACAAACCTGAGAAGACGCTTTGGCTAATAGCTGGACCACAACCAACAGCACCGGCACATACAGTAAACAAGCTCTGCCGGCTGTTTGTAAAGCCATGGCGCAATGCCATACGCCTAAATACATACACTCGCGACAAAGCGATAGCGGTATCAAGGAATTAGCAGATAGCAAGGAAGCACGAAAGGCTGCACTTGGCAGCGAAGAACGTGTCTTTTTGAAGGGTTTAGCTGTCACAAAAGCCAACCCCTAAGGAGAAATGGTAATCTGAAGGTGCGCGCTTTAAGTCCTATTCTCCCTACGTGTGTGAACGGTTGACAAGCTAAAGTCTCGAGGCTAGGCTGTACAATTTGCTTGCGAGCATCTCTTATGATTTCAAGCCTCGCTAGAGGGAGACCAAATTGCGAAGCGGGCAGTGACCTCTTTGATCAAGAAGTGAGAAGCACCAAAATCACCTTTTAACTACAAGCACTTCGAGACTGAATTTTGGTATGAGCCTGAGTGCATGAGTTGATCGTGGATGGGTTAAATACGCACTGACGCAATTGGCAGAGAACCTGTACTACTAGTGCTAATAGTACATGTGGTGGTGTGCAACGCCGACCCTCGTAAGTACTGACCACGACACCATGTCAAGTGAGCCTCTCATTGTGCAGTTTGACGATGGAGCAATCATAGCACCAAGTTGGTCTGAAAATAGCAAGTTGCTCTATAACATCTGCACTTGGACAGCTACTGACTACATAGGGGATTGTTTTACTATAAAAAAAATTGCAGCCTTTCTGCAGGTGGCTGCACGCACGCATCACGAATACAGGCAGGGCCAAACAGCAGTCATTTTGAATGAGCTGAGCGCAGTCATAGGTTTGCCCTAACGCCTTAATTATGTTGATTACCAACAGACAAAGCTTGGTTTAAACAGTCATTTTCCACGATCAGCTGTAAAAAGCTGATCATTGTCACCTGAACGACACCATGTCACACTGCCACACTCTGTGCTCACGTCAATATTGCTGTGTACCTGTGATGCCATATGGACGTACTGCAATTGTTTGCTGTTTCACGCATCTGTGTCAGCAGAACAGTCATATCGCTGTCTGATGGCATGCACTGCATTAAGTTAGCTGGCTTAGCATGACCATATCCTGATCGAGGGCCTTCAGGCTGTCTCCCATGAGCAGGAGCTGCAGCATGGGGCCTTGAAGATGCAAAAGGAGTTCTCCCTTCAATCTGCCTATCATTTCCAATAAAACTTTCCTTTGCTCTAGATGCTGTGCCCATCAAGCTTCCTTTGCACCTAGGGCTATTCCATCCCTGTGGTAGGACTGCCAAGCATGAGGCACATATAAGTCCAAGGATGTACATATGCACCACCACCAGCTGCTGGTGCTGCTGCTGCAGCAGAAGTATGGACCGCGGCTTTGTGGTGTGGCGCCATTATGAGTGACCTCAGCTTGGCAGGAAGGTGAGCTGCCTGCTTGATCAGCTCCCTGGCAGCAGGTGGTGTACTGTAGCTTGAGTAAACCAAGGCTGTGGTTGGTGACTTGGATCAATCTCCACATATACCGGGCTGCAATGCAGCGCCTATAAGAATGAGACTCTTGCCCGGTTCCTTGGCTACACAACAGGTCAAATACAGTACTTTCTGCCTTTGTGTCAAGTGTGGACTATATGTCTTTGGCTCTTCTTCAGGCTTGCAGCTGAGACCCTGGGTGGTTCGAAGAGCAAACAGATGCAAGTAAGAATGACATGCTTGAAGACAGCTGTAGATCATGCATGCATGCACATTAATACCTTGGACTGAGACGCATGCAGCAGGTTTACACGCTGGAGTACAAGAACAAGGTGTTGAGGGCATAGTTGTATGCATACATCAGCAGCTCAGAAGGCTTCTCATTGTCTGACTCAGCAGCAGCAGTAGCATGTGCCACAGAGTCCAGGGCACACTTGAGCAGTGAGGGCTTGGCCTCAAGTGCCCAGCCCTCTTAATATATCCCCCCCTCTGCCGTACTGGCGGCTGGATTCTGGACAGTCGCCTGTAACGTTGCAGTACAGCGGAAGATGGCGTGTCTTCCCTTCTTGAAATGTGCAGCAGGAATGACCACTCTATGCGTTGTCTCTACCAAAGCTGGAAAACTCTCGCCTGGAGCTTGAACGAGCTGACCAGCCATTTGCACCTGAGAAATCAGCTTTTTCAGATTCCCAGCGCGTGTGTTGCCAGCAAGTATGCACATCTGGGTAACATCTTGTGACCAAAAAAATTTACTACCAAGCATAGCAGCCTGCAAACCAGAGGATTTTGGCGCGACAGAGACTGCCATTGCTCTGGGACTCAGGCTGGCAACGCAAACCCAACAATGAGCAAGCAACTTGACATATGTGCATGCCTCATTGCCTGCAGGCTTGCATGCAGATGCATGGGTGCCATAATGAATACATAAGCATTTGCATGCTTCACCTTTGAGTGGCTGTAGTTGCCGTGAATCAATGTCTGATGCCAGAATCTCCCTGGCTGCTATCATTAATACTGCCAACACTGCTCCTAAGAGAAGTATGTACCATGACACCAGAGTTGCACCAGACCCGCACCCCGTGCGCGCACATACGCACCCAGATTTGACTCATGTCTGTGGGGTGCGGCAGTCAGCAGTGCATCATTTGACAGCGTGTACAGACCAGATCAAAGCCAGGTTTTTATGAAATCACTGCAGAAGTTTGACAGATTCAGGACTGTTATCTGTATCTAAACTTCTTGTGTTCACGCAAGCCAACCAAATTGCTGTAAGATGTAAGCTATCTAGTGAAGGTAGGAAAGCTATCCAATAAAGGTTTTGTGACAGTGCCGGCAAGAAAACTTCACATTGCCACCTTTGCCTTGAGCATCTTTAGTCAAATGATTGTGAGCAGTCTCCGACAATGTAGCGGGTAGTGCAATTGCGGAGTGTATGACAGTGGATGGCGCCTTTGACTCGCAGAATTGCCACTCCTACCGCAGCCATCAAACTCAGCCTCTACAATGACAAAGATGAAGTTGTAGATGCAGAGACAGCGGACCTCAGCAACATTGCCAGCATCGTGTTCACCCCTGGTGGTCAGTCCATGGCAAGCATGCCTCAAGGTTTTATTCAAGACAGGCTCAGCGGGGGGCCTCTCAATCATGTGGAAGCCAGCAAATCAGCTCACATCAGTGTTGCTTTTGGTCGCCAGCTCCAGCAAGCCAGCCCAACAGCTTGACGGCCTGCCCTACTTCTATTCAGCAGGCCGCAAGTCGCTAGTGGGCGGCACAACGCTCAAGCCTTACTGCCAGCAAAGCACCATCACAGCATCAGTGGCATGCCTAGCAGTGGCCAGAGGCGTCAAGCCCACAGCAGAAGAGCTGCAGGCGTGGCACACCAACACAACCAACCTGAAGTTTGCCTTGCCAGAGGCCTGGAATAACATGCCAGCCCAGACGGTGCCTGAGGTACCAGTGGAGGTTGATGATTCCCCTGACATTATGGGCGAACTGCTGTCTGGTCCAAGTCCAGAAGGCGAAAGACAAGGCTTGAGACGTGCCAGAGAGGAGGTGAGCTCAAAGGACAATTGTGAGGAGTACACTGAAGAGTATCGTCATCAATCCAAAAAGCGTACCAATCACAGTGCTTATGTAGTGGACTTCACCCCTCATCTGTTGCCAGCTAGCCATTTGCAAATGTTCAGCATGCATAGCGTACAACCCAGAAACTTTGGCGCCTTTAAGACAGCCAAAGGCTCAAGCATCAGCCTAGGTGACTACAACAATGGTCTTGATGCATACAGGCTGTGGAATCTGAAGCCAGGAAGAAGCTGGCATTGGAAAACCATAGCCGAACACAGGCTGCAAATACACGCCTTGCTGGGCAAGCTGCAGAGACCGCCTTGCCTGGAGGCGTTGTGGTCAACGACAATGAGATGTTTGACAAGGAAGAGGATGATGGGGCCCGAAGGTCACCAATAGATGAGACAACTACCTGAAGAAGGTACGTCTACAATGTTGCAGCAGATGCATCATTTGTTCTGGAAAAAGCTTGTGCAAAGACAAGTTGCAGCAACAGCTATAGATTGCCTAGATGCTTACAATGCACATGAGGACAGTCGTTATCATGGGACAAGCATTGCTGTCCCAGCCACTACCAACACCATCATATTGCAAACAAAAAGGCAGCTTGAGACAAGCTGGCTCACATTTGACCACATCGCTGCTACTGAAATGTACCAAGCATATGTTCTAGGAGTGGCTAGCACACAGTCCTTTTTAACCACTAGCATACTCATGCCCAATGCACAGACAATGAGGTCAGGCCTTAAGCGTTTTCAGCTGACCAGACATATACCTGTTCAATGCAGAGAAACAAGAAGGGGTTGCCGTTTGGCAAGCCAAAGTGGAAGCGGCATGTTGATACTCATCACATGCAGTGGAGTAGCATCTCTGCTGATGCTAGGAGCAGCAGTATTGATACATCAGGAGTGTTCTCCATCACGATGTGTTTTAGACAGCATTTCAAATTCAATATCAAATGTCAGTAGAACTGTGTGCTTGATAAGCAAGATTATCTTGTCAGTAAGTATCTTAGTAGGCAGATGTAGCTTCACTTTGGCTGTTTCTGGGTGCTTGATCGGACTTCAACTTCATGTAGCAGCTGAGTGCCTTACTTCGCTTAGACTGCAGGGCAACTATCACACCAGCGCAGTGTTATTACTTGCATACATCTTTGGAGTAACTATCTTTGCTGAGATCGAAGGCATGCTCTCAGACATTGCACGCCACATGCAAAGCAGTATTAAAAGCATGCATACAACTCAACAGACTAAGCACAAACCCTTTGCACACCGTAAACACGCCAACAGCAAATACTGGTGCAGGATGAGACACAGGTCTAAAACAGCAAACAAAGGCTGTGTCTACATGTATTGCACGTTGTTGAACAAACTCACTTGCTGCATTTTACACATCCTTGCTGTCCAACATGAAATGCATGCAAAAATGACAAAGCTAGCACGGCAGGTAATGTCATACATAAGAATGACATCTGAGGCAAAGGCAGCAACAGAAGAAGCAGCTGACAATGGCTTGAAGAAGCAGAAGAAGAAGACTGCACCCCAGAGAGAAGGCATGAGAACAGAGGACAAGCCCAAAGGAGGCAGATCCAGGTGGAAACAGAAGCATGAAGACACTAACAACCTACAGTGTCAACCAATTCATACACCAACAGGCATGTACATGGAGCAACAGTTTAGGAAGTTCTGCCAGCTACATGCACTAAATGCTTTCTTTGGCAAAAACATAGTGCAGCCTATGACCATGTTACTGTTTTGCAAAGCTGAGATAGATCGGCTCTTGGCAGAGCCTTTGAAAACAAAGCCTATTGCCCTACTGATGGGAATTTCCCAGACATGGCAATTGATGCTTGGCTACACCACTACTGTCAACCAGCATCAAGAATGATGTGTATAGCACGTAACATCCCGCAAGGGTCACAAATGCAAGACTTCACTGCCTTTCTTCCCGAAGACATGGACGCCTTCATACTGCGATGGGGCCAAGGAGATGCACCCTATGAAGACCTTGGGTTTGGACACGCCGTTTGCGTGAAAAAGCATCCTGAGACTGGACATTGGCATCTGCTAGACTCCATCAAGGGCAGACCGTTGAAGCTGAGTGAGACCAATTGGCGCACACTGAAGGGATCAGTGTTTGTACTGGCAGTGGGAAGTGCATACAGCCGGAACAGTATCATGGGAGCAAGAGACAAAAGATACACCCAGTTGACTAATGACTCAGAGTTGCTGCTACCATCAGAAGTCAACATAACGCACAACCCAAACGCGCGCCCAGCATTGGCTAGACGACAGCAGCTTGAGAGGCCAGCAGTGAGAGATCTGTTGGACAGCCAGGGTGATGCACCTGAACAAACAGGTCAGGTGTCAGAAAAACTATGTCAGATGGAGCAGCCAACATGGCAAAGGTGTGGTAGACGCTTATACAAGAAAAGGAGCAGCACTTTAGATGCTACAAAGGCAACAGGTAAAGTACAGGAACACAGAGCAACAGAAAAGGAAGCACAACACACCAGCGAAAGCCTTGAGGCGCCTGCAGAAGCTGCAAAAGAAGCTGCTGAAGAAGCTGCTGACAAAACTGTTGATCCAACTGCTGCTACGGCGCCTGCAGACGATGCAGAGGGAGCTGCTGAGCAGCTGAACTAACTGCTGAAGCGGCTGCCAAAGCACCTGCTGCCAAGCCTGCCGCCAACGCGAGCACCTATGCAACAGGAGACACAGCTGCAAAAACCCTACATGCCAGACCCAAATCAGGTCTCAGGGATATCAGGTCATTTCTCACAACTCACACAGGAAAAAAAAGGGAGAGCCAGGAGCCCCAAGCCACACAAACAATGCCTGTAATGCAACATGCCAACAAGAAGCCCAAAATGGAGGGAGACTCTGCTAATACCCAACCATCACTGAGGGGGCTGTGCTGGAATGTCCGAGGCTTAACAACTGTCATGGATGAACTGGCCAAACTTGTAGAAGATCATGATCCAGACATCATCATGCTATGTGCGACTAAGCTGAGGAGAAAGTCACTCGCAAGGCAAGAGCTAAGAAAGTGCTTAACGGATTATGAACTGCGTACCAGCTGCAGAGAGGACACCGAGCTGACCAGAGAAGGAGAGAGGACGGGAGCAGCAGGAGTAGCCATTGCCATACACAAGAGGTTGGCCAGGCAAGCATCAACCACACCTGTCATGCTAAATAGCACGGCAACCAGAGGGCATTGCCAAGTGATCACCCTGCACCCACCAGGAGGCGATGAAATAGACATATGGGCTGTGTACATCCCTCATGATTTGAGCCTGAGACAGCAAATACACCAAGTACTGAAGGAGAGGACAACCCCTGGAAGACACTGCATAATGGCATGCGACTGGAATGCAGCATACCTAGCCACAGACAGGTCTGGTGGAGTGCTGGATACAGCAGACAATGAACATATAAGGCTGCTAGAGGATCTCCAGATGCAACCCACTGACAGAAGCAGCAGTAGCCAGCACACCTACCATATGGACAACAGACCGGAAACACACAGCAGGATAGATGATTTTGTCACAAGCAACCACCTGCAAGCAGGAGCTCAACCTGTCACAAGAGTAGAGACAGCAGTCACGGGAGACTCACACCACTATCCACTCATAGCAGACATCCCCCTATCAGGGATCGACTTCACTGCACCAGGACCGGAACCCCCCCTGCCGGACAGAAAGTCGGTACCCAAATGGCCTGCAACAAAGCAGCAATGCAGTAACTATCAAACACAGACAGAGATGGTAGTAGGACAAGACGCAAGACAACTTGCCAGGGAAGCGGAAGAGCTGATAACACAGGCAGATGCTGAGACCGGCAGTGTAACAACAGAACAAAAGCTAAGGGTAAACCAACAAGAGAAGCTCAGGAACATTGGAATAACTGGGAAGAAGGTCACTGAACTAGTTGGAAGATGGACAGACCTAATGAAACAGGCCGAAAAGGTGGCAAAAGAAACATTTGAATGGACCCAAGGTGGACCAGCGATGTCAGCTTTTAGAGGCAAAAAGCCAATCTGATTGCAGATCACATTGCACTGAAACAGTCAATGGATGCCTTCAAAAATATACCAGACACTGAAGTAGAAGAATGGCATCATGCATTGCTAGAACTCATAGAGACTTACGTGACCAAATGCACAACAGAGTATCAACGACGCTTTCCAAAGCTGCCAACGAGCCCAGACATGCACCAGCGGGAAAGATGGGCGGCATGGTGCATAGCAGCAATGTCGAGAGCAAAGCAAGAAAAGAAAGAGGTTCAACGACTGCATGAGAAGAAATGCCTGAAGCATAAGGCACAGAGGATGCAGAGTGGGTCATTGAGCAATCAGAAAAAGTCAAATAAGCTGATTCTTGGCAAGACCGGAAAGCAACTGCTAGGCGCTGTGAAAGACCCAGAAACAAATGAGATACACACAGAGCCAGCACAAATGAGAGAGTACAGCATTCAGCTTTCAAAAGCAAGCAGACCCAGTCAGAGGCAAGACAGGCACATTCCTGCCAGAAGCAGTATCAAGAAGTTATCCCTGGATGTCTGGGCCTACCCAAGGACTAGACACCTTTGACCTTGAGTCTAAAGTCGGACAAAATGGGATTGAACACATGTCTGTGGAAGACAGCATAGAGACTATGCAGTGTTTCAAATAGTTCTGAAGCACCTGAAAAACAGGAAGGCCCCAGGGCCAGATGAAATCCACAATGAGATGCTCAAGCACTTACCGCCAAGCATGCACCGAGCACTTCACAATCTGTTCACCCTGATGTGGATGACGGGGACGACTCCAGACAGATGGAAGGAGGCCAACACCATCCTGTTGCACAAGAAGAATGATGAGTCGTTGCTAGAAAATTACCGGCCTATTGCACTAGCAAATACGTGTACAAGCTAGGGCCAAGCCTGCTACAGGAAAGCCTGAGCAAGTATGCAGATCACTATGACATATTGAGCAACTCACAGGAAGGTTACAGACCTTATAGAAACACTATGAGGCAGTTACAGACTGTAGTGAGCATCATGTCAGATGCAAAGCTGTCTGAGCAAAACCTATACATGCTGTACATCGACTTCAGCTCTGCATTCAACACAATAGATCATGACAAATTGCTACAGATCATGTATGACCTTGACTTTTCGACAGATACCATCAATGTGATTGCAAATCTGTATACCAATGCTACTACCAAGGTCAAGTTACCATCAGGAACAACAGACCCAGTTCACATAAACAGAGGCACCATCCAGGGAGACAGTCTGTCACCTTTCCTATTCTTGGTGTTCATTGAGCCAATGCTCAGGTTGCTTCACTCAGGGGGCAGGGGCTACAAGTATGGCTGCCTGCAGAAAGGTGAACATGCGGAACATACCACCAGCGACCTCAACTATGCTGATGACCAGCAAATTGTGAGCTCAAACCCAGCATGGTTCAAACTGCAAGCACAGAAAGTGGAATCCTTCAGTGGGCTGGTATGAGAGTAAACTGCAAGAAATGTGGAGTGACTGGCATGCTATACAACTATGCCAAGAGCGGAATGGTGAACAACCTACTGGGCAAAGATGCAATAAAGAAAAAGCAAGGGCGATAAGGTGACTCACTGCATGCTGACTCACAAGCAAAAACTTCACTATGTGCAGACAGTGATCATTCCATCAGCAACATATGCATGCCCGCTAGCTTACCTAACACCCACAGACTTGGCAAAGCTGGACAGACTGTATGCAAGCATCTGCAAGAAAGCCCTGGGAGTGCCCATATCAACTCCAACATCTATGATATATGACGATAAGGAGAAGGCTGGTGCAGGGATGGCATCATTGACCAAGGACTACGTGAAAGCCATCTCAGAATCTCTGGTATACTCACTGTTGGACAAAGGGCAGCTGGGAATGGTCAGTCGTACTCTTCTGCACCTGCAAAACAACATAGTGGGGAATGTCTTGCGTGACAAGACAGCAAAAGTAGCCTTGTGGCAAGCCACACACTACCATCTGGCAAGAAAGCTGGGCATCATGCAACAAACCTCCAACTTGCTCTGCCAGCCAACATGGACCCCCTCGAAGGCAATATGTTATGCCAGCAGATCGCGTCAATAAAAATTTGATGGGCATGATCTTGGAGTGGCTGTCGACGTACCTTGGAGCCTGTACACACCCCTCTTAGATCTCAACTATCACAGCTTTGCGGAGCTTCTCACGAAAGAGAAGACACCTGCAATGATCAGCACGACAGAGCTCGTGAAAAGACATGGATCAAGAGTCAAAAACAAACACAAGGCATCGCTGAACAGGCTGACGATACTGATAAACGACGTAGCAATGGACAAAGAAGGAATTACCGAAGCAGCGGCTTACACCGCCACCGGACCGCTAGACTATTTGAGGAGAATAGTACGCAATCCGGCGTTCACCGAGCTATGCACACACGCAACGGAGCATCTCAGGTCAGCTGCAATCAACAATCAGGAAAGGTCCGCGCTGCAACTTCTACTCAACCCTAGAAGGCATGTGCCTCAGTCGTCGACGAACGATCAGACAGACATGACTGATAGGGATGAAGAGCCAAGACAGGCAACAGACTCTTTGCACGTCAGACAAGAATGCACAAGGACACAGGCTGCAAAGAATGCAGATCATACACGACAACTCCTGTGATGTGATGTTTGATGAGTACAAAAGGCAACAAAGGAAGCACAAGCCCCAGACGGCGGACAAACCAAAGAGTCCGGCAAGGAGGTGTCACTAAAAGGCCACCGTGGAACCTGCGCACTATTGAAGCGTACAAGACATAACTGACAAAGCACAGCGATGATAACAGGATAATCACTCCATTATATGACCAATTTGATGAGGCAACAGCGGTGCTAGCTACGACAATGGTCAAAGGGCCAGTGGCTACTTGGTACAATGGAAGCCTACACCATGCATACACAGGCATATACCCCTGCATGAAAGCAGAGGGCTAGTAGTAGACAAACTGGAACTGTACAATGGTAATGACATTGATGCTGATGAGAGGAGGTATGCATAGTTTCATGGAAGCCCAAATGGGAATGCGCTGACAGCTTCTGCCATCCGGACAACCCAGAACAAGCTCAGATGGCAGCAACTTTTGATAGAGCATGTGATGCTTTGAAACCTAAGAATCTTGCCAAGGAAAGCTACAGACAAGATGAGAACAAGTCGAACATGGATAGACAAGGATACTGGATACCACGCGAAGACAGGACAAAACAACCACTATGGTACAGGCCACAACTGAGGCAGTATCTACACATTGATGCAGCAGACACAATCAACCCTGACCAAGACATCTACTCAAATGGTACATACGCGATGAGAATACGGATAGCGTCAGATACAACTGCAGCAGAACTCATCAATGTGTACAATGATGTTGGTAAGGTGGTAGGCGCTTTGTTTTCAAGTTTCATTGTGATCTAGATCTGCAGTCACATGGAAATCTGGCAGAGTACTATGCTGTGTTCTTTCTCCTGTATGCGATTTTGGAGTTGAACCAAAGCGTCAACGGTGTGGTTCTGAGTATCTTGGGAACCTGGTATGGTCTACAACCTCATAAAGCAGTACTGCTTATTTTTGGTGACTGTTGTGAACTGAGTTTGACATGCTTCAAACTGGTTCTGGCTTGCAGGGTCCTATTTGCTCGTCTGTCACATGCATATCAGCCTTTCAGTCCAGAGAAGGGTCGGATTTTCTTCAGGATGTTTGGGTTTGGCAGCACCTTTCTGGCCGTGATGATTGTTAGTACCCTGAATGTGGTTCATGCCTTGCACACTCTTTATGTATGATCTGCAACAGACATAAGTGCCTCTGGACGGCTGACATTTACAAACAGTTTTATACACAGTATGCTATATTTTGCAGTGGTCATACCGTTGCATATGTTTAAAGGCTAGAGTGTGTTGAGGATGCATTTTACGGTACTGTACAGGCAACTAGCACCATGACCGTCACTTGAGGGTCGTCTGGAAGAAAATGCAAGCCACATGCAGCCAATTTGTTGCTCACATCCTTGTTGAGGCATGTTGTGCTCATTTTACCAATGAAAGGCATTTAAACCTTTCAAACGTAATTTGCTTACCCAGACAGTCATGTTTGCATTGTCGGTGCTCAATGCCTATTGAACACTACTACAGTTTTGAGCAATGGCATTTGTGCATTGTATCTTTTGGCCTTGTACACAGAACAACATCATGCGAGTATGACATCAACCTTTGGCATTTTGGCCCCCTGACTGCTACTCACCCAGTCTGTTCCAGACAGCTTATGCGCTGAGCTATGGCATGACATCCTGTGCACTACATCTGCCACGCATGTGCACACGCAAGTTTGCATGCACAATGCTTGCTGTCTATGCAAGCTGGCTTGCATTCCAGACATTGGCAGTCTCAGGGATGCCCTCCTGCCCCTTGCACCCTGCTGAACAAAAATATTGTATTTGTGCGGACAACTCAAAAGCAGCTGGATGACCTGACAAGGCAGGTCCTTGCTGCACCTTGCTGTCTGAGTTCGGGGGATGTCCTCTCCTTCAGCACTTGGTACATTTGCCGTCGCAGGGTCAAATCGTGAGGGATGTACGCAGCCCATATGTCTATTTCATTGCTTCCTGGTGGATGTAGGGTGATCACCTGGCAACGCCCTCTCGCTGCTGCTCTATTTAGCATGCCAGATGTGGTCGATGCTTGCCTGGCCAATTTTTTGTGTACGGCAATCGCCACTCCTGCTGCTCCCGTCCTCTTCCCTTCTCTGGTCAGCTCAGTGTCCTCTCTGCAAGCTTGTATGCAGTTCATCATCCTTCAAGTACTTTCTTAGCTCTTGCCTTGCAACTGACTTTCTCTACTCGCAGCCGTCAAGAAAGACAGCACGTCAGTCTTGAAGTCATTGGCCGTGATGTTAGAAGCCCAGGAAACGTCACCTGAGGCTGCTGACACTTCATCTCCTTCCCTTGAGCCACACGAGCTTGAACAACATCCACAGCGCGCTCCATGATTGAGAGCCGGCGTCCTCGATGCCAGTGGGCAGCTACACAGCAACAATGCACAATGCACAGCAGCACTGCTCAGAGCAAAATGCATATCCCACTGGTCAGTGCTGCTGTGCAAAACAGGCTCACGACAGGCTGTCATCACAGCAGAAACACCTGTGAGGAGTTACTTTTCGTGTACGTGCGCAGTGACGCAGCACCAATGCAGTCTAGCACCGCTCAGGGCAAAATGCATCTTCCACTACTGAGTGCATTGCAAAACAGGCTCACAGCAAATTTGTGTTACTGCAACAATACCTATGAAGATTTGTTGCTCATGCAGGTGATCAAAGACTCTAAAACAATGCACTGCAACACTGTTCAGGGCAAGATGCATTCCCCACTGGTCAGTGGTGCTGTAGAAAAGCAGGTTGGCCTCGCTGCAAATACACCTAGGAAGAACTGCAGTGCGAACAAGTTGGCAGTGACCCAGCACAAATCCAATGCAGCACTGCCAGGGCAAGATGCATGTCCCATTGCTCAGTGCTGCTCTGCAAAACAGGCTGACAGCAGGATGGTCTCACTGCAAATGCACCTATGGAGCATTTGCTGTTCATACAAAACTGCAGTGAACCAACACCAATGCACTGCAGCACTGCTCAAGGCAAAATGCATTTCCCATTGGTCAGTGCTACTGTGAAAAGCAGGCTCACAGCAGGATGGTCTCATTGTGAAAACAGTTAAGGAGAGATGTGCCCTTCATACAGGTGTGCGGTGACCCAACATCAGTGCATAGCAGCACTGGCCAGGGCAAAATGCCTTTCCTACTGCTGCAGGTTTTGCAGCACAGGAGTAGCACAACCTGATGCAGGTTCACATCACACGGAAGAAGGGTGTACCTGATGGGCTCAAATAATCAAGACCCAAATGCACCAGAATGTTGTGTACCAACCCACATTTGTGCTTACATGCCTTGCTGCATGGCTGAAAGCCCCAGGGCAAGACAAGAGAAACACTCACAATGTAGGCAGCAGTCCTGCTCGTTTGCAGGCACACAGTCTGTTCTTTGGCCAAGGTGTGGAATGGTCCTAACGAGCTGTTCTATACAGGTAAAATTACATCAGCCAATTCAAGCACAGATGCTACTCGCTTCAGATCACCATGCTGACCAACAGGTTGCCATGATTCTTTGCACCAGT
>JAABUM010002263.1_pt1 | contig 26222 bp, 25 predicted proteins | sample 5559161 | NCBI WGS metagenome assembly JAABUM01 (sample SAMN10711868, study PRJNA513369) | rock metagenome | isolation source: Antarctica rocks | place: Antarctica: Victoria Land, Siegfried Peak nord
TCACTGCTCGTCCGACCAGCGGTCGGAGCGCCGCTGCAACGGGGTCGACACGTCAACGCCAAGGCACCCGCGGGGCCGGTCATAACAAGGGTCAGACCACCGCTGCAACGACAACAGGATGCTCGCAATCGTAGGAGTCGCCAGTGGTGCCGACGCTGGCAACCAGCCCGGCCTCGGCCAGGCGCTGGGTGTAGCGGATCGACAGGTACTGGCTGCCGCGGTCGCTGTGGTGCACCAGCCCTGTCGTGGGCCGGCCTTCACGGGCCCGTTGCCACAGGCCGTGCTCGAGAGCGTCGAGGGCCAGGTCGGTGCGCATCGTGCTCGCTGCCCGCCAGCCGATGATCCGCAGGGAGAACAAGTCGGTGATGAACGCGACGTAGACGAACCCGGTCCAGGTCCACACGTAGCTGATGTCGGCTACCCAGCGGCTGTTGGGCGCCGGGGCGGTGAAGTCCCGTTCGAGCAGGTCAACGGGACGCTGGGCGGTCGCTGCCGGCCGGGTGGTGCGGGTCGACTTCGACCGTGACACCCCGGCCAGCCCCGCCGCGCCCATCAGCCGGGCCACCGTCTCGCGTCCGACCGCGACGCCGCGTCGGGTCAGCTCGTGCCAGACCTTGCGGTAGCCGTAGACGCCGTAGTTGTCGGCATGCACGGTGCGGATCAGCTCGGTCAGCTCGGCGTCGCGTGCCCGCAGCGCCGACACCGGCCGGTGCCGGGCGGCGTAGTAGGTGCTCGGGGCGATCTTGCCGCGTGCTGGGTCAGCACGCGGCAGATCGACTCGACCCCGAACCGGGCCTTGTGGCCTTCGATGAACGCCACTACCAGGGCAGTCGCGGATCGAGCTCCCGCGCGAAGAACGAGCTGGCCGCCAGCAAGATCTCGTTGGCGCGCTTGAGCTCTCGGACCTCGGCCTGCAGCTGACGGATCGATGCTGCGTCTGCGGTCGTCGTCCCCGGCCGGGTGCCCGCGTCGATGGCGCCTGCTTGACCCAGCCGCGCAGCGTGTCCGGGTTGACCCCGACCCGCTGCCCGATCCGGATCACCGCCGCGTTCACCGACAGGTCCGGTTCCTGCTCCCGCGCCTCACGCACGAGCCGCTGGGCCCGATCACGCAACTCTGGTGGGTACTTCCTCGGTGCTGGCACGACTCCACCTTTCCGTGGAATCAGAGCCTCCACCACACCCAGGGCGATTCACGACCGACCGCGCATGCACATCCAGCCCAACACTCGTACGCTCACGAAACACCGGGGCCCCCACACATGTCGGAAAGGCCGAGCACGGGTACGCACTCGACAACCCACGAGATTGCGTGAGCGAGGCCCCGGCCAGCAAACCACCCGAACCCGCGCGCGTTCACTCCATACGGTCTAACCCGCATAGCAACCCGACACTCAAGGAATCGCCTGGCAAGCCGCGCGGGCGTGAGTGCCTCGCTGGACAAGAGGCCCGTGCTCGATAACTTGGTGCACGGGACGACCGCCGTCGACGGAGTCCATCAGCAAGTCGACGGAGATCCGGGCCATCTCCTGACGGTCGCACCGGAGCGTCGACAGTCCAATGACGCCCCACCCAGCCGCGGGCACGTCATCGAAGCCGACGATCGTCAGCTCGTCGGGGACACTGATGCCAAGCTCGTGGGCGGCGCTGAGCGCTCCGATCGCGACGACGTCGTTACCGCAGAAGAGCGCCGTTGGCCGGTCGGGCCGCTCGAGCAGTTGCAGCGCCGCTGCCCGTCCCGCGTCGTAGGTGAACGGGACACGGCGGGTATTAGCGCGATGTACGTGCAAGCCGTGGTCGCGTAGACCCGTCCGCAATCCCTCGGCGCGCTCCCGGCCGGTCGAGTACTGCGAAAGTCCGTGGATCGCCCCGATCTGGGCGTGACCCAGGTCGGCGAGGAAGTGGGCGATGGTCCGGGCGCCGCCGCGGTTGTCGAAGGTGCAACTGCTGGACTCGGGGACGTCGAGGACGCGGTTGACCAAGACATGTGGGACCCCGCGCTCGGTCAGGTCGCGCGGCAGTGTGGCGTTGCGCGCGATCGTGCACAGCACCACGCCGTCGTAGGAGCCGTCGGCCAACGCATCGACTGTCACGCTGTCGCCGGCGTGGTCGGTGATCAACACCGAGCGATATCCGCGATCGCTGAGCAGCTCCCTGATCGGCTCGACGAGTTCGGGGTAGAAGGGATTGACCAGACCCTCCGCGACGATGGCGACCCGATTGCTTCGCCGTGTCGATAGCGTCCTGCCCGACTCGCTCTGGATGTAGTTGAGCTGACGTGCGGCCGCCAGGATCCGCTCCCGAGTCTCAGGTGCCGTCCCGGGCAGATTGCGCAGCGTCCGCGACACGGTCGGTTGGGAAACGCCGGCGAGGCGCGCGACGTCGCGGCTAGTGATCGACTTACTCAACCTCGGACTCCCGCCATCTTGTGACGCTTGACATGTATACGTATACAACAAAGTATGACGTGAGTCTCGAAAGGAGCCCATTAAATGACCGATTACCTCAAGTCATCGGCCGCAACAAAGAGCGCCGACGCAGACCGACTGGCCGCGGTCCGGGAGACCGTCTCGCAGGTGATCGCCGACGTCCGCGAGCGCGGCGACCAGGCGGTGCGCGCCTACTCCGAGAAGTTCGACAAGTGGTCCCCGGAGAAGTTCGCCCTCGACCCTGAGGAGATCGAACGGATCGTAGCGACCGTGCCGAAGCAGGTGATTGACGACATCAAGGCTGTCCAGGCTCGGGTGCGGAACTTCGCCGAGCGGCAGCGTGAGTCGCTACGTGACTTTGAAGTCGAGACCGAGGCCGGTGTCTTCCTCGGGCAGAAGAACATCCCGGTAGCTGCGGCCGGCGTCTACATCCCCGGTGGCCGCTACCCGCTGGTCGCCTCGGCGCACATGACGATCGTGACCGCCAAAGTGGCCGGCGTAGAGCACGTTGTCGCCTGCACACCGCCGATTCGCGGTGAGATCCCGGCTGCGACGATCGCGGCGATGCATGTGGCGGGCGCAGACCAGATCAACCTGCTGGGCGGCACTCAAGCGGTGGCCGCGATGGCGATCGGAACCGAGTTGATCGGCAAGGTCGACATGCTGGCCGGCCCCGGCAACGCGTTCGTCGCCGAGGCCAAGCGTCAGCTGTTCGGCGAGGTCGGCATCGACCTGTTAGCCGGCCCCACCGAGACCCTCATCATCGCCGACGAGAACGCCGACCCATTCGTCGTCGCCGTCGACCTGCTCAGTCAGGCCGAGCACGGCCCCGACTCTCCCGCGGTGCTCATCACCCCGTCGGTCGCGCTGGGCAAGAAGGTCCTCGAGCTCATCGACAGCCTCCTGCCCGGGATGCCGACCAAGGACTTCGCCGAGCCCGCGTGGCGCGACCACGGCGAGGTGGCAGTCGTCGGCGACCTCGACGAGGCCTACGCGCTAGCCGACTCCTACGCCTCGGAGCACGTCCAGATCCTCACTGCCGAGCCGCGCAAGGCCCTTGACGCCATGCGTAACTTCGGTGCCATCTTTCTCGGTGAGGGCACCTGCGTCTCCTATGGCGACAAGGTGATCGGCACCAACCACACCCTGCCCACCCGCGGGGCGGCCAACTACACCGGCGGTCTGTGGGTCGGCAAGTACCTCAAGACCGTCACCTACCAGGAGGTGACCAGTCAGCAGGCCAGCGCTGAGCTCGGCCGCCTGTGTGGTCGTGCCGCGCGGGTCGAGTCCTTCGAGGGGCACGCCAGGTCCGGCGACGTGCGCGCCACGAAGTACGCAGGCGATCGGTTCGACTGGATCCCAGCCGGTGCGCTCGACGCTCCCGCATGAGCGCTGCCACTCCACCACTGACCGACTCGTGGGCCGACAGGGTTGCTGGCCGGACCGCGCTGGTCACCGGTGCCGGCAATGGGCTGGGCCGTGCGATCGCTCTCGCTCTGGCTGCTCGCGGCGCCAGGGTCATCCTGGTCGGCCGCCGCGAGGCACCGCTGACAGAGGTCGCGACGGAGATCGGTGCAGCGCGAGTCGCGTCCTGCGATGTCTCCGAGCCCTCGGCGGTGAAAAGGCTCGGCGACCAGCTGCGAGACGAGGAAATCTCAATCCTGGTCAACAACGCGGGCATCGCCGGCCCGGTCGCACCGCTCACCGACATCGAGCCGGTGGAGTGGGACGAGGTTTTTGGGGCGAACGTCCGCTCGGTCTACCTCATGTGCCGTCAGTTTCTGCCGGCCATGGTCTTCCGGGGCGGAGGAGACGTTGTCAACGTCGCCTCGGTCACCGGGAAGCGTCCGCTGACGCGTCGCACGCCATACGCGGCGTCGAAGATGGCGGTGATCGGCTTGGCTGCCACGCTCGCGACCGAGGTCGGCCCGCTCGGGGTCACGGTCAACAGCCTCTCGCCCGGCCCTGTCGACGGGCCGCGGATGGCACGCAACTTCGAGCGCGAGGCTGTCGCAGCCGGCGTCAGTGTGGATGAGGCTAAGAAGGCCTTCGTCTCACGCGCCGCGCTCGGGCGCATGGTCACCGAGGAAGAGGTCGGCGCTGCGGTGATCGCCATGCTGCACATGCCCGGCCTCTGTGGCGCCGACATCGACCTGTCGGCCGGCATGGTGGCCCGGTGACCCCATCGAGACGGGGCCAGCGTAACGGGCGGACAGGCAGCCGATCGCGCCCTTCGACTACGTGCGGCGCGAACAGTACGACTAGGAACAATAGGAGGCACATCATGGAGATGTTTCGAGCTCGCGCCGTCGCGGCCGCGCTGCTTGTCATGGCCAGCGGGATCGCGTTGAGCGCCTGCGGGAGCGGCAGCTCGTCTAAGGAGACGTCGGGCACCGCCGCAACGAGCGGGTCGAACGCAAGCACCGTCGCCGGTGTCCCTTCGCTCGAAGAACTGTACAAGGGCACCGAGGCCCCGCCGCCGACTGCAGGTCCGGCCGCGGTCAAGGGCAAGACGATCGTGTGGATCAGCTGTGGTCAGGTTTCCGAGGGCTGCTCCGGTCCGGCCGCCTCCGCAGAGGAGGCTGCGAAGGAACTCGGCTGGCACTTCAAGTTGCTCGACGCCAAGTTCGGTGCCGGCGGCGCGTTCGGCGCGTCCATCAGGCAGGCCACTGTGCTGAAGCCTGACGCCATCGTGACCGTCGCGATCAACTGCAATGCAGCCCAGCAGCCGCTCGAGGAGGCCAAGCAGGCCGGCATCCCCGTTCTGGGCCTCGTGAATAACGACTGTGACGCGAACGGGGGGCCGAAGCTCCAGCCGATTCCGATGGTGCTCAACAACACGAGCCCGACGACGACGGACTTCTGGACGAACTACGGCGCGCAGAAGGCCGCGTACATCATCCACAAGACCAACGGCCAAGCGAAGGTCATCAACATGTGGCTGAGTGACAGCCTGGCGGAGATAAACGACGGGTTCACCGCGACACTCAAGAAGTGTCGGGGCTGCCAGGTCGTCGCGAACCTTCCGATGCTCGCGCCCGAACAGGCGCCGGGCGGCCCGCTGCCGCAGCGGTTCACGACGGGACTGGCGCGGCACCCGGACGCCAACGCGTTCGCAATCACCGCGGACTCGACGCTTATCGGTTCGGGACTCGCGTCGAAGATGAACAGCATGCCGGCCGCGAAGAAGCTGGTGTCCGTGGCCGGCGAGGGCAGCGCTGCCGGGATGGATCTGCTGCGGAAGCCGGACGGCGTGCCGACGGCCGAAAACGGCTACGACAACGGATGGGTCGGGTACGCAGCCATGGATTCGCTCAACCGGTTCTTCGCCAAGGCGCCCGCCGTACCCGAGGGCCTCGGGACGCGCATCGTGGATCGTGAGCACAACCTGACCACGAACGGGGAGTATGCGTCGCCGATCGACTTCAAGTCGGCCTACCGCAAGGTCTGGAGCGGGGCGAGCCATTAGTCCGCGAATGACGGCGCGGACCGCGACGATCGCGGTCCGCGCCCGGGGTCGCCTTCGAGGTCTCGGGGACCAACGGCGGGAAGGCACCATGCACACCAGCGAGTTTCTACATCCGCTAACTTCAGACGGCCCGCGTGGCCATGGCGTGGCCGGCGCGCGGGCAACCAACATCAGCAAGTTCTTCCCCGGCACGAGAGCGCTCGACCACGTGTCGCTCGAGGTCCGGCCGGGGGAGATCCATGGACTGATCGGAGGCAACGGCTCCGGGAAGTCCACGCTGATCAAGATCCTCTCCGGCATCTACGTCGGAGATCCCGGGGGACGCGTCGAGATCGGCGGAAAGGCCTGCGGATCGGATGAAGTGACGCCCGAGTTCGCGCGAGACAACGGCCTGCATGTCGTACACCAGGATCTGGGGGTCTTCCCGGACCTCTGCGTGGCGGAGAACCTCACGCTCGGAAATCGCTACGAACAGCGGTCGAGCGGGCTGATCCGGTGGCCGGACGTGCGTCGCCGCGCCGAACGTCTGATCGAGCAGTTCGAGATCGATGCTCGGCCGGACGACTCGATGCGCGCCATTCGGCAGTCGTCGCGCACACTCGTGGCGATCGCGCGGGCGTGCCAGGATGAGCAGACGCGCGGCTCAGGTCTCTTGATCCTCGACGAGCCCACCGCGTCGCTTCCTGCTCATGAGGTGGCAGTGCTTCTCGACAAGCTGCGCGCTTACGCTGCGGCCGGTCAGTCCATTCTGTACGTGAGCCATCGGCTCGACGAGATTCTGCAACTCACAGATCGCGTGACCGTCCTTCGCGACGGCAAGAACGTGGGCACCTTCGAGACCGCTGAGCTCGACGAGGATGGCGTGGTCACGCTCGTTGCCGGCCCCTCGGCCCGCACCTCCTTCTCGGAGACGCCTGCTGAGGTCACCACTCGCATCGACCAGGAGCCGGGCCACACTCGCCTGGTCGTCGATGAACTTCGCTCAGGCGGCCTACGAGACGTCTCCTTCAGCGTCGCGCCTGGCGAAATCGTCGGCATTGCCGGACTCCTGGGATCGGGTCGCTCCACGCTGCTGCAATCCCTCTTCGGTCTGGCCCCGCAGGCCGGCGGATCGGTGACCCTCGACGGCAACGACGTGCGGTTCACCAGCGTTGCTCAGGCAATGCAAGCCGGTGTGGCGCATGTCCCCGAGAATCGGGCAGAACAAGCGATCTTCGTCGACGAATCGGTGGCCCTCAACCTCGCGGCCGGGCGAACCCAGGAGTTCAAGCGGGGAATGCGGATCCGGTACCGCTCGCTCCGCAACGACGCTAAGCGGCTGGTGGCCAGCTTCGGCATCAAGACGGCCAGCGTCGACTCGACGATCGCAACCCTCTCGGGAGGGAACCAACAGAAGGTGGTGATGGCGCGCTGGGTTTCTTGTGAACCGCGCCTCCTGCTCCTGGACGAGCCCTCCCAAGGTGTTGACGTCGGCGCACGCGCCGAGATCTGGCGGATCGTCCGTGACGCGGCGAGCCGCGGCACATCTGTCGTCGTCGTCACGTCGGACTTCGAGGAACTCGCCAGCGTGGTCGACCGCGCCCTCGTGTTGCGCGACGGCACGGTCGTCGCGGAGCTGACCCGCACCGACCTGACCGCTCACAGCCTGACGCGGCTTGTCTACTTCGACCCCAAGGACGCGTGAAGCGTGACGCACACCATGCAACCAGTTACCCAAGACGACCCGCAGAGCGCTCCGACAACTCCGCGGCCCGTGTCGCGACACCGCTGGATCAGCGTCCTACTCGGGCTCACGGAGCGCCTGGGACTGGTCGGTCTCCTCATCCTGATGTTCGTCTTCTTCGCGGTCAACCCGACGTCGGGGCCCGTGTTTACGAGCAGTCAGAACCTGTCCAACCTCCTCGGCGATCAAGCCCTGGTGGGCCTCGTAGCGCTCGCGATGATGCTGCCGCTCATCGCCGGATACTTCGACCTCTCCGTCGCCGCCAACGTCGGCCTTGTCAACGTCGCGGTCGCCGCCGTGATGAACGACTACGGGTGGTCGCCCCTAGCGGCGATCGTGGCCGGGGTTGCCCTCGGCGGCGTGGTGGGCCTGATGACGGGGTTCCTCATCGCGCGCTTGGGCCTCGGTGCCTTTATCGTCACGTTCGGCGTGTACAGCTTCCTCAACGGGGTCACCCTGTGGTACACGAAGGGGAAAGTCATCTCCGGAAAGATCCCCGCATCGGTCGGGACCTGGGGGTCAAAGGACTGGTTCGGGATCCCGCGGCCGTTCTGGCTGCTCGCGGTAGCCACAGTGTTCACGTGGGTCTTAATCACGCAGACGCCGTTCGGCCGCTACCTCGAGAGCATCGGCTCGAGTGAACCGGCGGCCCGTTTGGTGGGTATCAAGACCGATCGCACCATCTGGGTCGCGTTCATCGCGGGGGGGCTGCTCGCCGGAGTCGCCGGCTGTCTGCTCACTTCGCGGCAGGGTGGCGCCGACGCGACCATAGGCCAGTCGTACCTCTTCCCGGCCATCGCGGCCATTTTCCTCGGCGCCACCGCGATCCGTCCCGGTCGATACAACGTCTGGGGAACGGTGCTCGGCGTGTACTTCGTCGCGATCGCCGTCAGCGGCTTGATCCTGCTCGGGGCAGATTACTGGGTGCAGCCACTGTTCAACGGCGCCGTACTCGTCCTTGCCGTCGGTCTGGCCACCGCCAGTGGGCGTGCTCGCGCAAAGCGCGAGGTCAAAGACCAGCGGCACTGACGGCATGAGACCGATCCGACGATCCGGTGACGCATAGGTCTCCTAGCCGCACTCGCTCCCGCTGAGAACATCCGAAGCCCCAAGGAGATGCGATGTCACGTTTCGAGAACAGGTCCGCCTTCGTCACGGGTGGCGGAAGCGGCATTGGGCGTGCGGTATGCGCCACCTTGGCGGCAGGCGGAGCCTTCGTCTGGGCCGCCGACATCAATGAGGCAGCAGCCGAGGCGACCGTCAAGTTGGTCGCGGAGAGCGGTGGCCGAGCGCGGGCCGTGGGTCTTGACGTCCGCGACGAGCAATCCTGGCTGGACGCGCTTCGCCCGTCGGACGCGCACCCTGACCCGCTACGCATCCTTGTGAACTGCGCGGGACGGTCGATGATCGCTGACACCTTCACAATGGCGCTCGACGACCTGCGCGCCATCATGTCGACCAACGTCGAAGGCACCTTCCTGGGCATGAAGCATGCGATTCCGCGAATCGCAACATCCGGCGGCGGGGCAGTCATCAACATCTCGTCATTCGCTGGACTCAGGGGAATCCCACGAATGACTGCTTACTGCGGCTCGAAGGGCGCGATTCGAATGATGACCAAAGCCGTCGCGCTCGAATGCGCGGAGCTCGGCAACGGCGTTCGTGTCAATTCTGTCCATCCGGGTGTTGCCGACACCCCTGCGTGGAACCAGCACACTCCCGACGAGGTGGCCGCGTCCTTCTTGGACGATGCTGACACCGATGACCTGCCTGCCGTGGGCGCGCAAGAGGTCGCCAAGAAGCTGGTGCCGATCGGTGTGGCCGCCTCTGCCGAGGAGATTGCCGAGACCGTGGGCTTCCTTGCCTCGGACGCAGCTCGACATATCACCGGCGCCGAGATTGCGATTGATGGCGGGATGACCGCGCGCTAGGCAGTTCTTTACGTACGGAGAAGGGAACGACCATTACTAACCGGATTGTCATTGAGGGGAACCTCACCGATCTGCACTTCGACTTCGTTGTCCACCATCACGATCGCGTCGTTCCCGCGACGTTCTGGAACTCTCCTGTGGGCGAGGGCTCGCCACCGTCGGTCATCCTGGTGCAGCACGGCGGGGCCTTCCACAAGCGACACGAACAGTCGGACACGCTCGCACGTACGGTCGTCGAGCGCTTTGAGAGTGCAGTCCTGCTGATCGACGGTCCGGTTCACGGGCGCCGTCGCACCGACCAGCTTGGCCCGCAGGAGATGCTCGCGGCCTTCAAGCACTATTGGAGCGAGGAGGGCGGGATCGACGGCATGGTCTCGGACTGGAGGGCGGCGCTTGACGCGGTGCTCGATCAAGGGTGGGCGGACAAGGAACGCGTGGCGTGGCTCGGCGTCTCCATGGGAACGGCCTATGGGATCCCGTTCTGCGCAGCCGATGACCGGATCAAGGCGGCCGCGCTCGGAATGTGGGGCCTGGACTGGGGCAACAGCGAACGCCTCATCCGCGAGGCACAGCGCATGACCACACCCGCGATATTCCAGATCAAGGACCAGGACGAATTCTTCGACACCCAAGCTCAGCGCGCCCTGTTCGACTCTTTGGGCTCTGGCGACAAGTGCCTTCGTACGCTCCGGGGTGGCCATTCCCTGGCTGCGCCGGGTCAACTGGATCAGCTATTGGGATTCATCGGCGAAATAATGCCGCGCGGCAATACCGAGTAGTGCTCGGCCTGGGCCCCGCGGTCACGACCAAGCAACTACTCCTTCAAGACGTATCGGAGAGAGGAACAGATATGACGAAGGCATCATGGCGCTCCCGAGACACGGTCGAAGGTCCCATGCGGGTTGCGCAGCGGATGCAGCTGCGGGCAACGGGCCTGGACGACGAGGCCATTGCCAAGCCGTTCGTGGGCATCGCCCACACCCAGGGCGAGGTCAGTCCGTGTGCCATGTCACTGGCACCGCAGGCCGCCGCCGCGAAGGTGGGTGTCGAGGTCGCCGGCGCGACCCCGCGGGAGTTCACCACCGTATCGCTATCTGACATCTGGACCCTCGTCCACGAGCACGGCGCGCAATACAGCCTCATCTCCCGCGAGATCATCGCAGACTCCGTCGAACTGGTCCTGCAGGGGCAGCGCTACGACGCGGTCGTCACGCTCGGATCGTGCGACAAGACCGTGCCGGGAATGTTGATGGCCATGACGCGGGTGAACGTTCCGGGCGTCTACGTGCACGGTGGCGCTGCTCTCCAGGGTTGGCAAGGTGGGAAACCCGTCAATCTGTACAGAGCGTTCGGTGACATGGACCGGACCGTGGCAGGCGAGATCACCGAAGAGGAGCTAGAGGAGCTCAACAAAGACGCTGATGTGACGGTGGGTTCGTGCCCGGGCCTGAACACAGCGAGCACCGCCGCTACGTGTGCGGAGATCCTCGGCTTCGCCGCTCTGGGAAGTACGACGCTCCCGGCTGTCTACTCCGAACGCATCGCGCTGGCCCGCAAAGCCGGTCAGCATGCCGTCGATTTGCTCAACCGGGGCGACCTGCTGCCGCGCGACTGGGTCACGCGCGAAAGTCTGGAGAATGCCGCCACGGTGGTGGCGGCGATCCGCGGCTCTTCCAACATGTTCCTGCACCTCCCAGCCATCGCCAACGAGGCAGGCATCAAGTTCGAGTTAAAGGACATGGCGGAGATCGTGCGTCGTACGCCGCGCATCACCAGCCTCATCCCGAACGGGCCCCATGTGCTGTTGGACCTGCATCGCGTCGGCGGGCTGCCAGTGGTCTTCCGATCACTATTAGACGGAGGCCTCCTCCATCCCGATACACCGATGAACGACGGTCGGACACTGGCCGATGCATTGGCGACCGTGCCCCTTCCGGACGGCGACATCGTCCGCCCGTTCACCGACCCGTTCCAGACGGACAGCGGAATCTCGATCCTGCAGGGGACCCTCGCGCCCGACGGATGCATCGTGAAGACCGCCGACCTCCAGCAGAGGACGTTCGAGGGGCCTGCTCGTGTCTTCGACGGTGATTCCGAAGCTCGCCGAGGAATCGCGGCCGGCATGTTCGAACGCGGCGACGTGATCGTCGTACGCGGCGAAGGACCCCAGGGAAGTCCTGGCATGCGCGAGATCCTTGACGCCGCCGGACCAATCCGGCGACGTGGTCTCGGGGGCGACGTCGCTCTCGTCACCGACGGGCGCTGGCCCAACGGCACCGGCGGACTCTGCATGGCACACGTCTCGCCAGAGGCGAGCTCCGGTGGTCCGCTGTCGCTGGTCGAAGACGGGGATGTCATTCGCGTCGATATCGAGGCCGGCCGGATCGACCTGAAGGTGGGCGATGAGGAACTCACCCGACGGCGCGCGCTCTGGAGGCCCGCGCCCAGTCAGCTCGGCGGAGTGGCCGGGAAGTATGCCCGCCTCGTCGGGCCGTCGCACTTGGGGGCACCGACACACTCGTACACCGACGACTAGCGCCGGGTGGGGGAGGGCCGGAGGCACGTCTCCCCAACTTGCACCTTTCAATGAGATGAGGAGAAAAAGATGTTCGGTGACCAGACGGTACACATCATGCCCATGGAGTTTGGTGCCGCGGGGGGGCCGCGCCAAGCGCCGGAGGACAACGCCTTCCGAAACAGGCCGACCACCTTCACCCGCTATATCGTCGGCTTCCTCGGACGCGGCGACCAGATCTCCGCCCTGCTGCCGTCAGGCCTCGCCCTGCGCGGCGACCCCGTTGTCGAGTTCCACTTCCTCCTTCTCCGGGACATCTCGTGGCTCGCGGGCAGGGGGTACAACATCTTGTCAATGCTCATCCCCGTCCGCCATCAGTCCGCGACCGGCGAGCGTGTCGACGGGCTGTACCAAGCGGTGCTCTGGGAGAACTTAGCTGACCCGATTATAACTGGCCGTGAGCAGCTCGGTCATCCGAAGCTTTACGCGGAGCTACCGCCGCCGAGAACGTGTGACGGCGCGACCCACCTCAGTGCCAGATGGGGCGACTTCACGTTCGCGAAGCTGGAATTGACCTGTGGTTCGACTGCCACCGACGACGTCCGAGCCCAGATGAGAGATCGTGCCGGTGCCGGTCTTTTCTCGCACAAGTACATTCCCACGACCGGGCGGTGGGACGAGGCCGACGCCGACTATCTCACCTTGTCACCGATGCCCGGCGGATCCAACGTCATTGATCCCCAACCTGACCCCGAAATCAAGGTGGGTACCGGGACCGTGACGTTCAACTCCCCGGAATGGCAAGATATGCCAACCCAATACCATATCATCCGCAAAATCGCTGCTCTGGAACAGCGAGCGACGTTGGATGCAGTCGCCATGAGCGGAACTACCTATTTGGATCTCTTCGACCAACGAATCATTTGCTAACTCAGTGGAATTGCGCCGACTCCGGTTTCCCTAACCCGGCGCTCGCTCGCCCGCCCGCCCAATCGATCTCGGATCGTCACAGGCGAGACAATTTCCTCGATGAAGGGTTACTCACATGGCCTCCATCCTGGACCCGGACTAGGTCTTGGCGCTCGCAATGACAACGCCGCGCCGCTACCGCCGATTCACATTCCGCTGCTCGTCGCTCTGCTGCTCAGTACTGGGGTCGTAATGGACATCCAGGCCGTGCCATTGTCTCCAATGGTGGGACCGTCACCTCGGACCTACCAGGACCGCATATACGTGCTTCGGTACGCCGACCAAAACGATAGTGACCTCTCGAGCCTGCACACAGTCATCTGTGGTGGCACCCAGGTGCCGCCGTGGTTGATGCATGCCTACGAGGAGAAGCACGCGGTGCAGTTGGTGCAGGGTTGGGGCATGACCGAGATTCTCCCTGGAGCGACGATCGCCCACGACCCGGTCAAGCACGGATACGCGACCAATGCTAGTCCCGAGAACAGGAACGCGGAGCGATGGGCGCGGCATGCGGCGGCTGGTCGAGTCAGTCCGCTCTACGAAGTCCGTGTGCGCGCAGACAATGGCCAGGTTCTTCCCTCCGATGGGTCTTCCGTCGGAGAGATTTAAGTGCGAGGTGCGATGGTGGCACAGGAGTTCCTCAAGGGCCGCGTGCATAGGCTCTGGGTGCCCGATGAGTTCGTTCGCATCTCTGCGGTGCCTCGTACGAGCACCGGCAAGTTCGACAAGAAGGCGCTGCGCGCGCGCCTGGCTGCTGATTCTGATAACCGGGGCCGCTGTCCGCTCAGGGGACGGCGCAATGAGTGCCGCCGCCGGGGTGCTCACCCAGTTCAGCCGCGAAGGAACGCTGGTGCACACCATCTGCGTGAGGTCGGGGCGCAATATTGCCGTCGCACCCCCCTTGCCCAAAGGGGGGTGCGAATGTGGCCGTCGGTACTGGCCCAACTGACAAGCGCAACGCTCACGCCGCGCCATTGGGGGCCGAGGAATGACTACTTCGACCAACCCATTGAACAAACCGAAGGAGCAGAGAATGGGAATCGAGCCGGATCCGTTGCTGCCGCTCACTGCGGACGAGGTACTCACCACCACGCGAAGTGTGCGTAAGCGTCTCGACTTCGACAAGCCGGTGTCGAAGCAGCTGATCGTCGACTGCGTGCGTACCGCACTCCAAGCGCCGTCTGGCTCCAACCAGTGGCTCATGCAGTTCCTCGTCGTCACCGACCCCGGTGTCAAAAGTGCCCTCGCGAACATCTACCGAGACTCGTACGAGTTGTATCGCCAGACTCCGAATTACATTGGTAAGGTTGCGAAGGACGACGTCACCCGCGACGCGTCGCAGCAGAAGACGACGGGATCCGCCGAGTACCTGGCCGAGAACTACGAGAAGGCACCGGCGATCATCCTGGCGTGTGCACTCGGTCGCGCCGAAGGCGGTCCGCCGGTTGCGAAGACGAGTCTGCTCGGCAGTGTCATGCCCGGCATGTGGTCCTTCATGCTGGCCGCCCGCCTACGCGGACTCGGCACGTCCTGGACCACGGTCGTTCTCCTCAACGAGGAGCGTGCGTATGACCTGCTTGGCATCCCGATCGACGAGGTGACCGTCGCCGCAATGTCCCCGCTGGCCTACACCAAGGGCACCGACTTCCGGCCTGCGCTGCGGCCCGAACCGGAGGAAGTCATCCACTGGAATAAGTGGTGACCGCACGTCCGAAGTTCACTTGACCGTTCATTCACCTTCAAGAAGGGGACCACGATGTACAAGTTGTACGCATTCGGTCAGTCGATGACCCGCCTTCTGCGCACCAATCTGCCGGACTCTTGACGTCCGATAATGTAACCTTATCGGACATCAGACAGTATGATCGCAAGGTGGCACCTCAGTCCGACCCGTGGCTTGAGCGCCTGCTCTCCTCGTCAGCGGCAGCCGTCAGCACCGGACCAGCCGCCGTCGGTAGCGGCCACGGGTTGTTCGTCGCGCGTGGGTCGGAAAGGCCACTAGCTGACCTGTTGGGGCTGCAGCAGGTGCACGAGCAGCACGACCTGTGGCCCGATGAGCTGACCGCCGTGTACCTCACCGCTGCGGACTACATCCGGCCCTTCGGGGAGGCGGCCGGCCACGCCTACGACCCGGATGCGTGGCTGAGCTCCTTGCTCTGCCAGTACACCCGGGAGGAGTTCGTCGCCGCGCTGGCCCAGCTGAACCACATCACCCAGCACCCACCCATGATCAGGCAGCTGCTCGAGCGCACCCTGACCCAGCTCAGTCCGGTCCTCGCTGACCGCGTGCGTGCCGCCCTCGCCGGTGACGTCGACCCTGCCCGCGGCAAGGACCGGGTCTTCCTGGCTCGCCCGGCCGTGCTCCGCGCGCTGCGGTTGGCCGCTCACCTCAGTCCGGTCGACGAGCAGGCGCTCGCTCAGGCAGCCGTGCGCACTGGTCATCCCTCGCGCACCATGGGTGGACCCTTGCTGTGCTCGGTGCTGCTCAGTCACGTCGTCGCCGAAGGGCTAGGGGCGCACAGCCGATCCCGCCCAGGGGAGCCGCTGCTCGGCGGCCTGCCCGAGTCGCTCGCGGTCGAGCTCGTCTGCACCGGCGCCTTCGTCCGCCAGGGCAACGCCGGCAATCTGTTGGGTCGGACCCTGCTGCTCTACCGCGACTACGGCGCACGGGTGACGAAGCCGTTGCGTCACCGGCCGCTCGATCTCGCCGAGGAAGCGCTCGGCATGCCGCTGCTGACTGCTCTGGCCATCGCCTTCTACTACTACGGCGCGACCATGCAGCACCCTCCGGTGGACACCGCGCGTGCCCTCGAGCCTCCGGCCCAGGTCCTGCAGGTGGCCCCCGGGGCCGTCGAGGCGTTCCTCGACCGGTTCGCCAGCACCGCAGACGAGCTCGCGGCCGCAGCCGAGGCCAACCGCTCAGACTGGGCGAACCTGCATCTGCAGGAGCGCCCTCTGTTACGCCTCGATGACCGGGCCGTCGTGCTCGACGAGGCGTTCCTGCTTGAGCGGCTCACCACCGGGCTGTTCTTCCTCGTCCTCGGGCACGAGGGCCGAGTCGGCGGCGAGACGGCTCGGCAGCAGTGGCGCGACGCCTACGCCCAGATGCACGAGTTGCTCGTCGAGGACTACCTCAGGGGCTTCGCTCCCCGCCCGATCGGCGGCGGGACATTTGTGTTTGACGAGGACGACCTGCAGCGCGCCTACGACCCCAAGAACCGGGGCGGCGGTCGCGCCGATATCGGCATCGACTACGGCAACAGCGTCCTGCTCGCCGACGCCGTCAGCGGCCAGCTCAGCATTGCCACCCGGCAGCACGGGGACAAGGCCGCCTTCGCCAAAGACATCGAGCAGCTGGTCGTGAAGAAGGCCCGACAGCTCGCCGGCACCGTCGAGAAGGTCACCCGCGACCCTCAGCCCGCGGGAGGGCCCCTGACAGTTCCCGCCACCGCGGTGCACGCGATCGTGGTGCCAGGCGGCCAGTTTCCGGTCAACCCAGTCACCACCCGCTTCATCGACCAGCAGCTGCGCGCCGACCCGACGGCCGCCGCGATGCTGAACGACCCGCGCGTCCGTGGACTGCAGGTCCTCGATCTGCGGGACCTCGAGCACGCCGAAGCCGTCCGCGCCCGAGATAACTGCACCCTTCCCGAGCTGCTCCGCGACTGGCAGGCCGACCCCCGGTACGCCCAGGTCTCCCTGTCGGACTGGCTGATCGCCACCACCACCGACGCCGACCTCCTGCGGCCGCGGCTGCTCACCGGCCCGCTGAACGAGGTCTTCGCAGTCATCGAGGAACTGCTCATCCCACCCGACGAGCGGCTGCCCCAGCACCGACTCGGCGGGCCGGGCAATGACTGAAGAACCGATCGCCGGCGTCGAGCTGGCTGCGGTCGAAGACGACCGACCGGTCACCACCGCAGAACCCTCTGCGGTGCGCGGCTACCTGCTCGCCGCCCGCGCGGACAGCACCAGACGCGCCTACGCCAACGACTGGGTGCATTTCACAGACTGGTGCACCAGCCAACAGGACGAGGTGGGCGCCCCGATGGGCTACCTGCCGGCGGCACCGGAGACGGTGGCGGTCTACCTCGCCGAGCACGCCGGGACGTTGAAGGTGGCGACACTGATCCGGCGCTGCTCGGCGATCAGCGCGGTGCACCAGGCCGCCGGGCACCCCTCCCCCACCGCCAGCCCGCTGGTGCGCACCACGCTGGCCGGGATCCGAAGGGTGCACGGGATCAGCCCGGCCGCCAAGGACCCGCTGGTCGCCCACCAGGTCCGCCGGCTGCTCGACGCACTGCCCCCCGAGCCGGCCAAGGCGCTGCTGGCGGCGCGGGACCGGGCACTGCTGGTCCTGGGGTTCTACGGGGCGCTTCGCCGCAGCGAACTCGTCGCTCTCGACACCACCGACGTCGAGGTCAACGAACAGGGACTCGTTGTCACGTTGCGTCGGTCCAAGACTGACCAGGACGCCGCGGGCCGGCGGATCGCGATGCTGCACACCGGCGCCGCCGATTCCTGCCCCGCCGAGGTCTACCTCGCCTGGCTGGCTGCCCTCGACGCCGCGCTGCCCCCTCTGCTCGACCAGGACGGCGGCGACCGGTGGGCCGTGCTCGAGGGCGGCCGCCCCCGGCGACCGGTGTTTCGGCCGGTGAACCGGCACGGAACGTCTGCACCGCACCGGCTTACCGATAAGGCGGTCGCCCGCGTCGTGCAGCGCACCGCGTTGCGGGCCGGGCTCGGCGAGCTGGACCTGGCCGGGCACAGCCTGCGGGCCGGGTTCGCGACCAGTGCCGCAGCGGCCGGTAAGAGTGAACGGGCGATCATGAAACAGACCGGGCACAAGAGCCTGCCGATGGTCCGCCGCTACATCCGCGAGGGCAGCCTGTTCCGCGACAACGCCACCGACGGGCTGACGCTGTAGCGGCGAGAGACTCGCCTGGCAGAACTCCGGCTCACCGGTTGCCGGGTACCGAGTAATAGGCCTATAGTCGGAACCTACGAGGACCGGAGGTTGCCATGGCGGCTGTGGAGCAGGAGACACGTCGAGCCTTCGACCTGCTGGACCGGATCGAAACCCTGGAACGGGTGGCCCGCACCCTGCCCGATCACGACGAAGGCCGCTCGCAGCTGCTGGGCCTGATCGAGAAGGACCTCGCCTCGGCCCCTCCCCTGCGGCCGCGGATCGCGGCGCAGCTGCTCACGCTGTCTGAAAAGACAGTGCAGGCATGGACCCGGGAAGGCGTACTGCATCAGGCGGAAGGCCCGTCGTCGCGGACCCTGCTCGACGTCAGGCGGGTGCACCAGGTGCTCCACCTGGTGCAGGACCTTCGGGCTGCCGGCAGGACGACGGGTCTGCTCGACGAAGTACACCGGCGCCTCGTCGACGCCACCTGGCTCGAGCGCGAGGACCTGAGCGAGTCGTTGGCGCAACTGCGGCGCCGCGAAGGAACCCTGCGGGTCGCCAAACAGCCCGCATAGCAGCCAGGTGCCGCACTCCGTCCGAGCCACCCCCGTCGCTGAACGTCAGATCGCCGGGCTCCGGGGGGCCCGCCGCAAGGCGTACGACCAGTTCGAGAAGGCACTCGCCCAGAGCGGCTGCGCCGCGCTGGACTACCGGCTCACCGGAGCGGACCCGCTGCCGAGCCTGTGCGCCAAGCACTTACGCGGCAGCGACCGGGCCGTCGTGGCGTTCGCCGACGATGACGCCTGGGTGCTGCTCGTCGGCCCGCACGCCGCAGGCGACGCAGCCGCCGACGTGTACGGCGCGCTGTACGAACTCGCCGGCGCCCCCCGCCCCACGCAGCCCCGGACCAAGCCGCCTTGCTGCGACGACGACCAAACACCACCCGCGCTCGAGGAAGTCACCGTCGACCGCCTGATTCGGCGCGCTCGTCTGCTTCGCCGGTAGTACTGCCGCGGGGCAGGAGGGGCTCCCGCGGGTCCGCACACCAGGCCACCGGCATCTCAGACGGCCCACTAAGCGGCATTCCGTGCATCCCCGTGTGATGTGGCCGGTTCGGAAGGGGCTTGAGATCAAGGGTGCGCAATCGCGCATCCGGCAGCGGGCACTGCCGCGGGAAGTTCAGGGGCTGGTTGTTGTCTGGGCCCACTGGCTGCCGGGGGAGGTCGGTGAGCACGACCGAGCGGCGTTCCTGGCAAAGCCAGCCGCGGGAGGCGAAGTCGGCCAGGGCTTTGTTGACCCGCTCGCGGGACGCTCCGACGAGCTGGGCGAGCTGAACCTGAGTCAGCCCGTGCGCCACCTGCACAGTGCTGCCGTCCGGTTCACCGAACCGGGCGGCGAAGTCGAGCAGCGCGTCGGCGACCCGGCCTTGCACGTCAAGGACAGCGAAGTCGAAGACGGCGGCGTCGGTGCGGTGCAGCCGGCGGGCCAGCACGTGCAGCATCGCGGCCGCGGCATGCGGACGGGTCGTTGCCCATGCGAGCAGGTCCTGCCCGCCGAGCACCGCCACCCGAGCCGCGGTCAGTGCGCGCACCGTGCTGGTGTCCCGGCCGGGGTCGAACACGCCCAGCTCCCCGACGGAGTCCCCGGGAGCGAGCACTGCGGTCACCACCCGTTCGCCGCGGTGCCGGCGGGTCACAGCGAACCGGCCGGCCAGGACAATGAACATCTGCGCCGCGCCGGACTCGCCCTGGGTGATCAGCTCCTGGTCCACGTGGACTGTTGCGAACCGGAAGGCGGGCAGCAGCGCCGCCACGTCCCGCGGGTCAAGACCGTCCAGCAACGCAGCCGAACTCAGCACGTCCAGGTCCTCGCCGCGGCCGGAGCCCCCGGGCGGCCTGGTTCCGTGGGCAGGACCGTCAAGACCGGACCTGACATCCCGACCGTCCACGAGGTGGATCATCCCATCCCCGGGCTGCTGGGCAGCACCCGCAGCACCCGCAGCACCCGCAGCAGCTGGCGGCCGGTTGCGGCGGTTAGCGTCCACCAGGTGGGTCGAGTTGTAGGGGTGTACCTCGCCGGCGCCGCCGGCATCGCGATGCGGCCGGTGCAGTCGGCGGTGGCGGTAGCCGGCCAGGGGCTGGTCGGCGACCGCTACCAGACCGGCACCGGCCAGTGGTGCTATGACCGGCGGCTGTACGACGACATCACCCTCATCGCCGTCGAGGCGCTGGACGCCGCCGAGGACGAACACGGGGTGCACCTGCACGCCGGTGCGGCACGGCGCAACCTGGAAACGCGCGGGATCGACCTACTGGCGCTGGTCGGGCGCACATTTCAGATCGGCGAGGTCGTGCTGCAGGGTAACCGGCCGTGCGAGCCGTGCCGCTACCTGGACCGGGTGACCGGCCAGCCGGCCAAAGCCGCACTGCACGGACGAGGAGGGCTACGGGCCACCGTGATCACCGGCGGCCAGTTAGGCGTGGGCGACAGTGTCCTTGCCCGGCCGGCTACCGGCTCCGGCGGCCAGCACGCTTCTGTTAGCGGCTGAGCCAAGACGCGAAGGCGTCAGCCGCGCCCGGTCAGCTGCCAGGTGGTGGGCAGCAGCCCGGCGGCCAGCGCGACTTTGACCGCGTCACCGGCCAGGAACGGTGTCACTCCCAGCGCGAGCCCGCGGGCCAGTCCGACGTGCAGCGTCGCCATCAGCCAGGGCAACCCGAACGCGTAGATCACCAGCGACCCGAGGGCCATGGTGGCGGTGGTGCGCAGCACGGTGCGGTCACCACCGCGGGAGGCCAGGATGCCGACCAGGGCGGCGGCGAAGGGGTAGGCCAGCAGGTAGCCGAACGATGCGCCGTGCACGACCGCGGTTCCGCCGTGGTGCTGGGCGAACCACGGCACGCCGGCGAGCCCCACCAGCACGTAGAGCACCATCCCCGCCGCGCCGCGGCGCAGCCCCAGGGTGGCGCCGGCGAGCAGCACCGCGAACGGTTGCATCGTCAGCGGCACCGGGGTGAACGGCAGCGACACCGCGACCTGCGCGCTGATCCCAACGAACGCGGCGGCGCCGAGCACCAGTGCGGCGTCGCGCATCCGGGCTCCGGGTAGCAGGTCCGCCAGCACCAGCCGGCGCCGGACTAACAGGGCAGGTGAGGCCAGGGACACGGTTCCTCCTCTCGCGGGCCAACGCCCGACTTTCAACTCAAGGCTCGTCAGGACACTAGCGACAGGCCCGCGGTGGCTGCCCCTGATGCAGGTCCTACCTGGGGTTGGGTGGCTGCCGGCTGCTGGTCTCGAGCTCGAGCAGGAACGCGGCGGTTCACTCGATGTGGGCCTCGAACAGGGCAACGGCTCGCTCTGCTTGGTGGGCGAGGGCAGCGTCCAGGAGCGCCTTGTGCTCGGCGGTTACGTCGCGCCCGGATCCGTCGCTGTCGGACCACGCGCGATACAGCTGTGCTGCACCGGACAGGCGCTGGCAGATCTCGAGCAGGACGTGGTTGTCGGCCGCTTCGATGAGCGTGTGGTGGAAGGCGCTGTGCGCGGCGCTCCAGTCGTTGGCGCGGGTAGCCGGGTCGTCGGGCCGGTGCATCGGCTGGGTCGCCATGCGGTGATGGGCCGCGAGGACTTCTGACTCCCAGTCCGTTCCGCCTCGTTCGACCGCGAGCCGCAGGGCGGCTCCCTCGTTGATCTTGCGTGCCGCCGTCAGGTCAGTGCGCGTTTCGGGTGACAGGATTGTCACGTAGAAACCGCGGTTGCGTTCGACGCGGGCGAGGTTCTGCGCCGCCAGCAGGGCGAGTGCCTCGCGTATGACGTTGACGCTGACGCCCAAGCGCTTGGCGAGCTCGGCGGGTTTGAGTTGCGCGCCTGGGGTGAGCCGGCGTTCGAGAATGTCGATGCGCAACTGGGCGTGAACCCTGGCGGCGACGCTCTCGCCAGTTCCGGGGCGGCCCGCCATCAGCAGATGATGACAGTCTCGCGGAAGACGGCTTGCGGGATCGCTCGGGCATAGGCCCGGATGAGGCGGCTCCGGGAACTGTGCAGCGGCCACCGTTGACTGCCGGCGTGGCGAGCGGACATCGCCGGCACCGCCGTTCGGGTCGGCCAGCACAGCCGTCGCTGTCCCGCACAAGCGCAGTGGGCCTTGCGGGGCAGACCAGCGTCCAAGGGCCTGCCGACGCCTCGCCGCTATACCCTCGAAACGCCCCAGGCAAGGCCGAGTTCGACAGCGGCCGGGTCGCTCGCCGGCGGGGCGGCGACTGGCCGGTCTGTGGTGTGGGTGCAAAACGGCGATACGGTGCTGGCCGGCTGCACCGGTCTATTCACGCCACTGCTCGGGCGGTCACACACGTTGTGCGAGTACCGCACGCACGGTGGGCCGCCTTGGCTAGGCGCGCCGCCGCCGACTTCGTTTCGGCTTGTCTGCCACCGATTCGGCCGGCACCGATTCGGCCGGCACCGGTTCGGCCGGTCCCGACTCGGGTGCTGCTGGTTTAGCTACGGTCGCCTGCTGAGCGCTTGTGTACTGAGCTAGTACGTCTTCGGGGATGCGGCCACGGTTCGAGACAGGCACGCCGTTCTCTTTCGCCCACGCCCGGACCGCCGAGGAGTCAGCAGCTGCTGGCCGTCCGGGACGAACCCGATCGGGCGCGACGCTCGCGTTGCCCCGGCCCGTGTTGCGCGCTGCGGCGATGAACTGCGCCAAGCTGTGCCGCAGATTGTCCGCATGCTCGGCGGACAGGTCGATCTCATAGCACCGCCCGTCCACGGCGAAGGGCACTGTCTCCACTGCGGTGGAGCCGTCGATGTCGTCGGTGAGCCGGACGATGGTGGTGCGTGCCAACGAATTGCCTCCGGGTCGCGTCGCTTTCTGTGTTCTTCAGATGATGGCTACCCACTGGCCCAGTCCGGCGCCCGGCGTGTGCAGGAATACGGCAATGGTGATCAGAGCGACATCCACCAGCGCACACCGCCGACCATCGCCCGGCGCGAAAGGCGCCAGCCCGGCCGGTCTTAGGCCGCACCCAGCAGTACCAAGCTCGAAGGGCGGCGCGCGCTGCCGGGCGGGATTGGTCTGGCAGGGCGGCTCAGCTGCCGGCGGCGCGGGCCCGTTGGGCGAGCCGGGGAAGGTCCAGAAGGACGACGGCCCGGTTTTCGAGCCGGAGCCAGCCGCGGCCGGCGAACTCGGACAGCACCTTGTTCACGGTCTCCCGGGATCCGCCGACGAGCTGGCCGAGTTCGGCTTGGGTCAGGCCGTGCGGTACCCACACTTCGGGTCCGTGTCGCTGTCCGAACCGGGCCGCGAGTTCGAGCAGTGCTTTGGCCATCCGACCGGCGACGTCGACGAACATTAGGTCGGCGACGGTGCTGTTGGTGCGACGCAGCCGGCGGGCCAGCACCTGCAGCAGCCGGGTTGCGACGTGCGGTCTTGCCGTGCCCCAGACAAGCAGGTCGCCGCCGGTCAGTGCTGCTACCCGGCCGCCGGTGACGGCGGTGACGGTGCTGGTGCGCGGACCGGGGTCGAACACGCTGAGCTCCCCGACCATGTCCCCTGGTCCGAGGACCGCGGTCACGGCCCGTCCGTCGCGGTGCTCGCGGGCGACGGTGAACCGCCCGTGAAGGACGACGAACACGTTGGCCTCGTCGACGTCGCCTTGAGCGAACAGCTGGGCGCCGGTCGAGGGTGCGCGGTGCGAACGCGGGCAGCAGGGCGGCGACGTCGTCGGGGTCAAGGCCGCGGAACAGTTGAGCGGAGCGCAGCACGTCCAGCTCGTCCTCGGTGCCCGGCCAGCCCGAAGGCTCCACACTGCCGAGAACGGCGCCAGAGGCCGGCGGACTGTCCACGCTGCTAATTCTCCCATGGTCGGGTCGTGCCACCGAACCCTCTCAAGATCGCCGAAGCGAGAGGCAGGTTCAACCGGCAGCTCACCAGCTACCTGCGCCCCGACGTTCTCGTGGTCGACGACGTCAATACCTCCTGCTGGACAGGGCTGAGGCGGACATGCTGTTCCAGCTCGTCTCCCGCCGCTACGAATGCGGCAGCATGATCGTCACCAGCAACACCAGGCTCGCCGAATGGTGACAGGTCCTCAGCGACGACGTCCTCGCCACCGCCATCCTCGACCGGCTCTCTGCACCCTGCGACGTCCTGGCAATAAACAGACGCAGCTACCGCCTCAAGACCGCCTCAGCCCTGGTCCCGGCAGGCGATCCCATGCCATGATCCTCAAGCCGAAGACCAGCACGTCAGGTCGTACCCGAACCAGCACGTGAGGTCGTACGCGGGCAGCCGTGCTCACGGGGACGGCGGTCGCTGCGCGGAATGCTCAATCCAACTTCCAAATCCCTTACGACCACATCATCCCCTGGTCCCTCGGCGGCCGTCGATACCGTCGGGAACCTGACAAGTCGTCAGGACAACCCCTCGACCCATGTCGGCTTGGGCTGGCGGGTGTCTGCTCTACTGGAGTCGTTGAGAGGGAGCTTGACCTTGGAGGCCCGTCAGTTGGGTGACGTCTTCGTGGTTGGACGACTCCCGCGGATTCACCTAACCCCCGCTCCGGGCTGCGGCTCGAGGACCAGCTAAGGGAGTACTTCGACGACCGCGGACCTGACAGTTCAGGCCTGAACGCCCGTACCGCGCAGGCGATGCGCTTCGCCGTTGCGGTGATCGTGCTGCGCATCCCGGCTGGCGTTCCTGCGCTGAGCGCGGAGCCCACCAGCTCGCCGTGCCCGGCAACTCTTCGACCCGGCCTTCGCCGGCTCCGGATGCGCGAGACTGTGGACCGAGACCTTTAAGAGCACCGGGAGGCAATGATGGCCATCCAGTCGTTTCGGGTGACCCTGACCGGGGTCGATTTCGCCGACGCCGGCGATGACGCCGACCGGGTTCTGGCAGTGTGCGACGACGTCATCCTCAGCCACGAGCCCGGGGGGGATCTGGCGGTGTTCGACCGGGAAGCCGGCACGTTCGCTGCCGCTGTCGGCGGGGCTCTGGCCGACCTCGAGCGGGCGCTGCCGGCTGCCCGGGTGCTGCGGGTGGAGGCCGTGCCGGTCGCCGGGCAGCTTTCCGTTGCCGCGACCCGGTGAGTCTGGAGGTACCCGAACGGCAGGCTGGCTGTGATGTGCACTGCCACGGCCGAGGTCAAGCGGGGATCGATGTGAGCACACCACCCGGGACCGTGATCGAGGGGTTGCGCCGTTTCGGGCGGTTGGTCGATGCCTGCGCCGACCGGCTGGACCTGCCGCGCCCGGCGATCACTGTGGGGAAGGCGCTGGACTGTCCGAACGCGTCCGCCCTGGGCGTCGGCACCAGGCAGCTGGGGATCAAGGTGAACCCGCAGCTGGCGGGGGCCGATGAGCTGACCCAGTTGTGGTTCGCGGCGCACGAGGTCGGTCACCTTCGCTTCGGTGTTGACCAGCCTGTTGTCGCGCTGCTGACCGGCAGGACCGCGCTGATGTCGATGTGGGCGGTGTGCGTGGCCGGCATGGCCGGCGGGGTGCTCGCCGTGGACGGCCAGCCCGGCAAGAGCCTGACGTTCCTGGCCGTTTTCGCGCTGATGCTGGCTCTTACGGCGGCCTGGTTCGCGTGCTCCCGCCGTGAAGAGCTGGCGGCAGACCGGCGGGCTGTCGACGCCCTGGCCGGGCTTGGCTATGACCCGGTGGCGGTAGCCGCTCATACGCTGCTTGCGCCGTGGCATGGACCCAAGAGGCTTACGGCGGCGGACTACCTGGTCGGCACCCATCCCGCCGCCTCGACACGTTTGCAGGCGGTGCAGCAGCGAGCGTCGGCAGGGGGTCGTCCGGGCTGTCACAGCCGTTCGCGGTAAGCCGGCTCGGGTGGCAGCGCTGGCTGTTCGGTTGATGGGTGTCGGTACGGTCCCGGCGTGGGGCGCACTGGGACGGGCTCCTACACCTCCACCGAGGTCCCCACCCGGGTGTCCCGGCGTCGCGCGCACTGGGACGGGCGCGCTGGTTGACGAGACGCGCTGCCCGGCCTGGCCCACTCCGCGGAGGACGTCGGGGTCAAGCTCGGCGCCCCGGCGGACTCGGCGATGAGTGCCGGCGAGTGAGCCTGCGCCGGATCGTGGCGGGATGCAGCGACGTGGTGCATGGCGCGTCGCGCCGGCATGTCGGTGGTGAGTGACAGGCTGCCGGTCATGATTGATCGGCCCAGGTGAGATGGACGCGAGCTGATGCGTGCGAGGTTGCCGCCCGCTGGCGCCCGCGGGCAATTGGTGGTCACACTTGACGACAAGCAGCACCACCTCGGGCGGAGGAGCGA
>JAABUM010002265.1_pt1 | contig 26218 bp, 53 predicted proteins | sample 5559161 | NCBI WGS metagenome assembly JAABUM01 (sample SAMN10711868, study PRJNA513369) | rock metagenome | isolation source: Antarctica rocks | place: Antarctica: Victoria Land, Siegfried Peak nord
TTGTTCTTTCAATCGGGTGCGGAACAAGTTTGTCATTCAAATATAATAAAACAGAGGAGGCCAGTGACGCCGGAGAGGTCTTGCAGTTTTTATAACAGCACCACTGGCATCCTCTGGTCTTTCATTTTATAAACGGTGCTCAACAGTTTCCGCCTAGACGTTTTCGAGAATTCAAAAAAACAGAGGGGGGCCTCCTACTTCATTTTTATAAACCAAGCATTATATGGCCACCAGGCCCTGCGCTCATGCAATATTGCATACCTTGAGAGCTGCAAGTCATGATGGGGGCAAAGAAATGCAGAAAGGCGCCAGGAGTCTGAAACACCTTTTCGAGGTACTGTCGCTGGGTGCCGTAGGCTGCCGCTGGGTGCCGTAGGCGTGCACCAGATCACAAGATGGCAGGATGACATGATGCCAGGATGACCGAAGCATAGATCTCGAGATGAATTGCCGACATACATGCCCTCCTCCTGTAGCGCATTCCGCTTTCTGATCTCTACCAGAACGGCCTTTATAATGTCAAACAGAAATATATGGCACTCCAGTGTGTTCCAGCCACTCACCAGTCGAGTCCCCAGGAAGGGCGCAATCTCTGTGGTGTAGTCCACATTGAGGTCCACACCGGCGGCCGCCGAGGCGGTGTACGAGCCCTGCCCCGGGCCGTAGGACAGCGGCGGCAGGAAGTGCGTCCCGCCCTGCGCAGTGGATGAAAATGAGAGTGGACACCAGCAGTTTTGCAAAGGGTTTTTATAGGGTTTTCCCCACTTAAGGTGGCAGTTGAACCGCCATTTTTGGTTGCCGCTGAGGTGTGGGACCCACTGTTCCGGACAGGGGAGCAGCGGCGGCAGGAAGTACATGCCGCCCTGCACATGTAGGTGACAGAGGTCAAGACAACCTCACAACAGCATGCTTTGGCATTTTGCTCCACTTGAAAACCAGGTCCTGGGCTGTAGACCTCATCTGGCGGCTTCGGGGGTGGCAAATTCTGAGCACGCGTCGACTGAACCTCACCGGGGGGCGGCCACGCTGACCCGCATCACTGGCGACAGCTCCCGCTGAGGCTTGGGGCAGAAGGACTGGCAGAAACTTCTCGTCGTCCTTTCAAGTGATTGCTGTTGTGAACGAATTCACCACAGGCGCGGCGACTGTGGCTTGCAGCACTGGCGGCAGCTCCTGCTCGGGCGCGGAGCTGCTGAGACAGGTGGTTTCTTTGGATTTTATTGATGAGAACCATGGGGGAAAGTTCTATCTTGCAACACTTTCAGAAAACTACTACACCACGGATGCGGCGACATTTGCCTGCAGCAGCGGCGGCACTCCTGCTCCGGCATGGAGCGAGAAAGATCACTTGCTGATTTCAATTCTGTGGGAACAGACTATGCTTCAAAAGAGCTCACCACGGATGCAGCGACATTTGCCTGCAGCACTGGAGGCAGCTCCTGCTCCGGGAGGTGCAGCGGACCGCCCCAGGAGTGCCGCCGCGACATCGCCCGCAGCGGCATCCCCGCCGAGCCGCTGCTGCTGTGCCCCTGCGGCAGCGGCCCTGCAGTGCAGAACAGCAAGCAGGCTTTGGACGATTAAAACGCACCTAGGCAAGGTCGCCGCGTGGCAATTGGTGCATCCCCGCTAAGTTGCCGCTGCTGTGCCTCTGCAGCAGCGGCCCAGCAGTATGGAGAGAAAGATTAGCAGATGATTCTTGAATGGCGCTTTTCTTCGACTGCACCGCTGCTGCTGCGCCGTTGTGGCAGCCGTGCTGCAGTGCGGAGCAGCAGCTGTTCGGCTCATTTAGCCGGGATGCGCTGTGAGCGGCGCTACTGCGCCGCCTGCCACGAGGCGGCACAGCCGCTGCAAGTGCCAACACCGGTGTACCCTAGTATGTGAAGCTTCAAAAGCATACCAGCTCGTCTTCACACAGCTAAGGCTAAGGCCGCCGACAATGCTGTGGGGCGCTGCAGGTCAATGTAGGATCGCATCAGCAGCGTGTGAAGACAGACATGGCGACAGACCAGTAGCGACACAGGGGGGGCAGCACCCTGCATTTGCCGCCCGCCTGCTGCACTCTGTTGATTGCACTCGCATTTTTCACTCAGCGATCTCGCACAAGCCCCCAGTAGACTCGTCATATTTGTGCACGCACCTGCTCCTGCCTGCACGGAGCCGGTGACGGAAGGCGCCATGAGCACAAACTCGGGCGAGCCCGGCGCTGAGGAGGTTGAAAAGCGCGCCAGCGCCGGCTGCGATGCGTAGCGCCGCCCCACCTCCGCTGCTGGCGAGTAAAGGTCGTCCACCTGAGTGATATGATATAATGTTTTAGTGCTTGTCATGGACTGCATGAAGTGTTCCCGTTTCGGTAGTACCGCGGCGTCGGCTGCAACGTGGCACCGCCCCACCGCCGCCGCCCACACTGCAATTCTTCCATCGGACATCGAAATTGAGGTACTCATTCCAAAAGATGGGGGGCAAAGGTAGCAAAGAAACTTGTGTTGGCAGATCCCAAAGCCGAACACCACCCTGCCGTGCATCCCGTGCTGCGCATGTGGCACACCAAGGCTGCAGCTTGAGGGCAGGCATCAATTGGCGCAGTGCAGTCGCACCTGCAGGGTGTCGTCCGGGTGCCACCTGCTGCCGCCGCTGCCGTCGGTGGCACCGCTGGAGTGCCGGCTGTGCAGCGCCAGGGCGCCTGCGGTGTCATGACCAAACCGGTGATTGTTGTTCACCTCACAACAGCAGGTTGGTGTTCACCTCACTAGTGAGAGCCACAGCAATGCTACTGGGTTTCGCTTAGCTGCCGCCTGTTGTGCGGGAGACATGGCAACAGATGATGACAGACGCACATGAGGGGCCTGCCTGGGACCGGCTGCCACCGGGCAAAGTGCAGCTCCACGAGAGGTTCATTGGGTGACAACATCTCCTACAAGGTAGAAACTGTTGGAAGGCCACTCACTAAAGGGGCTGCCGCCGGGCTGCTGCTTCCAGGCCTCCTCCGTCTTGTTGCGCTGCCGCCAGTTGCCCCAGCTCAGCGCCGATGGCTCCCGCTCCCCCACGCCATTCCCCGACAGGCCCTGCACAATTCGTGATGCAAAATCAGCATCGCTCCAGGTGCGTGAGTCTGAGCCTCACGCTCCCCCATTCCCCGCCGATAGGCCCTGCAATCTATCCTGCGTGATTAGGGCCGGTACCACAGGATAGAAAAGCTTTCGGATGTCACTGCTGAGCGCTGCCCGCGCCATTGCCCGCCGACAGGCCCTGCAGTCATCCTGCAAGGTCAGGAGAACTGGCGGATCAAGATCGCCCACGCCGTTTCCTGCCGACAGGCCCTGCAGGTCATCCTGCGGTCCCAACTGCTGGCAGATATAGCGGGGAAGGCCTCGGCTGCCAGCAGCATGACCCCAGGAGGGCCTCAAATTCGTGCTCCTGGCTGCTGCTAGAAAGGCTACATCAATCGAGCCATCTTTGCGCCAAATCCGGCATGTGCTGGCTCCGACAAGATATGGTGTCTCTGTTCCATGCACACGACTGAATGGGCAAGTTAAAGCAGGATGCATAGTGCCACGATGCAGCAGCATGTGCAGCAGTCAAGAGTTTTTGGCCAACATCAAAGGTTCAAAGATGCATTGACTTTGTCTTCCAACAACAACGAATGTCGCACCAGCGGTGTGCCGCCGCCGTTGAGCAGGTGCCCCTTGTCGCCGCTGGATCCGCTGCTGCCAGACGGTGAAACGCGCGCAGCTTCCGCGTCGGCGCGCGCCCGCGCCTCCTGCCGCAGCCGCAGCTTCCGACGCCGCAGGAACCACAGCAAGCCGACTGCAAGCACCGCCGCCACGACCGCTCCCACTGCAGGGGCAGGTAGTAGCAAAGTATGTCTGGATATCAAACGTCATGAGCACAAGAGACCGGCACTGATCGGGATGAGTCCCCAGACATTGGCTTCATTCCAGATGATGAGCATTGTCAGCAGAACCTGCTGTCAGGGACAGCAAGATCTCATGCTGCAAACCTGCGATGGGCACCGCAAACACCACTGCGCTGACGCCGCCGCCCCCTGACTGCGGCGGCGGCGGCGGCCGCGAAAATCCCTGCCCCGACTGATCCGCAGCAGCCACGGCAGCCGGGCTGGCAGTTCCAGGGGGCGCCTTCGGCGGCGGCAGGCCGAGCGACGGCGGCGGCGGGGCCACCAACGGCGGCGGCGGCGGTATTGGCGGCGCCGCCGACTCGACTGGCGGGAAGATCGCCGGGATGGCGGGCGCCAGTGCGTCCCCTGAGGCGCTCTGGCAACAGTACATGGCCAGCAGCACGCAGTGCTGTGTGGCACACACATTCAGTGTCTTATTCCATCATCAACACAGGTACATTGTCGCTGACAGCTAATTGATGGTATACCTCCTGAAACAAGCTTACATGGCAAACACAGCGCCGCAGATGCCAGCCCTGAGTCTGCATGTCCTCTTGTCATACGGTTTTTGATGTTTCTAGACGTTCACCTGGGTGCTGTTGTTGCCGGGCACATCGAGCGAGCACTGGATGCCCTCAGGCAGCAGGGCGCTTGGCGCCGCAGGCGGCGACGGCCGCGTCTGCACCACCTGCAGATCGGCAGACAGGTGAGACATTAAACATCAGCAGGATCTGAGCAGGATCTGAAGGTAGCTGCAGGAACAGCAGGGTATTGCCTAGTGCAATCAGCTGGAAGCTCACAGAACTGCTCAAGGACGAGATGCTTGTGCAATAGCCATGGTTTTGCTGGTTATCAGAACCCACCGCAGGCGTTCTGGGTGGGCTGCCCCACACCAGCGTGCCGTTGAGGTATGCAGGCATGCCCCAGTTTGGCACCGGCTTCCTCAGCACCGTCTGCAGGAAAGATGTCATGCTTGTCAGCGTCGAACCCTGTTTTCCCATCTCTGACGCCGCCAAGTAACTGCTGCCTAGAATTGCAGTCCCGACCAGGCGGCTTTGATGAGGCGGATATGTATCAAGCTTGTAATGTGAGCGTGCCCCTCTGCCCTCGCATGGTGCAGGATGTTTCAGCATGCTGTTCTGCAAACATGCCTGGGAGCCGCCGGCCGGCTGGCTGGAGACGGGGGTGTTGCGGGAGCCGTAGCCCAACATCCACTTTTCAACCTACCTTATTGGATTCGCTTTTGCGGAACTCCTAGTGAAACCGCCTGGACTCCGCCGGTCAACTGATCGATGAAGATGGGGCATGCGATTGCCAACGCTTCATGTCAAAACAGTCACCTGAGAGCCGCCGGCGGGCTGGTTGGAGACGGGGGTGTCATGGAAGCTGTAGTCCAGCGTCTGGTTCATTTGCACCAGCGCCAGCCGCTTGATCTGGATGCTGGCCAGCACCTGTCGATGGGCAACAATCTGAGTTCAACCCAGAGTCCGTTTCAGAGTCTGGATCATCTGCACCAGCGCTGGCAGTCTGATCTGGAATGCCACCAACACAGCACCTGGTATCGAGAGGGAACACACTAAAGACTCACAATGAAGGTCAAGCGGCAAGAACGAGTCCAGTCTGCAGGAGCCAACTGCACTGATAGGTGTCAGCCTTCGTGGAAAGATTTGACAGCATTCGAAAGAATGCGCAGTCCCACCTGCATGACGGGCAGCACGGAGTTGATTGGCAGGTGCGCCTGGTTACCGCCCGTGAAGTTTGCTGCACGAGCAGCAGAGTCCAACTCCAAGGGATGTGAAGTTGTTGTTGCGGCAGCCTCAGCAGCCAGAGCGCATCGGACGCATCACTTGTGTACAGCTACGGCAGGAAAGAAGTGACGTGCATCTCGAACCACCTCCGCTGCTCCTCATTACGTTGTTCAGAGTGGCAGATGCAGCTTACCGATGGAGCCCTCTGGGATCTGGCGCAGCTTTCCCGCTGCCGGGGTGAAGCCGACGTTCAGCGCGAACAGCGCGCCGCGCGTGTTGTTGAGCCCCCGGGTGAAGTTCCAGGTGATGGTGTCGCAGCCTGACAGCAGAGAGTGCTGCGCATCGATGCAGCGCTCCAGCATGGACCGTACAGACACAGGCCCACACATCAGGCGCAGCCTGCATGACTGCATGAGTCATGCGATCTGGCATCTCGAGGCATTCAACTAGAAAACTTGTGCCATATCCCTGCCGTCTTCGGAAGTATAGCATATTACTACTTTTGGTACTTGAAAAGAAAGAAGTTACCCGTCGTGGTGTCAGCGCACTGTAGCTCGAACAGGTCGCTCGGCTTGGAGGTGTTGAAGGCGGCGACGCCGTCCGGCCCGTTGAACCAGTACTGGTAGGTCACTCCCTGCAGCGGGATCTCTGCGGCGCTCGCCACGTTGGCCAGCCTGCACGAAAGGGCTGGGTGTGACCATCTGCAGCGCTGCAGCCAGCTGGGCAAAGCTGGCTGGGCAAGCAAGTTGCTTCCATCTCCATGCATCAGACAGCTCAGAAGCAGCCCGCATGGGAGACGGCTCTCCAATACAATTGGAAGAGGACGATATGAAGGCAGTATCACAAGATCGAAGCAAAGGAAAGGTGAAAGCAGAGGCGCGCACCTGACGAGCATCTGGGTGATCGCCTTCGCGAGAATGCATCTGCGGGATGATCAGGCTGCTGTGCTGACAGCGAATCTGGGCTTTTGATATTCCTTTTTAACATGATGATTGATGGGTCGCCCACCTGACGAGGAGATGGGTGGACGGCGTCGCAAAGATGCCAGCTGCAACGTCCAATTCGATGCATACGATCGGCACCAACTGGCTGATCAGGCTGCTGCGCTGACTGCACCTCTGGAGTTTAAGATTCCTTCATTGGTCAACAAGTTGCCAACCTGACGAGGAACTGGGTGAACGCCGTTGCGAAGATGCCCAGCGGCAGTGTCACATACTCGATCGGCGCATACTCGATGATGAGGCTGCTGGTGGCATTGGTGCCCCCTGGGTCCGGCCGCGCCGGCACCGCCACATTTGCGGGCGCTGCCGTGACCGCTGTCGGGCCATGCGTCATGAGCGCACACGGCAGGTTATTGAACGCCATGTCCTGCAGGCACCACCGCAATCGTGGTGAGTGAGACAGGACGCAGATGTGTGAGCCATGCAGCAGAGGCTCACAGGCTGGCCACAGCAGGGGATCAGACGATGACTGCAACTCGCATCTCGGCTGAAGTCAGATCCTGCAGAACACACTACAGATGCTGCTGCACTCCAGATGTCATGCACAAGACCAAATGTCTGCCGCTCACCATGGGAGGCGCCACCCTGTACGGGTTGCTGGGATCCGTCTGCGTCGCCGACTTTGTGCCCAGGAAGGGGAACTGCAGCGAGCCGCCAACGGCGATGGTGCCGGGCACCGAGCCATTCCCGGTCCGCAGTATCACCTGCGCCCACCGCACACGAGCGGCGCGTCAGGCATTCCCTTTCTGGTGAGGTGTGTGTCTACAGAGCTTTGCTGGCGATGTGATTGACAGGAACTGCTGCCAAAACCAGCAGCAGGTTTGCAGTCAATTTGACTTCCTCGTCCACGCCCTTTGCGCAGGTACAATAGAAAGGAGGCAAGCTGCAGTCTTAGTGTGTGATGTCCCTCATGACGGCAGGGGCGCCTTTCCAACCACCTGGACTGAACACGCTCGATTCGACTGAGCAGCTCCTCGCTCAGCAGAACAGCTGCATTGTAAAAATGTCCGGCTGTGCTGCTCACCTGTGGCGGTGCCAGCGTCACCGCCGTGACCGGCGATGGTCCCACCGCGGTCACATCCTGCGGCCGCGCGATCCGCTCGCCGTCTGTGTAGTTCCACCCGATCTCGAAGCTCTGGACTGCCACCTGCAGGTTGAGGAAGCGTTGTGTTGGCGTGCCGCTAGCCACTGACACTGTGTGGTAGGGATTGGCGCACCGCTGCACCCTGTTTGCTGCCGCCAGACTGGCGGCGCGCACGGGCTGCTGACTTGACAACGTCCAGAAGATGGGCATCTAGCAGGCTGGCAGGGCAGATCTCTACGTGATCAAGCACATCCAGGCAGGCTCATATTGACCAGTGCTGCAGCGCTGCCCACCTGAGAGGCTGCGTTGGTGATCTTGACCTTCCCGTTGAAGGTGGGGAGCTGGCTGTTCACGCCTCCGCGAGCCAGGTCGGCACCGTATGCCACGGTCACCGGGCAGTTTCCAGAAGCCTGGCTGTATGTGCGGCTGACGAGGTTGAGCAGCGCTACCAGGACACCGAAGAGGTACTGTGCTCGCCGGCCGAGCGTGCTGTACCGGCGGAAAGTGCCGCGGCCCGGCCTTGCTGCTGGCGCAGCTGCTCTGATGCTCCCTCGGCGCCTGTTCAGACGCCGCATCGCTGAAATGCTGCGGCTTTCGCCAGGTCTGCGGGATGGGTGGCTTGCCGGTCCTGGGAGCAGCTGGCCGGCATCCTCACACAGGTCCCTGGCAGCGCTGCTGGCTGCGTCTCATGCCAGGGGCTCGACCAGTCCCTCGGTTGACGATCCCGCCAGCTCCAGCTGGTCCGAAACGGAAATGACACAGAAGCCTGTGAGGCTGACAAATGGCCGAGTTACCGGCACTCTGACGCTGCCGCTGCGTGTTATAACGGCGGCTATGTGCTGCTGCTTGCTTCGGAAATCAATATAGTTCAATCACAATGTAGCGCTCGCTGCCTTGGCAGTACAGCCCTGACGGCGACAAAATCGACTCTCGCCAGTAAGCCTGTGTCTGTGGAGCGAGAGATGCGAGTAAGGGCACGGACAGCAGGCGTCCTTTGTTGATCGAAAGTGCATGAGAAGTGCTACACGCATATGCCTCCTCGCAAGCAGGCCCCTGACCCGAGGCCCTCAAAATTTTACAGAAACACGACGAGGCATCACGGGAGAAGGTGTGCTGCTTCCTGCGGCCAGTCGTTGCATCCAATGATCGACGTCGCATCAAACTTCAAGGTCAGGAAACTGGGTCTGCAACAACAAATGCTACAGCCAGCGACGCGACACAGGGTGCCATGCCCCTCAAAAAACACATCCTTGTGATGACTGCCAGTGACGCTCATGCCGCCAATCCCTACCGCAAGCTGCGCATCATCAGGGTCCTGCTGAGGCGCTAGCTGCTACACTGCTGGCGGCGGCAGACACATCCTCTAGAGCTGGCTGCACCTTCTAAAATAACCGCCGATTTTCGCCTGCAGCGAGGCGCAGGCAGCAGTCCAGCCCTGCTTGTCGCCGCCCGCCAGAGCGCCGCGGGTGCCGCTGTCGGCCGCCGTCAGGGACACAAGCGCAGAACAGAGAGCGGTGCATGCTTCTGTCACACAGCCGCTGCTGTCGGCGCCGCTCAGGCCGCTGCTGCCCGCCGCCCAGTCCAGCATGTTCAACAGCGCAGACACTGCCCCCTGTTCTGCTGCCAGCCGCGCCGCCCGCAGACTGCTACAGATGACGCCTATCAGCATGCCGCAGCCCATCATGATGCGCTGGCTGATCTGGCCGGCTTCAGCCGCATTATCCCCCTCTGTAGCGCCGCCGCTACCGCCGATCATCTGCGCGCTGGCCAGAACCGCCAGGGCAGACGCCGAGACCGTCGCCAGCGTGTCAAGAACGTTGGCAGGCGTCCCCGGCCGCTGCGCCTTGTCAGTCCAGCCGACAAAGGCCTGCAGTGCAGCGCACAGCTCGGCGGCGCTCGGAGGCTCATTGCCGGCCCAGGCGCCAGCCGGCAAATCTGAGACGGCCTTCATGGACCTCGGCTGCAGCAAGTAGCACAGGAGCTGGTCTGCGGCGTCTCCAATTCCGAGCCCCGTGGCAGCCTCGAGTGGGCTGCTGTCCTGAATGACGCCGGCGATAGCACTGGCAGCAAATTCAGCGGCAGCTTGGATGTGCCTGCACATGCATGACCATATTCTAAATATATATGTCATGTTCCAGCACAACCCTCATGCGGAAATTCAGTAGCATATGGAATCGACCTTGCAGTCATTTGCATTCCAATGAACAAGAAGAAGAGCATATAACAGCTCCGCAGCTCGCAGCTCTGCTGCGGACCCACTCCTCGCGGCAGGCCGAGCAGGCGGCTGATGCCACAGTTGTGACACCCAGCGCCGCCGCCGCCGCGGCGTCGTTGGCGTCGCCCAGCATAGCAAACAGCATCGCGAAGGTGTCACTCTTCTGCCGGTAGGCCTGGCGGCTGGAGTGATGGCGTCACGCTGCCACCTGCACGCGATGCCATACCGTCATCAGGGCACTGTAATTTGTGTTTATATTTCTTCCGTGGTCTGCGCCAAGCGTGCTGTGTAACAGTGGTGCGTATCCTCAACGCAGGTTCAGGTTCCGGTGTCACCAGCCTCCCTTCGGACATGATAGTCCTCATCGAGTGCGCCATTAATGGCCGAATAGTCGTAAGCAAGCTCACCAGCTCCAGGTTTTGCCGAGCAGGTAGATCGCTACCTCGCATGGCGTGACGCTGCCTTCTTCCGCAGACAGGGCTGCCAGCTGCGGCGCCAGGCGACGCAGGTCTGTGCGCCGCGACGTCACTCGAATGTGGCTGCAGAATCCTTGATGCATCATCCTTGATGCATATGCACGAGCACCGCATCGATATCGGCGAGGTGTGAGAGATCCGTCAATAATTTTCCTTTCTTCGCCCATAGTCATCTGCGGCATGCCTTCAAACCTGCGTAATTGTACAGATACGGGTGGGCCCGCCGCAGAAGTGATTCCCTGCAACGTTTTGAACGCTGCAGCAATGTGCATGCATTTGCCAGCACTGGCATCCATCCAGGTACAATGCAGAGCCTGATACCTTGTCGAGGCACGCACAAAACTTGCAAGAGCTTTGATAAGTGGCAACACAACTTTCACAGCACGAAAGCAAGCAATAAGCCAGTGGATTGCGGCAGGTTTAAGGCATCAGCATCATCGTGGTCAGTAGTCTTGACCTCTGCGCTCGTTTCCCAGGACAGTTTGATAAAGTTGTACGCACCTTTGCGATGCTTCTCATGTTGCAGTCGGACGAGGATGTTGCTACATGCTCCGCATATCGCCATCCTCGAGCACTCTGGGACGGGCTGCGATGACGTGGATGGGTTACAAATCAGCCAGGTTGATGCTGGAGCTTTGCTGCGCCACTCTCTACTTGCAACCCACATCACAAGCAGAAAGTGCAAGATCGAGCTGATCGGAAATCAGTCAGTGCCAAGTCGCTCGCAGTCTGAATCACACTTCTGAATCCTCGGCTGCCCTCACAGGTTTCTCTGTGATCCGTTCTGCCACACCCTGTTTGGCATCGTCTCAGCTGAAAGTTGTGCCAATCTGATGTGACCAAAGCTTTTCTTGGTCAGGTCTGGGTCCACCTGCTCTCTGGCATAACCTGCTTCTGGTGGATCGATAAACACAATAACTCACCAGGCTCAGGCCAGCTGTGCAGCCATGAGCAGCAACAGGGTGGCGCAGCGCGCCTACCGCGCGCTGCTGGCGCAGACAAGGACGCTGCAGGAGCGAGGCAGTGACACGCTGACGCTGCGCCTGCCGGTGGAGGGCTCCTGGGGCCATGGCCAAACCTCCACGGGCGTGCAGAAGTACCAGCATGCTGTGAAGAAATACCTGGGCGACCTGGTGCAGACGTCGCAGCCCGCCTTCCTCACGGGCGCCACAGAGCCGGTGAGGGCTGCTGTGCCGTGAGCATCATGGCGCAGCGTGTCGTGCAACAGCGCGGCTGCACGTATCAGATGGCAGCAGAGCGGACGCTGTGATGCAGCAACGAGGCCACGTCACGCTGCGACTGCTCTCGGAAGCAATGGGCTCCCGAGCATGCATGGGCGTCGCGTCAGGCTGCAAATCAGCTGCGAAGCCTGTGCATGACAGGATGTGCCGGCAACGGCTGCCGGCATCACAAGAGTGTGAGGCAGGGTCACATCGGAACCCTATTGCTGCGCGCAGATTACCGACTCCCGGTGCTCCATCAAACTGGACCAGCTGCCGGGGACGATTCGGGAGCGCTTCCGCTCACACCGCGGCTGCACCCCAGCGGAGGCGGCGCCGCACATAGACAATGCCATGCAGGTGGGAGGCTGCCTCGCAATGACAGCACACAACGTGTCGGGATGCTGCCTATGCGTGTGTCTGCCGGTTGGTTTGTCGCCAGCTGCGTTGCGCAACTTGGCGGCAGGGCTGGCGCTGGAATGGGGCAGAGATGACTGGCATGAACCGCTCACATGAACCTCCTTATACGAACCTCTCCACATGAAATGCCTGGCATGCTTCTCCTTTCATGGGCCTCCTCACACCTCCCGCCCTGAGCTCCTCGCACCTCCGATGCAGGCGCTGCGGGTGCTGTCAGAGCAGACGCACCTGCTGGACTGCAGCGCGGAGGGCGTCACGGACGGCGTGCATGTGGAGATGACGTCGAGGTTCATCGGGGTGCGCAGTTTCCTGGGGGTGCGGCCCAGAGTCCATGTTTGCCGGTGCTCTAGTCAACTACCGTAGAACAGCTCAAGGGCATCTGCTGTGTGCCGGCGGCAGCCTCATGCCAAGATCGCACTCTGTTGCCGAGGATCCCCACCGCTGCAGGACAATGTAGGCTCGAGGGTGCGTGTTTGGGACGCTGAGGTGCAGGCGGTAGCGGACCACCCCCTGTCGTCAGGACTTGGGATTCAACGGTTGCTCTGTGCTGGCCGCAGCAGAACAGTGGCGGCGGGAACAGGGCAACCGACCCGCGCTACATCTTCACCTACCGTGCGCGGGTGACCAACACCGGGTGAGGCCAAGCAGCCACGTGCTGAGCAACATGTCTCAGCAAGCTGTGCATGCTACTTGCCCTGTCTGGTGTGGTCGTCAGTTATGAAGGTCGAACTCCTATGCGTGCCTCCACTGCGCAGGAGTGAGAAGGTGAAGATCATTGGGCGGTCATGGCTGATCCACAATGCCACCAGCGTATACACGCAAGTGCCCAAGGGATACGGTGCGACCTCCTCCATGACATTTCCTGACGTCACACCTGCAAACAAAGCGAAGGCGAATTACACCGAGAGTGCATGCGTCCGCTGTCACATGGCTCATCCTCGACGCTCTGAAGCTGAGCTGCGGGTTTTATCACTCATTGTGATAAAACCCGCTGTGTGCAATGCAGGGGTGGTCGGCTGCACGCCGATCCTGGGGCCGGGTGACTTTTTCGAATACCACAGGTACATCCGCCATCCTCTGTTGCCTGACAGTTTATTTGTGGCAGGCATCTCCTGTGCATGCGCAGGGTTTTGACGATTTCACTCCTCCCTCAAAATTGCAGCGGCACCGACCTGGACACTGCAGCAGGAGCCATGGAGGGAAGCTTCCAGATGGTCGTCCTAGGTCCGTGGCTGCCCCTCCAATTTGTTTGTTTGTTTGTTTGGTTGTTCCCTGTGCAAATTGCAATCCTAAAGCACATTGCCCCTCGAGCGCACAGCAGGCTTGTGGCATTGCAAGCACAGCAGATTGCACAGCGCGGCGCTGCAGCGGCAAGGCGGCTGTAATTCCCGCTCATATGTTCGTCCCATATCTCGAGCACAAGACAAGCAACTGCTCTCTGACCCTTCTGCTGTTTGCTCGCGCAGACGAGAACCTCAGGGCAACGCGGCGGTTCGATGCGCAAGTGCCGCGCTTTCGCCTCATCGGCGATGGCCGGTGGCAACCGCCGCTGGTCACGGAAGAGGAAAGCAGTAGCGATGTTGAGGGCTGGGAGTCCGAGTGACGTTTGTGCTTGTCTGACCTTCGCTCTGCTGGCGACGGGTGCTGCCGTGTGCAGTGCTCGCCACGTTGACATCGAAGAAAACCAGTTTCAATCTTTCAGTTACTTGCGAGAGCACCCATGGCGCTGTGGCCAATCAATACGGAGACTGCCCTTCACGAAACGTGCTGGCTTCTAAACGTGCTGGCTTGACCACGTAAGAGGCCAAGTCATCAACGACTACAGACTCGCTACAGGCGACAGAGCCTGCGAGAGTGATGCTTCACATTGACAGCGTCATTATGGAGTCTTCCGTTAGCAGCATGAGGCGGCTGCCGCTGGGTCCCGTCGAAAGCGATGTGCCCAGCACCCCCAGCGTATCGGCGCTTATCCCCAGCGGTGCGATGAGGTTGGAGCCGACCTGGGACTTTGGCGCCACGGTCTTGTAGATGTACGCATACGCATGCGCCTCCACGATGGCCGCCGCCACAGAGCTGCCTGCGGGGCAAGCAGCACTGCAACTCAGCAGCGAGCGGCCAAAGTCGCGGCGTAATGCACTGTCTGCAGGCTGGCCAGAGTCGCGGCACTCGGCGCAGGCTCGCTCCTGGCAATGGCCCGTTGGCTTCTCGGCACCAGAGTGACAGCTCACATGCCTGCCACCTGCTACGAGCCGCTACTCCCCCAAGCACACAGTCGGCCCCATGAAGATGTGAGCAAACAGAGCTTGTAGAGCAATTCTCCTGCAGAACAAAAGTCTGGAGAGCAAAACTCGCCCGGCTCGCCAAAGAGCACCGCCCGCCGCTGCACCTTGCCCGCCGCCACATACGCCAGCGCCGGCACGCTGGCGACGTGCTCCGCCGCGATTTTGCCATAGCCGCCGACAGAAAATTTGCACACGGCCGCATCCACGTCGTCAGTGAGTCCCAGCAGCACTGCCCCCGCTCCGCCGCTGCTGCTGTCGCTGCTGCTGTCGCCAGGTTCAGCCTGCGCTGAGTCGGCGCCCTGTGGCCCGCTATTGCCGCCGCTGCTGTCGCTGCTGCTGGCACTGCGGCTGACGCCCAGCAGGCGGTGCGGGCCGCACGCAATTCGGTCCACCTCTGCCGGCGCGCTGCCGCCCGGCGACCCTGCAGCAGGGTGTTGCAGCAGGGTGGAGACCTGGCCTTGGAAGACAGTCGCGGCGCTGCAGCAGCCTGAGCACCTCCAGGCAGCGGTGCGCCGCACAGATGTCTGTGCGCGGAGGCCGAAGGGCGCGCAGTGAGGCGAGGCAGCGCCACATTGGTGGTGCAGGTGGCATGCCCGTCTGTGCTCCCGTGTCTGATCCCCCAACGTGACAGCACGCGGCAACAGAGCTGGCAAAAAGGCTGGCAGACGAGCGCGCACCTTCAGCAGCCTGAGCGAGGGCAATCAAAACCAGGGCGACGTCCGGCTCCCCCCCCATGGCGCCCTCACCCTGCGGCCCCGTCTCGCTGTCAATGTCCGCCAGCCGCTCGTTGACCGGCCCCTCTGCGGACAGACACAAGGGGTGCTGACAGTAGTGTTTCATTGGACCAAGCAAAATTTGCCCTGGTTGGCCTAACCTCACTGTCGATGTCTGCCTGCTGCTTGCTCAGGGCTCAACAGGCAGACAGCAGGAGCTTCATCTGGTGCGCATGCGCATCAACTTTAGGTCTTGCGGCGCCAAGCAAGCACCTCCGTGAAGTGGGCCTGTGCAACACGGCGACATGCCAGCCTGTGCAGCACCGCAGGCTGGCCGGAGATGGGGAAGCCTACTGCCAGATGTCTGTTCTGTTGCGTCGCTTGCGCAGCACCTGCGGGCTGGTCGGAGGTGAAGCGGGCCAGGTTTTCCACCGCCTGCTGCAGCGAGCGTGTATTTGCGTCAAACTCCTCAGCCGTCGGCACCGCCGGCGCCGTGGGCGCCTCGGCGCCGGCCGCGCCTGCCGTCGCCGCCGCTGCCGTCGGCTGCGTGACGCTGCCGGGCGCGTGCAGCACGTCGGGCTCGACCGCCAGCAGCACCAGGTCCTGCTGCGACGACACCACCACGGCGTGCGGCTTGGCGGCGGACGTCTGCGCGCATCGCATTCAAACGTCATGGACTGTAAGTGGACCTGAAGCGCAGCGCTGCGCGTTGAGGTGCCATCCTGCAGATTGCCTGGCCATGGAAACTCGCAGTGTGCGGAGCATTGCAATGACACTGGCACTGTGTGTGCAGCTGCATCAGGGTGCTGCCAGGGGCGACGCATGCAGTGCAGCAATGGCGCGACGTGCGGACGCCGCGAAAGGAGACGCGAGTCATGTACCTGCAGCAGCTGGACGTCGACGGCTTGCAGCGGCTCGGAAGATGCCGCAGGCGGCGGCCGCAGCGTGATTACAAAGACCTCGCACGCCGCGGGCAAGGCGGCCCGCTTCTTGCGCAGCGCCGACACGATGCACCGTAGGTGGCCTGCCAGGGCAAGCATGCGGCAGGTGAAAAGAGCGTTTTGGATGGATGTTGAACTCTGTTCAACGTACCACAACTCTGTTGTGGCAGCCTGGCGGTTTCAGGCATGAGAACCAGTGCCAGGTCCTGATTTGCTTGTGCATCGCTCGGCAACGATCACAAAGGAGCCGCAGCGTTCTTGACACACCTGCAGACTCGTAGGCGGCCTCAATGAGGAAAGGGCGCACGCCCTGCAGCGGCGGCATCGCCCGCAGTGGGCAGATTGGGGCGCTGCCTGTGGCGGCAGGCAATGCGGTGTCAGCAGCCATGCACGCAATGGGCAGGAGAGCATGTCAGCCGAGACTGCATTCAGGGCACAGCACTGACGTGCATCATGAGCTATGATGCAGCCACACACAATTCAGAGCAGGACGTCCAGAGAGGAAAAGCTTTCAAAGCCTACTTGTTCCGCCGCCTTCATCCAGCAGCTGCAGGTCGCCATACCCGCTGCTCAACAGCAATCGGGAGGCGCCATTGCCGCCGCCCCCGCCGTCACCGCGCACTGCCGCCAGAGACGCCGGCAACCGCGGCTCCAGCAGGCCGCCAGTGGCCTCAGCCTCCTCCCTGCCGTCCAGGGCACCTGCTGCATTGCACATGGCCGCTCCTGATTTATCCTGCACAGTGGATATACGCCGCGTTTTTGTGATGCAAGTGGCTTGGCCTGCTGCTGCAGGGCGACCGAGGTGCGCCATGCAGCGCGTCCCTTCTCTGATGTTGAGTTTTAGGTGTACGAGCGAGGACTACTGCAACCTCCACGGCAAACTCTGGAATCGCAAAAGCACCTGTCAGACGGTGCGTGGCGATGCCGCTGGCCTCGTCTTTATACTCAATGCGGTGCAGCGCTGGTGGCTCCTGCGCCTGCTGCAGGAACACGTAGTGGCGGCCCAGCTGTTCGTGCAGGTGCTGGTGCTGCACCACCGTCTTGGTCTGCAGGAAGCCCTCGCCGGTGGCGGACACCGGCTGCACCCGGCCCGGCAGGGCGTGCCGGCCGAGAGTGACATGCGCGTCCGGGTCCAGGCGCCAGCTGCCGAAGACGTGGTTGCTGAGGCCGCGGTCCAGCTTCAGCGATCTGGCGGGCGACATTCTGCCCAAAGAAGCTTGTTGAAAGAACTTTTTCTATCAGCTCTTGAAGGTGGAGTTACTACTACTGGATCTAGGTGTACAACCCGAATTTGAGATATTGGTCAATGACAGAACAGCACGGTCTGCTTCGGAATGTATGCAAGGACTACTGTTGGTTTTGCTTCAGCCCGAGACACCGTCGACGACCGGTGGGATTGGCAGGCAACTTGCACAGATCGCAGGCGTCGCGGCGCTGTGAGTGACGCTGCAGCCGGCGTGTGCTCGTCATTGTGCAACTGCGAAGCGATTGTAAATACTCGTTTGCAGACCGCGCGCGTTCGTCCGTCCGCGGGTGGCGGTCTGGCGGACGGTTGATTGCCAAATGACAAGTGTATCAACATGAGGTGCAGCAAGATTGTGCTCCTCACACGATTGCTTGCAGCCCTCTGATTGCTATCGTGTGCCCTCAGGAACTGCTTGGAGTGGCCATTCTCTTTGTGTTGGCTGATTGTGTCCACAGCAGTCAGGCACCGGCTCTGGCATGCTAGCCTGTTTCCCGCCGGCAGAGCAAACAAAGGCCTGTCACAGTGATAACACAGCTGCGAGTGTTAGTTTTCAGAAGGACTGCTCATCGCCAAACCGCCATCTTCACACTCTGCGGGTTCATGCAGGTGGGCAGCTCGGTCAACGCGGATCACCGTGCCTGGCATCTATAGTATTCACCAGTCTTCCTGCATCATAATGGAATCTCGCCATTTGTTGCAGGCAATAAATGCTTGCTCCATGCTGGAAAGCCGCTGCCAAGGCCGCTGCCTGCACGGCACTCGCGAGCAGTCGGCGGCCGGACAGTCAGCACCGAGCAGGAGGTGGATGCAAGAGGCAATTGATCCTATAGCTACCTCATGCATGGCCACTCGTGTACTCCCGTCTGCTGACTCTTTCTGCTCGTGGTGCGCAGAAAGGAGCGAAACCGAATTTACTGACGGTGAGGGAGGCCCAAGGCATTGCCGCATCCAGGTAGTTGAGCAATCGATCAAACACTGGATGCCAGCTGAGGCGCATTGAGACGCACGGACATTGTTACTGACTGTGTGCAACCTTCTCGGGGCACAGAGGTGACGATGTGTGAGATGCTGCAGGGGGTTGACGCTCACTCTTCGGGAAATCGGGCCGGTGTACGAGATCACATGCCGAGATGGTGCGCTGGTCATCCTTCAGTCCGGAATTGGATCGTACTGCCGGCACTGAATCCTCTATACGCTGAAAATCCATGTGCTGAGCAGTGATGGAGTGTCTGATCGCGCGCAGGCGGTGAGGAGGGTCCAATTGTCGGGACGTCGTCAGGATTCACAGCAGCTCCCTTCGGCCTCATGCACTGCGACAGCCTGCGCGTCTTCATTAGCAGGTGCAGAAGTGCCGTGCCAGTCTGCATGCCATGGAGGAAGCTCAAGCGTCACCGCAGCAGCGACAACGTGCCTGGAAAGCCACCCTGCTTCCTCTGCTTTCCAGCCTGGAGGACCGGGATGGGAGAACGGCGAGGGAACGAGGTGTCGGACTGGGGCTGCTAATCAGCGGCGCAGTCATCGCGCACGGCGCCGAGCGCGGCTGCATAAAGGCCGAGATTCTCGCCATCAACGATGACGGTGCGGCAGCATTGCCGTGTCACATGTGTAGTCCCCTCAATCCCGACAGCAATCCCGACAGCCTGTCTGCACAAGGACCAAGCTGCGCCAGGGTGGTGTGAAGAAACTATGGCCAGGGCACATCTGCACGACGGCTGGATTCACCAATGTTTGTGACGCATGCGGCAGACGCGATCCACGCGCGCCTCTGCAAGTACTACCGGCGGATGGGGTTTGTGACCGTGCGGGAGGTGGGCGGTAACGGCCTTCCGGACCTGCCGCACCAGCTGGTATGGGGCGGCGTCGGTACGCGCATGGACGCGGACATCGGGTCCTTCCTACAGCGCTGGAGCGACCCGATCAGGAACAGGCGATGAGGAACAAGTGTGCTGGTCTGCGATTCTGATCATGGGGCGTGTGCATATACCTATCTGCAGTGAGAATGTGTGGGGACAAGCGGCAGGTGACATGTGCCACAAGTGCACCTTTCAGGTCACTTTGAACTGCATACACTGGCGCTGTACACTGTTAAGCCTTCCGTCACAGGACTCCAGGCGCTTGCCGCAACTCCGCACACAATAAAATGCCACTCTGCCATAATTGTGTTAACGGCGCGGCACCCTGAGGAGGCATGCCACTCCGCATGTCGTCAGCTTCGTTCTGCGCAGAGGCGCCAATGCATGGGACCATACAGGGCCCTGCAGTTTGCCAGATGGCGAGGCCTGTAGGGCGCAATAGGCCTCTCGCATCCAGGTGGCCATATTCATGGCTGCGCCGCCACTGCCCTGCGCGTTGTGGCAGGCAGCGACCGGCGGTGTGTCTCCAGCGCTCGCCGTCGTGGTCGCCGCTCATGCCACGGCCTGGCCACTTGCCACTGCTTTCGCACAAAGGCCGTGGCTGGCCGCTGTCGGTCAGGCTGCTCAGGCGCCGCCGCGGCCACGCCGCTCTCGCCGCCATTTTTCCCCCGCCGCTCAGGCCAGGTAGCGGTACAGCGTGCCATCAATCCGCTGCCACCTGCCTGTGGAGGCAGCCGCGGCAGCTGTGCCGCTGAGGCCGCCGCGGCAGCCGCGCCGCTCAGGCGAGGTAGCGGTACAGCTTGCGGTCGGTGGTGTCGCGCTCCAGGAACTCGCGCTCGATGAGGGACTCGATGCGCTTCTTGATGACGGTGGGGTTGGGCAGGAAGCGGCCCGACAGCTGGCGCGTGACCTCCGCCACAATGCTGTTGTGGTCCAGCACCCGCCGCGCCTTCATGATCCGCACGATCGCTGCCTCGATCTGCAGCGCCGTCATAGCTAGGAGTTGGTTGCGGATTCCGGCAGAATATCTAGCTCACTTGCACGTGAAGAATCGACGCCGCCATGCAAGCGTCTGGCTTTGTGTGCGCGGTGCTTGATCCGTGAGAGTCACGTGTCGGTGCTGTCGATTCCCAGAACTGCAGCTGACGCAACTGTGCAGACTTCGGAAGCTGCAAAGAGCTGCAGCAAAGGGTGATGGCGTGCCGCAAGACGCACCTGGGGCTTGCGGTCCTCCTCCACCTTGGCGCGCGTCTCCAGCTTCTCCGGCTCGCTCTCCTTGGCAGCGCTGATGGTGCCCACTTTCACCTGTTTTTGTTTTCATGCAGAGGGCTTCAGTACACAAAGACCTGACAAAGCAGCAGCATAAAGTGTCATCAGCATTCAGCAAGACGAAATCGTTTCTTGAAATACAGAATTCCAATTGTGTGCGGCATCATCCGACCTTGTAGAATTTGGACGTGAAGCCGTCGTTGACGGAGAAGGCGTCGCCATCCTCTACCTCCTTGCCCATCGGCTCCTTCCGCAGCACGTTCTTGCCCTGTAGCGAAGGACCAGAAACATCAGTCTGGTCGCGAAGAGGGAGCCAGCTTCTGCAACACCTTGCCCATCGGCGCTTCCGCAGCACGTTCCTGCCCTGCAGCCACGAACGTCGCATTTCATGATGGGGCTGGCAGAAGATGAATGCGGAGGCCCTTCCAAGAGCTCACGGACAGGGGCGTGACCATGCTAGAGCCGCTGCCAGGAATCGCTCGAGGTGGCAGGAGCCCCGAGCCGGACACACGGCTCCATGTGCAAGACAGCAGCGGGGGTTCATAAGAGGGCACCTTGACGCAGGCCAGGGACTGCAGGTTGCGCTTGAGCTCGGCGGGCGGGATGCCGGTGGCGGCCAGGATGTCCCGGAACGACAGCAACTCTGCGTCGTTGAACAGCAGCAGGATGCACGCCTGCACCAGAGAAATGTAAAGAGTGAGGATCAGTGCAGTCAAACGTGAGATGGTGAGTGAACTGCTGACTGTGCGAGGGCGACAGGTTGCACGCCTGCGGCAGAGCCACGCCACAGGCTGGCTAGTTTGCGGCAAGTGCCGCTGTTGCTGGCAGGCGAACCTGCATGTCCTAGATGACTGTCTGTACTGCTGCTTACGAAGTGAAACCGGTGGGGAAGCCTGACGATCCAGACAGGACTCAAGATATAAGAACGCCGCACCTGGTAGGTGGACACGTTGACCTCGTGCTTCTTGGGGCCAAAGGCTGCCTTGAGGTCGGCGCTGCCCATGTTGGTCTGCCAGGTCAGCTTCCGCCCCGAGTGCGCACGCAGGTAGTACGCCTGCAGAAAGGATCAAGAAGTTATCAGAGTACTAGTTTTGACAAGTCATACATCCTGACCAAGTAAGCCTACTGGTCTGTGAAAGGGCTCCAGTGGGGGCGACAGGCGGCGTACAACCAAAGCTGCGCGACCAAAGCTGCACAAACACAAGCAGACAATACCTGAAACTGGGTGCAGCAGCGCTCCATCTCCCGCGCCAGGCTGCACTGCGCCGTCGACTGCGTCGGCCACGAACCTGTCGTCAGCACCTGGGGGGGAAGGCACAGGCAACGACAGTCAGACAGGAGTCAATGATGCTCAATCACCAGCTAGGTTTCCACGCAGCCAGCTGTGCAGCCAGGATCGTCAAACATACCCACTCGCACTCTGCAGCGCACAGCGCTCAAGTTGAAATGCTTGCGTGCACAAAGCATGGCGTTCGAAGACAGCATTGCTGCAAGGGAGGCACCACGGCGAATCGCAAGGCCGCGCACTTGAACTGACAGGTCGATGTCGTGCTCGGCGGCGGCGGAGGCGCCGGCTGCAGACGCCTGGTGCGCCTTGAAGGCCCTCATGGAGTCCTGGCTGGTCTTGATGTCGTTGAACATGCTCTCCAGCTTGCTCGTGAACTTCAGGGCGGATAGAAACTGGTGCAATCAGTGTGAATGCCTTGCAACTTGCAAGAAATATGAGTCGGATGTGGAGAGAGCATTGCGGGCCGTTGCGCATGCTGCAGACATGGACTGGAAGTCTTCTACGGCGCCGCAGCAGGCAGAGCACTCAGCAGGGTGGACGGCATGGCGACCCGAAGGATGCAACCTGAGGCGCAATCCCTGCCTGGCTGGGGCTTTGCTGGCCACGTACTCAACAGCCGCACTCCGTCCTGAGCTTGACGAGCAGGAAGTGATGGCAGCAAGTCTGATGGATTATGCTGGGGGACCTGCGAACATTTTCAGGCACAGCAGCGCACCTGGTAGCCGCACTCGGTCTTGAGCTTGACGAGGAGGGAGCGCTCGGCATCGTCCGACACGGTGCGCCCCGACAGCAGGCGCTTGGCCAGGTGCTGCTTGTAGTACTTCTCGAAGATGTCCTTCTCTTGCAGGTACCGGAACAGCATCATCACCTTGTCCAGCACCTGCTCCGCCTCCTCCTCCGTCGTGCCCTGCCCACGCACACAATTCTTTTGTCAGGTTAGGGTTCTCTAAGTCGAGTTGTCCTAATTAGATACCTGCAGGAATCATGACCTTGTCCAGCACCTGCTCCGCCTCCTCCTCTGTCGTGCCTTGCGGCGGCCAGTCGATGGTCACGAGTGTGAAGCGCAGCCTCCCAGATGGCACCACTGCGTGCGAGCCACTGGCAGTGCAAGCCGAAGCTGGTACTCCTGGAGAGCTTGACAGGATGTGAGCCAGGGGTCTCGCAAATGTGCTCATGAATCAGATGAGCGCTGAAGTGAAGGTACCAAGTCGAAGGCGAGACAGGCGAACTCAAAAGCCCGCAGGACCCCACACCTTGAGGCCCTTGCGCAGCTTGTCGTCCATGAACAGGGAGATGTACTCGGGCGACCGCTGGTTGAGGTTGACGAAGTGCTCGAAGGCCTGGTTCAGCGCGTTCTGGAAGGCCTTGTCATTGACAAAGGCGCGCCCCACGATCGCGTCGAACTTGTCCTTCGCGTCCAGCAGCTGCTGCACAAAGTCCACCGGGTCTTTCAGCCGCTCCGGGTCCTGCGCACACAGAGAAATATTTCCCGTATGATATTTTTTGTTGTATTGATTTTGAATACATGAATACTTTTCTGTCTTCAATGTCCAGCAGCTGCTCCACAAAGTCTAATAGGTTCTTCAGCCGCTCCGGGTCCTGCGCGCCACACGCAACAGAATGTATGTCAATGCCACGGTTAGTGTCGAGGAAAAACCGCAGTCGTTATTTGTTGGCAGGTGGGCAGCGCCTGTGGTTGTCTGCACCATTGCCCGCAGCTCGAGGTGAGGGCAGATCGTGATCCAACCCTCGGCGCTGCACTTGACGGGAGCCGCCAACTTGGGCTGCACCACAGTCCTGGGGGCATGGGGGCAGAGGATGCGTCACCCCCTTGTTAACAGCGACGGGGAGGGCAGGAGGCATGCCTGCACAAGCTCCTTGCCGGTGGCGCGGATGTAGCCGCCCATGGTGGCGCGCAGCAGGTCCAGCCCGCCCGGCACGCGCTTGAAGAGCGTGTACATGCGGCCCAGGTCCTCGTACTTCTGCCCCTCGATCAGCGCGATGAACCCCGAGTTCTCCATCTCCATCAGCGTCTTCATCTGCGCGCAACCGAGGGCAGCACACTTGTGAGGCTCTGCAGCAGCGTCAACAAGAAAATCAAATTGGTGAATCCCGAGTTTTTCATCTCCATCAGCGACTTCATCTTCAACGGAATCACCCGAGTTTTTAATCTCCATCAGCGTCTTCATCTTCAACGGATTCACCCCAGAACGACATGAGAAACACAAGGGCCCGCGACAGCAGCAGGGCGCGAGGTTCCAGAGGCAAGGGGCCTCCCTGCAGGCCCGCAAAAGAGTTTCGCGATCAGGGTTTCGCGCGTGACAAGGCAACTGCGCTTGTCAGCAGGGAGGAGCACCGCGCACCTGCTTCTGGATGAGCTCGGTCTCGACGACGCGCGTGATCTTGGCGTCGGAGCCCGGGTCCAGGTAGTTGCGCACGCGCTCGCTCTCCTCCGCCAGCCGCCGCTCCGCCTTGCGCAGGTAGTCCGGGCAGTCGCAGCCCGCCAGGTACTCCTGCGCCTCCGCCTGCAGATATGGTAGGTTCCCATAAGCACAGTCTTTGAGTTCATGTCCTGGATTGAGAACCTGTGGTTGTATTTGCAACGAGAATATGGAATGTCAGTTCAAATAGCCGCAGACAGACACGTGCTCCTGCGCATCCGCCTGCGGGATGTGGCAGGGGTAGGCACTCTAACAACCTATCAATATGCTTGTCGCTCGTGCTGTTGCTGGCCCTGCTGCTTGTCTCTGGCCAGCAGCCCAGAGCTCCGTGAATTCAGATGATTGCATCAGCTCACACAAGGCAGGACGTCAAGTCAAGGCTCGGGCTGCTGCTGGTGTCCAGGCGCAGACGAGACACACATCATGCATTGTCTGCCGCTCCCAGCACTACAGGGGCTCCTGCCATCAGTTTCAGCAAGCCTCACGCATGCAGAATCTGTGCTTCGACAGGCCCTCGATCAAACGCAGTTGTGCACCTGGTACGCCTCTGCTGCCGTCTGCAGGAAGCCACGCTCAAATTCGTCCTGGTACACGTCGTGCCCCAGGTCCACCAGCATCTGCACGCGGCAGCGCAATGGGTGTCATGGCGGCGCGCTGATGGAGCATGGCTCGGTCAGCTCCATAAGAGCAGCCAGACAAGCTGTGGCGGTGGGCGGGCACTCTACCGGCTCAATCAAGTTGCAGCAGGCATGCCCTCAGAACCCTGTCCTCAAACCCTGTAACTCCAGCAGATTGGGTGGGGCAGGAGAAGTTAAAACAACTCGCCATGGTGATGGAGCGCATCAGGGAGCGGTCGATGACATCGCCGGCGCGCTCGCGCATGACGGTGTCCTGCAGGATGGCGTGCAGCCGGTCGCGGATGCGGGGGTTGCGCACCACCACGTCCCGCCACAGGTTCAGCCCCAGCTGGTGCACCGGCACCTTGTTCTGGTGCTTCACGTAGATGCGGTCCATGTACTGCGCGCGGAAACCAAACTTCATCCTAGTGTGTTAGTCTCCGCGGGCATAGAGCCGTGACGGTTGGCTGTGGATGCGAGCATGACGCTGCAATTTTGACGACATGCTCCCGCATGTCGCGGCAGGCGCCTGGAATAAGCTATTTCGAGCCTCCAAAGCGATTGTGCCGCCTTGATGTTTTCACGGGCGGAGAATCGCAGCCGCTGTAGGGCCTGCCAGCCGCACAATGACCCCCCCCATGACCCCAGCACGACCCCGGCAGCCATGTTGCTCCATGGCAGCTGGGAAGGAGTCAGGTAGCAGCGGCAGCTCACCATGAGGATGTCGCGGATCATCTGCATGGACTTGTTGTGGTTGTCCCACCGCGCCTTGAGCTCCCGCAGGAAAGTCTCGCCCTGCGCCTCCTCGATCGCGCCTGCGATGTCCTGCAGGTGGCGCAGGATGGTTTTTGGGGTACAGTCGTGCTGCATTTGCAAGTGATTCGGAACTTGCAAAACTCAATACAATGTGATGCCGACGGCGCAAGTAGGCATATAAATGATGTGCTCATCTTCGGGGAGTACCTGCAAGTGGCCGGTGATGGTGTCCACCAACCCCTTGTACAGCCGGTCGCCAAACTTGTTGATGACCATGTTGTACGCGTTCCTGTGGCAGAGGCGACGGCGAAATTATTTGTGTATTGTGCTTTCTAAGATACCCGACTGATCCCACGCACCGAATCGCGTGCAGTCCGCTGTCAGCATGCTTGCAGGACCTGTCTCGGGCTGTGATTGGACGACAGGGTTTCTCTGTCGTGTTTTGAGGTCTGGGCACCTGTACAGCTCTTCAAAACTGAGGCCGCTGGCATTGTGGTTGTTGATCTCATGAATCGCGTCCTCGAGCACCTTCCATGTTTTCTCTACATCCATCAAATTCATTGTTGAGCTCGTGATGAATTTTGGAGCGGCAATGACTTGAAAGTGCCACAGCCAACGCGCATAGATGACGCTCACCTCCCCACAGCGGGTCCACTTTCAAGGGGTGCTTGAATGGTTCTATCTTGAACTGCGAAAAACAAACGCGAATGTTTAATGCCCAGCGTCACAGAAATCAAATGCGCGATATCGCAGCGA
>JAABUM010002266.1_pt1 | contig 26211 bp, 23 predicted proteins | sample 5559161 | NCBI WGS metagenome assembly JAABUM01 (sample SAMN10711868, study PRJNA513369) | rock metagenome | isolation source: Antarctica rocks | place: Antarctica: Victoria Land, Siegfried Peak nord
CTGCGCTCAGCTCCATGCTCTCCCCACTTCCGCACGCCGTCCCCTCCGCCTGGTCTGCTCCCAGACACAGCATACCCCCTTTGGGGCAGTTTTGTTTTGCCGCGTCCCTAAACCGGCCTTTTAGAGGATGTGGGCGATGTTGCGCTGGTAGGCGTCGTAGGAGAGGGGGCCGGCGTTGCGGGCCGTGATACGGCCAGCTCGATCAATAAACAGAGTGGTCGGCGTACCCTGCCCGCCATACTGCTGGAAGACGGCGATGGTGGGGTCCACCAGAAAATTGGCTGGCAGATTGTGGCTAACCTGCCACGCGCGGACCAGGGAGGGCGCCTCACCCCAGGCGTCCACGGCCAGCACGGTCAGGCCTTTGGGTATAGACGCCCGTACCGCGCGAGAGAAATCGGCGTACTCGGCGGCGCAGGTGGTACACCCTACGGCCCAGAAATGCAGCAGCAGGGGCTTGCCCCGCAGATCGGCCAGGCTGACCCTCTTGCCCTGTAGGTCGGAGAGGGTGAAGTTGGACGCGCACTGGCCTACCTGGATGCCCGAGCCGCCGCCGCAGGCCGCCACGGCAGCCGGCGTTGAACGCGGCAGTAGCAGGGCCACGGCCAGGATCAGGGCGATCAGCAGGCCCAACCCAGCCCACATGGCACGGGCTAGAGGGCGACGTTTTCCCTCACGGCCAGCACGTTTCTCTACCCTCCCGGCGGTCCGGGCCTGACCTGTTGCCATTGCCGTCACTCCTTCTCGTCCCCGGTCTACCGATGCGCGCCGCTGCCCTGACCAGCCTGGTCCCGAACTACCCAGGGCTCCCGACTGTTCCCTGCCATCAGTATAGCCCCGGCGCGGGAACCAGGCAGGCTCCGCGTTCTCGCTGCCAGCCCAGAACGAGCGCGCGGACACGGAGCGACACGGGTGTTTCAGGGCCAGCTGCAGGCCTCTCACGCCCTGACCCTGCGCCGCGGGTAAGCACTATCGCTCCCCTGAGGTCGCACTAGACCTTGCCGGGCGGCTACCATAGAAGGGTGCGAGACCAGCCAGACGATAGCCACGCAACGGGAGGAGAAAGCGATATGCCAGGAGAGCAGAGTACCGGCTTTGTGCTGGGGGTGAACTATTGGCCGCGCAAGAAGGCCATGTACTGGTGGAAAGACTTTGATCGGGCCGAGGTGGAGACGGAGTTTGCCCAGGTGGCCGCGCTGCGTCTGCGGGTGGCCCGCATCTTCCTGTTCTGGGAGGATTTTCAGCCGGCGCCCGATGTGGTCAGCGCGGAGGCGTTGGCCAACCTGGGCACGGTGCTGGACACGGCCCTGGCAGCGGGCATTATGGTGATGCCCACGTTCTTCACCGGCCATATGTCGGGCATCAACTGGTGGCCAGCATGGGCGCTCGCCGATGAGGAGGACCCCACGGGCATGCTGCGTATCGCCGGCGGCCAGTATACGGAGCGGCGTGGGCGCGACCCCTACACTGATCCGTTCATGCTCGACGCGGAGACGAGGCTGGTCGCCGCCGTCTGCGCGCGCTTCGGCAGCCACCCGGCGGTCTACTCGTGGAACTTCTCTAACGAACCTGACCTGTTCTACACACCCAAAACTTACGCCGACGGCGCGTCCTGGAACCGCCTGCTGGCCGCCGAGGCGCGCAAACACTCGGCGCTGCCGATCAGCGCGGGCATGCACATGCCCACGGTCAACGCCTACAACGGCTTCCGGCCCGACCTGCTGGCCCCGCACAACGATTTCCTGTCCATGCACGCCTACAGCATCTACTATCACCAGACCGAGCGCGAGGATCCCATGAACAGCGATGTCGTGCCGCTGGCCTGCCTGGTCACCGAGGCGCTGGGGGGCAAGCGCGTGCTGTTTGAGGAGTTTGGCTACGCTAGCTCGGAGCGTGGTGACATCTCCGAGCATAAGACGGTGCGCCGTGGGCCACGTGAGGCCCTGCAGTACTTCGCCGACGACGCCTCTGGCGGGCGCTACTACACTGAGGTGTTGGACAAGCTGGTCCGCTGCGGCGCCCTGGGCGCGTTTGGCTGGATGTTCTCCGACTACGACCCGGCCCTGTGGAACAGGCCGCCCTACGATTCGCATGAGCACGAACGCTTCTTCGGGCTAACCCGCTACGATGGCAGCGTCAAACCTTCCGGCGAGGCCATGCGCGCACTGGCCGAGCGCGCCAGCGCTGGCGACCTACCCGCGCGATCAGTCGGCCCTCTACAGCTCGACCCCGCTTTATGGTACGGTGACCCGGCGGCCAACTTCGACAGGCTGTTCATGGAGTGGCGCGGACGCATCTGACGCCCAAGAGAGGAGCAAGTATGGCCACGGTAACCATCCGCGATGTGCGGGTGATCATGACCGCGCCCAGCCATAGCAGGCTGATTGTGGTCAAGGTAGAAACCTCCGAGCCCGGCCTCTACGGCCTGGGCTGCGCCACCTTCACCCAGCGGCATACGGCGGTGAAGGCGGCAGTGGACGACTTCCTGAGGCCTTTTCTGCTGGGCAAGGACGTCCAGCGCATCGAGGACCTCTGGCAGACGTCCTACCAGAACTCCTACTGGCGCAACGGCCCCGTGCTGAATAACGCCCTCTCCGGGGTAGACATGGCCCTCTGGGATCTCAAGGGCAAGATCGCCGGCCTGCCGGTCTATCAGCTGCTAGGCGGTAAGTGCCGCGAGGGGGCGGCGGTGTATCGCCACGCCGACGGCGATGACCCAGCTCAGGTGGCCGAGAACGCACAGGCGTTAATCGAACAGGGCTACCACCATATCCGCTGCCAGATGGGCGGCTACGGCGGGCGGGCAGCCACCCTGCGCTCCCCTGAGGGGGCCCTACCCGGTGCCTACTATGACCCAGACGCCTATGCGCGGAGCATCCCGCCGCTGTTCGAGCGGGTCCGCGCGGCGGTGGGTTGGCAGGTCGAGCTGCTGCACGATATCCACGAGCGCCTGGCCCCCATTGAGGCGCTGCGTCTGGCCAGGGCGCTGGAGCCATACCGGCTGTTCTTTCTGGAGGATCCCTTGCCCCCCGAGCAGAACTCCTGGTTCACCACGCTGCGCCAGCAGACGGCTATCCCCATCGCCATGGGTGAGCTGTTCACAAACCCCAACGAGTGGTTGCCGCTGATCGAGGGCCGCCTGATTGATTTTATTCGCGTGCATATCAGCGCCATCGGCGGCATCACGCCGGCCCGCAAGCTGGCCGCGCTGTGCGAGGCGTTTGGGGTGCGCACGGCCTGGCACGGCCCCGGCGATGTCTCACCGGTAGGCCACGCGGCAAACCTGCATCTGGACCTCAGCGCGCCCAACTTCGGCATCCAGGAATGCTCCATGTTCACCGACGTGGAACGCGAGATGTTCCCTGGCTGTCCCGAGGTGCGCCGTGGCTATATGTACGCCAACGACCGGCCTGGCCTGGGCATAGACCTGGACGAAAAGCTGGCCGCGCGCTACCCCTGCCCCGACGGCGTACCCGAGTGGACAGTCACCCGCACCCCTGATGGTACCGCAGTGCGGCCCTAACACGACACGCCTGCGCCAGCGGTAGGGGAACCTCTGATAGCATCCCCGGACTGCCAAACGCGGACGTTCGCCAGCGATGGGCCCCCCTTGTGGACGCCCGACTGCCACGGGCATAGCGCCGTATCCAGGGCAGCCGAACTAGACTAGAAGGGCGGCTCGTCATCCTGATCAGCTGGCGCGGGCGGGGCGCCGGCGGTGAGGGCCACACCGCGGGACTGCACCTCGGTAGGGGACAGGATGACCATCCGGGAGCGGCCATCGTGGGAGGGGCCGACCACGCCGCGCTCTTCCAGTTGGTCGAGCAGGCGGGCTGCCCGCGAGTAGCCGATGGATAGCCGCCGTTGCAGCAGTGAGACCGACGCCCGGTTGTACTCCCGGACCACCTTCGCGGCGTCCTCGATCATCTTCTCCTCGGCGGCGCTCTCATCAGGGTCGGCTTGGGGTGTATCCAGTTCCTCAGCGGGTATCTGCGAGGGCGCGGCGGGGGCGTTGTTCTTCCAGAAGGCCACCAGCACTTCGATCTCTTTTTCGGAGAGGTGCGCGCCCTGTACCCGCAGGGGTTTTGTGCCATCAGAAGCCATGTACAGCATATCACCGCGGCCCATCAGCTTCTCCGCGCCGGCCACGTCCATGATCGTACGCGAATCCACCTGGCTGCTCACGGCGAAGGCAATCCGCGAGGGGAAGTTGGCCTTGATCAGGCCGGTGATCACGTCCACCGAGGGGCGCTGGGTGGCGATAACCAGGTGGATACCCGTGGCGCGGGCAAGCTGAGCCAGGCGGCAGATGTGATCCTCCACCTCCTCGGGGGCGACCATCATCAGGTCGGCCAACTCGTCAATGATGATCACGATGTAGGGCAGGCGGTCCCCCTCATGCGCCTGGATCTCGTTGTAGCGCAGCACGTTGCGCACGCCGGCGGCGGTGAACTTGGTGTAGCGGTCCTTCATCTCGCGTAGCGCCCACTTGAGCGTGTTGGGCACCTTCTCCACATCGGTGACGACGGGGGCTAGCAGGTGCGGCACGCCGTTGAAGGGGGTCAGTTCGACCATCTTGGGGTCAATCATCAGCAGGCGCAGCGTATCAGGGCTGTTCTGGAACAGCAAGCAGGCGATCAGTGAGTTGAGGCAGACGCTCTTGCCCGAACCGGTGGCCCCCGCGATGAGCAGATGGGGCATCTTGGTCAGGTCGGCCACCACCGCTCGCCCAGCCACATCCTTGCCCAGGGCGATGCTCAGCGGCGAGGCGGCCCCGCGAAAGGTATCCGACTCCAGGATCTCGCGCAGCGAGACCATTGTGGTGGTGGGGTTGGGCACCTGCAGGCCGATCACTGGCCGACCGGGCACCGGCGCCTCAATGCGAATGCTGCCCGGCGCGGCCAGGGCCAGGGCCAGATCGTTGGCCAGCGCGGTGACCCGCTGCACGCGTACCCCGCGATCCGGCTGCAGATCGAACTGGGTCACTGTCGGCCCAGTATGCGCGTCTACCACCGTGGCCTTGACGTTGAAGCTGAGCAGCGTATCCTCAATGACCTGCTTGCGATACTCGTTGTCCACCGGACCAGCGGTAGCGACCACGACGGGATCCAGTAGGTCCAGCGCGGGCCGCGGCCATTGTGGACCGACCGTCGAGGCGGCACGGGCAGCGGCAGGCTTGGGGGGCGGCTGGTCATGCCCTGACTCATCGTCCTCCCGCTTGACCAGCCGCAACGGGGTAGGCGTCGGCGCAACCGGGGCCACCCGACCTATCGCTGCTCGCACAGCGGCCAGCGGCCGCGCTGGGGCCTCCGGCGCCTCATCCTGCTCAGGCACGGCAGCCACGGTAGTAGTAGACAAGATAGGCGTGCTAGCAGCCGGGGGGGCGGCCGGCGCGGACCCAGCGGGAGCCAGGCGCATCACGTTGCGGCCCATGGGGGCGGCAGCCTGAGGCATCGCCGCGGCCACGGCGGCGCGGTGCGCCGTGGCATGCGCTGAGCGGCGGGCCGCCAGCGTGCGCACGCCCCGCCACAGCGCACGCAACACAAAGCGCAGCGCGCGCCATAGTAGCCCAACGCCGCGCCGACCACCGCGCCCGACGCCGCGGGTGCCCAGTAGCCCGGCATGGCCGACCTGCTGGGTGGACAGATGGAAGGTCAACACCCCACCAAGGACGATCAAGCCGGCCACGCCCAGGGCCACGGCAGCCCGACCGCCCAGGCCCAGCAGACCATCGGCCACGGTGGTCCCCACGTAGCCGCCGGGCAGGCCCAGGCCGGCCAGCGCCACAGCCAGGGCGACAAAGAGCAGGATGATCCCGTTGGTCTCCTCGAAACGCAGCAGAGGCAGGTCACCAGAACGGCGGCGCAGCAGGTCAAAGCCGATCACACAGGCGACCACCGGCACAAGGTAGGCCAGCCAGCCAAACATGGTGAAGGCTAGCTGGTAGACCTGGTTACCGCCCCGCACGATCAGCACCAGCAGCAGAGCGCAGACGATCAGGACGACCAACCGCCCTACCTCGGGCCAGAGGGTAGTCAGACGCTGGCGCGTACTGCGCGGCTCGGGCGGCAAGGTAGTGGGGGCCTTGACCCTCCGGCGAGGCGCTGAAGGGGCGCCCTTCTTGGGCGAGGGCGGGGGTGAGGAGCGCGGCGCGACAGCCATAATCAGAACAGGCTGAGCTGTTGCGGCGCTTCGTCGCTGGGAGCAGGCTCCTGGGATACAGGCGCCGCCGCGCGCGCCTGCGCCACAAGGTCTGGAATGCGCAGCATGTCCTGGCGCACCGCCTCCTTGAGTTCCTGCCGGTGCAGCGCCGCCGCCGGGTGATACATGGGATAGTAGATCACAGCGCCCTCGCGCCGAGGCTGGCCGTGGATCTTGCTGATGCTCTGGCCGGGGAAAAACTTGGCCATGGAGAAGCGGCCCAGGGTCACCACAACCTTTGGCCTGATCAGGGCAATCTGGCGGTTCAGGTAGGGCGCGCATGTCTCTATCTCGTGAGGCAGCGGATCACGGTTGTTCGGCGGACGGCACTTGACCACATTGGTGATGAAGACCGCGTCACGGCGCAGGCCGATCGAGGCCAGCAACTCGTCAAGAAACTGACCGGAGGGGCCAACGAAGGGGCGGCCCTGCACATTCTCATGGTAGCCCGGAGCCTCGCCGATGAACATGACCTCAGCGTCGAGTGGCCCCTCCCCCGGCACCGCTTTGATGCGGCTCTCCCGCAAGTCACAGAGCGGGCAGGTGGCCACCTCGCGGTTGAGCGACTCCACCTCGGCCTGCGTGTCCATCTGCCCCTCAGCCATTACCTCACCTCACCGGCCCAGCCTATTTATAGAACAAGCGTACTACATTCTTGGTTGCGCCACAAGCGCCGCAAGATCGGCGGCACCGCGACGGTAAAGGCTATTGTACGCCCCTAGGGCCGCCGGTTGCACGGGAGTTATCTACAATTCGCCGCCCAAAGCGCTAAACGCGCGGCACGGCGGGCGCATCCTCAGGGTATTCGCCGATGCGGATGATGTGCCCACAGCCGCGGTTGATGCAGTGCCAGTAGACACGACGGATACGCATCGTGCCCGGCCCCTTGACGTAGGCCTGATCACGCACCATCGGCGCGCCGCACGCCGTGCAGGGCTTCATCTCCTGTGACCTGGTCACGTTGACCATCCACTCCTCCTCACGCTCCACTATAATCCTGGCCTGTCTCTACGAGACGACGACAAGAGCCCACCGTGGTCCGGCACACGCTGGTCAGCCTACCAGCGATTGTAGCAGATCAGACTGCTCAGCCCCCAGACCGCCCTGTCTTGCCCGGCGCGCCCACGCCACTCCGCCCTGGGCGTTCCACCAAACACCGCCCACCAATTGCACATGCGCCACCTGGAGGGTCGCCGGCCGCGCCTGCCGCACCCCCGGCAGTAGCCGCGCTACCGGGGTAGGTCGGCCGGGCCTACTCGGCGCCGGCGGTGCGGGCGTAGATCCAGGCCAGGGTCAGCACGATCAGGCCATAGAGGATCTGCCGCGCGGCCTGGGAGACGGACAGCAGGGTGAGCAGGCTGTCCAGCACGGTCAGGATCAGCGCCCCCAGGACTGTGCCGCTGTAGCCGCCGCTGCCGCCTAGAATAGAGGTGCCCCCGATAACCACGGCGGCGATGGAGGGCAGCAGGAACGCGGTAGCCAGGCCCAGGTCGGCGGCGTTGGTGTAGCCGACCAGCAGGATGCCGGACGCGGCGCTGAGCAGACCACACAGGGCGTAGTCGGCCAGCAACACCTGCCAGACGCGTATGCCGGCCAGACGGCAAGCCAGCGGGTTGTCGCCCACGGCGTAGAGCATCCGTCCGAAGCCGCCGCGGCGCAGGCCCACGATGATCAGCAGGGCCAGCGGCGCCCATAGCAGCAAGTTGGTGGGCACATAGTTAAAGATCGTCCCCGAGCCGAGTTGATGCACCGGCTCGGGCACCAGCGGCGCCCCGTTGTTGAAAGCCTGGCTGGCCACGGTGAGCGCGCCGATGATCACACCGGCCATACCCAGCGTCATGATCAGCGGCTGCACGCCGAACACGCCGATGCCCAGCCCATTGATCAACCCGATCAGCAGGCCCAACCCCAGGGCCACGGCCACGGCCAGTGGGGTGCCCTTGCCCCCCAATAGGGCCATGATATAGGCCGCCGCCGTCGCCGTGTTGGCCACCGAGAGGTCAATACCACCGGTCAAGATCACCAGGGTCTGCCCGGCGGCGAGCAGGCCCAGTGGAGCGGCGGAGAGCAACGTGGTGGAGAGCTGCCGGGGCGTGACAAAGCCGGGGCTGACCACATCCGTGGCCGCCATGAGCAGCGCCAGAATAGCGATCAGCACCAGCACGGGCCGGTCGGCCAGCGCCCGGCGCAGACGTCCCGCGGCGGCCTCCCGCTCCTGGGGACGAGGTGTCGCGCTCATCAGGCGCGCCTCCGCACCAGAACAAGCCCACCAAACATGACCACGAGCACGATCAGCGTACCCTGGATAACCTGGCCATAGTTAGGGTCCACCCCCAGGAAGGTCAGCAGCGCCGTGATCAGCGTGAGTACAAACGCGGCGGCGATCGGCCCGATCATACCGCCGCGGCCGCCGGTGAGGCTGACGCCACCCAGCACGATAGCAGCCACGCTGTTGAGCGTATAGATGTTGCCCGAGAGGGCGCTGCCGTTGCTCGTGTTCGCCGTGAGCACCAGCCCAGCAAGGGCAGCGAAGGCGGCGCCCAGCGCATAGGCAATGACGCGGGTGCGCGCCACACTGACGCCGCTGAGGAACGCCGCCGTGCGGTTGCTGCCGATGGCATAGACGGCCAAGCCGGGACGCGAACGTCGGAAGGGCAGCCAGATGACCACGAGAGCGGCCAACAGCACAAGCAGTCCACTGGGCACGTTTGTGCCAATCGTGCCCGTGAGCAAATCCACAAAGCCCTGGGGGGCGCCGCCGCCGGGTGTTGGCATTAACTGCAAGGCCAGACCGGCCCACACGAAGCTCATGCCCAGTGTGACGATGATATCGGGCACGCCGCTGACGGTGATCAGCACGCCGGTGAAGGCTCCAGCCACGGCGGCGGCGCCCATCAGCAGCACGCCCATCAGCAAGGCGCCCTTGAGGTCGGTGTTGGCGATCAGCAGAGCCGAGGCCACATTCATCAGGCTCATCATGGCCCCCACCGAGAGGTCAATGCCGCCGGACAGCACCACCACGGCCTGAGCCATCGCCGCCAGGGCCAGGGGCAGAGCGCCGTTGACCAGCGATTGCAGATCAAAGGCGTTGAGGTCGGGGTGAATGATCTTTTCGGCGATCAGCAGTATGACAAACAGGACGTACACACTCAGCGTCCAGGCGTGACGCCGCACCCAGCGGCCGCGCGACGCCGTCGGCGCCTTGACCGGCACGGCTGAGACGCTCATCCGGTGGCCTCCTGGGGAACCAGACCGTGGGCAGCGCGCAACAAGGCGCCCTCGTCGGCTTCAGCCGCCGCCATATCACGGGTGATCCTGCCCTCGTAGAGCACCACCACACGGTCGCACACTAGTTGGATCTCCGGCAGTTCGCTGGTAAATAACAGCACGGCCGCGCCGGCATCGGCCAGTTCGCGCAGCAGGGCGTAGATCTGGCGCTTGGTGCCCACATCAATGCCCCGGGTGGGGTCGAAACAGAGCATCACGCGGAACCCGGCCGCTAGCCAGCGAGCCACAGTCACTTTCTGCTGGTTACCTCCGCTGAGGCGGCGCACCTGCCGCTGGGCGCGCGTGTCAATGGAGAGCCGGGTGATCGCCTGGCCGACCCGGCGGTTCTCGTCGCCGGTGTTGATTGGCCCCCAGCGGGCCACCCGATTGTACAGGGGCGCGGCGATGTTCTCGCGCACCGAGCGCTGCGGCAGCAGCGCCTGCAGGCGGTCGGCGGGCACCAGCACCACGCCGGCCCGAATGGCGTCGTAGGGGTGCCGCGCCACCAGAGGGCGGCCATCCACGCGCACCTCACCGGCCGTGGCGCGCCGCCGGCCGGCCAGGCAATCGAACAGGGCGTCCTGGCCCTGGCCCTCCAGCGCGGCCACGCCCAGGATCTCCCCGGCACGCAGGGACAGCGAGACGTCGTTGACCTCCTGGCCAACCCGCAGCCCCCGCGCCTCAAGCATCGGCTCCCCATGCGCGGACCCGCTGGTCGCCTGCCCCTCACGGGCGGCACGCCGTCCCTGGGCAGCCGCGGCGGGCGCGGCAGGGCCCAGCATCAGCTGCACGATGCGCTCCTCGCCGCCCTCGGCGGGGACCAGCGTGCCCACGTCGCCGCCATCGCGCAGCACTGTGGCGCGGTCGCAGATGGCGCGCACTTCGGCCAGCCGATGGGAAATAAACAGCACGGAGCGGCCCTGCTCACGCCAACGCCGGATCACCAGGAACACGCGCTCGGCCAGGTCCGAGGGCAAGGCGGCCGTGATCTCATCAAGCAACAGCAGTTGCGGATCACGGGCCAGCGCCCGGGCCAGGTCCAGCATACGCAGGGTGGGCAGCGGGATATCGCCGACCAACTCGGTCAGATCAACCGCGCCCAGTTTCATCACCTCCAGCCAGCGGCGCACCTCCGCCACGTCGGTCCCGGTGAGGCGCAGGTTGTGCAGCACGGAGAGGTCAGGGACCAGGGCCGGATCCTGAAAGACAGCGGCCAGGCCCACCTGCTGAGCAGCGGCGGGGGACGAGATGCGCATCTGGCGGTCGCGCACCGTGATTGTGCCGGAGTCGGGGCGAATCACGCCGGTGAGCATCTTGACCAGGGTGCTCTTACCGGCCCCATTCGCGCCGAGCAGCGCATGGACCTCGCCGGCCTCAACAGTCAGGTTAGCCGAGCGTAGGGCCACCACGGCGCCGTACCGCTTGGCCAGGTTGCGCACTTCCAACAAGCTCATAAATGGTAATCAGTCACTCACACAAATTGATGAAAAAATCGGCGGGCCATCGGTTGACGCTACCTTGATGATCTGTATGACCATGCGGCGCGGTGTACTTGAGAAAAACGGGCTGGTCAGGCCCAGGTGGGCCACGCTGGGGAGCACGGCAGGCGTCTGCCGTGCTCCCCAGCGTTGGGTCAGGCCAGAGGCTCTACCCCTTGGGTCCCTGACAGGAGAACAGCTGCTGCTGCGTGTAGTGGGTGAACGGCTTGACGCCCCACTGCACGCCGTAGGATGGCCCCTGCGTGGGCGCGTAAACCGACTTCAGCGTGGCCGCGCTGTGCGCGTAGTCCCACACTTCAGGCGTCAGCTTGGTGATGCGGGGCACTGTCTTGCCTTCCAGGATCGAGAGGGCCAGGGAAGCGCCCACGCCGCCGATGGGGGGCGGGTTGGTCACCGCCGCGCCCTCGAAGCCCTTGCTGTGCAGCGTGATCAGCTGGTGGACGAACTCGTTGTTGTCCGCGCCGACCACCGGCACATACTTGCGCTTGGCCGTGGCGAACGCGTTGACCACCGTATAGTCGGTGCCCGAGGTCCACACACCATCAATGTTGTTGTGCGCGTTGAGCAAGTCGAGCATCTGCTTGGCTGCCGGGGCGCCCTGCCAGTTGGTGAACACTTCGGCGATCACCTTGATGCCCGGGTACTTGGCCAGGGCCTGCTTGACGCCGGTCTCACGGTCGGTATCAGCAGGCACGCCGGCGATACCGCGCAGCAGCACCACGTTGCCCTTGCCGCCCAGTTTCTTGGCCAGCCACTCCATGCCCACGCGGCCGTAGGCCACCTGGTCGTTCTCGGCCTGGTAGGCCAGCGGCGACGTGACCAGCTGATCCACCGTGACGATGACCACGCCACGATCGGTAGCCTGCTTGATCACCGGGTTGAGCGCCTTGGGGTCGGATGGGTTGATGATGATGGCGTTGGCCCCCGCCGAGATCAGGGTGCGGATGCCGTTGATCTGCTCGGCGGCGCCGCCGTTGATATTGTGCGCCACCACCTTCTTGACCTTGCCGCTGGCCAGCGCCTCGGCCTTGACCGCGCAGATCATCTCCTCACGCCAGCCGTTGCCGACCAGCGTGTTGCTGACGCCGAGGATATAGGGCGGCTTGACCAGGGAGGTGTGGGCCGAGGCCGTAAAGCGAGGCAGGGCGACTGGGGTGCTGAGGATAGCTGAGAGCAGGGCAACGCGCAACACGCGGCGCCGGCCAACTCCGGTTGAAAAGAACGTCATGGTGTAAGCATCTCCACTGATACTAGTACGGTCGTTAACGTCTCTACGGGCGTTTGGCCCTGGCGCTCAGAACGGGCGCCACCGGGCCGGGTATCATCACCGTGTTGGATGACCACGCGGGACCCGCCCACCCCCTTTCGCTGGATCAGGCGACCTGTCACCGGACAGGCCACCCCGGACGCGGCGCGCTCAAGCGCCGTGGCATGCGTCAACGCCGGGCTGCTGGCGTTGTGGCTTTCCCGTGAGGGTCGGAAAGCCCACACGCGCTACAGCCGGAACGTATCTGCTGCCTGTGCGGTGATTATGCCACACTTGGCCGCGAATTGCACCCCCTGGCCCGGCCCAGGGGTAGTCAGAGGGGACGGTTGCGGTTAGCCCATCGCCGCGCCCACTGATTTAGGCCCCAGGCGCGGGAGGCGGGCACATCACCAGGTCGTTTCGGCAGCAGTGTACTGGCGGCGTGGCGGGACGGCAGGACAGGATCAGTACTCCGCACGGGGCCAGGGTTGTCGGGTAACCGGTGAGCGGGTACAAAGAGGGTGGAGATAACGCCGAGGGGAATGGGAGGGCAGGCAGATGGCGGGGGCGCGGCACGAACTGGAGGCCATGGCGCGGGCTGCCGGGGGCACGGGAGCGCTCTTGACCGGGCGCGACGGCATGTTGATCGAGGCGACAATGGAGCGGCAGCGGGCCGAGGCGCTCAGCGCCCTGGTGGCGGCGTCGTTCGGCGCGGCCGGTGAACTGGGCGCGGAGTTGCCCGAGTTGGCCATGCCAGAGGAACTGGTGATCGAGGCGGACAAGGGGACGCTCTACGTGACGCCCGCCGGGCCAGCCCGCTTGCTGGCGCTGCTCTCCGGCCCCAGTGGAAACCTGGGTGTGATAAGATTGGAGATGCGTCAGGCGGCCGCGCGGCTCAGCGACGATAACGATCAGGACCCAGCGGGCGCGGTAAGCGACGCATTGACGTAAGGATTGTTCGCCCCTCCAACTTTGGAGGTAGCGACGGTACACGCGAGAGATGTGGAGGAACCGTGGAGCGTTCACTGGTCATTATCAAGCCGGACGGGGTGCAGCGCGGGCTCGTGGGAGCTATCCTGGAGCGGCTAGAACGGCGCGGCCTCAAGCTGGCTGGCCTCAAGCTGATGAGCATCCCCCGTGAGTTGGCCGAACGCCACTACGAGGCGCACCGGGGCAAGGGCTTCTTCGAGCCGACCGTGGCCTACATGACCTCCTCACCGGTGGTCATCGCCGTGCTAGAGGGACCACGCGCTATCAGCGTGATTCGGGCCACCATGGGGGCGACCAACGCCGCCGAGGCCGCGCCGGGCACCATCCGCGGCGACTTCGCCCTGGAGATCAGCCGCAACCTGATCCACGGCTCTGATAGCCCCGAGAACGCCGAGCGCGAGGTGGGCCTGTTCTTCACCCCGGGTGAGGTCGTGGCCTACGACCGCGACATGCAGCGCTGGATCGCTGAGTAGGGGGCCAGGGTATGAACGGGCGTTCCGCCAGCCCCACCAGGGCCCTAGTTAGCGGAGGAGCCGGCTTTATCGGCTCACACCTCTGCGCCTCCCTGCTGGAGAGCGGCATTGACGTGCTCTGCGTGGATAATCTGCTCACCGGGTCCACGCGCAACATCGCCGCGCTGCGTGGGCGACCTGGCTTTACCTTTATAGAGGCCGATGTGACCACGCCTCTGGACGTGCCACGCGTGGACCTGATCTATCACCTGGCCAGCCCGGCTAGCGTGCCGCTGTATATGCGCTATGCTTTGCAGACGCTGCGCGTGAACAGCCAGGGCACCTGGGCGCTGCTCGAACTGGCCCAGCGCCACGGCGCCCGCTTCCTGTTTACCTCCACATCGGAGATCTACGGCAACCCGCTGGAACATCCCCAGCGGGAGACCTATTGGGGCAACGTGAACCCCGCTGGGCCCCGCAGCTGCTACGACGAGAGCAAGCGCTTCGGCGAATCCCTGGTGATGCAATACCACCGCTCGGAGGGCCTCGACGCCCGCGTGGTGCGCATCTTTAACACCTACGGGCCACACAGCCAGCCCGACGATGGGCGCGTGGTGCCCAACTTTGTGACCCAGGCCCTGCGCGGAGAGCCGCTGACCGTCTATGGCGATGGCTCGCAGACGCGCAGTTTCTGTTATGTCTCGGACCTCGTGGCTGGCCTGCGCGCCACCATGGAGAGCCCGAGCGCCGCTGGCGAGGTGTTTAACCTAGGCAACCCCGACGAGTATACGATCAGCCAGTTCGCCGATGTCATCAACCACCTATGCGGTTCGCGAGGCGGCGTGATCTACAAGGATCTGCCCGTGGACGACCCCGAGCGGCGCCGCCCCGATATCACAAAGGCCCGCACGCTCCTGGGCTGGTCCCCCCAGGTTGACCTGGAACCAGGCTTACGGGCCACGGTAGAGTGGTTTCGTTCGCTGACCCCCACCACCACCACGGCATGAACACCACCTGGCGCGGCGCGGGCCGCGGCCGGCTGGTCATACCCCCTCGTGAGCCGGGGTGGCGGCCGCTACCCCTCTCGGCGCGTCCTGAGACGGCTGCTCAGCGCTGGCCCTGGGCGTTGCTCAGTGTGGTGGCTGTGCTATTGGTCATTGTGGCCCCGACGCCACTGAACATCATTGTCCCACTGGCCCCTATAGCGATAGCCGTCCTGTTGCGCCGGCCCCAGTGGGCCGTCTACGCGCTGGCCTTCTCGGTGCCTTTTCAGTCGCTGCGCGCCTTTGATGTGGGCGGACTACAGCTGACCACCACTGAAGGGCTAATCGGCCTGGCCGTGACGGCCTGGTGCGCCGCCGCGGCCGCGCGGGGCCGCTTTGCCACGCCCGGCCGCTTGCCCTGGCGGACCGCGCTGCTTGTCTTCGGCGCGGCCATGCTGATCTCGGTCTCCCAGGCCAGCGATGTGCGCCTCTCCCTTAAGGAGTTGCTCAAGTGGGCCGAGATGTTCCTGACCTACACCCTGGTGCTGGGCATGGCCCGTTCCCCGCGCGACGTGCCCCGCCTGTTCTTGCTACTGGTCGGCGCGGGGGTCGCCGAGGCGGCCGTGGGTCTGGCCCAGATCGGCATCCACGGCGGGGGCGTGTTCCACGCGGCGGGCGTGCTGCGCGCGGCGGGCACCTTTGATCAGCCCAACCCCTTCGCCGGCTTCCTGAACATGAGCCTGCCGCTGGCCCTGGCCGCCCTGCTGCTGGGCCTGCCCCGCTATGGCCTGCTGGCCCGCTGGGCGGCGCTGCTGAGCGGCGTGGCCGTGCTGATCTCACTGTCGCGGGGGGCCTGGTTGGCTATCCTATGCGCGGCGACCCTGATGGCCTGGCTGGCATTGCCCCAGCGGCGTCAACTGATCAACCTGGGCCTGATTGCACTGCTGTTCATCGTCGTGGCCAGCGCCGTGGGCATCCTGCCCTCGGGGGTGGCCAACGCCGCCGCCGGTATGTTCGGCGTGAGCCAGGTGGATGTGATCAACCCCACGCCAGTCACCTGGTCCACGGCGGAACGGCTCGCCCACTGGCTAGCTGGGCTGGGCATGTTCGCCAGCCACCCGTTTTTGGGCGTGGGCATCGGCAACTACGCCAGCGCCTATAAGCAGTTCCAGGTGGCCGACGTGTGGAGCCTGCCTCTGGGCCATGCGCACAACTACTACATCAACATTGCCGCCGAGGCCGGCGTGGTTGGCCTGGGGGCCTACCTGTTTTTCCTGGCCGCCACTTTTGGTCTGTGTGCCCGCCTATGGCGCACCGCCACGACGCCCTGGCCACGCACGGTGGCTCTGGGCGCGCTGGGCGTGATGGTCACGGTGGCCGTGCAGGGTTTCTTCGACAACGTTTTCGTCCACGGCATGGAGGTGCAGATCGCCCTCGTGTTGGCGCTGGTCGCCCTGGCCGAGCGACACGGCGCGCAGGTAGACGCGGCCAGGGCCACAGCAAAGGATGGACCATGACCGCACCAGAAGAGAACACAGCCGCCCAGGGTGTCCACCCAGCGGCAGGGCAAGCCGACTATAGCCCACCGGAGAGGGCCGAGGGCCTGGATAGCACGCCCACGCCACCCCAGTTGGGCAAACGCATCGTTAATATGCGCACCTTAATCTCCTTCGGCATCGCCCTTGTCCTGTTGGTTCTGGCCGTCAAAGGCATGAAGATTGACCTAGGCAAGGTCAAGACGGTGATCAGCCACGCCGACATGCGCTACTTCCTGCTGGCCTTTGTGGTCTACTACATCTCGTTCCCCGCGCGGGGCGAACGCTGGCGGCTGCTGATGCTCAACGCCAACACAGGCCCCGAGCGCGAGCGCATCCGGCGCTATCCGCTATTCGACCTGACCGAGATCTTGTATCTCTCGTGGTTCGCCAACTGCGTGGTGCCGGCCAAGCTGGGTGACCTCTATCGGTCGTACCTGGCCCGCAACTGCCTGGGCGTCTCCATGTCCAAAACAGTGGGCACGGTGATCGCCGAGCGCATGCTGGACCTGCTGGTGCTGTTTCCCTTGCTGATGCTCTCCACGGTGTGGGCCTTCCACAGCCGGCTAAACAACCTGCCCGACTCGATCCGCCTGGCCCTGATCGGCGGCCTGGGTCTGGCCCTGCTGGCCGTGGTGGCGGTGATGGTCCTGTGGCGGTCACATGGATTGGTCAACCGCCTGCTACCCCCCCGGGCGGCGCACATGTTCACCCAGTTCCGCAGCGGCGCGCTGCACAGCCTGCGCGGCAACGTGGCCGTGCCACTGGGCCTGACCATCTTCTCCTGGCTGATGGAGGGCAGCAGGCTTTATTTCGTGCTGGCCGCGCTGGGGCTGCTGGGCAACAACGAACTGGGCATCTCAGCGGCCATCTTCCTGGCCCTGGGGTCCTCGGTGCTGACCACCCTGCCCATCACCGCCGGCGGTGTGGGCGCCGTGGAGACGTTCCTGACCGGCACGCTGGCCGTGGTGTTCCTGCACGGGGTCAAGGACGCCACCAGCACCGCCGCCGCCGTGGCCGTGCTGGACCGCCTGATCTCCTACGTCAGCCTGGTGGTGATCGGGCTGATCGTCTACCTATTCAGCAAGAAGACGCGCACGCTGGCCCCCGCGTCGGCGGCCGAGTAGGGTCCGCTGTGGCCCAACCCCTGCGCATCGGCGTCGAGGCCACCCCGGCGGCCCGCCAGCGCGCCGGCATCGGGCGCTACGCCCGTGGCCTGCTGGGCGCGCTGGCCGCGCTGGACAGCGAGGACCACTATACGCTGGTCGCCGCCGCGCGGGGGGCTGATGTGGGCGCGCTGCAGGCGCTGCCGTTCCGCCATCGGCGCATCCTGCCCCTGCCTGTCTCCGACCGCCTGGCCACGATTGCCTGGCATCGCCTGCGCCTGCCCCTGCCCATCACCGCTCTGACCGGGCGGCTTGATGTGTTCCTGGCCCTGGACTTCGCCCTGCCGCCGCTGGGCCGCGACGTGCCGGGGGTGGTCACCGTCTACGACCTGGCTTTTCTGACCGAGCCGGAGTGCGCCGACCCCGGGCTGCGCGCCTACCTGACCAAGGTTGTGCCGCGCGACGTGGCCCGCGCCGCCCACGTGCTAACCATCTCCCACTCGGCCCGCGCCGACCTGATCCGCCTGCTCGATGTGCCGCCCGAGCGGGTCACCGTGGCCTACCCCGGCCTGCAGCCAATCTTCAGCCAGACGGCCCCACCGGATACGGCAGCGGTACGCGCTCGGCTGGGCCTACCCCAGCGCTTTGTGCTGGCCGTCAGCACAATTGAGCCGCGTAAGAACTTTGTGCGCCTGATTGAGGCCGTGCATGCGCTGCGCGGCCAGGCCGGCACGGGCGATGTTGAGCTGGTCATCGCCGGCGGTAAGGGCTGGCTCTACCAACCTGTCTTTGATCAGGTGGCCGCGCTGGGCCTGATCCAGCAGGTCCATTTTGTGGACCGCCCCGACGACGAGACGGTCCGCGCGCTCTATCATCTGGCCGCCGTGGTGGCCCACCCCGCCCTCTACGAGGGGTTCGGCATGCCCCCGCTGGAGGCGATGGCCTGCGGCGCGCCGGTGGTCTGCTCAGATACCTCGTCGCTGCCCGAGGTGGTGGGCGACGCTGCCCTGACCGTGGACCCACTGGACACCGAGGCGCTGACCGAGGCGTTGGGCCGCGTGCTGCAAGACGACGCGCTGGCCGCCGACCTGCGCGCCCGTGGCCCCCGCCAGGCCGCCCAGTTTACCTGGGAAGGGACGGCGCGGGCCGCGCGGGCCGCCCTCCACCAGGCCGCCGGTCAGCCATAGGATGGCCATGAGCAGGGCACACACCGACGTAGCCCACCTGGATAGGCCTGCTAGAGCAGGGAGGATTTGGCAGGGCCTGCTCGCGATGTCAGCCGCCCAGCTAGGTCAGGCGATGGCTGGCCCCAGGGGCAGGACGGCGCGGCGATGCGCATAGCGATCAATGCATTGTTCCTGGATCACCCAGGATCGGGCACCGGCGTGTACACGGCCAACGTGCTGCGCGTATTGGGTGAGTTGGCCCCCCGGCGTGGCCACCACCTGCTCACCTTTGTTACGGGGGCGACCAGGCCAGACGGGCCAACGGTCGGCGTGGCCCTGCCCACACCGTTCGATGGCCAGCGAGATAACCTGGCCAAGCTGCTGTTTGAGCAAGCCGCATTGCCCGCCGCCGTGGCCCAGGGTCGCGCCGACCTGCTCTACTCACCGTATTTCAGCCTGCCCCTGGCCGGAGCAGGCCACGGCGTGGTCACCATTCACGACATGATCCCCCTGCTGCTGCCTGAGTATGCGCCTAGCCGGCCTATCCAGGCCTATTTCAAGCTGGTCATCGCGGCGGCGCGCCGCGCCCGCGCGGTGATCACCGTCTCCGAGCACGCCAAGGGCGACATCACGCGGGTGCTGAGCCTGCCCCCCCAGCGGGTCCATGTGGTCCCCGAGGGGGCTGACACCCGCTTCCGCCCTCTGCCTGATGGGGCGGCCAGCGACGCGGTACGCCGCCGCTACGGGCTACCCGAGCGCTACGCGCTGTACCTGGGCGGCGGCGACACGCGCAAGAACGTGGGCGTGCTGCTGGACGCCCTGGCCGGCATGGACGCCGCCCAGCGGGCTGCCGTGCCCCCATTGGTCGTGGTGGCCCGGGCGCGGGCCACCTATAGCCCCCTCTTCCCCGACCTGCGCGGCCACGCGGCCCGCCTGGATCTGGGCCAGCGCGTGCATTTTGTGGACTTGGTCGAGGAAGAAGACAAGCCGGCGCTCTACGCCACCGCCGAGGTTTTCTGCTTCCCCTCGCTCTACGAGGGGTTTGGGCTGCCGCCCCTGGAAGCGATGTCCTGCGGGACTCCTGTGCTGTGTTCCCGAGCAACCAGTCTGCCCGAGGTCGTGGGCGACGGCGGCCTGCTGCTGGACCCCCAGGACCCCACGTCCTGGGCCGCCGCCCTGGCCGAGGTGTGCGGCGACCCAGCGCGGCGGCGCGATCTGAGCGAACGCGGGCTGGCCCAGGCCGCGCGGTTTGGCTGGCCCGCCATGGGCGAACGCGTGCTGGGCATACTGGAGAAAGCAGGGGAAAGCCAATGAGGGTGGTCATGGTATCCAAGGCGCTGGTGTGGGGCATGTATCAGCGCAAGCTGGAGGAACTGGCTGCCCTGCCCGGCGTTGAACTAACCGTGGCCGTACCGCCCTACTGGCGCGAGGGAGAGCACCGCCACTACCTGGAGCGGGCCTACACAAAGGGCTATCGGCTGGTCACCCTGCCCATGGCGCTCAATGGGCACTACCACGTCCACCTCTACCCCACGCTGGGACCGTTCCTGCGCCAGACCCGCCCCGACCTGGTCCACGTTGACGAGGAACCCTATAACCTGGCCACCTGGCATGGGGTGAGCGCGGCCCAGCGGGCGGGCGCCCGCGCCGTCTTCTTCACCTGGCAGAACATGCGTGGCACACTGCCCCTGCCCTTCGAGCTGCTGCAGCACCGTGTGGTGGAGCGCTCCGATGGGGCTATCGCCGGTAACCACGACGCCTTGCAGATCATGCAGGGCCTGGGCTTGCGGAAGCCGCTGGCCCTGATCCCCCAGTTTGGCTTTGATCCCCAGCTCTTTCACCCTGCTACGGCGGCGGAGACGGCCAGGAAGGAGACGCCGTTCACCATCGGCTTCGTGGGCCGCCTGATCGAGGTCAAGGGGCTGTTGGTGCTGCTGCGCGCGGTGGCCGAGCTAGCCCACGAGGGCGATGTGCGCCTCAGTCTGGCCGGCACGGGTGAGCTGCGCCCGGAGATGGAGCGGCTGGCTACCGAGTTGGGCATCGCCGACCGGCTGGTCTTCCACGGCCAGGTGGCCTCCACGGAGATGCCCGCGCTGTACCACTCCTTCGATGTACTGGCGCTGCCCTCGCTGACGGGACCACGCTGGAAGGAGCAGTTTGGCCGCGCCCTGGTGGAGGCGATGCTCTGCGAGACCCCCGTGGTGGCCACCAACTCCGGAGAACTGCCCAATGTGGTGGGCGACGCCGGCCTGATCGTGCCCGAGGGCGACGCTACCGCGCTGGCCGCCGCGCTGCGCCAGCTGGCCAGCAGCCCCGATGCGCGGCGGCGGTTGGGCCAGCGCGGCCGTCAGCGGGCGCTGGACCACTACACGATGGCCGCCGTGGCCCGCCAGACCCACGACCTGTACACCCGCGTGTTGCGGGGGTGAGCGCGCCCGCCTACGCGGCCTGGCTGAACCTGGAGGGCCGCGACTGCCTGGTGGTGGGCGGCGGGCCAGTGGCCACGCGGCGGGCGCGGGGCCTGCTGGAATGCGGTGCCCTGGTGCGCGTGGTCGCCCCTGAGGCGACCGACGAACTGCGCGAGTTGGCTGGGGCCGGGGCGCTGCGCCTGCACGCCCGGCCCTACGAGCCCGCTGACGCCGCTGGGGCCTTCCTTGTCTTCGCGGCTACCTCGTCGCGCCGGGTCAACGCCACCGTGGCCGCCGACGCGCGGGCCGTCGGCGCGCTGGTCAACCTGGCCGACGACCCCACCAGCGCGGACTTCCATACAGCGGCGGTGGCGCGCCAGGGACCGATCGCCGTGGCCCTGGGCACCGGCGGCCTCAGCCCGGCGGCCACGGCGGCGCTGCGCGGCTGGCTGGCTGGCCTGCTGACCCCCACCCACGCCCAGGCAGTGACCCTGCTGGGCCAGGCGCGGGGCCAGCCCGACCTTTCCAACGCCGTGGAGCGGGCCGCCGCCCTGCTCAGGGCCGGAGACGCCCAGGGCGCGGTGGACGAACTGGCCCACGCCCTGGATCAGGTCAGCTGAGCCTGACGACAGACGAGGCCCGGAAGTAAGGGGGCAGTGGCGGCCACCCAATCTCAAACCCTAGCAGGCGCCGTCAGTGAGCGTCCCTTCCTCGTGTGGGCGAAGGATGCCGCTCCTCGTCAGGATCATCCGGCGTGGCGATATCCCACTCGAACCCATTGAGCAGGGTGAATACCTCTTTGGCCACCCAGGCTCTGTTCCGCTTGCCGATGGTAATCTGGTTCAAGACGCCTGCCTTCTCCATATTTTCGACCGCCTGGCGCGCCGCGGGGTAGGTGACCCGGAGCGCCGTGGCCGCGGTCTGAATGCTCAGAACGGGGATGGCCGGCAGCAGCGCCAACAGGCGTGTGGTCGCCGAGTCACGGCGCGGCCGTCCTGCCCTCGCCCACCATTGGGCCTCAAGGTCGGCCAGCTGGCCAGTGAGCTCCTGTGCCTGATGCGCGGCTGTGCGCGTCGCCGCCGCAAATAGACCACACCACTCGGCAAGCATACCCTTCCGATAGTCGTTCAGGCCACCGATATAGGCGCGGGAGTTCGTGGCCAGTACGACACTGATAGGCGGCACATAGCGGTCCGCCAGGCCGCGTCGCCGCAACACCACGTGGATTAGACAGCGGCCAACCCGCCCGTTGCCGTCCGCAAAGGGATGGATTGTTTCGAACTGGGCATGGGTGATCGCCGCCTGCGCCACGGCAGGCAGATCATCACGGTTGATGAAGACGCATAGGTCATCCAGGAGAGGCGCGATCTCCTCCGGCGGTGGGGGAATGAACTGCGCGCCTAGAGGACTCGTGGTCCGGCCCCCGATCCAGTTTTGCGTGGTGCGGACGACCCCGGCTATGGCCACATCCTCGGGCGTGTTGAGCAGCGTCTGATGAATGGCTTGGATATCCATCATTGTGATGGGGCGCTCAGCGCTGCCCAGGTTCACCGCCGCCTCCATAGCCGTGATGTTGTTGATCACCGACCGGGCTGTCACGTCGCCAAGGTCAGGGGCGAAGAGCGCCTCGGCCAACCGGCGCTGGGTGATTCGTAGGCCTTCGATCTGGGAGGATGCCACACTCTCCGCACGCAGGAGGTAGCGGGCCACCGCCTCCAGGCTCTGTACCGCAGGCCCCTGATTGAGCGTGCGGACAGCATGCTCAGCCTCGACCACCGCCTGCGCCAGATCGCCAGGCAGCACCGGATTGAGATCAGCAATGGGATCAGGAATAAATGCGTCATAGAAGAAGCCCTGCCGTGAGCGCCGGCCCCCATAGGCCCCCAGATCGGCTCGCCATTGGCGTTGGACTAAGCGACCCGCAATCCTTTCATCCCTGATGCCCATGTGAAAGGTTATTACTCCGTCCTTACTACAGTCCATATGAAAGGATCATGTATTATCCTTTCATATGGACTGTAGCTATTATAGTTTGGGAGCGCTCGGGGTGGCTTGACTAAAGTGAAGCCAGGGTGAAACCCGCGGCATCAGCCCGAGACGCCATGTACATTCCACCGTGGTAGTACTTTAGGTGTTACGGCGTGACGGCCGCGGGCTGCCCGCTGGTCACCTCGTCGAAGACCCAGCGTAGCTCGACGCCCTGGCGTGGGCTGGGTACCGTCTCCAGCAGGGCGTGGGAGAGGATGGGCAGTGCAATGGTGGCGTCGCAGTAGCACACGGCGCGGTCACCCTGGTGATCAATCTTGCCCCAGCTGATCGCCTCCTCGAAGGTGCAGCCGGAGAGGCCGCCCCACTGCGGCGAGTCGGTAGTGATCTGCACGGCGTACTTGTGCGGAAAGATCTGCTCACCGCCGCGAAACAGGTCCACGATCACCGTGACCAGCTGGATGGTGTCCTTGGGCACGCCGCCGCCCACGTAGATCACCGAGGTGTGCTCGGAGCGGTCGCCGATCTCACCCAACTGCACAAAGTCCTTGAACTGATCCAGGGTGACCCGGATGCCCTTCTCGCGGTAGAGCAGCGCCGCCGCCACGCCGTAGCCGCTATCGGCCAGCGCGGGCGAATAGATGGGCACGCCAGCGCGGTAGGCCGCCGCCGTGATGCTATCAATGCCCCGTTCGTGCTGATACTTGCCGAACAGGTGCAGGAACTCCGCCGATGAGTAGGAGCGGCCAGCGTCCAGGCTCTCCATGAACGCGTAGATGAAGCGCTCCAGATGGCGGTACTGCAGTTCGTCGGCGTAGACATCGTAGTAGCGGTCAATCTGCTTGTCCAGCAGATCGGCGTCGTCAGCCGTGGCCGTGCCCTGATAATAGTTGTAGCCCAGCGCCTCCAGCAGGTCCTCGGAGGCGTTGGCCCCGGTAGAGACCAGCACATCCACGTAGCGGTTCTCGATCAGCCACTTGACGATTTTCCACTGCCCGGTGGTGCTCAGCGAACCGGCGATGCCCAGGAAGATCGTGTTATTCTCCTCGGCGATCATTGAGCGCAGCACGCGGAACGCGCTGGCCAGGGCCTTGCCCTGGAACCCCGTCTCGCCCATGGCCTCCAGCAAGCCAGAGATGCTGCGCTGCTTGACCTCAATCGTCTCCAGCTTCCTGGATAAGTAGTCCGATTTCTCCATGATGCGTGTCTCTCCTCGTGGGCAACGCGGTGGCCGGCGACGCCCGCCGGGGGATTAGCGCGCCGACTGCTTGTTCAGGTGGATGATACCGCATAGCTCGGCTAAAAACCGCGCCGCCGCCACGGCGGTGATCCCGCTGGGATCGTATTGCGGACACAGCTCCACGATGTCGAAGCCAACCACATTCTTGCCGCGCAGTGCGTAGAGGCACTCCAGCAGAGCCCGCGTGGAGAGGCCGCCGGCTTCGGGGTTGGCCACGCCGGGGGCGTAGGCGGGGTCCAGCCCATCGAGGTCAATCGAGACATAGATGCTGTCCAGGCCAGTCAGGGCGCCACGCAGCCACTCGGCGGCCTCCTGGCCCCCGTCGCTGACTTGGTCGGCGCCCAGCAGCGCGTAGCCGCGCTGCTGGGCCACCCGCCACTCCTCCTGGGTGGCGGCCCGCGCGCCGATATGGACCACGCGAAGATCGGGGCGCGCCTCACCCAAACGGCGCAGAAAGGTGGCGTGCATCAGCCGCAGGTCGCTGTACTCGTCACGCAGGTCCAGATGAGCGTCGAACAGCAGCAGGGCCGTGCCCTGGGGCATCGCCCCGAACGTGGCGTAGGTGATAGAGTGTTCCCCACCCAGCACGGCGGGTACATAGCCGTCGGCCAGGCACTCAGCCACGGTGACGCCCGCCGCGCGGACCATCTGATCAACGCTGGCCGTGTGGCGCACGTTGCCCGCGTCGGCCACGGACAGCGTCTCCAGGTCCACATCAAGCCTGTGCGAGTAGACCTCCACATTGGCGAAGGCCTCGCGGATGGCGTTGGGTCCGAAACGTGACCCCGTCCTGTAGGTCGAGGTGCTGTCGAAGGGCACGCCGATAATCTGGACGTCCGCGCCGATGCCCTCCGCCGCCAGGGTGGCCATCGGCGCGGCGGTCAGATACTGCCCCTTACCCTGCGTGCTCTGCTGATTCAACGGTATCCTCTCCCCAATGCCCCATCATAACCTGACACCGGTTGGCCAGGCCTACCGGTGTCAGGCGTCAGCTTACAGCATATCGTCGAGCGACCAATGGTTGGCCCAGCGGGCGTCTATCTCATCGCGCACCCGTTGGTAGCGGATATCCGTGGAGAGGCGGATACGCCGCTGGGGGTCCACGTTCATGGTCGAGGCATGCACCATATAGGGGCTATGTACCACCATATCGCCGGCCTCGTAGTCGGCCACCAGCCAGCACGTATTCAGGTCGTCGGCCATGACGGCCAGGTTATTGGACAGCCAACCCGTGGTCATATTGCGGTTGTAGACGCTGATGCGCTGCTCGGGCGGCAGATCACGGTTTTGCAGGGTGAACTCGGCCTCCTTGCGGCGGCCCCAGGCGTCGGCCCCTTCCAGGTAAACCAGCCCGCCGCACTCCACGGGGATGTCGCCAATGGGGATCCAGCTGGTGCAGATGCGGTCGGTGCCGCCGCGCAGGTAGATCAAGTCGTAGTGCGCCCCGGTGCATTGGCGGTCGTTGGGCTTGCCGTACCTGATGATTTTGCGCTTGTGCAGGTACGTCGGCCCTTGCAGGAAGGTCTCGTAGAAGCGACGCATGGGGGCCATCAGACAGAACGCCTCGTAGTCGGCCCAGCGCACCACCTCCATCAGCGTCTTCTTGTACAGGCCGGGATCGGCGGGGTCGGCGGAGTCGTCAAAGATAGCCTCAGTGGGGTCGCTACCGGGCACGATCAGGGGCAGCCCCGCCGCGACATAGGCGGCGAAGAACCGGCCGCGGAACTGCAGCACCTCCTGGCGATCCAGGATGCCCTTGAGCCAGAGGTAGCCCTGAGCCTGATACTGCTCCCATAGCTCCCCGCGGGAGCGGCGGGGGTCCGTCGGTACGAGCCGGCCAACCCTGTGTGGACCGGAGGCCAGGGCAAAGCCGTTGCTGACCAGATCGAGGCTCTCCAGTGTATTCACCACAGCCGCTCCTCCACACCGTTTTAACCAGCCAGCCTATCGGCTTACTCCCTCCAGTCTAGCACTCCTGCCAAGGCCGGATGGGCTAGCCCACCTTGGCTTAGGATCCGTTAAGCAATAAGTTCCCGATTGACTTCGTCAGCCTGTGGGCCGACGGGGGCAGAGCATCGCGGGCGTAGCGTGTAATTCCAGGTCGGAGAGGAGACATGGCGGTCCAGGTTGAG
>JAABUM010002267.1_pt1 | contig 26204 bp, 35 predicted proteins | sample 5559161 | NCBI WGS metagenome assembly JAABUM01 (sample SAMN10711868, study PRJNA513369) | rock metagenome | isolation source: Antarctica rocks | place: Antarctica: Victoria Land, Siegfried Peak nord
CATCGCGAAGACGTGCGCCTCCCAGTCGGCGTGGAAAGCCGGCTCGTCGAGCTCGGGCTGCGGCAGGTCAAAGCCCTCGACCCCACCGACGTCGTTGATGCGCGCCACGGCGCCACCCTGACACACCCACCCGTCGCGTCCTTGAACTGGGCCGACAACCGGCCCGGATCTTCGACTACGCACCGACCGGCAGACGCACCCAGGAGCCTGCTCAGCCGCCACGGCAACTGGCCAGTAGGCGCTCGCCTGGGGTGCCAGCAGCTTCGTGGATGAATGGCAGCGTCCCAGCGTCCCAGCGTCCGCTCATCGGCTGAGCGGACGGTCTCGGCTGCGTGCCATGCCTTCTGGACGCATGGTCATGGGCGGCTGCAGGAGCGGCAGCGCCGGCTATGACCTGGGCTGAGCTCCTCGAGGGCCGCCGCGCGGCGGCCGGGCCGTTCGGCGTTCTCAGGAGCCTCGGTCAATGGCTTGTAGGCATTCGTTGGCCGGGCGGGGGCCACTTGGTGTGGCCTTCTGGTGCGAGTGACTTGGTGGCCGACCCGCTCCTCGTCGTCGAGCGCGCTCCGGGTCGTGGGGCGTGGTCGCTTGACCGAGCTGCTCGATGAGTTGTTGGCCGAGCTGCACCGGAGGTAGGTGGAGCGGCAGTTGAGGTCGAGCCGGTCGACTGTGGCGGTTGTGCGAGGCTGCGGCGGTGCTCACGGTCGCGGACGCCCTGGCCGCCGGCAGCCGGGCGCTCGGTGTGCCTCTTTCGGGTCCGGAGGAGCTGAAGGGCAGCGACCGCTACCGGGACGTGACAGCTAGGCAACTACGTCCGAACGGAAGCTCTCGATGATGTTCATGAACTCGTTGATTTCCTGGGCCGGGGCGACCGAGATAGAACAGGGTGGCCTCGATTTCCATGTAGACGGCGTCGAAGCCGTCCTTGTCGATGCTCAGATGCTCGTGCGCCACGCTCATGTCATGGCCGATGTAGCACTTCGGGCCACCGACGGCCTCGATGGACCAGGCGGTGACCAGAAATTTGTAGCCGGCGGCGTTCGCGGGGTTGCCGTGGTGCTCATGGACCTTGTCGTTGGCGTTCACCTTGACGTTTTTGAACAGACGGTCGACGAGCACGTCGACGGCACCGGCGATGCCGTAGCAGCCGCCGAGACGCTCGTAGAGCGTCGCGTCGGCCGGGTGCACTTGGGGGGCGGTTGCCGGGTCGGCCTCGGGAGCGAGCCGTCGGGTGTCGGGCACGTTCAGGGTCATGATGCTTTTCCTTCCATCGGATGGGGGCCTGCGGCAGTTGCGCGCATGTCGTTGACCAAGTCGTGCAGCTCGCCGCGCAGGGCAGCGAGAGCGTGGGGGGAAAGGCCCGTGGCGCATTCGACGGTGCGTTGGACGGCGGCTGCGGACGTCTCGAGTTCGACGCCGACCGACGTCAACTCGACTAGCACCGCCCTGCTATCGATTGGGCTGCGCCGGCGCACGATCAGCCCGGCTTGTTCCAGCCGCTGCAGCAAGGGTGTCATGGCGTGGGCGGGCAGGTCGAGACGCTGCGCGAGTTCGCTGACGGTACCGGTGCTGTGTTGCCACAGCGCCATGAGCGTCAGGTATTGGGGGTAGGTGATACCCAGCTCACGCAGCAGCGGACGGTAGGCGCGGGTGATCGCGCGGCGGCTCGTCACCGGTTCGTTCTCGCCGACTAACAAGATCGACTACTGCGATTCGGAGAGCGGTGGCCACGACGACGACTGAGGCGCCGGGGACCTCGCTACCTGTCTGTGCCTCACGCGCGCTGTAACAGCCGCTCATCGGGTGTCGTTGACGGTCGACGCGGTGACCGAGCGGTCAGCTGTCACGAGACCCGAGCTGAGGCCGGGGGAGCCGCTGCGGCCCTCCCCGACCTCAGACCGTCAGGTGAGGCGCTTAGCGATTGCGGTCATCTTCGTGACCTCGGCGGTCTGTGAGGTGACGATCCGCTGGGCGAGCGCCTTGGCGTCGGTGTACTGCCCGTTCTTGATCTCGGTGTTCGCCATCTCGATCGCGCCGGTGTGGTGCCGGGTCATCATGTCGACCCACATCTTGTCGAACGCGGCGCCGGTGGCCTTGCCCAGAGCAGCCATGTCGGTGTCACTCATCATCCCCATGCCGCCGCCGGACATGGAGTGGCCCATTCCGGTTCCGGGCACGGCGGCCTTCCAGTCGGTGAGCCAACCGGTCATCGTCTTGATCTCGGGGTCCTGGGCGCCCTTGATCGCCTGAGCGAGCGCCTTCACCTCCGGGTCGACGGCGGCGGCGAGGGCCATGTCGGCCATCTCCACGGCCTGCGTGTGGTGCGGGATCATGTCGGTCGCGAACGCGACGTCCGCGGCGTTGTGCGCGGCCGACGACGACGACGCGCCGCTGCCGCTGGCCGTGTCGTGGTTGCCGCCGGTGCTCGAGCCGCCGCATGCGGCGGCGAGCGACAGGCCGGCGAGGGCGACGGCGGCGGGGACGAGCCTGCGGGCGGTGCGGTGCTTGATCTTGAGGGTCATGGCTGTGCTGTCTCCTCGGGAGGTGCAAGGCCTGAGGCCCTGCGGGAAGGTCCGGGCTGGTGCCCGGCGGACGGGGGCGAACCGGAGGTGCTCGGTTCGGCCTATGTCCAGGAGGCGCACAGGTCGTTCAGGTCGGGTGGGGCGTGGTCGGGTCGGGCCCGGGTCGGTGCGTACCCCGCCGCGTGTTGCGGCAGCGGGAGCGCTGCCGCCGCCGCGCCGGCGGGCGCATCGAGGGCGACACGGTGGGCGGGCGCGGCCAGGCATGGGTGATGCCCGCTCGCGGCGGGCCCGTGGTGCGGGCCGTCCCGCGTGGGAGCGGCCGGCGCGGCGCCGTGCGCGGCGTGCCCGCCGGCCATGTCCATGCTCATGACCGCGACGGGCATGACCTGGTGTGTCGGGTCGGCCAGGGCGGTGCCGGACAGGCCGTGCATCGCGATGAGCCCAGCCAGCAGCGCGAGGACCAGGACGGCAGGCGTCCGGTTCCGACGACTGGGCAGGGTCACGGGAACGGAACGAACGGTCACCTGTACCTGTTCCCTGCCGCCGCCGGGATTTAGGTCCCGACCGGCAACGGGCCGCGACGGTCGATGGGCGTGTCGGCCCGCGCTGTCACCCAACGCCACCTACAGCAGGCCACCGACCTCGCCGCGGGGAACCGCCCAGTAGTCGGCGTACCGGCTGACGCTGTCCCCGACGCGAAAGACCTTCGCCGCCCACAGCCCGAGCAGCGCCAGGCCGGCCAGCCGGGCCGCCGGCTTGCTGCCCACCGGAGCATCGCCGCTGCCCGGCTACTGCGGCCGGCCGTGGATGCCGGCCGGCCGTGTCAGCGGCTCGCCTCAGCCTTAGGAGCCGAAGCGGGCGGCGTCGCCGAAGTTGTCGTTGCCCTCCAGGAATCCGATGTCGCGCAGCGGGTTGCCGTGTCGCCCGTGATATCGCAGGACGTACAGGCCGTTGCGGATGTCGACCATGTAGATGAGTCCGTCCGCGACCACGGGGTAGCTCCACGCCTGGACGTGGCTGCTGCCGCCGCCCAAGGCCGGGTCCTCGGTGGTAACGCGGGTCAGCGGCTGCGGCAGGAAGCTGCCCGCGCTGCCTGGCCGGGTGGGGTCGCTGAGGTCCAGAGCCTGCAGCCCATCGGAGTGCCAGGTAACCAGAGCCAGATTGCCGCCCACGACTGTTGGGTTGTGCGAGGCGTACGACGAGCGCGCCAAGGTCTGGGGGCTGTAACCGGCGCACTTCGCTGGGTCGTTGTGGGTGGTCTTGAACTGTCCGACCACCTTCGGCGCCGTTTCGTCGCGGATGTCGATCAGACGGACCCAGCCCCAGGGGCAATGGTCCTCAGGGTCGGTGAAGGTGCCGTAGACCTCGGTCATAGATAGCGTGTACGGGCGTCCAGGCAGCTTGACCTCCGAGTGGTCCCCCGGGTTGCCCCAGGAGGGCCGCTTGGCTGGGTCGGTGACCAGGGTCAGCTGCGGGTGCGGCTTCGCGGCAGCGACCTGTGTGGTGTCGAGCACCAGCATGCCGCTACCCAGGTAGGCCAGGTAGGCACGCCGGCCGTCGAAGCGGACCGACACCGAGTGCAGGGCGTCAGTCTCGTTGGGACTGCGCAGGTTGCGGGAGATGCGGTCGTTGGGGTTGAAGTGGGCAAGCTCGGTGAACCTGCCGGTTCTGGCCCCTGACACATCGGTGACGACCAGGTTGGCCGGCGTCGCGTTGTTCTCGGTCGGCGAGATCGCTGTCGTGGGGGTCGTGTAGTACATGAGCGTGCGATCTGGGCGCGTCGGGTCACGCCACAGGAAGAATTCGTGCGGCTTCTCCTGCGGGGTGTACGTCGACACGTAGCGAGGATGCGCCGGCTTACTGATGTCGTAGAAGGTGAAGTTGCTCGCGACCTTCACGCCCAGCGGCGGCTTTGCGCAGGCGTGAATGACCGAGCTGCACTTGAGGTTGAGGACAACGAGGAGCTTCTGGTCCGGGATCACCCGCAGCTCACGGCTGGTGAGGTACGGCTGCGCCTCAAACGGGCCGTCGATCTCCCCGACGGTGCGCAGGTGCTCGGGGTGTCGTGCGTCGACAATCAACACACCGGGGTGAGAGTGCCCGCTCGAGGCATCGGTGCGGCTGCCGACGTAGACGTAGTGCTGGAAGATCGCCAGGGCCGCGTTCACCCCGCGGTTCGCGAGCGCGTCGTGCCCGACCAGCTGGAAGCCGTCTGCGTTCGCCTTCGGCGAGGTGGGCTGCGCCGACGGCGGCCTGGCCGCCTCGGCTGCGGGCGGGCGGGACGCGGTGGCGGTCGCGATCGACGTGCCCAGGACGGCGGTCACGGACAGGGCGGTGAGGCTTGCGGTGAGCGATCTGCGCATACCAGGTCCTCCTACGAAGGGAGACGAGCGGATAGGCCTGACGCGGCGCGTCGAGGCGACCGTCCGCTAACTCTCTAGCACGCCCACGAGGATCTGGCAGCGGTGCCCGGCGGCTCGACTGACCCTTCCGGGCAACGGCTGCTCCGGTGCCACAGCCAGACCGTTTGGGCCCACGGAGGGTCGCCGAACGCCTCCAGCCCGCGGGAAGCAGCTCCCGCCCATCCTGCTCCGTGATCACATCACTGCGATTGCGCAAGGCGCTGCCGTGAGGTCCAGGGCGCCGATGGCTTCTCACTACCGGTTGATGACCCAATCCAGCGACCGGAACCGAAGCGCGTGACGACCGACTCGGCCCCGTCGCTGTGCTCAAGGCGCGTGCGACCTGGTGTGGACACGCAGCCGGGTGTGATCACCACTTAATAGCGGCGGGAGGGGGCACGTGCGCCGCTTCAGCTATCCGGCGACGGCTGCTGACGGTGCCGGGCTGCGAAACGTTCGTGCAGCCCCATTGGCTCTGCGCTGATCTGCTGCTCGAGGGAGGTGAGCAGACCGTCCGCGTCGAAGGCCCGCGCCTGTGCCACCAACTCAGAGATTCGCTCTCTCAGGGAAATATCTTTGTCCGCGGTCGTCGGGAATGGGAAGCGGACCGCCTCGACGTCTTTACCGATGCGGACGGTGATGTCGATGCCGTCATCCTGAATCGCATTGATACGTGCGCTGTCGGCGGCTGGTCGGGCGCCGAGCATTCGCGCTAGGAAAAGGACGGTGTCCGGGTACTGGTCGTTGAGGTGTCGAGCGAGGTTGACCGTACCTGCCTGCCGTTGGTGCTTCATCTGCTTCCTCGGGAGCTTCGCGCTGTGGCCGCCGTGGGCTTGCCGGTCGTGGCGGGGCTGTCGGCTGGAAGAGCTCAGCTCAAGGAGACGGCCGCCGATAGTCGTTGCGGCGGGCGATGACCAGGTCGCCGGCGGTGTACGTGCGGTCGGTGTACGGGCCGACCGGGACGGTCATCGACGGGCCGGTGAGGAGGCCGGCGGTACGCATGTGGGTACGCGCCCGCAGGTTCAACTCGTCCACGTCGGTGCGCCGTACGGCCAGCATCGCCGGTGATGCCGACGGTGGCCAGGACACCCAAGGTCGCCTGCTCGAGGTCCACGGCCAACGTCAGGTACCTGGGCTGATGCCGTTGATCGACGGCGACGAGGCACACGTTGGCCGACCGAGCCGGTTTGATGGGGTTCCGCAACCCCTGTCGGTCAGAGGGCCGACCTACAGCTACGACGTCCGGCGGCGGCGCGCGACCACGGCCAGGCCAAGCAAGAGCAGGGCAAGCAGCGGAAGCCTCGTGCTGAGGCCGGTGGCGGCGAGCGATCGCGGCGCCGGGAGGCCCGTACCAGAACTGCGGGCGCCGGTGGCGGCGAGGGACCGCGGCGCCGGGAGGCCCGTACCCGAGCTGCGGGCACCGCTAGCGGCGATGACCTTGTCGGCCGGTCGCGGGCCGCACTCCCCGGCGGGCGCCGGCGGGAACGCTGACTTCCCCTCCGAGGGCTGCCCGAAGTGCAGGCAGTTGAGGTTATCGGGGTTGGCGATGGGGAACTCGAAGATCGGCCCAGGGCCGTCCGGGTCGATGGCGGTGCCGTCCCGCAGGAACGTCGTGAGCTGCACCTGGGCCATCTGCCGGCCGAACAGCGTCGGGTCCTCGAGGAAGCCGTGCGGGTTGGTTCCGTTCGTCGGCGTCTTGTCGTTGCGGTAGTAGGTCACCCGGTCGAACAGCTTGCCGGCCCGGTAGATGTTGCCGCCCTCGATGTTGGGCACAGTGTCGTCGGCGTACGCGGTCTGGAACAGCACGTCCTTCGCGGCGTACCGGGGGCGCAGGCGCAGCAGCGGTGCGAAGGACTCGGGGCTGCCGGGCCGCTCGTACCAGATGGCGTCGCGCAGGTAGCGCTGCAGCCGCACGGCGCCGCTGTGCGGAGCGGTGATCGGCGGCTCGAACGGCTGAGGGATGTCTTCGGTGAACCCGTCGAGCCCGGGGCCGCCGTTGAGCAGGCTGGGGCGGTTGACTTTGAGCTGCGGGGCGAGCAGGAAGCGGAAGAAGCCCTGCCGCGCGATGTCGACGATCGGGCCGCCACCGACGTTGAGCAGCCCCCGGTGAACGTCCGGGTCGGTGCCCATCAGGATCGTGCCGTAGATGCTGCCGAACGACAGGCCGTAGTAGGAGACATTCGTCTTGCGCAGCGGCACGTTCCGGCCGAGGCAGCCGGGGACCGTGACACCGTTCTTGACCATTCGGACCGCGGCCATGTTGTCGAGCGCGGTCTGGGTGAGGCCGTCGCGGTCACCGACCAGCGCGTACGGCGACGGCGTGTCGCTGACGACCGTGCCGCCCGAGAACGTCTTGCGGTCGGACGGCTGCACCCCCTCGGTGGTGGTGATCTGCCCGTCGCCGTCGAGGTCGTGCCCACGGCCGTACGCCAGGAAGGTCTTCGCGGTGCCCGGCGCACCGACCGAAATTTTGCTGGCCGGCCCGTAGCCGTGGCCGAGCGGGTCGATCGACATCGTGGCGATGCCGGCGGCCGCATTGGCGTCGGAGGTGAGGAACAGGTCGAAGTAGCTGCGAGTGAAGCCCGGGCCGTAGACCGCGACCGGCCAGCCGCCGGCAGGTGCGACCCCGGCCGGCACCACGAGCGAGAAGCCGATCCGCGCCTTGCCGAGGGCCGGCGGGGTCTGGGAGGTCGGGACCGGTGGGACGTAGGCGTCGGGGGTCACGAACTGCGGGCTCTCGAAGCTGCCGAAGGCGAAGCAGGACGACCCGACGACCTGGTCGGTGAGCACCGGCGAGCTGGTCAGCTTCGTCGGGTCGGTCGTCTTCTGGTCGAGCCGGGTGATGAACGGCTCGTCGGCGACCGGGAAGACCGTCGAGGTGGTCCCCTGGGTGAACGACGGCGCCCTCGACGCGATCCGGGCCTGGCGGTACGCGGTGCCGTCGTCGAGCGAGCGGCGCAGCCGGTCGAGCTCGGTGGTGGCCGACATGGTGGTGAACGGCACCCGCGTGCCGTGGGCGAGCGGGTGCCCAGCCGCGTCGCGCACCCCGTTCGTCACGACCAGGGTGAACGTCTGTTGCTCCGGCAACTGCTCGCGCAGCGTCCCGAGCACGACGTGCTCGGCCGGGTCGTAGGTGATCTCCTGCAGCCCGACGTGTAGGCCGCCGCCCTCGACGTAGACGGTGGAGGGCACGACGGTCGAGACGTCGATCGCACCAGTGAAGGGAATCGTCACCCGAGGCTGCAGGTCGAAACCGTCGAGGGTGTTAAGAAGCCGAACCGAGTCGCAGGTGCTGCTGGTGGCCGCCGTGCACGACGGCATCGGCAGCGCTACCCGCCGCCCGGTCAGCTGGCGGCTGTCCGCGACGGTGAATCGGTTGTTAGGCATCGCGGACCCGTCAGGGCTGCTGCCGGCCGCCACGGACACCCCACCGGCGGCTGACGCGACGGACGGCAGACCCACCGCTGACGACAGTGCGAGGGTGATGAGCACGAGCAGGGCGCAGCGGGTACGACGCACAGCAGCTTCCTCCGTCTTGGGGCAGGTCACTCTCTCTTCGACGCGCGCCTGCAACAGTCCTGCACCACAGGATGAAGGAACGACGGGTACCCAAGGGCGACACGGTCTGGTTGGCCGGCAAGCAGCTCACCGAGGCCCACGCCGGGCCGGTCCTGACGACCCGCGACCTCCGGGTGCCCCAGCCATCCACAACCGAACTGAACGGGCCGCGAGATGCTCGACGTTGGTCAGCCACCCCGGACCCAATGCCTGCACCGACGGCTTCGACGCCGACGAGGCCAGGACCACTGGATCGCGGTGGCAGGACAACGGGCTCGTGTTCGCCCAGCTGACCGGCAAGCCGATCGACTCGCGGCGGGACTGGACCGAGTGGAAGGAGATCCTGCGCGACGCGAAGGTCCACGACGGGCGCCTCCACGACCCCAGGCATATCGCCGCCACGCTGTTGCTCGAACAAGGGGGTCGATGCCCGGGTGGTGATGGAGATCCTCGGCCACAGCCAGATCAGCCTCACGCAGAACACCTACCGGCACGTGATGCCCAGGGTGATCGCGGACGCCACGCAGCGGCTCGGCGAGGTGTTGTTTGCCCTGATGGCCACCACAATGGCACCACCCGACGGGCCTACGCCGTGACGCGGCTTGCATCACCCCAGGTCAGAGGCTATGAAGCGTTGCTCCCGCACCTGGACTCGAACCAGGAACCGTTCGATTAACAGCGGCCTTGCGCAGACCCCGCCTTGCGTCGCTTGTCGGTGGTTCGCGCTCGAATCATGGGGACGGACCTCCCTTCAGCTGGTGGACGCAGTGCTTGACGGTGCCTCGTGTCGCGGGGCGCTGTAGCGGTTCTGTAGCGAGGAGAAGCACGACATGACGAAGCCGAAGCGCGCCGAGCGCCCCGCGCGACCGCCCCGCGCACGCCTTGAGCCCCTCGACCCGGACTCCCCCGCAGGTCGCGCCGCCAGCGCCGCCCTGACCGAAGTCCTCGGTGACGCCCTGGACCGGATGCGCCGGGAAGGCGTCCCCATCCCCGACCTCTACGCCCCCGAGAACGCCCAGTCCACCCGCAAGCCCAAGACCCAGCGGGAGACGTCATGACCGCCTGGCTGACCGTCCCCGAGCTTGCCGCCCTGCTCGGTGTCGCGGAGTCCTGGGTGTATGAGGGCACGGCCTCCAAGCGGCTCCCCCATCACCGCGTCGGCCGGTACGTCCGTTTCAGCCCCGCCGACGTCGACCGCATCGCCCACGCCACGGCGGTCGAGCCCACCCGCGCGCCGCGTCTGCGGCAGGTGGCGTCGTGACCACCGAGGTCGTGCCGTACGAGACCGCGATCGCAGCCGCCGGCCAGGCCTACGCCGAGGGCATGGCCGAGCAACTCGCCCGCAGCCCCCGCGAAGCCGCGATCGCTGCTATCGGCCGCAGCGCCACCCCCGAGCAGATCGACGCCGGGGTCACCCGATTCCGCCCGCACGCCCAGACACAAGACAAATTGCCGCAGGACGGAGGTGGCGGCTGACCCACGAAGAGCGGCCCCCGCCGGTGCTCTAACACCGACGAGGGCCTGAGCCGCACTCCCACGACACACCCAGAGATCAGGAGCACGACCTATGTCCGACCGTAGCGACACCATCAGCCAAGACCTGAGCCCCCAGCACGACCCGATCCCGTGCCCGCCGTGGTGCCACCGCGAGCACCTGCTCGAGGCCGACGAGGGCGACGGGTTCCACCACGACGGAGAGCCCGCCGCCGTCATGCCAGCCTTCCGGCAGGTGCTCGATGAGCAGGACACGATCTTCGTGAAGCCCTCCCGCTTCGTCCCGCTGGACGGGTCCTCGAGGCCCGTTCTGGTCGAACTGCTCGACTGCTCCCGCATGGTCGCCGGCCTGTCGCCGGCCGAGGCACGGGAGCTGGCGCAGAACCTCTGCGCCGCCGCCGACCTGGCCGAGGACCTGCCACAGACGCACAAGCGGCCGGCGGCCGGCGAGGCACCACCCGCGACGGAGAAGGTGGTGCCTCGCTCGGAGGGCGTCACCGCGACCGACCGGGGGCAGGCGGGCCACCCGTACTGGCAGACCGAGCCGTGCCCGACGTGGTGCAGCAAGGGACATGAGGCCAGCGACCACCCGGTGGACCGGAACCACTGGAGCGCCACCGACGGTCATCGCCTGCCGCTCACGTTCCTCGGTCTGCAGCGGACGCCCGACAACACCGGCTGGTACGACGACCCGCCGACCATGGACGTCTACATGCTGCAGCACGTCCGCGAGGCGGAGCCGCGCATCAGCCTCAGCGTCAACGAGGCGCCGGCCACCGACCTGACGCTCTCGGAGGCCAGGCAACTCCAGGACGCCCTCTGGGGGAACTTCTCGTGGACGCGGCAGGGAGTCAGGTGCCTAAGCCGGGCGCGGCACCTGCCGAAATCACTGACCGTACGGCTACGGTCAGTGTTGCGCCTCGAGGTGGTCGCCGCCACGGGAGCGACGGGGGCGGCGTGACCGGCCCGGAGCACCCGCTGTGGTGCGAGCTGCGACTGTGCGACGTGGTGCCCATCGGCGCTCACTTCTCGGGGCACCACGTCGACGACGTCCAGAGCCTGACGATGGAGGGGGACGACGTTCGTGTCGATCTGCAGACCGCGGCCTTCCATGACACCGACGGCAAGATCGACGTCGTGCCGCACGTCCTGATGACCGTGGTCTGCACGGCGTTCATCAACGCCTACCAGGACGCGCACCTGACCACGCAGGACGCGCGCGCTCTCGCTTCGGCGCTGCTGCTGGCAGTCGACACCGCCGAAGGGCAGGGCGACTACCAGGCAGCCGCGGACGGCCGGGCGCGGCTGACCAATGACGCCGATGCCTAGGCCAGCCCGGCAGCTGGTGCTGGTGCCGACTGACGTCGCCTGGGCGTACACCGCGGCCGCGGGCTGGCACCCGCTCACCGTGCCGCCGGCGTGGTGGCTGGAGGAGCGGGACGCCGGCCAGGAACGGCCCAGGGCCGCGCTGCGGCTCGTCCCGGACCTCCCTGTGGCCAGGACGTCCTGCCGACCCGGCAGCGGGCCGTGTGGGCGGCGGCACGAGCATGGTTCCGCGCGCCGTGAGAGCGTGGCGCGATGAGACGCCGAAGTGATCCGCTCCGCCAGGTGCAGCGGGCGTCGTACCTGACGAGCCGTGGCCTCGGCGACTTCCGGGCCGCTCAGCGCGGGAAGCTGCCGAAGCGCCTCGCCCGCCGGTCTCTGACCCGAGCGCTGTTCCGCGCGTTCCGGTAGGTCGCAGCGACCGCCCGGTCCTGGCCCACGAGGCCGGGGCCGGGCGGATCTCTGCGTTGTGGGGTAGGCGCTTCGTTGCAGGAGCTGCAGCGAGCTTTTCAAGACGGCTCGACGCTCGTCGTCGTCCCTGAGGTCGATGATGTGCGCCTCAATCTCGCCGATCCGGTTCGCTGGCTCGCGGAGGCCATAGACACCGATCTCGGTGACCAGCAGCGTCTCTCCCATCGCCATGTAGACGATCACGTAGTGCCAAACGCATAGCTGCAGGATGGGCACGTGTTCTCCCACGCAGTGCTGCCCGACCAGTTCGCCACGGCGAACGGTAGCCAGCGCGCCGAGCACTCGCCGCTGGTCTTTTGGACCAAGGGCTAGCAGCTCCGCTTCTGCGGACGGGAGAAGACGTGCCGGCCTCATGAGGTCACAGGCTCGATGAGTTCGTCGTCCGGGATCCCAAGGTGCTTCTGGATCTCGTCGACATCCTTCGCCTTGTCGTGCTCAATGAGCATGCGCGTGATCGCTGTGACGATCGAGCCCATACCGCCCTCGCGCTCCTCGAGCTCACGGAGGCGCTGGAGACGACTGACGCCGATGACAGCCGCCGCCGGCTTGTTCGCGCGGAGGATGACCCACTCGCGCCCTGCTTCAGCTTCCGCCACGAGCTTCGAGACGCCGCGGCTGTTGGCCTCGCTGACAGACACCATGTCAGCGGTATCGATCTTCATTGTGCGTTTCCGGGGATGGGGGTGGTGGACATGTGGTCACCATACGGCGTTGTTCAGCCGGTGAACAAACTTTCGCCCGACACGCCGACTAAATGACTGGGCGAGCGGCTGGGTAGTTTTCTGCCCAGCCGCTGATACAGTCGGCAGCGCATGGCTGACGAAGGACTCCGAGGGCGGAGGTTGCTGCCCCTGCCCCCGGAGCGCTTCATCAGAGCCCCCGTAGCTCAACGGACAGAGCTACCTGTTGGACGCAGGGTGGGTTGCAGGTTCGAATCCTGTCGGGGGCACTATCTGTGTAGCACGCTGCTTGACGCCTGGCACAGATTTTTGTATCTACCTATCCTGTGAACCCGCGCACGTCCCGCCGGGTTTAGCCACCCGCTCCACCTGCGCGGCGTCGACGAACCCGACGTGCGTCATGCCGACGCCGGTCGTCCACGTCACGTCGACCCGGTCGCCGCGCCACCCGATGACCAGGCCCGGCCACTGGTGGCCGTCGACCGTCACCAGGACTTCGGTGTGCTCGGACGAGGGCACGTACGGGGCGGTCACGCCCCGGGACGCTACGCCAGCCGGCACTTGTCGAACGACGCGCCGCTAGGCCGCCGTCGCCTTCAGCCTGATCGGCGAGGGGATGACGAAGTCAGGGTCCTGGAGGAGCTCGCGGGCCTTCGGCTCCCACTCGAGCAGGTCGAGCAGGTGCGTGACGTGGTGGGCGCGCTGGCCGGCCGTGAGGTCGCCCCGCCAGTGCAGCAGCGTGTGGGTCTTCGGGTGATGGAGCACGGCGCCGTACCCCCGCGCGCGGGACTCGCGCTCTAGGTCGGCCGGACACTTCACGAGGGTGACGCCAAGGCTGCGGGCACGGGCATTGAGCTGGCGGGGGAGGGTGCTGCCAATCATCATGCGAGGGACCCTTTCGGTTAGCGGCTGAAAGCCGAGCGGGTGTTGCGGACCTGGTACTGCAGCTCGTGGGTCTGCACCGATCGGTGGATCTCCCGGCCGTCGATGTCCATGTGGTTGTGAATGTGGTTGTGGATCACCGTGGTCCCGCCCGAGCCGCCTCCACCGGGTATCGCTCCGCCACCTGACTGCATGTTCACGGACCGGGTCAGGCTGTTGACCGGGCTGAGGTCGAAGCCGGGCATCGTGGTCCGCGCGACGATGTCCGTCACCCGACCCAGCCCCGATCGGAGCGCACCCTCCCGCTCCGCAATTCCGCCGATCAGCCCACCCATGATCAGGTGCGCATTCGGCCGCAGCAGCACTGCGTCCAGCGACGCCGGACCCTTCCACGAAGGGATCATGTTCGTGACCCAGGAGAACTTGTCCTGGAGCGGCTTGATCATGTCGGTGACGCCGCTGATCAGCCCACCGATGATGTTCCGGCCGGCGTCCGTCAACCAGGTTCCCGCTCCAGAGAATGCGCTAGTGATCCGTCCCGGCACGCCCTCAACCACCCGCACTAGGCCGTCCAGGGCAGTCGCGGCCGCTGTGCGGGCCGCATTGAAGGCGTCACTGATAACCCTGGCGACCGCCGCGACCCGGTGGATCGCGGCCTGCACCGCGTGCACGCTCACCTCGACCACGCCCCGCATGCCGAACCAGATTGTCCGCCAGTTGTCGTAGAGGTACTTGGTGACGCCGACGAGACCGATCAGTGCTGCCACGATCGGGAACATCGCTGCCAGGATTGCCGCATATGCCTTGTGGTGCCCGATCCACGTCCAGATGGTGTTCCAGTGGCTCCACAGGACGTAGACGGCAGCGCCCAGCAGGGCCACGCCCGCGACGACCGCCATGATCGTGAGGGTGACGGGGTTCGCGGCGAGCATCAGCAGCGCCACGTTCACCGCGACGATCCCGCCGACCAGGACGGTGCCCAGGACGATGGCTAGCGCGGTCGCTGCGGTCTTGTGATGGGTCAGCCATTGCGCGCCCGAGGCGACGGCGCTAGCCACCTTCGTCAGGACCGGCAGCAAGGCCGTCCCGAGCTGGATCATCAGGGCTTCCACGGACTGCTTCGCCCGATCCATCGCGACGTTCGCGAGCTTCTGCGTCGACGCCCAGCCCTCGACGTCCTTCCCACCGTCGGTGAGGGACTTGCTGACCGCGTCGACGCGGGTGCGGAAGCCGGCCATGTTCTCGCCGCCTACCTGCAGGACGGTGTTCAGGCCGTTCACGCCGCCGGTCATCTGGCCGATCTGCCCGGAGTACGTCTTGGCGGCAGGCCCACCGCGGCGCAGCAGATCGTTGAAGCCGCGCGCCTTGTTCTCCGTCGTCGCGAACTCGCGGCCGAGGCTCGCCTGCTGCGGCGTCATGCCGGCGAGGTCCTTGCCGTACGCCTTCGCAGTGATCGACCCGGCCTGGAACTGACGGGCCAGCGCGGCCAGCGTCGGGTCCATGTTCTTGATCATGATCTCGGCGTCCTGCGCGCCGGTCTTGCTCTGGTTGAAGGCGTTGGTCAGCACCAGCCCGGCCGGTCCCATGTGCTGCATCACAGCGGTGGTCAGCAGGTCGATCGTGCCGGTCAGGCCGCGCTTGCCGAGGTTGACGGACACGTCCGTGGCAGACAGACCAACTCGGGCCATGGCGGTGACGGCGACGTTGTTCGGGCTCGCCAGGTTCCGGATCGTGTTCGACAGCTCCTGCGTGGCCTCAGCGGCCGAGGTGCCGTGCTGCGTCAGGGTGGCGATGGCGCCGGCGACCTGCTCGAAGCCGATCTTGTTCTTGGACGCGATCGGGATGACGGTGCTCAGCGCGGCCGCGTACTCCTCCATCGTCGTCTTGCTTTCACCGGCGGCGGTCTTGAGGGCATTCATCACTCGAACGCTGTCCCCCGCACCCATGACGTACGACTGCATCACGGACGTCATCGCGTTGGTGACGGCGGACAGGCTGGCGTTCTCCTCGCGGGCGCCCTGCGCGGCGGCCTGCAGGATCCTGAGGGCATCGGCGTCGCGGTAGCCGGCCTTCTCAACCAGGTACATGCCGTCGGTGAGCTGCTTGAGCGGGGTGCCGGTGTCGGTGCTGATCCTCAGGATCCCGGCCCGGATCTGCCCGAGCGCCCCAGCGGACTCCCCGGCAGCGGTCACCAGGACGTTGGTGTCCTTCTGGAAGTCCCCGGCGAGCTTGAGGCTGACGGCGACGAACGCAAGGCCAGCGGCGCCCGCGACGTTGAAGCCGCTCTTGACCTTCTCCAGGGACGCCTTGTGCTTGTCGGCGGACTCGACGGCGGCCCGGCCTGCCTGTAGTTGCGCGGCGCCTTCCCGGCTCGCCGAAGCGGCAGCACGGCCCGCAGCGGTCGCCTGCACGCTCATCGCCTCGGCGTTGGCCAGCGCAGCGTCCCGCATCGCCCGCTCAGCGGCGGTCGCCTCACCCATCGCGATCGCGTCCTGCCGGGCCGCGTCCGCCGTGGCCCGCAAGTAGGCGACCTGCTCGGCGTTCGCCCGGTTGTTCGTCGCAACAGCCGCAGTCAGCTCCCGCTGAGCGGTCGTCGCCTCCTTCACGGACGCGCCGGCCTTCAACTGCTGCTCAGCAAGACGCTGCACCCCGGTGCTGGCGGTGGCGGAGGTCTGGCCGAGGTTGAGAGCGGCCTTCTCGGCGCGTTCGGCTGCTATCGCCGCGGCGTTCCCCGAGGTAGCTACGCGTTCCATCGCTGTGGTGAAAGGGGCAACCTCGCCCATGAGCCGGATCTCGAGCTCGGCAACCGGCTCAGCCATGGGGCCCTCCCATCGCTCGCTCGCGTAGTGCGCCGGCCGGACGCAGGTAACTCACCCGCAGAAAGGAGGGCGGGTTTGGTGGAGTTCCTTCGGGCCGAGCTCCGACACCCTGAAAACGGCTTCGGCTTCGTTGACGCCCTGACCGGCGCACGTCTGAATCGCTCACGGCTCTAGGAGAAGACCGGGCCGGAGTAGCCGGGCTGGTCGGCGCCGACGAGCCAGTTGCTGACGTCCGCTGAGTAGCGCTGCACGTCCTCGTGCAGCGCACCGCCGCTCATGGCGGCCACGGCGGCCACGTCGTCCCCGAAAGGGCCCGGTGGGTACTCCTCGAGCATCGCCGCGACCTCGCCTCGGGTCTCGGCGCGAGCAGCCGCCCAGCGGGCCTGCCACGGCAGCAGCCCCACGACGGACGGCTCGACGCCGCTGGCCGTCATCACCGGCAGATCGCCGGCAGGGAAGGCGGTCGGCATCGCCGTGCCGGCCGCTGCGGCCCTGACGTAGCTGGTCGAGGCGTGCTGGGCGTAGGCCGCGGCAGCGACCTGGGAGGCGCCCGGGCGGGCACCCACCGCCGCGCTCGCCGCCACCTTGGCCGGGGCCGGCGGCGGTAGCGCAGGCTCCACGCGGCGGGCTGGCGTGTGCGTCCCCGGGGCAGCCGACCGCAGCGAGGCGGCCACCCGCGCACGCTCGGCCGGGTCGGTCGCGGCCAACAGCCGCGCGGTGAAGGACGGTGCCGCAGCGGCGGAGATCCGGCCCTCGGCACGCGCCGCGGCTACCAGCTGCTCGACGTCGTCGTCGCCCTGCCAGTACGCCGGGAGAGCCTGGCCGAGGGAGTTGGTCTGCTGCGACAGCGCGGGCCGTCCCACCTGCGATAGGGCGGGTCGCGCGGCCGCGGAAGCAGCGATCCGACTCATGCCGGCCGCCGCGCGAACGTCCGCGAGGGAGACTCGGCCGCCGACGCCCGTGGCCTGGACCCGTTCGAGGTCGACGCCGAGCCGGGTCGCAGCGGCCCTGACCGGCGGGGTCACGGCGCGGGTGCCGTCGGCGGCTCGGGGGGTCTGAGCAGGCATCGGCGTGGCTCCTGACGGCAAAGCGCGGGTGGACGTGGCGCGGAAGGTGACAGCGAAGGCGTTGGGACGGTCGGCAAGAGGGCCCGTCATGGACGGCACGGCTCATCCAGTCCGTCGGCGGGCGGCACGGCGGTTGCGCTCGGCCTCGACCCGGGCCCGCGGGATCCGCCAGTCACGGCCGTTCCTAACGCCGCCGAGCTGCCGAGCGAGCCGCCGGACCTGCTGCGGCTGGACACCGAGCAGCACTGCTGCCTGCGCGGTGTCGAGGTCATGTGCTGAGAGTGCCTGCTCCGCAAGCGAAGTGCCCTCGGACGGCCCTTTTCGGGATGTGTGCGGCCCTTTTTGGGACGTCCCGTGCTCGCGGCCCATGTCGGCGATCCCGGCGATGACCGCGTCGACCACGAAGTCGCCCGGCCATACCCCGTCACGGCGGAGCTGGGTGACCCCGGCTCGAGCCGCCCGCGCCAGCAGGAGGCAGACGTCGGGCGGCACCGAGTAGCCGGCCGCGACCCGGCCACCGGCTGCGGGCGTCACCATCGCATCCGCATGATGTCCTCGGGCCGCGAATAGCCCTGCCTCGCCGGGTCCGCGGCAAAGTCGGCGTCCGTCATCCACCGCACGACGCCTGCGGGCGTCCCGTGACGGTGCTCAGCGGCCTGCTGCGGCGTGACGCGCTCCCGGCACAGCCCGCACTCGACCAGGCCGTCGTCCAGGGGCAGCGCGGACACCACGGGCGCCTGGACGGCCGGTGCCGTCGACCCTGCGGGCCGCGTCCCCTTGCCCGCGGCCCGACGCGCCCGACGGCGGGCGTTGCGGGCGTCTAGGCGCCGCTGCAGCAGCTGGGCCCGCTCCTGCTCGACCTCCAGCGCGACCCGCCGCGCGATCAGGCCGTCCGGGGACACCCGGCCATCGGCGACGAGCTGCGCAAGGTGCAGGTCCCTGCTCATCGGCCGAGCCGACGACGTGCCGCCGCGTGCTCGGCGTCGGTGAAGCCCGGCATCCGGTCGGTCTTCTGCGCAGCGTTCCTGGCCGCCTCGACGACCATCGGGTCGACGGGACTCAGTCCCAACTCGCGGCAGAAGTGTTCAACGAACCGGACGACCTCCGCCGCCTGGGTGTCCAGGGCCGACTCGATCCGGGCCGTGACGCCGAGCCGGATCGAGTCGGCGGCAACCCGGTGGAGCTGACCCCGCTCGGACGTCAGCGCATCGCCCATCATCGCGAGCGTCATGCCGCCCACCGGGTCACCGGAGGCGATCATCAGCTCCAGGCCGTGGATCCGCGCGTGCGTGCGCTGGAGCTCCTGCTGCAGCGCGTCCTCGGGCGTGACCGGCACGGACGCCGGCAAGCTCGCACGGGCCCGGGCCATCGCCTGCTGCTCGGTCAGCCGCTGCAATCGGCCACGCTCGACCTGTGGCGCAGCCCCGCCGTGCACACGACAGACGCCCCCTCCAAGAACGACACGCCTGCACCGCTCGCCGCTGCGCTTGCTCTTGGCCGTGCACTGCGTGCCCTTCACCTCCTCAGTCACGTCCCGAACCTCTCGACGCGCAGCCGAACCTTCGTCCACGCCCGCTCGGCCAGATCCCACGCAGGGCAGCGGCACGACGTCGACGCGCGGCAGGCCATCGGCCCGTACTGCCGGTGTTCCTCGAACAGGTGCGAGCACCGGCAGCGATCCGTCGACGTGGTCGTCTGGCTCCAGCCTGCGAGTCGGACCTTGACCGCGACCTCGGCCAAGACCATGCCTGCCGTCGAGCACTGGCAGTACTCGGGCGGACCGCTGTGTCGCAGGTGGGCGTGCAGGGCCAGCGACAGGGCGGCGATCATGCGGTCGTCGGAGAGCACCGGCTCGGCGTCAAGCACCGCAGGCAGCAGCTCGCCCTCGAGCGGCGTGGGGATCCGCTGCAGCTCGGCGCGAGACGGCATCAAGGTCACCGCTGGCCGCCCGCACGGCCGGTCCGGCGTTCGCACGGACGACGACGGGCACGCAGGCCGGAACGGGGCGACCGTTCCATGTCATATCGAACGCTTCCCGGCCCAGGTTCAGGCGTGCCGGGGAGCGGCCGGCCACCTGCCCAGGCGTTCGCTACAGCCCTCGCTACAAGCGGGACCGAGTGCAAGCGACGTGACCAGCCCGAAGTGCAGGACGCCGACCCGACCGCATGTACCCACCTGGTCCCAGACGCGGCCGCCGCGGTCCCCTCCGGGAAGCTCGCCAGGGCTAATGGGGCCCTTCCTTCGACGGCGGTGGCGGCGGGAGCCGGAATTGCCCCTGGGGTGAAGCGAGTCCTTGTGGTCCAAGCCGCCATGAGGTCAGGCCGAGAGGAGGTCCCGGGTGAGCCGCGGGAGCCCCAAGAAGCCCGTTGTGCAGTTGTGCAGTCCCCCCTAGTACCTCTGCACGATCTGCACAACGCCACCTTTCGCTGCTCGTCGTCCCCCCGCCATGAGGTGCGGCGGTTGGGCCACGACCAGCTCAGTCCGGGAGGTTCGTGCAGTCCGTCGTGCACGTCTTGTGCAGGCGCTGAGCGTGTTGTGCAGGGGTTGTGCAGACTTCGTGCAGGCATCTCAGGTCCCGTCGGTGTCGTGGTCGGTGGTGGTCAGGGGACCTTGCGCACGGGTCCAGAAGCCCCTGCGCGGCTTGTGCAAGACCCCCGCCGTGACGGCCCTCGCGAGGTAGTCCTTGCACGACCGCTCTGCGACGTCCTGGGCCATGCCGAGGTGGACCAGATCCTTGGTCGAGGCCTCACCTGTCGGGTGGCAGTCAATGAAGGTCAGGGCGCCTGACAGGTAGGTGTCGTAACCACGCTCGAACACCTCCTCGATGCCCTGGACCTCGAGGTAGGTGCGGCGGTCGTCGTGCGGGCTGTCGGGGTCGTCGACGACGCGGACCCGGGTGGGGGCAACGCTGGCGAACTCTCTGGGCTTGGGGTCGTGCAGGGTGAAGTGCGGTTGGCCGGGGGTGATGGGGGCGAGGATCCAGGCGCGGTGGATGCTGGCCGCGAGGTGTCCGCTGCCCCGCAGGCTGTCGAGCAGGTCGTCGGTCTTGACGCCCTGCAGGGACTTGCGCAGGTGGTGCAGGAGCAGGACGGCTCGGCCGGCGGCGCGGCAGGGGTTCCAGACGTCGGCGAGGAAGCGCGACATGTGCTCGGTGTCGCTCTCGGCCGCGGGCGCGTGGCTAGACAGGGTGTCGATGACGACGAGGTCGGGCTGGTGCTCCTCGAGGGTGGCCAGGAAGCGGCGGTGGTCCAGGGCGGACGTCAGGACGAGCGGATCGGTGCTGTAGCGCAGCCGGCCCTGCAGGTCTGCGGATCGGCCGCCGAGCTGCCGCAGCCGGCGCAGCGCCAGGTCCTCGCCGTTCTCGGCGTCGAGGTACAGAACGCGCCGTGGTCCGACGGGCTCGCAGCCAAGCCACGGGCGGCCCAGGGCGAGCGCGAGGGCGAGGTCGGCTGATAGCCAGCTCTTGCCGACGCCGGGCTTGCTGCCGAGGACCGTGAGGCTGCCTTCGGTCATGCGTCCGCGGATGAGCCACTTCGGCTCGGGTCGCGGGGCTGCGAGCTTGTCGAGGTCAAGCCCTGGCAGCGGCCGTATCGCGGTGGCCGGCAGTTCATCCGGTTCGGGCAGGTAGGGCTCGACGGCGCCGTCGCTCCACTCCCGCATGTGCTCGCCGGTCGGCCCGTCGCGGAAGGTTCGCACAACGATGGGGTCGGCCCAGGCTGCTGCCGTCACCCGGCCACCGCCAGGGGCACCGCGGGCGGGGCGCCGTAGGACGCCCGCCACCGCATCGAGCAGTCGCGCAGGTCCACGACCTCTGCGGCGACGAGCTGCTCGAGGTCGTCCAGCGCGGACTGTCCCGCAGCCTGCAGCAGCCGTTCTCCGGCCTGCTGCACTCGGCGTCGCCACGTGGACTCGACCACGATGCGGCGGTAGTGGCCCCAGGAGCCCACCGAGGGAGCTGCTGCGGCGAGGTCGACCAAGTAGGTACCGGCCTCCCGGTTGGCTGAGAAGGCCGAGGCCAGGCCTTCGCGCTGCAAGTCACCGAGCACGGTGACGGCGTCCGGGCGGTCGCCGCCGGTCAGGATGCGGCGTGAGGAAGCCAGCACGTCCTGCAGTCGGGGGTCGGTGAAGTCCTGCGCCTCCAGGGACTCGACCAACTCGAGGGCATCCGGGTACGGCAGCGCGAGCACGCAGGACAGAAGCGCCCGCTCAGCCTCAACGCAGGCGACGATGCCTGGGTTGGTCAGACACGGCCCGTGGGTCGCCGCACTCACCTGCCGATCCCCCTGCCGCGCCACCGATCAGGCCGTGCGAAGCGCGCGGGGCGTGTCATGCTGGTCATGCGGGCCTCCGTGGGGCTCGTCGGTGAGGGCGACGACCGGGCTGGCGGGCCCGGTCGCGCTGCTGTCGGGGTCGAGCAAAAGCACCGCGAGGTCGCGGGTCGGGACGCGCAGGGCCTTGCCGACGCGCAGGACGCGGAACGGCAGGTCACCGCGGCGGTAGGCCTGCCGGCCGGCGGTCTCGCCAAGGCCGAGGGCCTCTAGGGCGGTCAGGAACGACACAGTGACCTCGGTGGCGACCAGATCGCGCAGGGCAGCGGGGGTCACCTCGCACCGCGCATGGCGTTGCGGACGGCCGCCTCGCCTGTTGGGTCGCGGTAGGCGATGCGAAGGCGGTCGTCATCCGCCAGGTGCTTCCGGACGATCCTGCTGAGTTTGTTGGCGCTCAGGCCCAGCTCGGTGACGGACACGTCGCGGCGCGCTCGGTTGATGAGCTCAGCGACAACGGCAAGGTTCACCGAGCGGTCGTGCTCGCTGACGTCTTTCCGGCGAGGGTCCGCAGTCCGGGGATCACCCGGCGGCCGGTGCATTAGGCCGACACCGCTTGCAACGCGGCCAGCAGGTCGCGGTAGGCCACAGCCCGGCTACGTCTGGGCTCCGCGTTACCGCGTTCCCAGCGCATCACCGTGGTGGGCGTGACGCCGAGCTCATCAGCCACGTCGCGGAGCGACGCCTTCGCGTCCATCCGAATAGACCGTCGTCGTGCCGGGCTCGGAAGTTGCGAGGCGGCGAGCTGGTCAACGAGTCCCATGTGCTTCTCCTCTGAGTGCGCTCACTCAGAGAATGCCACGGTTGTAAGTCATCGGCAAGTGACGCGCACTCAGACGTCCGAGTCGGCCTAAGTAGACAGAATGGTTACGAAGGCGGTAGCGTTCTCCCCATGACCAGGGGCGCGGACATGCTTGTCGTCTTCACCGGCGCCGCTGGTGAAGGCGTGATGTTCGCTCCGGATCAGAGCGGCTGGGCGCGGTTCACGCCCGCTGGAGTCTTGGCCGCTCGGCCCCTCGTCTTCCTCGGATTCGCCATGACTACTGACGCCAGTGCCATCGTGATCCGGGACGTGCAGCTGAGCACCACACGACAAAGCATCGACAGTAAGGACCTGCGCGACGTCCCGCTCGGCAGAGTGACCGCAGCAGTAAATCGACCGCGCGATCTGCTCGGGCTGGCGACCTGGCTCCCAATCATGAACTCCCACCGCACCTCGTTCCCTGAGGAACTCTTCGTGCGGGACGAGCAGGACCGGGAGTGGCCGTGGTGGATGTACGGCCCTGACCGCCCCAAGGGTCCCCGCGCTCCCCGTCTCAAGCTGCACGTGCCTGACGGGCACAAGAAGCCCGACTCGTTCTACGAGCAGGTCGCTGACCGTTTCGCCTATCTGGCGGGCATGAGTGCGCGGCCGGCGCGAGACCTGGCCGAGGCCAACGACGTGCCGGTGACCACCGTCCATGGATGGGTCAAGGAGGCGCGCCGACGGAAGCTGCTGGCTTCCGGTGAGCGAGCTCGACGAGGAGAGCCGTCATGAACAAGGGCCACGTACGACGCAGGTGCCCTAAGCCGCCGGCCAAGGCGTGCGAGACCGGCCGCTGCGGGCACGCCTACGAGTGGCGGTTCAGCCACGCCGCCCGGGTCTTCACCGGGTCGGGCCCGACCGAGCGGGCCGCCCATGCCGGAATGCGCAAGGCGATGGCATTGGCCGAGGACGGGACACTGGTCCCGAAGCGGGAGCGGGTGCTGCTCGAGCAGGCCGCACGCCGGGAGGCTGAGCAGCAGGCCCGCCTGGGCGCATACCTCACGGAGTGGCTCGAGCGGCGCACGAAGCTGCGCGAGAACACCCGCTTCGGCTACCGCAACATCGTGCGGCTGCACGTAGCGCCCGTCCTGGGCGACGTCCCCCTCGCCGACCTGACCACGCGCCAAGTCCGGGACCTGCTCGAGGGCATGGCGAAGCCTGACGCCCACGGCAAGGTCCGAACGGCCTCGACGCTGGCCCGGGTTCGCTCGCTGCTGTCCGGGGCACTTCAGGACGCGCTGGCCGACGGGCTGGTCCCGACAAACGTGGCCCGCGGCGTACGGCTACCTGAAGCGGCAGCAGCCGGCAGAGGCACGCAGGAGGTCTTCACGCCCGCGCAGCTCGGCACCTTCCTGTCCGCGGCGGATGCAACTCCCTTCGGGCCCGTCGTGCGCTTTGTGCCCGCGACCGGCGTACGACGCGGCGAGGCCGTCGGGCTGGCCTGGGATGCCGTCGACCTCGACGCCGGCACGGCCACGATCGGGCGCAGCTTGACGCGTGTCGGCGGCCTCGTCCGGATCGACAAGCCGAAGACCCGCAAGGGCGAGCGCGTGGTCCCACTGGACCGGGAGACCGTGGCCATGCTCCGGGAGTTGCGGCGCACCCACGCCGAGGAGGCACTGCGCTCCGGTGCGCTCTGGAACCCCGACGGCTACGTCTTCGTCCGGGCCGACGGCACCCACCTGCTCCCGGACAGCATCACGCAGGCCGTGAAGCGCCTCACGACGGCCATGGGGCTTCCCGACCTGCACCTGCACTCGCTGCGGCACAGCTACGCCACCGCGGCCCTGGCCGTCGGGGTCGACGTGAAGGTCGTCAGCGACCTGCTCGGGCATTCCACAACGACGCTGACGCAGAACGTCTACCAGCACACGCCGGCCGAGATGAAGGCCTCCGCCGCCGAGCTCATCGCAGCCTTGCGTCGCGGCTCTGTAGCAAACGCTGTAGCGAGCGGCGGTGCGGAGCGGTGACTGGCCCGAACTACACCCGTGTCCACGCTCAAGTTGAGGCTCCCGCACCTGGACTCGAACCAGGAACCGTTCGATTAACAGTCGAATGCTCTGCCAATTGAGCTATGCGGGAAGGCGCCCAGAACACTAGCGCAGCCCCCTCGGTAGACGCCGGGCCGACGGGGTAGGGACCGGCTGCGCACCATCCACGCCCGACGATGTCCCGGAGGACCCCGTGCTGAAGAAGATTTCCCTCCTATCCGGCTTCGCTGCCGGTTACGTGCTCGGTGCCAAGGCCGGCACCGAGCGCTACGACCAGATCAGGACCGCGGTGGACGAGCTGATGGGCAAGCCGCAGGTGCAGAAGGCCACTGGCACCATCACCCAGACCGCAAGCGACCTCGGTGACAAGGCCAAGGAGACGGTCAACGACAAGGTGGAGAGCGTGACCTCGTCGGCGGCCGCCAAGAAGCCGGTGCCAGAGACCCCGATGAAGTCCGCAACCACTGCCGGCAGCTCGCCGGACGTCGCCATGTCCACCGGAGCCACGGGAGCGACCGGTGGCTCCGGCACCACGAGAGCCCCCGGAGCCACTGGTGCCCCCGGAGCCGGCGCTCCCGCGGCCTCCGGTGCTGCAGGTGCCCCCGGAGCCACGAGTGCCACGAGTGTTACCGGTGGCACTGGTGGCAGTGGTGCCGCCGGCATCCGCCCCAGCTGAGCGCGCACCGCCTCACCCCGACCCCAGTACCCCTGACCCTGACCCGAAGGGAAACGCCCATGGGCACCGTCGCCCACTACCTCGAAGTCAACGTCCCGGCCGACCAGGCCTACGCCTGGTGGCGGGGCTTGACCAACCTGCCGTCCATCATGCCGGACGTGCAGTCCATCGAGCCCAAGGCCGGCAGCACGAACGTCACGCACTGGAAGGTCTCGGGCCCGCTCGGCAAGACCGTCGAGTGGGACGCCACCATCGTGGAGGACGTCCCCGGGGCCCGCATCGCGTGGGCGACCGAGGGCTCCAGTGGCTTGGACGTCAAGAACGCCGGTGCGGTCCGTTTCGATGACCACGGCGCCACGACCGGTGTCGAGATCTCCCTCGCCTACGACCCGCCCGCCGGTGTGCTCGGCGAGGTCGTCGCCACCGTCTTCGCCAACCCGCAGAAAAAGGTCGAGGCGGCACTGGCCGCTTTCAAGGCCACCATCGAGGCCGCCAGCGGCGGCTCGGGGGTGGCAAGTCCGTGACCTCCCGCATCCCCGAGCCACCGTCCGGCGCCGAGGCCGAAGGCATTCCCGACCCGGACGAGCTGACGGCCGGCCAGCGTGCCACCGGCCAGGAGGAGGGCGTGATGGAACCGCCCCACGACGTGGCCATCGCTGTCGACGACTTCGGCACCACTCCCGCCGAGATGCATGACGGTGAGCCGCTCTCCGCGCGACTGGCTCGCGAGGAGCCGGACGTTCTGGCCGGTGTCGACCGTGCGGCCGGCCCGTCCGAGGGTGACACCCGGTCCGACGAGCGCGCCGGGCAGGGCATCGGCCGGCTGGTCGCACCCGATGAGGGTGCGCACAGCGACACCGAGCCCGACCTGGTGGCTCGCGACGTCGGGACCGACCTCGGCGGTTATTCGGCAGAGGAGTCGGCCATGCACCTCGAGCCCGAGGTCTGAGTCGACACCATGGCCCGTTTGCGCCGCGTCAGCGTCACCTCGCCCGGCCTGACCAGGGTCCGGTGCGGCAAGGGCTTCCGGTACCTCGACGCCGGTGGCCGGCCGGTCACCGACGCCGCGGTGCTGGACCGGATCATGGCCCTGGTCCTGCCACCGGCGTGGACCGAGGTGTGGATCTGCCCGGTGGCCAGCGGACACGTCCAGGCCACCGGCCTGGACGCCGCCGGCCGGCGGCAGTACCGC